>QLAH01000036.1_pt1 | contig 175666 bp, 154 predicted proteins | sample 4693081 | NCBI WGS metagenome assembly QLAH01 (sample SAMN09425401, study PRJNA476045) | Lake water metagenome, whole genome shotgun sequencing project.
ACCCCTTGATGCCCCGGCCTTACACCCGGCCGAACACCAGCGTCGCGTTCGTACCACCAAAACCAAAGCTGTTCGACATCACCGTCTCAAGGCGTGCTTCCTGCGTCTGGCGGAGTATCGGGAAGCCCTCCGCGCGCGGATCCAGCGTCTCGATGTTCGCTGAGCCGGCCATGAAGCCGTCACGCATCATCAGCAGGCAGAAGATCGCCTCGTGCACGCTGCCTTGTACCAGATAGCGGCAGCTACCCGGTTCAGGCCCCCTGCAATGGCGTACCGGTCGCTGGGCCATGACCGGGCGTCCGCACGGGGGCGGCATTGCGTTGTCGGGCGGCCAGGGCCCAGCGGGCGGCGATGTTGGGGGCGGTGATGCAGACCGCGGTATCGGTCACGGTGGTTACCGCGCGCTCCAACAGCTGGATGTCCGCTTCGTGCTGGCGCGCCACGTGCGGGTCCTCGAAAAATATCGCCCGCTGGCAGTGGCCTTCCAGCACCCGGTCGGCGATCTGCGCGTCGCCTCCCAGCGGACCGCTCTGGAAACGCTGGATCCACGCCTGGTCACGCGGCCAGCCGCGGCTCCAGGCCAATGCGTTCAGCTGTTGCCCCGTGGTGCCGGTGCCGATCCGCTCGCGGAACTGCGACAGCACGTCGAAATGCTCGGCGACGAACGCCAGCATCTGCGGCTTGCGCGCGTCGTGGGCGATCAGCGCCAGGGTCTGGCGGCCGAAGTCGTGGAGATCGTCGGCGCCGGGGTCGGCGGGAAGGCCCGCGTGGATGCGTTCCATCTCGACCCAGTCGCGGGCACTGGCGACGGTGGAGATGAACGGCTTGCCGTGGATCACGCACTGGCGCTTGAGGGCGATGGCCTCGGGGAACACCGAGGACGGGTCCACCGGGTCGATCAGGTAGATCGCCCCATCCAGGGTGCGTTCGGGCGTACCCATGCCGACGACCTCGGCGACCAGTTTCATCAATCCGCCTTCGCGGCCATTCGGGTAGCGGGTCAGCCCGGGCAGGCTGCCAGCCGGCAGGGCGGCGACGATCGCGTCGTGGGTACGGCCGACGGCATGCAGCTCGACGCCAAGCTCACGCAGGCCGATGGCGCTTGCGCGCAACCAGCGGAACAGCGCGGCGTCGGCGCGCTCGTGATGCAGGCGGTTGGCAGCCAGGCCGATGCGCATTGGGGTCTCGCTGGAGGGCGGAACGACGAGTTTAAGCGCTGGCGGTGTACGCGATTCCACCGGTACCGCGAACGGCCAGGCGGGCGGATGGACACGCCATCCTGCCCGCGGCCGACGCTCCCGGTTGCTGGCCGTGCTGGCCGTGCTGGCCGTGCGCGCCGGCGGGAGGCTTGGCTCAGTGCAGCAGCAGGGTGATGATGCTGGCCGCGGCGTCGCGGCCTTCGGCAACCGCCGTCACCACCAGGTCGGCACCGCGTACGGCGTCGCCACCGGCGAACAAGCGTGGGTTGTGGGTCTGGTAGGGCAGTCGGCCGGCGCCACCGGTGACGATGCGTCCCGTGCCGGTCGCTTCCACGCCCTGCGCCGCGAGCCAGTCGGGCAGGGTGGCCGAAAAGCCGAAGGCGATGATCACCACGTCGGCTTCCAGCAGCGACTCGCTGCCCTCGACCGGCTCCGCGTTGCGGCGGCCGTTGGTATCCGGTTCGCCCAGGCGGGTCTCCACCACGGTCACGCCGATCACCTCGTCGTCGGCGCCGGCTTCGATGGCCAGCGGCTGGCGGTTGAACAGGAAGCGCACGCCCTCTTCGCGGGCGTTGGCCACCTCGCGCGCGGAGCCGGGCATGCTGGCCTCGTCGCGGCGATAGGCGCAGGTCACCCGCGCCGCGCCCAGGCGGATCGCGCTGCGCACGCAGTCCATGCCGGTGTCACCACCGCCGAGCACCACCACCCGCTTGCCGTTGAGGTCCGGCAGCGCGATCTGGTCTTCCCAGCCGGCGATCGGCCGGCCCTGCGGATCGCCGCCCCCGACGATGCGCCCGTTCTGTACCAGGAACGGCAGCGCCGGCAGCACGTTCTTCAGGTCCTGGCCGACCAGCCCGCCATCGGTGTAGCGGTAGGCGCCGGTGCCGAGGAACACGGCGTCGTAGTCGGCCTGCAACTGCTCGATGGTGGTGTCGCGGCCGATCTCTACCCCCAGCCGGAACTGCACGCCCATGCCTTCGAGGACTTCGCGACGGCGCCCGATCACGCTCTTCTCCAGCTTGAAGCTGGGAATGCCGAACTGCAGCAGGCCGCCGATCTGTTCGTAGCGGTCGAACACCACCGCCTGGATGCCGGCGCGCGCCAGCCGATCGGCGCAGGCCAGCCCGGCCGGGCCGGCACCGACGATGGCCACGCGCCTGCCGGTGGGCTGCACCGCCTGCAGGTCCGGCTTCCAGCCGCTGGCCAGCGCGGTGTCGACGATGTACTTCTCGACCGCGCCGATGGTCACCGCGCCGAACTCCTCCAGCGTGCAGCTGCCCTCGCACAAGCGGTCCTGCGGACACACGCGGCCGCAGACTTCCGGCAGCGGGTTGGTCGAATGGCATAGCGTCGCGGCCTCGTGGATGCGGTCTTCCTGCACCAGCTGCAGCCACTGCGGGATGGCGTTGTGCACCGGGCACTTCCAGCTGCAGTACGGGTTGCCGCAGTCCAGGCAACGGCCGGCCTGGTACTGCGCATCGGCCTTGTCGAACCTGCCGTAGAGCTCGCCCCAGTCGCCGGACGTGCGCAGTTCCACCGGAATGCGCCGCGGCATGGTGCGGGGAATGTCGAGGAACTGGAAGGCTTGCTTGCGGCTCATGGGCGACTCGTGGAGAGGGGGAGGGGGCGGAGCGGGAACGCGGCCAGGGCCTTCCCGCCTCCATCCCCTTCCGCGTGCGGGAAGGGGACTCCTGGCGTCATGCGGCGTTGCGTAGCGCGGCCGCCAGCGATTCGATGCTCGCGGCCTTGGGTTTGACCAGCCAGAACTTGCCGACGTAGTCGCGGAACTCGTCCAGGATCTGCTGCGCCCAGATGCTGCCGGTCAGCTCGCGGTGGCGGCCGATCAGGGCGTGCAGGTGCTGGCGGTAGTTCTCGAAGCCCTCGGCGGAGATGCGGTGGATGTCGATCAGCTCGTGGTTGTAGCGGTCCACGAAATCGCGGTCCACGTCGAGCACGTAGGCCAGTCCGCCGGTGAACCCGGCACCGAAGTTGAGGCCGACCTTGCCGAGCACGACGACGATGCCGTCGGTCATGTATTCGCAGCAGTGGTCGCCGGCACCCTCGATCACCGCCAGCGCGCCGGAATTGCGCACGCCGAAGCGTTCGCCGGCCCGCCCTGCGGCGAACAGCTCGCCACCGGTGGCGCCGTACAGGCAGGTGTTGCCGACGATGGCGGTGTTGCGCGCCTCGAAGCGCGCACCACGCGGCGGACGCACCACCAGCCGGCCGCCGGCCATGCCCTTGCCGACGTAGTCGTTGGCCTCGCCCTCCACCTCCAGGTTCAGACCGCCGACGTTGAACGCGCCGAAGCTCTGCCCGGCGGTGCCGCGGAAACGCAGGTTCAGCGGCGCATCGTCCATACCATGGTTGCCGTGCGCGCGGGCGATGGCGCCGGCCAGGCGGGTGCCCACAGAACGGTCGGTGTTGTGGATCAGGAAGCGGTGTTCGCCGCCGCGCTTGTGCGCGATGGCCCCGGCCAGCAGCCCGTCCAACTGCGTGGCCAGGCTGTCCGGCGACTGGTACAGGCGCTGCGCCGCGCAGTGCGAGCCTTCGTAACGGGCCGGCGCGAGCAGCCGCGACAGGTCGACCTTGACCCCTTCGCGCGGCGCCACGTCCAGCTGCTCGAGCAGATCGGTGCGGCCGACGATCTCGTCCAGCGAGCGCGCGCCCAGGTACGACAGCCACTGCCGCACTTCCTCGGCCAGCAGCCGGAAGAAGTTCTCCACCCGTTCCGGCATGCCGGTGAAATGGCCTTCGCGCAGGCGCTCGTCCTGGGTGGCCACGCCGGTGGCGCAGTTGTTGAGGTGGCAGATGCGCAGGTACTTGCAGCCCAGCACGATCATCGGGCCGGTGCCGAAGCCGAAGCTGTCCGCGCCCAGCAGCGCGGCCTTGACCACGTCCAGCCCGGTCTTCAGGCCACCGTCGGTCTGCAGCAGGGTACGACCGCGCAGGTCGTTGCCGACCAGCGCCTGGTGCGATTCGGCAACGCCCAGCTCCCACGGCACGCCGGCGTAGCGGATCGAGCTGATCGGCGAGGCGCCGGTGCCGCCGTCATGGCCGGATACGGTGATCAGGTCGGCGCCGGCCTTGACCACGCCGGCGGCGATGGTGCCGACCCCGGCATGCGATACCAGCTTCACCGATACCAGCGCTTCGGGGTTGACCTGCTTGAGGTCGTAGATGAGCTGCGCCAGGTCCTCGATCGAATAGATGTCGTGGTGCGGCGGCGGCGAGATCAGGCCGATGCCCGGTTTGGCGTAGCGCAGCCGCGCGATCAGCTCGTTGACCTTGTGGCCGGGCAGCTGGCCGCCCTCGCCGGGCTTGGCGCCCTGCGCGACCTTGATCTGCAGCACCTCGGCATTGACCAGGTACTCGGCGGTGACGCCGAAGCGGCCGGATGCGACCTGCTTGATCTTGGAGCGCTTCTCGGTGCCGTAACGCACCGGGTCTTCGCCGCCTTCGCCGGAGTTGGAGCGCCCGCCGAGGCGGTTCATGGCGATGGCCAGCGCTTCATGCGCTTCCGGCGACAGCGCGCCGAGCGAGATGGCGGCGGTGTCGAAGCGCCTGAACAGCGCCTCTGCCGGCTCCACTTCGGCCAGCGGCACCGGCGTGGCCGCCGGCTTGAGCCGCAGCAGGTCGCGCAGCGCCGACGCCGGCCGCGCATGCACCGCGTCGGTGTACCGGCGCCAGTCCTCGGCCTTGCCGGTGCGCGCGGCGCGCTGCAGGGTCAGCACCACGTCCGGGTTGTACATGTGGTACTCGCCGTCGTGTACGTACTTGAGCAGGCCACCGATTTCGGTGGGCGCCAGCGGGTTCCAGGCGCGGGCGGCGAGCTCGCGGGCCTCGGCATCCAGGCGCGCCAGGCCGACGCCGCCGATGCGTGCGGTGGCATCGGGGAAGCACAGCCGCACCACGTCCGGGTCCAGGCCGACGATCTCGAACAACTGCGCGCCGCGGTAACTGGCCACGGTGCAGATGCCCATTTTGGAAATGATCTTGCTCAGGCCCTTGTAGATGCCCTTGCGGTAACTGCGGCCGATCTGCGAGACCTCGCCGCCCTTCTTCAGCAGCAGGATGCCGCGCCGGCCCATGTCGAACAGCGTCTGGTACGCCAGGTACGGGTACACCGCGGTGGCGCCGAAGCCGAGTAGGCAGGCCATGTGGTGCGCGTCGCGCGCGGTGCCGGTCTCGATGATCAGGTTGACGTCGCAGCGCAGGCCGCGCTTCGACAGGTGGTGGTGCACCGCGCTGGTGGCCAGCAACGCATGCACCATCGGGCGCTCGGGAACCGGGTAGCGGTCGGACAGCAGCAGCATCACCGCGCCCTCGCGCGCGGCCTGCTCGCATTGCGCGCAGATGCGCTCGATGCCGGCGGCCAGCCCTTCCTCTATGTCGTAGGACAGGTCGATGAGGCGGTTGCGCTCGACGTACTGCTCCATCTTCAGCAGCTGGCGCAGCTTGCGCTGGCTGAGCACCGGCGAATTGAGGATGACGTGATTCACCGTCTCCGGGCCGGCGTGGAAGATGTTGGTCTCCCTGCCGAGCTGGGTGGTCAGGGACATCGCGCAGTCTTCGCGCAATGGATCGATCGGCGGGTTGGTGACCTGCGCGAACGCCTGCCGGAAATAGTCGTACAGCGGCCGGGTGTGGCGGCTGAGCACGGCGATGGGCGTGTCGTCGCCCATCGAGCCGGTGGCTTCCTGGCCGGTCTCGGCCAGCGGCCGCAGTATCTGCTCGACCTCCTCGGAGGTGAGCTGGAACAGCTTGTGGTAGCTGAGCAGCGTGGCCTCGTCGAAAGGTTCCTCGGCCAGCGAGGGGTCGATCAGCTCGGTCTGCAGGTAGGTCACGCCCTGGTGCAGCCATTGCTTGTACGGCGCGCGCGCGCGGTTGATGCGGTCGATGGCGTCGGAATCGAGCAGGTCGCCGCGCTTGAGGTCGATGGCCATCATCTGCCCCGGCCCGAGCTTGCCCTTCTGCACCACGCGTTCGGTGGGTACTTCCCAGACGCCGGCCTCGGAGGCGACCAGGAAATGGCGGTCCGAGGTCAGCATCCAGCGCGCCGGGCGCAGGCCGTTGCGGTCCAGCGTGCACGCGGCATAGCGGCCGTCGCAGGCGACGATGCCGGCCGGGCCGTCCCACGGCTCGCTGTTGAGGCCGTAGAACTCGTAGAACGCGGCCAGGTCGGCATCCTTGAATTCGAGCGACTGCGTCGCCGGCGGTACCAGGATGCGCAGCGCCTGGATCAGCTCCATGCCGCCGGCCACCATCAGCTCGAGCATGTTGTCCATGCTCTGCGAATCCGAGCCGTGCATCGAGATCACCGGGTCGAACTCGGCGATGTCGAACTTCGGCGTCTTCCATACCCTGCTGCGCGCCTGCGCCCAGTGGCGGTTGCCTTCGATGGTGTTGATCTCGCCATTGTGGGCGAGCATCCGGAACGGGTGCGCCAGCGGCCAGCGCGGCAGGGTGTTGGTGGAAAAGCGCTGGTGGAACACCACCACGCTGGAAGCCAGCTCGTGGCGCTGCAGGTCCGGGTAGAACGTGCTCAGCTTGTCCGGCAGCACCATGCCCTTGTAGCTGATGGCCTCGGCGCTGAGCGTGGTGACGTAGTAGTCGGCCACATCGCGCAGCGCCTGCTCGCTGCGGCGGCGCGCCAGGAACAGCGCCAGCGCGAACTGTTCGGCGCTCTGCGCGGGACCGGCGTCGACGAACACCTGCTCGATGCGCGGCAGCGTGGCGCGCGCCAGCTCGCCGCAGACGCCCGCGTCAGTGGGCACCACGCGCCAGCCGCGCGGCGCGCAGCCGGCTTCGCGCAGGCGTGCGTCGAGTTCGTCGCGGCAACGCTGCGCGGCCTGCGCGTCATGGGGCAGGAACACCACGCCGGCGGCGAAGTTGGGCCCGGGCGCGATGCCCGCTTCCTCCGCCAGCCGCCGCAGGAACGCGGTGGGCTTGCGCAGCAGCAGGCCGCAGCCGTCGCCGGTGAGGCCGTCTGCGGCGACGCCGCCGCGGTGGGTCATGCGCGAGAGCGCGGCGATCGCGGTGTCCACCAGCAGCCGGGAGGGCTGGTCGTCCAGTTGCGCGACCATGCCGAAACCGCAGGCGTCGCGTTCGTCCTGCGGGTCGTAGAGCCCCTGGCGGTTGCGGAGGGTCATCTGTGCCTCGTGGCGATGTCGGGTGAGCGGCGACACCTCTCCCTTCTCCACCGCGGCAGGCCATGCATGGCCGTGGTTCCGGCCCGTGCACGGCATGCCTGTCACTGGAGTGCAGCGTCGAGGCCACCGGATGTGCTCGACTAGATCACAGATGTTGCGGTGCCGCAACGCATGGTTGCGGCAGCAACCAAAGCCTTGCGCGGCAAGGCTTCTGGCGGATTTGGATCAGCCGCAGCGCACGCCGCTGACGAGGTTCTTGTCGTCCACTTCGATGTTCAGGCGCTCGCCCAGGAACTCCATGGTGACGGGTTGGTTGGGCTTGAGCATGCGCACCTTGGCCGCGCCGGCGTCCTGCCGTGCCTGTTCGGCCAATGCCTCGGTGTACGCCTGGCCGACCAGGCCTTCGACCTGGCTGGCGTCGCAGGTGCCCACCGGCGGCGGGGTGGTGGCGACGCCCGGATCCGGCGTGGCGGCGGCATCGGCGGCCTGCTTGGCCTGGTCCAGCGCCTGCTCCTGTTCTTCCGGGGCCGGGCCCGTGCAGGCACCCAGTGCGAGCACGAGCGAAAGGGCAGCGATCAGGGCGGTGGGGCGGCGTACGGCGCGCGGCATCGTCGGGATTCGCATCGGAACTCCAGTGCTGGTGAAAGACACCAAAGCATATCGCCTGGGTCCGGGCGTGTACCGTCGCAGCGCGTCATCCCCGGTGCATTCGCCGGCATCGCTTTCAGCCGCAGCGCAGCGCGGTGATCGCGTTGTTGCGGCCGACGTGGATGGTGAGGCGGTCGCCGCCGGACGTGGCGCTGGCCGGCGTGGCCGGTTGTCGCGTGCCGTCGCGGACTGTCTGCACGTGCAGGCTGTCGCTGTCCACGCGCGCGCGTTCCACCGTGGCCGGCGAGGCGGCCAGCCCGGCCGCGCCGAGCACCATGTCGGTGTGGCATTGGCCGGAAACGACCCCGTCGATGGGCTGGATGCCGGCGACCGGCGCGCTGCTGCAGGCGGTGGTGGCCAGCACGACGGCGCCGGCGAGGATCAGGCTGCGGTACATGGCGGACTCCACGTCGAGGCGATGGGACGAGCCTGCCGCCACCGCCGTGTGCAGGCGATGAAAGCCGGCCGCGACGGCCGCACCGGCGCCCGCCGATAATGCGTGCATCACCGTGCGCGGAGTGGATCGATGTCGCAACAGGAAGGCTGCCGGGTCGTGGTGCTGGGCGGGTACGGGCATTTCGGCGCACGCATCGTGCGTGCGCTGGCGGCGACCCCGGGCATCAGCGTCATCGCCGCCGGGCGCCACCCGCAGCGCGCGGCGGCGAACCTGCCCGGCGTGGAAATGGCGCCGGTGCAATGCCGGCGGCTGGATACGGCCGCCGCGACATTCGCCGCCGACCTGCGCGCCACCGGTGCCGATCTGGTCATCCATACCGCCGGCCCGTTCCAGGGGCAGGACTACGGCGTCGCGCGTGCGTGCCTGGAGGCGGGCATGCATTACATCGACCTGGCCGACGGCCGCGATTTCGTGCGTGATTTCCCCGCGCAGCTCGATGCCATGGCGCGCCGGCACGGACGCAGCGCGATCAGTGGCGCCAGCACCCTGCCGGCCTTGTCCGGCGCGGTGGTCGATGCGCTGCGCGACCGCTTCGACGTACTGCAGTCCATCGACATCGTGATCGCGCCGGCGCAGGCCACGCCACTGGGCATGGCCACGGTGCGTGCGGTGCTGTCGTACTGCGGGCAGCCGTTCCGCTGCTGGATCGACGGGCGCTGGCAGGCCGTCGTCGGCTGGGCCGACCCGCAGCCGGTCACGTTCGCGCGCATCGCGCCGCGGCTGGCCTCGCCCTGCGACGTGCCCGACCACGACCTGCTGGTGCAGCGCCACCCGGGCGTGTCCACGGTGCGTTTCCGTGCCGCGCTGGAACTGCCGCTGCTGTCGCGCTGCCTGGCCGCCCTGGCCTGGCTGCGCCGCCGCGGCCTGCCACTGCCGATGGCGGCGCTGGCGGGTGTGTTCGCCCGCGCCGGGCGTTGCTTCGATCGTTTCGGTACCGACCTGGGCGGCATGCGCGTGACCCTGCGTGGCCAGCGCGAAGGGGTCGCCCACCGGGTGCACTGGGACCTGACCGCGCCGATGCTGCACGGGCCGGAGATCCCTACTTTCGCCGCGGTGCTGCTGGCGCGGCGCCTGGCGCGTGGCGAACCGCTGCCGGTCGGCGCGCATGCGTGCCTGGGCCTGTTGGACCTGCCGGAATTCGAGGCCGAATTCGCGCGCTGGCAGATCGACAGCCAGGTGTCCTGAGCCGGCACCGCAACCTGAAGCATTCAGCCCGACAAAGGGCGGTATGCCCATCGGACTATTGACTACATTTGTAGTCATGGCTACCGTGGCGACAAATGTAGTCACGGAGTCGACCATGCGCCGCAAGACCATCGGGGACCAGGAGCTGGCCCTGCTGCAGTACATCGGGGAGAACGAGCCGGCCAGTGTCGGCGAAGTGGCCGCCGGCTTCGGCGAGGCGCGCGGCCTGGCCCGCTCCACCGTGCTGACCATGATGGAGCGCCTGCGCAGCAAGGGCTACCTGCAGCGCGCCCAGCACCAGGGCGTATACCGCTACCAGTCCACCGCGCAGCAGCAGGAGGTGGTGAGCAGCGCGGTCGGCAGCTTTGTCGAAAAGACCCTGCAGGGGTCGATCTCGCCGTTCGTGGCGTGGATGTCGGAAAAGGCCGAGGTCAGCGACAACGAACTGGCCGAACTCGAAGCGCTGGTCAGCAGGCTGCAATCGCAGCGCCGGGAGGATTGATCATGGACAGCCTGTTCGAACTGCTGGGCAACCGCCTGCTCGCCACCAGCGTGCAGACCGTCGTGCTCACCGCGCTGGTCTGGGCGTTGTGCCGCTTCGTGCGGCGACTGCCGGCGGCCACCCAGTGCGGTCTGTGGTGGCTGGTGGCGCTGCAGGCGGTGGTCGGCCTGGTCTGGAGCGCGCCGCTGCGGCTGCCGGTACTGCCGGTGATGGACACCACCGTCGACGTGGTGCAACAGGCCGCTGCCGCGCAGCCGCAGGCCACCGTCGCACCATTGATCGTGATGCAGCCACTGCCGCTGGAAAGCGGCTGGTCGTGGCTGCACGTGGTGATGGCGCTGTGGCTGGCCGGGGTACTGGTGATGGCGCTGCGCACCGCGTCGGCCTGGCGCAGCAGCCGCGCGCTGCTGCGCACGGCACGGGCCTGCGACGACCGGCGCCTGGATGCAGCGCTGCAGCTGGCCGCCGAAGCGCATGGCCTGCGCCGCGCGCCGCGGCTGATGCTCAGCGCGGCCATCGACTCGCCGCAGCTGGTCGGCCCCTGGCGGCCGGTACTGCTGCTGCCGGCGCGTGGCCTGCCGCGCATGGGCGACGATGACCTGGACATGGCGCTGACCCACGAACTGGTGCACCTGCAGCGCCACGACCTGTGGCTGGGCCTGGTGCCGGCCCTGGCCCAGCACCTGTTCTTCTTCCACCCGCTGGTGCACCTGGCGGCCCGCGAGTACGCCATTGCCCGCGAAGCCGCGGTCGATGCCGCGGTGGTCGCCGGCAACCGCCATTGCCGCCAGCACTACGGACGCCTGCTGCTGCAGCTGGGCGTCAGCCCCCGGCCCGGCGCCGGTCTCGCCAGCGCCTCGCCCACCTACCTGAGCCTCAAGCGGAGACTGCTCATGCTGCAGAACACCTCTTCCTTCCCGCGCCTGGGTGCGGGCCTGATCGTCGCCGCGGTGGCCCTGGTCGGCGTGCTGCCGATGCGCCTGGTGGCCATGCCGGGCCCGCCGGCGCCGCCCGCGCCACCGCCGGTGCCCGCGGTCCCCGCGGTACCCGCCGTGCCGACGCCGCCCGCCGTGCCGAAGGCTGACCACTCGGTGGTGCACACCGTGATCAGGGCCAAGGGCACCGCGCCGGTGCTGCCCGCTCCGCCGCCGCCGGCCGCACCGGCTGCACCCAAGGCCCCGCCGGCACCTCCGGCGCCGCCAGTTTCGACCCATGGCGTGATCCACCTTTCGCAGAGCCCGAGCAGCAACGGCTACGTGCTGTTGAAAGACGACCACAACGTGATGAATGGCTCGGTCGCCGATCTGGAGCAGGCGCGCCGGCTGGACGACGGCAAGGGCGTGCTGCTGCTGCGTCGCGACGGCCGCGCCTATGTGGTGCGCGATGCCGGCGTGCTGTCGCGGTTCGAGCAGGCGTTCGCCGAGACCACGCGGCTGGGCGAACAGCAGGGCCGCCTCGGTGAGCGGCAGGGCAGGCTGGGCGAACGCCAGGGCGAGATCGGCGAGCGCATGGGTGAAATCGGTACCCGTATCGGCGAACTGGCCGCCCGCCAGGCCGAACTGGCACTGGCCGCGCACGCTAAGGGGGGCGCGCTGACCCGCGAGCAGGCCGAATCCGCACGTCGCGAGGCGGAAAAGCTGCGCGCGCAGATGGACACGCCGGCGATGCGCGAGGAAATGCGGGAGCTGGCACGCCGGCAGGCGGAACTGGGCAGGCAGCAGGCCGAGCTGGGCCGCCAGCAGGCCGACGCCAGCGTCCGTGCCCAGCGCGAGGCCGAACGCCTGATCCAGCAGGCCATCCGCGAGGGCCTGGCGCAGCCGGTCCGCGGTTGAGCGGACTTCGCCAGCCGCAGGCCGGCCTCGCGGGCGTGGCGTTGCCGAGACGCCCGCGGACCGGGGCCCGCGCTTACGGCGCCGGTGGCGCCAGCCGCTCGTCGGCCTCGGCCTGCACCAGGTGCAGGAACAACTGCGCCAGGGTCACCACGTCCTGGTGGTTGTGCTCGCCGACGCGGCGCAGGTTGCGCGCGCTGCCGCCGCGCAGGTAGTCCAGCCAGGCGCCCGGTGCTTCGGAGCCGGGCAGGTCGTCCTCGCGCTGGATGCGCAGCAACTGGCGTTCGATGGTGGCCAGCCGGCAATTCTCCCAGGTGCCGCGGTAACGGCGCCGGGTCGGGAACAGCAGGTCGACGTGATCCAGCGCGGAAAGCGGGTCGCCGCGCCGCGCCAGCCGGTAGCGCGTCTTCAGCAGCGGCGCGTCGTAGCAGCGGCCGTTGTAGCTGGACAGCACCGTGGTCGGCGCCAGCCATGCGGAGAACGCGTCCAGCATCGCGCTTTCGGCGCCCATCGTGGACATCAGCAGCTGGCGCACGCGCAGCCCTTCGCCGCGCGCCGCATCGCGATGCCAGTCGGCGGCGCCGATCATGAAGGCGCGGGTGCCGGTGCCACCGGCCAGGCCGGTGGTCTCGGTGTCGAAGAACAGCAGGTCCTGCGGCTGCACGCTGTCGTCCGGGCGTCTGCTGAAAGCCAGCGACAGTGGCTGCGCGGGAATCGGCTGCGGCAGGAAGGCCTCGATCAGATGCAGGCCGGGCGCGATCTCGGTGCCCGGAAGCCCGCGATCGACCGGGCCGTTGCGCGGCAGGCGCGGCGCCGCGGCCACCGCGCGCCCGCGCGTGGCCAGCAGGCGACGCAGGCCATCGCTGTCCGGCGTGCGCGGTGGCACGGCCGCGGGCTTGTGCCGGATCTGCTCGACCCAGCCGAACACCGAGTCTCCGAGTGGCAACGATGCCGGCTTCCGCGCATCGTCGTGACTGGGTGACTGCGGCACCCGCGGCGACGCCGATGGCGCTTCCGGCGCTGGTGAAGCACCCGCTGCAGCCGCAGGCGCGGGCATTGCCGGGGCCGCTGGCCGGGCCGGCTCCGCGGCCGGGGACGCGGCGCCATCGGGCGTCGTCGCAGCCGTCGGCCCGGCAACGGCGCCATCGGCATGCCCGGCCTGCCTGCGCAGCGCCTTCAGCTTGTCCAGGCTGATGCTCATGGCAGCAGGTCGAGCGCCTCGTCCACCGCATCGGCCGTGACCGCCGGCACCTGTTCGCAGCGTTCGGCCGACAGCAGCGACAGCACCTTCAACGCCAGCGAGCGCGGCGTCTCGCCCCGGGCTTCCTCCTGCGCGGCCAGCACCGGGCCGACGCACGCCGGGCAGCCGGCGCTGCAGTCGCAGCGTTCCACCAGTTCGAGCGCGCGCTGCACCAGTTCGCCCTGGCGCTGCCACAGCGGCTCGCTCAGGCCCACGCCACCGGGGAAGTTGTCGTACAGGTACACGGTCGGCACGAAACTCTGCATCAGTTCCACCGCGCCTTCGCCGCCCTCGTTGCCGCGCAGCTGGCCGCGGCCGCTCTGGTCGGCCACCGCGAACCACGCGCCATCGCCGTTGCCCACCGCCTTCTGCAGGTCGCGCGCGTCGGCCATCACCGCCACGGTGGCGACGATGTGCAGCGCGTACGCCGCGCCGAGGAAGCCGTCGAGCGCATCCTGCTTCTGCGCGAAGCTGCGCAACAGCGTGGCCTGCGGCAGCTGCCACCACACCGCGGTGGTGTGCAGCTCCTGGTCGGGCAGGTTGACCGGGCCGTAACCGATGTTCTCGTGCGTGTAGTAGCGGATCTTCTTGTAGCCGGCCACGCGCCGCACCACGTGCACCTCGCCGTGGTGCGAATCGCCGCGTCCGGCGGCATTGCCGTCGAAGCGGTCCAGCACCTTGAGCTTGGTGAAGTCGATGCTGTCGGTGTAGTAGTCCACGTGGGTGCGGGTGACGTAGGCCTTGCGCCCGTCCCAGTCCAGCCGCTCGACCTGGTAGGGCGTGCTCTGCACCATGTGGATGGCGCCTTCGTACAGGGTGAGCGCGGCGGCGGAATAGTCCACCTCGGCGATGATCTGCTGCTTGCCGTCGCTGCGGTCCACCACCACGAAGTTGCCATCGGCCACCGCGCGCAGGCTCACCGCGTTGGCCGGGTAGCTGTCGGCGATCCATTCCCAGCGGTCGCCTTCCTGGTGCACCACCCCGGTCTCGGCCAGCGCCTGCAGGAACACCAGCGGGTCGATCGGCCCGAACGGCTCGCCGCTCAGGAACGGCAACTCGAACGCCGCGCAGCGGATGTGGTCGAACAGGATCAGCGGCTGGTCCGGGGCGATGCGCGCGTGCTCGGGGGTGGCGTTGGCGAAGAAATCCGGGTGCCGCACCACGTACTGGTCCAGCGGCTGGCTGCTGGCCACCATCACCCCGAGCGCGGCCTGCTGGCGGCGGCCGGCGCGGCCGAAGCGCTGCCACGTCGCCGCCACGCTGCCGGGGTAGCCGTTGAGCACCACCACGTCGAGCGCGCCGATGTCCACGCCCAGTTCCAGCGCCGAGGTGCTGACGATGCCGTCGATGTCGCCGGCGCGCATGGCGCGCTCCACCTCGCGGCGTTCGGTGGGCAGGTAGCCGCCGCGGTAGGCGCGGATCCGGGCCGGCTTGCGCGGGTCGTTGTCGAAGATGTCCTTCAGGTACTTGGTCAGCACCTCCACCATCAGCCGGGTCTGCGCGAACACCAGCGTCTTCAGCCCGCTCTTGATGGCGATGCGGGCGATGCGGTTGGCCTGCGAGCGCGCCGACGCGCGCAGGCCCAGGTCCGGGTTGATCACCGGCGGGTTCCACAGCAGCACGTGCTTGGGGCCGCTGGGTGCGCCGCTCTCGGTGATCGCATGCACCTGTTCTTCCACCAGCGCTTGGGCATGCGCATGCGGGTTGCCGATGGTGGCCGAGCACAGGATGAACTGCGGGCGCACGCCGTAGAACGCGCAGATGCGCTTGAGCCGGCGGATCACGTTGGTGACGTGGCTGCCGAACACACCGCGGTAGGTATGGATCTCGTCGATCACCACGTAACGCAGGTTCTCGAAGAACTGTGCCCACTTGGTGTGGTGCGGCAGGATCGCCTGGTGCAGCATGTCCGGGTTGCTGACCACGATGTCGCCGTGCAGGCGGATCGCCTGGCGCGCGTCGCCGGGCGTATCGCCGTCGAAGGTGAAGGCCTTCACGCCCAGGTCGCCGGCGCGGTTGAGTTCCAGCAGTTCGGCGACCTGGTCCTGTGCCAGTGCCTTGGTCGGGAACAGGTACAGCGCCTTGGCGTTGCCCTGCATGGCCGCGCTCACCACCGGCAGCGTGTAGCACAGCGACTTGCCCGAAGCGGTGGGCGTGACGACGGCCACGTGCTCGCCGCGCTGGGTGGCGGCCCAGGCCTGGGCCTGGTGCGAGTACAGCTGCTCGATGCCGCGCGCCTCGAGCGCGGCCTTCAGCGCCGCGGGCACGTCGTCGGGGATAGGCGCATGGCTGCCCTCGCGGCCGGGGATGGTGAAGCTGCCGGTGACCCGGTCGCCATAGCGCCGTGCCAGCCGCTGGCCGAGCAGCGCACCGTCGCGCGAGGGCAGGCCGTCGGTGGTCGCCAGCGCCCGTTCGCTGGCTTCGGTGCGGGGAGCGAGGGAGAACGCCATGCCGGTAGTGCCGATCGAAAGACCGGCATGGAAGCACAGCGCCGTCTCAGCCTGTGAGACCCATGCAAGCTGAACGCCGCCCGCGCCCGCGAACGCAATCTGAAGGTGGCAACCGTATGCTGCGCCCTTCGGCAACCGGCAGGGACAGGAACGGTGGCAAGGCCTCGATGGTATGCAATGGTGTTGGCGGGGATGATGCTGGTGGGCGCGGCGCAGGCGCAGCAGGCGTCGCCACCGGCCGTGGATCCGGTACCTGCGGCCAACCCCGCGGCCGACTCCGCGGCGGAGTCCACGGACGCGGTGAGGACGCTGGAGGAAGTGCGCGCGCTCAAGCCCGAGGACGACACGCCGCTGGACCTGTACGGCTTCCGCAACCCGGTGAAGGTCGAGCCCAACCGCTTCAGCCGTTCATGGAGCGAGCCGCCTACGCCCGAGCAGGTCAGCCGCAGCGGCGGCTACGTGCTGATGGGCATCAGCTACGGCCTGATGGCCGCCGCCAAGGGCCTGCACAAGCTGACCGGCGGCCGCGACCAGATCCAGTCGGCCATCGCCCGCCCACCGCCGGAGCTGAGCGAGGACCAGCGCCGCCGCGCGTTGCGCTTCTGCGCGCAGCAGGAAGGCTGCCAGGTCCCGCCCGGCGACTGACCGTGGCTGCCGCGCCCGCCTGATCGCCTACCATGGCGCTTCCCCGCCGGGCCTGCCGCAGTGAACGAACCCCTCCTCCCGAAATCCGCGCCGCCGCCGGCGCGCATCGCCGCCTGGGTATTGATGCTGCTGGGCATGTGGGCGGCGCTGGAGCTGGGCCTGGTGGTGACCCTGCTGTCCGGCCTGCTGGTGTTCCACCTCAGCCACGTGCTGGCGTCGACCGTCGAAGGCCGGCTGCCGCCGGGCCGGGCGCGGGCGATCGCGGTAGGGGTGCTTTCGGTGGCGGTGGTCGGCCTGCTGAGCCTGGCGATCATCGCCGTGGCGTCCTTCTTCCGCAACGAGACCGGCGGCCCGGACGCGCTGCTGGCGCAGCTGATGGAGATCCTCAACACCTCGCGGCACCAGGTGCCGGCGCTGCTGCAGCCGTATATCCCCGAGGACATGCAGGCGCTGCGCACCGGGGTGAACGAATGGGTCGCCGAGCACCGCCGCCAGCTGGGTGTCGCCGGCACCTCGGCGGTGCAGATCGGCGTACGGATGCTGATCGGCATGGTGCTCGGCGCGATGATCGCGCTGTACGACGAACTGCCGCTGCCACGCATGGGACCGCTGGCGCGGGAACTGGTCGGCCGTACCAGCCACCTGGCCACCGCGTTCCGCCAGGTGGTGTTCGCCCAGGTCAAGATCTCGCTGCTCAACACCCTGTTCACGGCGATCTTCCTGCTGGGCGTGCTGCCGCTGCTGGACGTGCACCTGCCGCTGGCCAAGACCCTGGTGCTGATCACCTTTCTCGCCGGGTTGCTGCCGGTGGTGGGCAACGTGATCTCCAACACCGTGATCACCATCGTCGCGCTGTCGGTCTCGTTCTACGTCGCCGTGGCCGCGCTGCTGTTCCTGGTGGTGATCCACAAGCTGGAGTACTTCCTCAACGCCCGCATCGTCGGCGGCGAGATCCGCGCCCATGCCTGGGAACTGCTGCTGGCGATGCTGGTGATGGAGGCGGCGTTCGGCCTGTCCGGCCTGGTCGCGGCGCCGGTGTTCTACGCCTACGTCAAGCGCGAGCTGGTGGACCAGGGCTGGGTGTGAGGCCGCGCCCGGCCGCTCAGGACGACACCCCGGCCAGCGCCGCGTACATCACCCCCACGAGCACCAGCCAGAAGTAGATGCCACCGATGAACACGTAGCGCGCCAGCGTCGCCCACCCGCGGCCGCCGTACACGCGCTGCTGCATCCACAGCAGGTAGACGGGGACCGCCAGCCACAGCGCCACGAGGATGCAGTCGCCGATGGCGTTCACGACGGTGTTGCCGATGGCACCGGTGACGCCGAGCGTCAGGAACGTCGCCAGCAGCACCAGCATCAGCCACGCATGGCTGTACAGCGCCACCACCAGGTGCTCCAGGTAGCCGATGCGGCGGCCCGCATAGGCTACGCGCAGCACCAGCGCGAACACCGGCATCAGGAAGAACAGCGCGCCGGGCAGCGCGGTGAGGAACGCCTGCACGTACAGGTCGGTCTTGCCGCCCATGCGCTCCACGTTGGCCTGGCCGTTGGCCAGGCGCCGGTTGAGCCACTGGTTGGCGAACGCCGGCATGCCCGGCACCACCACCGGATTGGCCTGCGCATCCCACGGCTTGCCGTTGATGTCGGAGTCGAAGAAGGTGCCGTGCTGGCGCCCCGCGGCCTGGCCCGCCGCCTGCGCGGCACGTGTCATCGCCGAGGCGGTGGTGCCCTGCGCCTGCCCTTCCAGTTCGGCGGTCCGCTGCGCGGCGGCAGTGTTCAGCGCGGCCATGGCCATCGTGAATGCCGGCGTGGCCGCGGGTGACGCCGCCAACTGGCGCTCGATCGCGGCCTGCTGCGCCGCGCGTATCGCTTCCACTTCCTGCGCGGTCTGCGCGGTGGCGAACAGTGCGTTGTCGCCGCCGTTCAGGGTCATGTCGTCGACATGCAGGGTCAGCTTGCCGACGAAGAAGGTGAACAGGGTGAGGATCACGAACAGCCGCAGTGGCTGCACGTAGCCCACGCGCTGGCCCTTGAGGTAATTGAGCGCGACCCGGCCCGGTACCAGCAGGTCGCGCAGGGTGCGGAAGATGCGCCCGTCCAAGTGCCAGAACGACTCGAACACTTCCTCGATCGCATGGCCCACGTGCTTGAGCGGGTTGTGCGCCGACTGCCCGCAGTGGTGGCAGTAATGGCCCTGCAGCGCCGCCTGGCAGTTGTCGCAGGCACCATGCCCGTGCGCCGCCTCGACGACGGCGGGAACCTCGGCAACGGCGGTGTCGTCTGGGGTCGGGTTCATCGGGAGCGCGGGCGGTAGGCGGGACGCGACACGATAGCGGGCATTGCCGGCGCGGTCAGCTGCGCGGACGCGGCTTGCGGTGCCAGAGCGCGTTGACGATGACCCAGCGGCCGTCGAAGCGGCCCATCTGCAGGTGGTCGATGAACCACGGGCTCTCCAGCCGCACCGTGGCGATGTCCTGGTCCACCTGCAGCACGGTCACCGTGCGCTGCCACTGTTCACGCGGGGTCTTCAACGCGCCTTCGCGGGTAAGGCGGACCAGTTCGTCCGCGCTCATCCGGCCCAACCCGAAGGTCTCGTCGGGCCTGGCCACGACGTTGCGCTTGGCCAGGTCCGGGTGCAGCGCACGCGCCACCCGCGCCGGGTCGCCCTCCAGCTGTCCGTCCATGTAGTCGTAGGCGGTAGCCTCGATGGCCTGCAGGGTGGCCGCGTCCGGTGGCGTCGCGCCGGCGCTGCCGGCGACCCACAGCATTCCCAGTAGCAAAAAGCGCATCGCGGCTGACGGCATGGCCGGCTCCTTCCAGGGTAGCGGCAGTGTGCCGGCCGCAACCGCGCGCGCCATGGGCCGATGGTCACTGGCCCGCGGCCGGGTGGCCGGCCGCGGCGGCACGCCAAGGGTGGGTCCGCCGGACCGCTTGGGCTACAGTAGCGCGATGACGAAAGAGCACATTCCCGGCGGCCTGTTGATCGCCATCGAGGGCATCGACGGTGCCGGCAAGTCCACGCTGGCGCGGGGGCTGGCCGATGCGCTGGAGCAGGCCGGCGCCGAGGTGGTGCTGAGCAAGGAGCCGACCAACGGGCCGTGGGGCACGCAGCTGCGGGCCTCGGCGGCGACCGGCCGGCTGAGTCCGCAGGAAGAGGTGGAGCTGCTGCTGCGCGACCGCCGCCAGCACGTGGAGGAACTGGTGGAGCCGGCGCTGGCGCGCGGTGCGGTGGTCATCCTCGACCGTTACTTCCCGTCGATGGTGGCCTACCAGGGCGCCGCCGGGCTGCCGGTGGACGAACTGCTGCAGCTCAACGCCTTCGCGCCGCGGCCGCACCTGCTGCTGTTGCTGGACCTGCCGCCGGCCACCGGGCTGGCGCGCATCCGCGCCCGCGGCGACGTGCCCAACCATTTCGAGACGGCGCAGAACCTGGAGCGCTGCCGGGCGATCTTCCAGCAGCTGGACCTCCCCGGGAAGCAGGTGATCGACGCCAGCCGCAGCGAGGCCGAGGTGATGGGCGACGCGCGTGCGGCCATCGCCACCGCGCTGGCCCGGCGCGCGGATGGGCAGGGCGGGCCGCTGCGACGCTTCCACGGGCAGGACGCCGCGCCGGCCGCCGGCCGCTGACCGCCCGCGACCGCCATGCCGACGCCCCCGCACCCGGCAACGCGGCGCCCCGCGCCGGTGGCCGCGCGCCTGCATCCGCGCAACCGCCACCAGGGCCGCTATGACATGGCCCGGCTGGTGGCGGCCAACCCGGCGCTGCGCACGCACCTGCGGCGCGCCCCGGATGGCGGGCAGAGCATCGATTTCAGCGATCCGCTGGCGGTGCGCGAACTCAACCGCGCGCTGCTGGCCAGCGATTACGGCATCGCCCGCTGGGACATCCCCGCCGGCTACCTGTGCCCGCCGGTGCCGGGCCGGGTGGATTACCTGCACGGCCTGGCCGACCTGCTTGCCGCCGATGCCGGTGGCGCGATCCCGCGCGGCCCCGGGGTGCGCGTGCTCGATATCGGCGTGGGCGCCAACTGCATCTACCCGCTGCTCGGGCAGGCCGAGTACGGCTGGTCGTTTGTCGCCAGCGACATCGACGGCGCCGCCCTGCGGTCGGCCGCCGCCAATGTGCGCGGCAACGGCCTCGAGGGGCTGATCGAACTGCGCCTGCAGCACGCACGCGGCAGCCTGTTCGCCGGCGTGGTGCAGGCACAGGACCGCTTCCACCTGACCCTGTGCAACCCGCCGTTCCACGCCTCGGCCAGGGAGGCCGCGCAGGGCAGCCAGCGCAAGCTGCGCAATCTTGGCGGCGACAAGAGCACGCCGCGCGGCAAGCCGCCGCTGTTGAACTTCGGCGGCCAGGCCAACGAACTGTGGTGTACCGGTGGCGAGGCCTCGTTCCTGCGGCGGATGATCCGCGAAAGCGTGGACGTGCAGGCGCAGGTGCTGTGGTTCAGCGCGCTGGTCGCCAAGCGCGAGCACCTGGCCGACATCCATCGGCAGCTGGCCCGCTCCGGCGCGCTCGACGTGCGTGAAGTGGCGATGGCGCAGGGCAGCAAGCAGAGCCGTTTCGTCGCCTGGACCTTCCACCCTGCCGCGCACAGGACACGGTGGCTGGCGGGGTATGAGCGGGCACCGTTGGAACATCGGCCGCTGCCGGGCCATGATGCCCCCGGGGAACAGGGAGCGTGAAGCACATGCTGGCAGGGGCAGTCGCGTTGGCACCAATCCAGAGTGGCCGCATCAATTACGTGTTGATCGACCACGAGAACGTGCAGCCTACCGATCTGGGGCTTCTGCATCGGGCGGATATCCGCTTGTGGGTGTTCGTGGGCGCGGGCCAGGCCAAGTTGTCGTCCGAGCTGGCGATCCAGATGCAGGCCATGCGCGAGCGCGCGGACTATGTGCGCATCTGCGGTAATGGACCCAACGCGCTGGACTTCCATATCGCGTTCTATATCGGCCAGTTGTCCGGCAACGACCCGGATGGGTTCTTCCACATCATTTCCAGGGACACCGGCTTCGACCCGTTGGTGGAACACCTGAAGGCAAGGAAGATACGTGCCTGCCGTTCGGCTTCGATCGCCGGGATGCCGCTGTTCAGACAGGCGGTGGCGACGGACGCGGTCGCCGTGCCCGCGACGAAGCCGAAACCGAAACCGAAGGCGAAGGCGGTGACGGTGGTGGTGGAGAAGGCACCTGCGCCACCACCGCAGGGCGAATCGGCAGCGTCGGTGACGGCGACGCAACGGCTGACGCGGATGAAGACCCTGCTGTCGAAGACGAAGACCGGACGCCCCGGAACGCTCGCCGCATTGAAGAAACATGTCGCCGCGCACTTCCAGAACCAGATCGGGGCCGAGGACGTGGGGGCGATCATCGCCGGACTGGAACAGGCCGGCGTGGTGAAGCTGGAAGGCTTGAAGGTGCGTTACGGCTGAGCCGGCACCGGCCGTGACCTCCACGGCACGGGGCCAGCGGGGCGTGCCACGCTGTTGCTGGAGCGACCGGGGCACCGCCGTGCGCGCGCTGTCCGGCCCGCTGCGTTTCGCGCCCGCGGCCGATCCCGTGGGGAATGCCTGGTGACGCCAAACGAAGCCCGCGGTGGTCCGGTCACGATGCCTGAACGCGGCTTCGTCGAAAGTACGGCTCCCCCTCCCAGGAGCTGCTGCATGCGCATCGTCCCCCTGTCGCTGGCCTGCCTGAGCGTGCTGCTGTCGGCATGCAGCCCGCCATCACCGCCGCCCGCCGCGCAAGCGGAGGCGGGCGCCGCGGCCACGGAGGAGCAGGATGCGGCGGCGGCCGATGCCGGTTTCGAGTTCCCGGCGATCCCACAGATCATGGTGCCCAGCATCGTCGGCAGCGGCCCGGCGCAGCGGCAGCTGGAATCGTCGATGCAGGCCCTGATCGACCCGCTGGCCGGGATCAGCGTGCGCCCGGCGAACTGCTCCACCGACGGTGCCCTGGTCAACGAGAGCGGCTTCACCAACGTCGACGCCGCCGGCAACCTGCAGCGTGTCGCCGGCGAGGGCGTGTTCGACGTGGCCGCCGACGGCAGCGGCCTGGCGGTGACCGGCGAGGACGTGGTGCGGGTCAATCCGGACGGCAGCGGCAGCATCGTCAACAGCGCCGGTACCTTCGAGGTGAAGGCCGATGGCTCCGGTACCTATGTCGGCGAGTTCGGCCATATCGCGCTGGACGGCAAGGGCGGCGGCACCTGGGTGGGCGACTTCGGCAACATCGAGAACCACGGTGATGGCTCGGGGCTCTGGGTGGGTGAGGAAGGCAGCATCGAGGTGCGCGCCGATGGCTCCGGGCGCTGGATCGGCGGGCCCGAAGGCATCGCCGAGAACCGCGGCGACGGCACCGGCACCGTGGGTGCGGTCGCGCGCGAGGTGCGCATGGCGCCGTTGCCGCCGCTGCCGCCGGCCGGGCGCTTCCCGCTGCTGGACAGATTCCGGCCCTCGGGCGCGCCATGCGGCTTCGTGGTGACCCTCAGCGACAAGGTGCTGTTCGACTTCGACAAGGCGCAGGTGCGTGCCGATGCGGGCGAGGTGCTGGACGGGCTGTCCGGCGCGCTGGCCAAGGTCCCCGCCCGCGCCATCGAGGTCCGCGGGCATACCGACGCCAAGGGCAGCGACGCCTACAACCAGGATCTGTCCGAACGCCGCGCGCAGGCGGTGGTGGCGGCGCTGCGCCAGCGTGGCGTGGCGCAGGATGCCAGCGCGCGCGGCTACGGCGAGACGCAGCCGGTGGCACCCAACGAGGTCGATGGCAGGGACAACCCCGGCGGCCGCCAGCTCAACCGCAGGGTCGAGATCTTCGTGCGCACCTGACGAACCCGGGCCGGGGCATGGCTAACGGCCCGTGTGGAGGAGTGCATGCCCGGGCGATCATCCGTCGACCCGAACCGACGAGAGACCCGCCGATGCACCCGATCCGCCCCGCCCTGCTGGGACTGGCACTGTCGGCCGCCATGGGCCTGGCGCATGCCGCCCCCGACGTGCCCACCACCGACGCCCGCGGCGTCGCCATCAGCGAGGCGGCCTATCCGGGCACGATCCTGCTGGACGTGGATGCCACCGACCTCGGCCAGCGGGTGTTCAAGGTGCGCCAGACCGTGCCGGTGCGGCCCGGGCTGCAGCGTTTCCACTATCCGGCGTGGCTGCCGGGCAACCATGCCGCCAGTGGCGCGATCGAGAAGCTGGCCGGGCTGGTCGTCACCGGCAACGGCCAGCGCCTGGAATGGACCCGCGACCCGCTCGACGTCTTCACCTTCAACGTGCAGGTGCCCGAAGGCGTGGCCGAGCTGCGCATGGACTACCAGTTCCTCAGCCCCACCGATGCCTCGCAGGGGCGCACGGTGATGACCCCGAACATGCTCAACCTGCAGTGGATCGCGATGGTGCTGTACCCGGCCGGCCACGCCGCGCACGCCATCAGCTACCGCGCCAGCGCCCGCTACCCGCAGGGCTGGGAAGCGGCCAGCGCGCTGGAGGTCGAGCGCCGCGACGGCGACACCGTGCATTACGCGCCGACCAACCTGGAAATCCTGGTCGATTCGCCGGTGTTCGCCGGCCGTTACCACCGCCGCATCGACCTGGCCCCGGCCGGCACCCGCCCGGTGCGCCTGAACGTGTTCGCCGACCGCGCCAAGGACCTGGAGGCCAGGCCCGAGCACATCGAGCAGCACCGCGCGCTGGTGACCCAGGCGCGCCGGCTGTTCGGCGCCGAGCACTACAACCACTACGATTTCCTGTTCGCGGTGACCAGCCAGCTCGGCGGCATCGGCCTGGAGCACCAGCGTTCCAGCGAGAACAGCGAGGACCGCGACTATTTCAGCGGCTGGAACGCCAAGGTCGGCAGCAGCGACCTGCTCGGCCACGAGTACACGCATTCGTGGGACGGCAAGTACCGGCGCCCGGCCGACCTGGCCACGCTGAACTACAACGTGCCGATGCAGGGCAGCCTGCTGTGGGTCTACGAGGGCCAGACCCAGTACTGGGGCAACGTGCTGACCGCGCGCTCCGGGATCCGCCCGCTGGATGCCTCGCGCGATGCGCTGGCGCTGGTCGCGGCCACCTATGCCGACAACCGCCCCGGGCTGGAGTGGCGCTCGCTGGGCGACACCACCAACGACCCGGTGATCGCGCGACGCAAACCCAAGCCCTACCGCGGCTACCAGATGAGCGAGGACTACTACCAGGGCGGGCAGATGCTGTGGCTGGAAGCGGACGTGCGCATCCGCCGGCTGAGCAGCGGCAAGCGCAGCCTGGACGATTTCGCCCGCGCGTTCTTCGGAAAGAACGACGGCCAGTGGGAACGGCCCGACACGTACACCTTCGAGGATGTCACCGCGACCCTGGAACAGGTGCAGCCCACCGGCGACTGGGCGCAATTCCTGCGCGACCGCCTCGAGCGCCGGGTGGGCCTGACCGGCGGCATCGAGGCGGCCGGCTGGAAGCTGGTCTATGGCGACACGCCCAGCGCCTACTACAAGGCGATGATGAAGGGCCGCGGCGCCAGCTTCATCTACTCGCTGGGCCTGTCGCTGGATGGCAATGGCCGCATCGGTGAGGTGCGCTGGGACAGCCCGGCCTTCAACGCCGGCCTCGGCAGCGGCATGCAGGTGATGGCGGTCAACGACCTGCAGTACAGCGCCGACGAGCTGGAAGAGGCGGTGCGTGCGGCGAAGGACGGCAAGCAGCCGATCCGCCTGCTGGTCAAGGACATGGACGTGTACCGCACGCTTGCCATCGACTACCGCGGCGGCCTGCGTTACCCGTCGCTGCAGCGCATCGAAGGCACCCCCGACTACCTGACGCCGATCTTCAGCGCCAGGAAGTGACCGCCGGCGGCGGCGGTCGCTCGCCTGCATCGGCAACGGGCGATCGCCGGTAGCGCCGGCCGTCGCGGGCGCGCAATGCGCCTACTGGCTGCTCCGTCGCGCATGCGCGTGGCGCTACGTGGCGGGGCGGGTGCGGCGTTCCAGCCACCACAACAGGCCGGCCACCCCGATGAAGCCCAGCAGCCAGGGCCAGCGCGGGCCGGGTACCGGCAGCGCGCGGGTACCGGCAGGGGCGCTGCCGCCGCGAAGGGCCGCGGTGGCCTCGCGCGTGGCCTGGGCATGCAGGGCGCGTGCGGCGGCCGGGTCGATGACCCGCACCCCGGCGCTGGCGTCGCCGACGACGACCCGGTGCCAACCGGCCTGCCGCGGCCACCAGCCGCTGCAGTTGCCGGCGCGTGGATCGGCCAGCAGCGCGGTGGTGTCGCCATCGGGCGCCTGCACCCGCGCGCCGTCCGGCAGCCCGCACAGCGCGACGCGTTCGCCGGCCCAGGCCCAGGCGGGCAGCCGTGCCAGCGGCGATGCCGGCAGCGGCCGCGCCAGCACCGCCAGCACCTGGTTCCACAGTTCGGCATGGATGTCGGCATGACCGGCGAGTACCAGGGTGTAGCTGTCGGCGATCGGCAGCAGGCCGATGCGTCCCCGGCCGAAGGCGCGCCAGCCGCCGATCGCGCTGTCGTCGGCGGCGCGCAGCAGCGGCACCACGCCGGGATCGGCGAACGCCAGGTCGAAGCGCTCGATGGCCGGCGCCGCGGGCGCGCGCTCACCGCCAGTACCTGCATCGGCACCCGTACCCGCGCCCATGTCGGCACCGGCGTCGCGCAGCTTCACCGTTGCGGTCCGTTCGCCGCCACGCAGGTCCAGCCCCCAGTCGCGCAGGGTGCGGCGGGCATTGCCGTCCAGCGCGCCGCCCATGCGCACCAGCACGCCGAGGCCGTCGCGCATTGCCGCGGTGATGGCCGCGCGCTGCGCCACCGACAAGGCGGCCAGGCGGCGCTCGTCGAGCAGCAGCAGGTCGAGCCGGGCGAGGCCGGCCGGGTCGATCGCCGGCGGTGCATCGCCCAGCTGCACGCCGCCCCCGACATCGATGCCGGTCTGTACGCGCGCGCCTGCATCGGTGGCCCAGCGCTGCACGTACTTCAGTTCCGGCCCGGGTGCGCCGGCAAGCAGGCGCAGCGCGGGCGCTGGCAGCGGGCGCACGCGCACCGGCACCGGCAACTGGTCGAGCACCTTGCCGTCGCGGTCGAGCGCGCGCAGGGTGAACTCGACGTCGCCGGCTTCGCGCGCGCTGGCCGCCAGGCGGACGCGGCCGTCGCCACCGGGCACGCCGATGGCGACACGATGCCCGGCCGGGTCGAGCAGCTCCACCCGCGCCCGTGCCAGGCCCTGTACGCGCGTGCCGACCTCGAAGCGTGCGCCGGCGGCGAGCGGCGCCGGCGCCTGCAGCTCCACCAGTCCCCGCGGCGCGGCGGCGGGCAGGAAGCGCAGCGGCGGCAGTGTGGCATCGCGGTCGCGCGCCGGCAGGCCCTGGCCGACGACGACCAGTTCGCGGGTACCCGGATGCCGGCGCAGCGCGGTGGCCAGATCCGGTACCCGGGCCACGTCCGCCAGTGCCGGCGCTTCGGGCAGGCGCAACCGCATGCCGGCAGGGGTGGCGGCCAGCGCCGCCGCGGTGGTGCCGGCGCTGGCGATCAGCAGCGTATCGGCGGGCACCGGCTGCCGTGGCGGGAACAGGGTCAGCCCGAGCAGCAGCGCCGCGGCCAGCTGCAGCGCCAGCAACAGCGACAGGCGCGCGAGCGGCGGGCGCGGCGGCAGGCACAGGCGCAGGCTGGCGAGCAGCACGGCCAGGGCGATGAGGACGAGCGGCAGCCACGCGGTCATCGAGCGGTTTCCTGTGGTGCGGCCAGCGCATCCAGATAACGCCGGCCCATGGCGTCGGCCGCCTCGCGCCGTGCCGGCGGGCCCGGTGCGCGCGGCAGCGCCGGCCACAGCTGGTCGCGCAGGCGTTGCCGGCAGGCGTCGCAATCGGGTTGCTGGCGCAGTGCGTCGATGGCGGCGGCGATGTCGAGCGGGTCGGGCACGGCCTGCGGATGCGCCTCCAGCCAGCGCGACACTGCGTCCAGGTCGACCGCGGCCCCGGCCGTCGCCAGTGCCCGCCAGGCGTCGACCGGGGTGGTGTCGCCCGCTGCCCGCCGCGGCAGTCGCAGGTCGCGGTTGCCCAGGCCGTCGCGCTTGCCGCCCATGCGCCGCGCCATGTCGATCGGCGGCAGCTCGGGACCGACCCGCGCCAGGTAGACGCGCTCGGCCTGCTGCACCTGCTTGATGAAGCCCAGCGCCTTGTAGGCGTAGGGCAATGCCTTGTCGGGATGGCCCTGGCGCAGCGCGCCCTCGGACTGCCACATCTGGTCGAGCGCCGCCTTGAGGATGGCGCGGGTCTGCGGATCGAGCAGGGTCGCGGCCTCGGCGTGGTCGTGGGTGTGGCCGTACTCGGCGAGCACGTCGGTGGCGCTGCCGAAGGCCGCGGCATCGCCTTCGTTGCCGGCGGCACCATGGTCGTGATCGTGGCCATCGTCGTCGGCGTGCGCGCCGGCCGGGGCGTCGGCGGTGGGCGGCGGCTTGGCACCGCCCTCGGCCTCCTCGCCGAGGAACTGGCCATAGCGCAGGCGCAGGATGCGCTGGTCCACGCCGATGGCATCCGCCCGCCGGGTGAACGTGTCGGCGTCGAGCGCGCCGCGCTGCTTCAGCAATGCCTCGGCGTCGATGATGATCTGGCGCTGGCTGCGGAAGTAGGCCGGCATCACCTTCTTGATCGCGCCTTCCAGGTCGCTGGTCTGCACTTCCTGCGCGCTGGGAAGGCGCAGGATCAGGCTGGGGCTGCGTGCTTCCTGCGGCTGCGGCGCACGGTTGTCGCGCACGCCCAGGCGCGCGACCACTTCATCGCCGGCGCCGACGCCCAGCGCGTCCAGGTCGACGTCGTAGGCAAAGCGGCGGGCGTTGGCGGGACCGCTGCCGGCAAGCGTGATGCGGCGCTGCTGGAAGTCGATGTTCTCGCCGCTGCCCTTGGCGCTGGTGAGTTCCAGCACCGCGTCGGCGGCGACGCCGAAGTCGTCGCTGGCCTCGAACCGCAGCGCCCAGCGGCGCTGCCGTGGCGCGGCCCGGGTCAGGGTCTGCGCCGGCTCGATCACCTTCACCTGTGGCGGCCGGTCGGGCACCACCTGCAGCCGCCAGGCGCGTCCGGCACCGGCCAGCGCGGGTTCGGCGACGATCCGGTAGAGGCCGGAACGCTGCAGCGTCTGGCTCGCCTGCCAGTAGTCGCCCTCGCGCTGCAGCGGCAGCCGGCGGCCGTCGTGGAACTGCAGCCACACCTGCTGCGGTTGCGGCGACAGGCGCAGCTGCCAGCGCAGGTGGCTGCCCTGCAGGGCGCGCGCGTCGAGGATCTCGCCGGCGCGGGCGGGCTGGCCGGTATAGGCCGGCGGGGTCACTTCCAGCCGGGTACCGCGCAGCGCGGGCGGCCTGGCCGCCGTGGCCGCTGCCGGGCGCTCGTCGTGGCGGCCGGGCGGCGCGACCCCGGTGGCGCGCGGCCACAGTACCGCGCCGCCGGCGACCAGCAGCGCGGTGCCGATGCAGGCGAGCAGGCGCGGCCACGGCCAGCGTGGGCGCAGGTCGGGTGGCGCCGTGCGCAGGCGTTGTTCGATGCGCGCGCGCTGGCGCTGCTGCAGCGGGTTCAGTGCCTGCGGCGCGGCGAACAGCAGGTCGGCGCTGTCCTCCAAGCGCGGTTGCTGGTCCAGGCGCGCGACCAGCCAGCGTGCATCCAGCCGGCGTGCGCGCCAGGTGGCGAAGGCGGCAACCGCGAGCAGGGCAAGGGTGAGCACCACGCTGCCGGCGTCGAACCCGGCCACGCGCAGCGCCAGCACGCCCAGCGCCAGTGCCAGCGGCACGCCACCGGCCAGCGTGATCAGCAGCAGCCGGCGCCGCGCGCCGCGCAGCAGTGCCAGCGGGTTCATGCCTGCCCCCGGCGCCGGCGCGCGCTGGCCAGCCAGCGTTCCAGCAGGAACAGCAGGGCGATTGCGGCGACCAGCCAGGGCACGGGTTCGTAGGCCGGCTGCGGCCACGCGGCGGCCCCCGTGTCCGGCTGCATTGCCGCGGCCCATGCCCGGGTCGGTGCGGGCGGCGCCTGCAGCAGCCCGCGCAGGTGCTGCGGAAAGCCGGCATCGAGCAGCGCCGGCATTGCCGCGGGCTGCAGGGGGGCGGCCCAGCGCAGCCATTGCCCGGCGTCGCCAGTGACCTGCTCGATCACCGCCGCGCCGCCATCGTCGCGCCACAGCGGCAGGTGCTGCGTGGCAGCCGGCAACGGCGTGCGTGTGTCGACCAGCAGCCGACCGCCAGCGCCGGCCCATGCCTGCACTGCCGCCGGAACCGGCCTGGCCGACAGCCACACGCGGATGCCATCGGCGTCGGCGAACGGTTGCTCGTCGCCGGCGATGTCGAGTGGCGTGGCGGCGTTCCATGCCTGGGCAACGGCACGCAGCCATGGCAGCGCGGCGGCACCGGCCTGGTCATGGCGGATGTGCAGGCGCGGTGGCGCCTGTTCGCTGCGCTCGGCAGCCGCCGGCGCGGCTTCGATCACCTGCCAGCGCACGCTGCGCGACAACCGTGGCTGTTGCCCATCCAGTCCGTCCAGCACCGGCGGCACCACCACCGTGAGCGGAACGGTGGGTGGCAGCGTCGCATCGAGTTCACGCAGCAGGCTGGCCAGCGGCTGCGGCGATGCCGGCACCGCCGGCGCATCCAGCGCGGGAAAGCCCGGTGCCAGCCACAGCCATTGCGCCTGCTCGCCGGGAACGGCACGGCGTGCGCTGGCGATGTCCACGCCGGGTGCCACGGCGACGCGCGGCGCGACATCCTCCACGCCGTGCAGCGCCGGCCGTGCCAGCAGCAGTGCCAGCAGCGCCAGCAGCAGCAGCCGTACCAGCAGCAGCGGCCAGTCGTCGAAGCGGATGCGCCGGCGTGGGCGCGGCCGGGCCACCAGCCAGCGCAGCGCGGCGAAGTCGAGCAGCCGCTGCTCGTCGCGCCGCGCCAGGTGGATCAGCAACGGCAGCAACAGGCTCGCCAGTGCCGCCAGCCCCGCCGGGAACAGCCATGCCAGGCTCATCCGCGGTGACCCCCACGGCGACCGGCCAGCCGCTGCAGCGGCGCATCGATGGCCTCGTCGAGGAAGCCGGTGTCATGGCGGATGCCGGCGGCCTGCAGCCGTGCGTCGAGCGTGCGCCGCGCCTCGGCGAAGCGGGCCAGGTAGCCGGCGCGTACCGCGGCGCCGTCGCCGAGCAGCTCGTCGCCGGTTTCCGGGTCGCGGAACCGGTGGCCGTCGCGGAACGGGAAGTCGCGCTCCTCGGCGGTCAACAGCTGCAGGTGCACGACGTCGCGGCCAGCCCTGGCCAGGCGTTCGGCCAGGGAGATGGCGTCGTCGTCGAAGCCGTCGCCGATCATCACCACCAGGTCGTTGCCGGCGATGCGCTCCCACACCGGCGCCAGCCGTTCGCGCGGCGGCCACCGGCCGTGCGCACGCAGCGCATGCAACTGCAGGTGCAGGCGGTCGCGCTGGCGCAGGCCATGCCCGGCCGACAGCAGCCGCACGCCGTCGCCGCCGATCGCGATCAGGCCGAAGCCGTCGCCCTGCTGCAGCGCCAGCTCGGCCACGCATGCGGCCAGCGCACAGGCGCCGTGCAGGCGGGTCCAGCCGCTGCGCGCCCGGTCGGCCTGCGCCATCGAGGCGGTGGTGTCGAGCAGCAGCCACACCGTGAGCGGACTTTCGCGCTCGGATTCGCGCACGAAAAAGCGGTCCGAGCGCGCGTAGAGCTTCCAGTCGATCTGCCGCGGTTCGTCGCCGGGCTCGTAGGCGCGGTACTGCGCGAACTCCAGCCCGGCGCCACGGCTGCGGCTGGCGTGCATGCCGATGCCGCGGCGGCCGCTGGCCCGTTGCGGCAACAGCCGCAGGCCGCGCAGGCGGCTGCGCACGTCGGCGGGAATCAGCGGGGGCGGGGCGGCGGCCAAGGCGAACGCGGGGCTGGCTCAGGCCGGGTACGGCACCGCGCGCAGCAGCGCGGCGACCACGTCGTCGGCGCTCTTCTGCTCGGCCTCGGCGGCGAAGGACAGCAGCAGGCGGTGGCGCATCACCGGTGCGGCCAGCGCCTGCACGTCCTCGCGGGTGGCGGCGAAGCGGCCGTGCAGCAGCGCACGCGCCTTGGACGCCAGCACCAGCGATTGCCCGGCGCGCGGGCCGGCGCCCCACTTGAGCCAGTTGTCCACCTCGGCCGGCGCGCCATCGCCCGGCCGGCTGGCGCGCACCAGCCGGGTGATCCAGGTCAGCAGGTCGGCGCCGACGTGGACGTCGCGCACCGCCGCCTGCAGCGCCTGCACCGCATCGGCATCCATCACCTTGGGCACCGTGCCGCCGCCGCGGCCGGTGGTCTGCGCGAGGATGTCGCGCTCCTCGGCCTCGCTGGGGTAGTCCACGCGCACGTGCAGCAGGAAACGGTCCAGCTGCGCCTCCGGCAACGGGTAGGTGCCGGCCTGCTCGATCGGGTTCTGCGTGGCCAGCACGAAGAACGGCGCGGGCAATGCGTAGGTGGTGCCGGCATAGCTGACGGTGTGCTCCTGCATCGCCTCCAGCAGCGCGGCCTGGGTCTTGGGCGGGGTACGGTTGAGCTCGTCGGCCAGCAGCAGGTTGGTGAACACCGGCCCGCGCTGGAAGCGGAACACGCGCTTGCCGGTACCGTGGTCTTCCTCCAGCAGCTCGGTGCCGAGGATGTCGCTGGGCATCAGGTCGGGGGTGAACTGCACGCGCCGGAACTGCAGTTCCAGGGCCTGGCCGAGCGACCGCACCAGCATCGTCTTGCCCAGTCCGGGCGCACCTTCGAGCAGGCAGTGGCCGCCGGCAAGCAGGCCGATCAGCAGTTGTTCGACGACTTCCTGCTGGCCGACCACGGCCTGCGCTAGCGCGGCGCGCAGGTCGCTCAGGCGGGGCAGCAGGGAATCCAGATCGGGGGCGGGGGTGTTCATGCGGTCACCAGTGGAGTCAATGCGTCAGTGCGTACATCACGATGTTCACGCCGAACTTCGTGTTGTCCTCGGCCAGGAAGCGCTTGTTGCGCCAGTCGTAGTCCCATTCGCAGCCGTAGTCCTTGTTGCTGTAGAGCACGCCCAGGCGGCCGTCGATCTCGATGCCCTTCAGGTAGTCGTGCACCAGGTCGTCGCCCCAGCCGTTGAGCTCGAACGTGGTCGCCGGCGGGCCTTCGGGAAACCTGAAGAAGCTGCTGTAGAGCGGATGCGTGTTGGGCAGCTTGTTCAGCGCGCCGGCGCCGAAGATTGCACGCATCTGCGCCTCGAACGAAGTGGCGAACAGGCCGTCGATGTCATGGTTGCAGTCGTCCACCAGCACGAAACCGCCATTGCGCACGTAGCGTTCGAAATTGCGGCGCTCGTCGGGGTTGAACTCCACCAGCTTGTGCCCGGCCAGGTAGCAGAACGGCGCGCGCAGCATTTTCGGGTCGGACAGGGCGACGACGTGCTCGTTCGGGTCCACGCGCAGCGTGGTGTAGTCGATCAGCGACGTGATCAGGTTGGACGGCATGCGCGCATCCACGTCCCAGTCGCCGGAGTCGTAGCGCAGGCGGGTGAACCAGAAGTCGTAGCGGCTGGCCTGCGCGCGCGCCTGCCGGGGAAACGCGGCCGCCGCCGCGCCGCCGAGCAGCAGCTGGAGGAATTGCGCACGCGTTAGCCGGGACGGTGACAAAGGCGGGAACATCTCGGGAACGGAGCCCCCCTTTGGCGAAGGGGGGCGCGGCGGCGGCCGCGGGGAATCGGCAGGGCCGGAACACGGGACCCCTGGTTTCGCGCCGGCGCAACCAGGGGCGGGCTTGCCTAGACCGCGTCGGACAGCGAGGTGAAGGTGAAGTCGCGCAGCCGCATCGGCGGGATCATCATCACGAAGCTGGATTCGTCGCCGGCCACGCGCACCGGCTTGCCCAGTTCGTCGATGTTGTTGAGCATGATCACCGGCGATTCGTTGAAGCGGAAATTCTTCACCGGGTGCTTGATCTGGCCGTTCTCGATGTAGAAGGTACCGTCGCGGGTCAGGCCGGTCAGCAGCACGGTCTGCGGGTCGACCAGGCGGATGTACCAGGTGCGGGTGAGCAGGATGCCCTTCTGCGTGCCCTTGACCAGGTCGGCGATGGACTTGCTGCCGCCGCTCATCAGCAGGTTGCCCGGTCGCGCGCTGGCGGTCTTGCCCTGCTTCTGCGCCCAGTAGCGCGAGTAGTTCAGGTTCATCACCTTGCCGTTCTCGATGATGGCCATGCGCTCGCGCGGCATGCCTTCGCCGTCCCACGGCAGCACCGGCGCGTCCGGATGCCACGGGTCGGCGAACATGTTCACCTGCGGGTCGTAGACCTGCTCGCCGAGCTTGTTGCCGCCGCCCTTCCTGGACAGGAAGCTGCGGCCCTCGTCGGCCGAGCGCGCGTCGAAGAAATTCATCATGAAGCTGATCAGGCCGGCGGCGGCGGCCGGCTCCAGGATCACCGTGTACTTGCCCGGCTCCAGCGCCTTGGCCTCGGCCGACTCGATCGCCTTGCGCTTGGCGATCTCGATCTCCTGCTCGGCGCGGAAATCGGCCGCGTCCTTCAGGTTGCGGCCGACCCAGCCCGAGCCGCGGCCGTCCTCGGTACGCACCGTGCAGGTGTAGTCGAACGAGGTGGTGCGCTGGTAGCCGAAGTTGCCCTTGCTGTTGGCGATGGCGATGAAGCCGCGGCTGTCCTCGAGGAAGCCCGCGGCGACCAGGCCATGGCCGCGGCACGGTGCGATGGAGTCGGCGGCGACCCTGGCGCGGAACTCCGGGTCGATGGCGGCGGTGGATTCGCTGAAGGTCGGGCTCGGCTTGTAGTCCTGCTTGCCGATGATGGGCATGAACTCCGGGTTCTCCGGCGCCAGCCGCGCCAGGTCCTCGGCGCGGCGCACCACGCGCTCCAGCGAGGCGTCGTCGAATTCATTGATCGAGGCGGTGCCCACGCGCTTGCCGAAGGCCACCTGCACGGCCAGTTCGGCGTTGGTGACCATGCCGCTGGTGGAGACGTTGTTCAGCGCGAAGCGGATGTTGCCGTCGATGGAGCCGGCCAGGGTCGCGGTGCATTCGTCGGCCTTGGACAGCGCGATGACCTTGTCCAGGATGGCCTTGGCCTGCTGTTCGGTGAAGATGCTCATTGCTCAGGAACTCCTTGGACGGTCAGCCGAGGCTGCGCGCGGTATTGATGACGTTGATGCCGTCGAAACGGGCGGTGGACGAGCCGTGCGACACCGCCGAGACCTGGCCGGGCTGGCCCTTGCCGTCGAAGAACGAGCCGCCCAGGCGGTAGTCGCGCTCGTCGGCCACCGCGCTGCAGGCGTTCCAGAACTCCGGCGTGCGGATCTGGTAGGCCACGTCCTCCAGCATGCGGGTGATCTGGCCGTTCTTGATCTCGTAGAACAGCTGCCCGCCGAACTGCGCGTTGTAGCGCTGCTGGTCGATCGAGAACGAGCCGTCGCCGATGATGTAGATGCCGTTCTCCACGTCCTTGATCAGGTCGGCCACGCTCAGCGGGGTCTTGCCCGGCGCCAGCGACACGTTGGCCATGCGCTGGAACTGCACGCTCGACCACGAATCGGCATAGCAGCAGCCGTCGGACTCGGTCTTGCCGAGGATGTGCGCCTGGTCGCGGATGGTCTGGTAGTCGACCAGCTTGCCTTCGCGGATCAGGTCCCACTGCTTGCACTTCACACCTTCGTCGTCGTAGCCCACCGCGCCGAGGCTGCCGGGCTGGGTCTTGTCGGCGAAGATGTTGACCTTGTCGCTGCCGTACTGGAAATGCTGTTCGCGCTTGTCCAGGGTGGCGAAGCTGGTGCCGGCGTAGTTGGCCTCGTAGCCGAGCACGCGGTCCAGTTCCAGCGGATGGCCGACCGACTCGTGGATGGTCAGCCAGGTGTGCGACGGGTCCAGCACCAGATCGTACTTGCCCGGCTTGACCGACGGCGCCTTGAGCTTCTCCTGCGCCTGCCGGGCCGCGGCGATGGCGTCCTCGCGCATGTCGTAGGAGCGGCCGTAGTTGACCACGCCGTTGGGCGAGACGAACTTCTGGCCGGCGTCGCCGTCCAGGTACTCGAAGCCCATGCCCATCGGCGAGGACAGGCCGTCGCGGGTGCGGAACTTGCCGGTGGTCTTGTCGATGGCGGTCACCGACATCGGCGCCCAGATGCGGTGCACGTCCTGGTCGATGTAGGAGCCGTCGGTGGAGGCGAAGTACTTCTGTTCGTTGACCAGGAACAGCATCGAGTTGACGAAGCTGGCGCCGGCGGCAAGCGCGGCGGCGTTCACTCCCAGCAGCAGGTCGGCCTTGTCCTTGATCGGCACTTCCATCGCGTTCTTGCGGATCGGCGTGCGCCAGCTCACTTCGCCGAAGCCCGGCGCCTTGGCGAACTGCACCGGCGCGGTCTGCACCCGGGCGTTGGCCTTGGCGATGGCGGCGGCCTGCTGCGCGGCCTTGACCACGCCGGCCGGGCTCAGGTCGTTGGTCGCGGCGAAGCCCCAGGCGCCGTTGGCGATCACCCGGATGCCGGCACCGGTGGATTCGGTGTTGACCACGTTCTGCACCTTGTCCTCGCGGGTGATCACGAACTGGCGCAGGTAGCGGCCGATGCGCACGTCGCAGTAGCTGGCGCCGGCGGCGCGCGCGGCGTTCATCGCATCGTCGGCCAGCCGCTTCTTCAATGCCGGGTCCATCGCGGTGAGCAGTTGTTCGGCGGCGATCGCCTTGCCGAAGAACGACGGCACCATCAGGCCGCCGGCGGTGAGCCCGGTCAGGGCGAGGAAGTCACGTCTTTGCAAGGCAGTTCTCCAGTTGCGGTACGGCAACGAACGACGGTGGCTCCGCGGTGCTCCGCGAACCGTTCGATTCTTGCGGGACGCGGTTGGCCGCGGTAGTGACTTTAGACATAGGAACCGGTACCGCTTTCACCGGTGCGACGGCCGGGCGCCCATGCGACCGGCCGATGGCTACCCGCCGGCATGCCGCGCGCGGCTCAGCCCAGGCTGCGCGCGGTGTTGATGATGTTGACGCCGTCGAAGCGGGTCGTCGCCGCGCCGTGCGACACCGCCGAGACCTGGCCCGGCTGGCCCTTGCCGTCGAAGAACGAGCCGCCCAGGCGGAAATCGCGTGCGTCGCAGATCGCCGAGCAGGCATTCCAGAACTCCGGCGTGCGGATCTGGTAGGCGGCGTCCTCGACCATGCCGGTGATCTCGCCGTTCCTGATCTGGTAGCAGAGCTGGCCGCCGAACTGCGCGTTGTAGCGCTGCTGGTCGATGGAATAGGAGCCGCGGCCGTGGATGTAGATGCCGTTCTCCACGTCCTTGACCATCTGCGTCGGGGTCAGCGGCGTCTTGCCGGGTGCCAGCGACACGTTGGCCATGCGCTGGAACTGCACGCTCTCCCACGAGTCGGCATAGCTGCAGCCGTGCGAGGCGTTCTCGCCGAGGATGTGCACCTCGTCGCGGGTGGCCTGGTAGTTGACCAGGATGCCGTCCTTGACCAGGTCCCAGCGCCGGCATTTCACGCCCTCGTCGTCGTAGCCCACCGCGCCCAGGCTGTAGGGCTCGGTCTTGTCGGCGGTGAAGTTGACGATGTCGCTACCCCAGCGGAAGCCGGCCTCGCGCTTGTCCAGGGTGGCGAAGCTGGTGCCGGCGTAGTTGGCCTCGTAGCCGAGCACGCGGTCCAGCTCCAGCGGGTGGCCGACGTTCTCGTGGATGGTCAGGAACAGGTTGGACGGGTCCAGCACCAGGTCGTACTTGCCCGGCTTCACCGACGGCGCGGTGAGCTTCTGCCGCGCCTGCTTCGCCGCGGCGATGGCATCCTCCACCGGGTCATAGGAGTGGCCGTAACCGATCACGCCGCCGGGCAGCGGGTACTTGCCCACGGCGTCGCCGTCGAGGAATTCCCAGCCCATGCCGGCCGGCGCCGACAGCCCGTTGCGGGTGCGGAACCTGCCGCTGGCCTTGTCGATGGCGGTAGCGGTGAACGGCAGCCAGATGCGGTGCACGTCCTGGTCGATCCACGAGCCGTCGCTGGAGGCGAAGTACTTCTGCTCGTTGACCAGGAACAGCTGCGAATTGATGAAGCTGGCACCGGCGTCGAGCGCGGCGGCGTTCACCGCCAGCAGCAGTTCCACCTTGTCCTTGACCGGCACCGCCATGGCGTTGCGGCGGATCGGCGTCTGCCAGCGTACCTCGCCCACCCCGGGGGTGGGCGCCAGCTGCACCGGCCGGGTCTGGATCTTCGCGTTGGCGCGGGCGATGGCCAACGCCTGCGTCACCGCCGCGGCCACGCCCTGTTCGCTGGACTGGTTGCTGGCGGCGAAGCCCCAGGCGCCGTCGACGATCACGCGGATGCCCACCCCCGCCGATTCGCTGTTGGTGACGTTCTGGACCTTGTCCTCGCGGGTGATGATGGCCTGGTTGAGGTAACGGCCGATGCGCACGTCGCAGTAGCTGGCACCGCCCCTGCGCGCCAGTGCCAGCACGGTGTCGGCCAGTGCCTTCTTGCGCGCCACGTCGGCCGGGGCAAGCAGTTCCTCGGCGGCGATCAGGCGCGCGTTGGGCAGCATCATGCCGGCGAGGCCGAGGCCGGAAAGCGCGAGGAACTGGCGGCGTTGCATGCGGGACTCCCTGGGTGATGCGATGCGGTCGCACCGCGCATAACAGCCGAATCTCGGCTGCCATGCGGTGCGCGCACAAGTGACCATGGTCATGCGCGGCGTGGGCCGGCGCTCCGGCACAATCGCCCGGATCACCCATTACGCCCGCCGCGATGACCGCCAAGCCCCACGCCGCGTCCTGCGACCGCAACCGCGAGCCGATCCTCGCGGTGCTGCTGCGCCACCTGGGCGATGCCCGCAGCGTGCTTGAGATCGGCAGCGGCACCGGCCAGCACGCGGTGTACTTCGCCGCGGCGATGCCGTGGCTGCGCTGGCAGGCCAGCGATCACCGCGACCACCTGCCCGGCATCGGCCAATGGCTGGAGGCGGCCGCGCTGGCCAATACCCCGGCCGCGCTGGAACTGCAGGCGGTGGCCGGCGCCGGGCTGCAGCCGGCGCCGCCGCTGCCGGTGGCCGATGGCGTGGCCGGTTTCGATGCCGTGTTCACCGCCAATACGCTGCACATCATGGGCTGGGACCAAGTACAGGCGCTGTTCGCCGGGCTGCCGGCGCTGCTGGCGCCGAGGGCGCGGTTCATCGCCTACGGACCGTTCAACTACGGTGGCGACTTCAGCAGCGACAGCAACCGCGTATTCGATGGCTGGCTGAAGGCGCGCGACCCGCGTTCGGGCATCCGCGATTTCGAGGCGATCGACGCGCTTGCGCGCGCGCAGGGGCTGGAGCTGCGCGAGGACGCGGCGATGCCGGCCAACAACCGCACCCTTGTGTGGCAGCGGACACCGCTGCCGAACGGCTAGGATGCGGAAACTTCAACACGGGGCAGGGGGACGGATGTACGCGCACAAGTGGTGGTTGGCGATGGTGCTGGGGCTGGCGCCGCTGGCGTGCGCGCACGCGCACGGCGGCGATGCGCGGCAGGCGGCGATGCAGGTGCAGGCAAGCTACCCGGGCGTGATCGAACTGGAGGTGGATGCCAGCGACCCGCAACGGCGCATCCAGCGCGTGCGCCAGCGCATCCCGGTGTCGCCCGGCCCGCTGACCCTGTGGTACCCGCAGTGGATACCCGGCAACCATGCACCGACCGGGCCGATCAACCAGATGGCCGGGCTGGTGATCCGCGGCAACGGCCAGCCGCTGCCGTGGCGCCGCGACCCCGGCGACATGTACGCCTTCCGGCTGCAGGTGCCCGCGGGCGTGGACGCGCTCGATGTCGAGTTCCAGTACCTGTCGCCCACCGCCGCCGACCAGGGCCGGGTGGCGATGACGCCCAACCTGCTCGACCTGCAGTGGCACCGCGTGGTGCTGTACCCGGCCGGGTACGATGCGCGCGGCATCCAGGTCAAGCCGACCCTGCGCCTGCCCGAGGGCTGGCGCAGCGGTACCGCGCTGGACGTGGTCCGGCGCGACGGCACGGCCGAGCACTATGCGCCGGTGTCGCTGATGACGCTGATCGACTCGCCGGTATTCGCCGGGCGCTGGTTCCGGCGCTTCGCGCTGGACGACAAGTCCGCCCAGCCGGTGTGGCTGGACGTGGTCGCCGAGAACCCGCAGGGACTGCAGGCCGAGCCGAAGGTGCTCGATGCGCACCGTGCACTGGTGCATGAAGCCGACAAGGTGTTCGGCGCGCGCCCGTACACGCGCTACGACTTCCTGCTGGCGGTGTCGGACGTGTTCAGCGGCATCGGCCTGGAGCATGCGCAGTCCAGCGAGAACGGCATGCACGACGGTTACCTGCGCGGCGAGCGTCCCTACACCGACAACGACCTGCTGCCGCACGAATACGCCCATGCCTGGATCGGCAAGGCGTGGCGGCCGCGCCCGACCTGGGTGCCGCACTACAACGCGCCGATGCACAACGACGAGTTGTGGATGTACGAAGGCCAGACCCAGTACTGGGCGGTGGTGCTGGCCGCGCGTTCGGGCCTGTGGGCGCCGGACTACGCCATGGCCATGCTGGCGCAGCTGCAGGCCAACTATGCGACCCAGCCGGGGCGGCAGTGGCGCGACCTGCACGACACCGTCCACCAGGGCATCCTCGATTTCAATTCCAAGCCGCAGGCCTGGGCCGACTGGCAGCGCGCCTTCGAGTTCTACAACGAGAGCACGCTGCTGTGGCTGGGCGTGGATGCGCGGCTGCGCACGCTGTCCAGGGGCAAGGTGGCGCTGGACGACTTCGCCCGGCGCTTCCACCAGGGCGGTGCGCAGGGCGAGATCCGCCTGTACGACCGCAGCGACGTGATGCAGGCGCTGGAAGCGGTGCAGCCCGGCGCCTGGGACGCCTTCATCGGCCAGCGCCTGGAGGCGCGCGACGGCAGCGTGCCGGATGGCCTGGAAGCCGCGGGCTGGGAGCTTTACTACAGCCAGACGCCGAACCCGGTGATCGCCGACGGCGAGGCCGGCGGCCTGGTCGACCTGCAGTATTCGCTGGGCCTGAAGGCCGGCAGCGACGGCGTGCTGCAATGGGTGGGCTGGGACAGCCCGGCGTTCAAGGCCGGGCTGGCGAAGGACGTCACCGTGCTGGCGGTCAACGGCCTGGCCTACACCGGCGGGCGCCTGAAGCAGGCCGTGGCCGATGCCAGCGACGGCACCCCGATCGAGCTGATCGTGCGCCAGGCCGACAGCTTCCGCAGCGTGCGCATCGACTACCGCGACGGCCTGCGCTACCCGCACCTGCGCCGCATCCCCGGCCGCGCCGACCTGCTGGGCAGGATCCTCGCGCCGCGGCGTTGAGCCGGTCGCGGCCACACGCCGGCCGATGCAATCAACCGGACGCACCGCGCTGCGGGGCGTCCGGGCCGAGCGGCCGCCGCAGTGCTCAGGCCGCCTGCACGATATGCAGCGCCTTGGGGTTGCGCCACGTGGCCAGCAGCGCCGCCTCGCGCGCCCTGGCGTCGTGCAGGTGTGCTTCCTTGACGTGGCCGTAGCCGCGGATGTGCTCGGGAATGCTGGCGATCTCCACCGCCAGCGCCAGCCGGCCGGCGTCGAGCGAGCCCAGCAGTTCCTGCAGGGTGCGCTCGTAATCGGCGATCAGCTGGCGTTCGCCGCGGCGCTCGGCGGTATGCCCGAAGATGTCGAAGCGGCTGCCGCGCAGGCCCTTGAGCCGCGCCAACAGGCCGAAGGCCTTGAACATCCACGGCCCGTATTCCTTCTTCTGCAGGCGGCCCTGCTCGTCGCGCTTGGCGAACAGCGGCGGCGCCAGGTGGAAACGCACCTGGTAGTCGCCCTCGAACTGCTGGGCCACGCGCTTGAGGAAATCGCCGCTGGTGTACAGGCGGGCGACCTCGTATTCGTCCTTGTAGGCCATCAGCTTGAAGAAGTAGCGCGCCACCGCCTCGGTCAGCGCGGTGCTGCCCGGCGCCACGCGCTGCTCGGCCTTGCGCACCGCGTCCACCAGCTGGCGGTAGCGGGTGGCGTAGGCGGCGTCCTGGTAATCAACGAGGAAGCCGCTGCGGCGTGCGATCAGTTCGTCCAGCGAGCGCGACAGGCGGGTGTCGTCCAGGGTCGCGAACGGTGTGTCGCCCGGGTGCGGGTCGCTGGCGGGCAGGCCGCGTACTTCCGGCTCGTTGCCCGGGTTGCGCGGCGCCGACGGTGCGCCGGCTTCGCTGCCTTCCCACTCGCCCGGCGGCAGCTCGCGCAGCGTGCCCGGGGTGCGCTCGGCTTCGGTCGGTGCGTTGCGCACCAGCCCGGCGGCCTGCTGCACCGCCTGCGGGTCGATCGCGGCCAGGCGGCCCCAGGCGAAGGCGCGCTGGTTCATTTCGATGGCGGCGCCGTTGAGTTCGATGGCGCGCATCAGCGCTTCCAGCGACAGCGGCACCAGCCCCTGCTGCCAGGCGAAGCCGAGGATGAACAGGTTCGAGGCGATGGCATCGCCCAGCAGCGCGGTGGCCAGCTGGGTGGCATCGAGCAGGATCGGGTCGCGTCCGCCCAGGGCCACCTTCACCCCGGCGATGATGTCGGCGGCCGGGAACTGCATGTCCGGGTGCGTGGTGAAGGTGCCGGGCATCGCCTCATAGGTGTTGAGCACCACCTGCGAACGTTCGCCGCGCACCTTGGACAGCGCCCAGTAGTCGTTGACCACCACCATGTCGCAGCCCAGCACCAGGTCGGCCTCGCCGGCGGCGATGCGCACGGCATGGATGTCCGAAGGCGCGCGCGCGATGCGGATGTGGGTGGTCACCGCGCCGCCCTTCTGCGCCAGCCCGGTCTGGTCGAGCACGGTCGCGCCCTTGCCCTCCAGGTGCCCGGCCATGCCCAGCAGCGCGCCGATGGTGACCACGCCGGTGCCGCCGACGCCGGTGATCAGGATGTTCCAGGGCTGTTCCAGGTCGCTGCGGAACGCCGGATCGGGCAGGTTGTCGAGCAGGCTGGCGGCATCGCTCCTGCGGCCCTTGCGCAGCTGGCCGCCGTGCACGGTGACGAAGCTCGGGCAGAAGCCGGTGGTGCAGGAGAAGTCCTTGTTGCAGTTGGACTGGTCGATGTCGCGCTTGCGGCCGAACTCGGTTTCCTTCGGCAGCACCGACACGCAGAAGCTCTTCTGCCCGCAGTCGCCGCAGCCTTCGCAGACCAGCGAGTTGATCATCGTGCGCTTGGGCGGATCGACCAGCTTGCCGCGCTTGCGGCGGCGGCGCTTCTCGGTGGCGCAGGTCTGTTCGTAGATCAGGATGCTGGTGCCCTTCACCGTGCGCAGGTGCTTCTGCACCGCGTCCAGCTCGGCGCGGTCGTGGAACTCCACGTCGGCCGGGAACTCGTGGCGGCGCAGCTTCCACTTGGCGATGTCGTCGGACAGCAGCACGATGGTGTGCACGCCTTCGGCGCGCATCTGCTGGGCGATCTGCGGCACGGTGAGCGTGCCGTCCACCGGCTGTCCGCCGGTCATCGCCACCGCGTCGTTGTAGAGGATCTTGTAGGTGATGTTGACGCCGGCGGCGATCGCCTGGCGGATCGCCAGCGAGCCGCTGTGGAAATAGGTGCCGTCGCCGAGGTTCTGGAACACGTGCGCGGTGTCGGTGAACGCCGCCTGCCCGGCCCAGGTGACGCCTTCGCCGCCCATGTGGGTGAAGGTGTCGGTGTCGCGGTCCATCCACGTCACCATGTAGTGGCAGCCGATGCCGGCCATCGCCCGCGACCCTTCCGGCACGTTGGTGGAGGTGTTGTGCGGGCAGCCCGAGCAGTAGTGCGGCACGCGCGGGAACTGCGCGCGCGGCAGCGCCATCTCCGCTTCCTTCTCGTCCATCCAGCGCAGGCGCTGTTCGATGGATTCGGTGTTGAAGAAACGCTGGATGCGGCGGCCGATGACCCCGGCGATGGTGGCCGGGGTGAGTTCGCCGGTGGACGGCAGGATCCACTCGCCCTGCTCGTCGTACTTGCCGACGATGGACGGGCGCGCGCCCCAGCCGGCCGGCCAGTTGTAGAAGTACTCCTTCATCTGCCGCTCGATGAAGGCCTTCTTTTCCTCCACCACGACGATGTCTTCCAGGCCGCGCGCGAACGCGCCGATGCCCTGCGGCTCCAGCGGCCAGGTCATGCCGACCTTGTAGACGCGGATGCCGATCTCGGCGCAGGCGCGCTCGTCCAGGCCCAGGTATTCCAGCGCCTGCAGCACGTCCAGGTAGCTCTTGCCGGTGGTGACGATGCCCAGCCGCGCGCGCGGCGAATCCATCACCACCCTGTCGATGCCGTTGGCGCGTGCAAACGCCTGCGCGGCCTTCACCGCGTAGCGGTGCAGGCGCATCTCCTGCTCCAGCGGCGGATCCGGCCAGCGGATGTTGAGCCCGGCCGCCGGCATCTCGAAATCCTCCGGCAGGATGATCCGGCGGGCGAACGGGTTGACGTCCACCGAGGCCGAGGATTCGACCGTCTCGGCGATGGTCTTGAAGCCGATCCAGCGCCCGGTGTAGCGGCTCATCGCCCAGCCGACCAGGCCCAGGTCGAGGATGTCCTGCACGCCGGCCGGGTTGAGCACCGGCATCATCGCGCTGACGAATTCGTCCTCGCTGCCGTGCGGCAGGGTCGAGCTGCGGCAGGCATGGTCGTCGGCGGCCAGGGCCAGCACGCCGCCGTGCCGGGACGTGCCGGCGGCGTTGGCGTGCTTGAACACGTCGCCGCACCGGTCCACGCCCGGGCCCTTGCCGTACCACATGCCGAACACGCCATCGACGTTGGCGCCGGGGAACAGGTTTGCCTGCTGGGTACCCCAGACCATGGTGGCGCCCAGATCCTCGTTGAGCCCGGGCACGAACTTCACCTTGGCCGCCTCCAGGTGCCGGCGGGCGCGCCACAGCTCCAGGTCGAAGCCGCCCAGCGGCGAGCCGCGGTAGCCGCTGACGAAGCCGCCGGTGTTCAGCCCGGCCGCGGTGTCGCGCTGCTGCTGCATCAACGGCAGTCGCACCAGCGCCTGCACGCCGCTCAGGTAGATGCGCCCGTCGGTACGGGTGTACTTGTGCTCGAGCGTGTAATCGCGGTCGCGCACGCCGATCAGCGGCGTGTTGGCGGAGGCGGGGGAGGTGAGTTCGGCGGTACTGGTCATGGCTGGCCCATTGCAGGAACGGCTGGCGTCGGCTGCCGCGCCAGGGCGGCGCGCACGCGGCCGGCGATTGTACCAGCGCGGGTTTTGCCACCCTGCCGGGGGCCCTGCGCCGACCCCTGGAGGCGCTCCCAGGGCCGGCCAGGTCCGGGAGCCGGGGTCGCGGAGCGGCCGCCGAGCGGTTAGGATCGGACCTTGCTGGAACATGAATGATGGGGATTGCAACATGCAGGTGATAAGGGGCGTGGCCGGTGGCCTGATGCTGCTGGCCGGCCTGTTCTGTTCGACGGCGTGGGCACAAGGGATGCCGAAGATCGCCGAGTTCTATTTCGATGACGATGTCGCGGCCAGGCCGGTGCACGCGCTGCCGCCGGATCAGCCGGAGCTGGTCGAGCAGTTGATGAAACTGCGCGAGCGCGGCCGCAAGGGCGTGGAAGCCACGATCCAGCTGGCCGGCGTCGCCTATGCCGAGAACCGGGTGGAAATCGGCGAGAAGCTCTACCAGGAGGCATTGGCCGCCGTTTCGGAGAGTTCGTCGCAGGCCCGCGGCATCCGCTGGAACCAGGGCTGGAGCCTGTACCGCCACGGTGATGCCGAGGCGGCGCTGCAGCAATGGAGCGCCGCCGCGCAGGCCACCCGCGGCAACGTCGCATGGGTGCCGCCAACGCTGGCGCTGGCGCTGTGGACGCTGGGCCGCCGCGATGAAGCCGTGCAGTGGTACGCGGCGGCGGTGCGGACCGAGCCGCAGCTCTGGAACGACCCGGCGCGCTTCGCCCAGTTGCTGCCGGCATGGACGGACGAGGAGCGCGCGCGCCTGGCCGAAGTGCAGCGGGCCTGGGCTGCCAATCCGCCGGCCTGGCCCTGAGCCACGCCGGCAGGGTGCGGGGAGCGGCGGGATACCCGCACGGCCCGCATCCGCACGAGCAATCGGGCGTCCCCGCCCTCGCGGGACTCGGGCATCGGGATCGGTACAACGGGTGCTGGATCGACCAGGGAGCGGGGCGATGAGATACCGGATGGCGATGTTTTTCCTGCCGGTCCTGCTGGCAGCCTGCACGGTGGGCATCCGGCCGGAATTCACCCAATCGTTCGTGGACGCCAACCGTGGATTGGACGACGACGCATGGTCGGCGGCGTATTCGCCGCAGATGGGGCTGTTGGCGGTCGGTCGTGACTCGGGCCGGCTGGAGCTCTGGGATGCGCGCAGGAAGGATGTGCGCATCGCGCTGCAGGCCCATGAACTGCGTACCCAGGACATCACCTTCGGTCCTGCCGACGGGATCGTGATCAGCCGCTCCAGCTTCGGCAACGTCGAGGTCGGCGACATCGTCCAGTACGAGAACGGGCCAAAGGTCTGGGACGCCCGTAGTGGCGAATTGCTGCATGCCTTCCGCGAGGAGCACTGGAAGCCGGGCGCGGCTTCGGCCACGCCACTGCGCGGCCTGTACCTGCTGGCCAGCTACGACGAACTGCACATCTATGACCATGCCAGCCGCGCGCTGGTCGGCGCGCCGTTGCGGGTGCCGGGGGATGGCGGCGTGACCTGCCTGGACTGGGACGAGGCCTCGGGCCTGATCGCCGCCGGCACCGACAAGGGCGTGGTGCTGCTCCTGCGCCTGCAGCGCGACGCGGCCATCCCGCGGCTGGAGGTCGTGGACCGTCATGCCGCCCATGCGCCGGGGCCGCGCAACGACATGCTGGCGGTGATGTTGCTCGACAAGGGCACCCGGCTGGTGACGGTACAGCGCTCACCCGTGCGGGCGCAGGCGCTGCACGACGATGTGCCGCCCCTGTACCAGGGCCTGCAGCACGAGACCGTGCGCTGGAACCTGGCCGGCTGGCAGCGCGAACATGTCTATTCCAGTTCGCTTGTGGGCCTGCACCAGGCCGGCTTCACCCGCGGCGAGGATTGGCTGGTACTGGCCGGTGTGGCGGGTGGCAGCGCCCGTATCGAGGGCAAGATCGAGCTGCTCGATCTGCGCGGTGGCGTGGCCTGGCTCTACCAGGCCAACACCACCCATGCGACTGCCGTACTGCTGCCGCCGGCGCGCGAGGGGTTGGTGCTGCAGCATGGCCGTGCCACGCGCGTGAGGTACCTGGACCAGGCCGGGTCGGTGCCCTGGTCGCCGCCGCGCTGAGCGCGGCCCGGCTCACCCGGCCGGTACCGTGCGCCCGCGTGCCCAGTCGCGCAGCGCCTGCACCTGCTCGGCCATCAGCACCGACAGCGGCCGCGTGCTGCGGATCTCGGCCATCAGCAGGTCGGTGTCCAGCGGCCTGCGCTCGGCATGCGCGGCGTACAGGCCGGCGACCACCGCCTGTTCGATCTCGGCGCCGGAAAAGCCATCGGCAGCGGCGGCCAGGGCGGGCAGGGCGAAGCCCTCGGCGTCCAGTCCACGTTTGTCCAGGTGCAGGCGCAGCAGCTCCACGCGGGTGTCGGGCGTGGGCAGGTCGACGAAGAAGATCTCGTCGAAGCGGCCCTTGCGCAGCAGTTCGGCCGGCAGCTCGTGCACCTGGTTGGCGGTGGCGACGATGAACACCGGCGCCTTGCGCTCGGCCATCCAGGTCAGCAGGTAGCCCAGCACCCGGCGCGAGACGCCGCCGTCCTCGCCGCTGCTGGCCAGGCCCTTCTCGACCTCGTCGATCCACAGCACGCACGGCGCCAGCTGTTCGGCCGAGGCCAGCGCGTCGCGCAGGTTCTTCTCGGTTTCGCCGTGGTACTTGTTGTACAGCGTGGCGAAGTCCAGGCGCAGCAGCGGCACGCCGAAGCCCGCCGCGGTGGCCTTGGCCAGCATCGACTTGCCGCAGCCCTGCACGCCGAGCAGCAGCATGCCGCGCGGCGGATCCAGCCCGGGCGGCGCATCGCCGGCGACGAACACCGCCCTGCGCTGTTCGATCCAGCGCTTGAGCCGCGTGGCACCGGCCACCTCGCCGAAGCGCGCGCTGTCATATTCGTAGTGCAGGTGGCCGCTGCGGTTGAGCAGTTCGAACTTCAGCCTGGCCAGTTGCGGCAGGTCGTCGGCACGCAGCGCGCCGTCGGCGTAGATCAGCTGGCGGGCGATGCGGCGCGCGTCGGGCAGGCTCAGGCCCTGCAGGTTGCGCAGGATCTGCCGCACCGCGTCCTGGTCCACCTCCACGCGGCGGCCGCCGTTGTCGCCGGCGTAGGCGGCCGCTTCCTCGCGCAGCATCTTCAGCAGCGCGTTGGCGTCGGGCAGGCGCGGATTGAAGCGGGTGGCCAGCGCCTCCAGTTCGGCCGGCAGCTCGACCTTGGTGCCGACCAGCACCAGCACGTGCGGCTGGCTGTGCCGGCGCTGCACGATGTCGCGCAGCAGGCGCTGGTGGCTGGCGTAGCCCAGGTAGGGGTGGAAATCGAGCAGCAGGTAAATGCCCCGCTGCTCGGCCTCCTGGATCATCCGCAGCGCCGAGCTGGCGTCGGGCGGCCCGACGGCGTCGTCTTCGCGGTCCATGTCGATGCGGCGCAGGCCCTCGGTGATCGACCAGCGGTACAACGCCCGCCACACGTGCATCAGCGCCTGCCGGAACAGGTCCACCACGCGGGCCTCGTCCGCGGTTTCGATGACGATCAGCGGGGTATTGGCGCGGATCAGCGCGGTCAGGTCCTGCAGTTCGCTCATGGTGGCTCCGGTGTGGGTCGCCACGATAGCAAAGCATCCCGTCCCGGCAGGGGTGTCCTCACGCGCCGACTACCGCGGCCGTCGCGCGCCGGTGTACGCTGCGGGCAGTCCCGCGCAAAACGAGGCGTGCATGAAGACGATCCTGGTGGCCGGTTCCAAGGGCGGTGTGGGCAAGAGCACCATCGCCACGCACCTGGCCGCGCATGCGGCGCTGCAGGGCAGGGCGACGGTGATCGCCGATGCCGACCCGCAGGGGTCGAGCACGCGCTGGGCGGAGCGCCGCGCCGGCCTGGACAGTGCCGTGCTGCCGGTGGATGTCCACCGCAGGAAGTCCTGGGAGAAGCACATCCCCGATGGCGCCGAGGAGGTGATCATCGATGCCCCGGCCGGTGCGCTTGCGGACGATCTCGAGCATTTCCTGGACGTGGCCGATGCGGTGGTGGTGCCGGTGTTGCCGTCGGCGCTGGACATCGAGGCCATCGTCGGTTTCCTGAACAGTCTGGCCAGGGTCAAGCGCGTGCACTCGCGCGCGCTGCCGGTGGGCCTGGTGCTCAACCGCACCAAGCCGTGGACGCAGACCTCGCAGCAGGCGCGGCAGATGCTGGCGCAATGGCCCTACGAGGTGGTCGCGCAGCTGCGCGACAGCCAGAGTTACGTGGTCATGGTCGGCCTGGGCCGCAGCCTGTTCGACTACCACTCCGCCCAGGTCCGCGAACACCAGCAGGACTGGGAGCCGCTTCTGAAATGGTTGAACAAGGTCTGACCCGGAGCTAATGAATCCTCATGCGTGAACTGATCCTGCTGCGACATGCCCATGCCGAGCCGGCCGACAATGGCCTGGCCGATATCGATCGCCCGCTTTCCCCGCATGGCCTGGCCGAAGCCGAGGCGGCCGGTCGCTGGCTGCTGGAGCAGCGGCTGGTGCCGGACCGGGTGCTGTGCTCGCCGGCGCGGCGCGCCCGCGAGACGCTGGAGGCGGTGCTGTCGCTGACCGGCTACGTCGAGCAGCGCCTGGAGGAGCGGATCTACGACGCCACCCCCGGCACCCTGGCCGCGCTGGTGGACGAGCACCGCGAGGTCGAGCGCCTGCTGCTGGTCGGCCACAACCCGGGCATGGAGCGGCTGGTGGCGCTGATGCACAGCGGCCAGTCCGGCGACTACCGCGGCATGCCCACCGCCTCGGTCGCGGTGCTGTCGCTGCCGATGGCCGCGGCCATCGAACCGGGCATCGCCCGCCTGGCGGCCTTCTGGTGGCCGTGAGCCGATGATCCCGTTGCGTCGACGGTGCCGGCACGCCACGCCCGCCAGGGCGGGACGCATGCCCGGTGGCATGAGCCGCAAGCCGGCCGGGCGCGCGTGCGTGGCCGCGCGCCGTCCCGGGGCCGTGGACAGGGACTGAACGCATGCGGTGGGTGCGTTGCGGACTGCTGCTGAGCTGGCTGGCGGCGACGGGCACGGCGGTCGCGGCGCCGCAGCCGCTGCAGTTCGATACCACCCATTCGCGCTTCGGTTTCGAGATCCGTACCCGCTTCGGACAGCGGATCGAGGGCCAGTTCCCGCGCTTCGACGGCTGGATCACGGTGCTGCCCGACGGCCGCCACCAGGTGCGCCTGCGCATGTTCACCCAGTATGTCGAGATTCCCGGCAAGCCGCGCTACACCGGCTGGATGCGTGGCGAGGATTTCTTCGACGCGCAGCGCCACCCGCTGGTCGAATTCGAGTCCGATCCCTACGACCCGGACATCGTCGAGCGCGGTGGCAGCGTGGAGGGGCGGTTGACCATCCGCGGCATCAGCCGGCGCGAGGTGCTGCACCTGGAACAGCCTGAATGCGCCAGGCCGGGCTATGATTGCGACCTGGTAAGCCGGGGTACCGTCCAGCGCGGTCGTTACGGCATGGACAGCTGGCAGTTCGCCCTGGGTGACCGTGTGACCTTCATATTGCGTACGCGCCTGTTGGGCGCCTCCCAGCCGTGAACCTGCTGCTGCGCCTGCTGCTGCTCGGCATGGCCCTGCTGGCCGGCGGCTGCGCGTCGCTGTCCGCGCAGCAGCGCGACCGCGCGCAGGGCATTGCCGTATCTGCGCGCCCGACCGCCCTAGACTGCGACCGTCCCGACCGCTGCGCACTGCGGTCGCCGCTGCGCGCGCTTGGCGCCCAGGCCATCGCCGACTCCGCCGCCGCCGGCGCGCCGCGGCACTACGCCACGATCCTGGACGAGGGCGAACTGTCGCTGGTGGCGCGGCTGAACCTGATCCACAGCGCCAGCCGCAGCATCGACCTGCAGACCTATATCTTCGATACCGACGACAGCGCCCGCATGATCATCGATGCGCTGCTGGACGCCGCCCGCCGCGGGGTCAGGGTGCGGGTGCTGATCGACCAGCTCTCGGCGATCTCCGACGTGCAGATGCTCGCCGCGCTGTCCGGCGCGCACGCCAACTTCGAGCTGCGCATCTACAACCCCGCGTTCGGCAAGGCCAAGCTCAATTACTTCGACTACGCCGGCAGCGTGCTGTGCTGCTTCCGCCGCTTCAACCAGCGCATGCACAACAAGTTGCTGGTGGTCGACGGGGTGGTCGGGGTGGTGGGTGGCCGCAACTACCAGGACGACTATTACGACTGGGACCGCGAGTACAACTTCCGCGACCGCGACGTGGTGGTGGCCGGGCCCGAGGCGCGCGAGATGGCCGCCAACTTCCAGGCGTTCTGGGACGCGCCCCGCAGCGTGCCGGCCGAGCGCCTCAACGATGTCGGCCGCACCCTGCTGCGGAACGGCGTGCCGGCAATGCCCGCGGCGCGTTTCCGGCGCCCGGAGCGGGTGGCACGCGCGGCGGCCGAGGCCGCTGACCCGGCGTTCGTCACCGAGGCGTTCGTCGACACCACTCTGCCGGTGCGCTCGGTGGCCTATGTCGCCGACCTGCCGCGCAAGCACCGCGGCGACCCGCTGCCAAACGCCACCGAACCGCGGCTGGACACGCTGATCGCGGGCGCGCAGTCCGAAGTGCTGCTGCAGACCCCGTACCTGGTCCTGTCCGAGCCGGCGCAGCAACTGTTCAAGGACCTGCGCGCGCGCCCGCAACCGCCGCGCGTGGTGGTGTCCACCAACAGCCTGGCGGCGACCGACAACCCGATCGTCTATGCGATGGCCTACAAGTACAAGCGCCGCAACCTGCGCGTGCTGGGCTTCGACATCTACGAGTACAAGCCATTCCCGCTGGATGCGCCGGTGGCCCCGGACAACCTGTTGTCCGCGGCGCTGGACGACACGCAGGTACCGCCACCGCCGCACCGCCTGATCGGGGCAAGCGCGGCCGGCAGCAACGTGCGCGGCAGCGGCTCCGGGCGGCGCGCCGGTGCCGACGGCAGCGAGGTCGAGCGCGAAGTGCTGCGCACCGAGACCCGGCCCTCGTTCCTCGGCAGCAAGGCGGCCAACCGCCCGCTGCCGGTCACCCGCCGCGGCGCGCGCATGGGCCTGCATGCCAAGTCGCTGGTGGTGGACCGCCGCATCGGCGTGGTCGGCACCCACAACTTCGATCCGCGCAGCGAGAACTACAACACCGAGGGCGCGGTGATCATCGACGACCCGGTATTCGCCGAGCAGCTGGCGCAGAGCATCCTGCGCGACATTTCGCCGGACAACGCCTGGGCAGTGGCGCCGCGCGAGAAGGCGCCGGTGCTGTCGGGCCTGAACTACAGCCTGGGCAAGGCCTCCGAGGCGCTGCCGATTCTCGATGTCTGGCCGTGGCGCTATGCCACCAACTACGCGTTCCAGCCCGGACCGGAATGCCCGCTGCCGCTGTCGCGGCACGACCCGGATTTCCGCCGCTGCTACGCGCCGGTGGGCGACTTTCCCGAGGTCGACGTCGGCCCGAAATGGCTGCTGGTGCGCATGTTGACCGCGTTCGGCGCCGGGCTGGTGCCGATCCTGTAGCGCGCACACGGCGCGTGGACGCGGCTTCGGTTGCAATGGGCGTCCCCCTGCCTGCACCGAGGACGACCATGCACCACGCCTTCAAGGTCGGCGACCACGTGCGCTGGAATTCCGAAGCCGGTCACGTCACCGGCCATGTCATCCGGGTGCATATCCGCGACACGCCGTACAAGGGCCACGTGCGCCGTTGCAGCGAAAACGACCCGCAGTACGAGATCCGCAGTGACCGCAGCGACCACATCGCCATGCACCGCGGCGCGGCACTGGAGAAGATCGGCTGACATGAGTGGCGCCGTCACCGTCTGGACCATCGGCCACTCCACCCGCAGCCAGGACGACTTCCTCGCGCTGCTGGCCGGCTACGGCATCCAGGCCGTGGCCGATGTGCGTCGTTTCCCGGGTTCGCGGCGCCATCCGTGGTTCGCCGGCCAGACCCTGGCGCAGACCCTGCCGGTGGCGGGCGTGGAGTACCTGTGGCTGCCGCAGCTGGGCGGGCGTCGCCGCGTGCAACCCGGCTCACCGAACGGTGGCTGGCGCAATGCCGCCTTCCAGGGCTACGCCGATCACCTGGACAGCGCCGAGTTCGCCGATGGGCTGGCGCGGTTGCTGGAACTGGCCGTGCGCCGCCGCACCGCGCTGATGTGCGCCGAAGCGCTGTGGTGGCGCTGCCACCGCCGGCTGATCGCCGACCAGCTCAGCGTGCACGGCATCGGGGTACGACACATCCTCGATGCCGGCCACGCACCGGCACACGTGCTCACCGCCACCGCGCGCGTGGTCGATGGCCGGCTGCGCTATCCGCCGGCGCAGGACGATCTGTTCGCCTGACTCGGGGCGGCGCGCGGCGCCGTAAAATGGCATGCATCCCACACCGGTCATCGCCATGGCTTTCCGCGCCCCCGTTTCGCTGGATGAACTCAACCGCCTCAGTCGCGGCACCCTGATCGAGCACCTCGGCATTGTCTTCACCGGCGCCGGCGAGGACTGGCTGCAGGCGACCATGCCGGTGGACGAGCGCACCCGCCAGCCCTACGGGCTGCTCCACGGCGGTGCCTCGGTGGTGCTGGCCGAGACCCTGGGCAGCAGCGCAGGCAACCTGTGCGTGGATACCGCCAGCCAGGTCTGCGTGGGGCTGGAGATCAACGCCAACCACCTGCGCGCGGCCCGCACCGGCGTGGTCACCGGCACCGCGCGCGCGCTGCACGTCGGGCGCACCACCCAGGTCTGGGAAATCCGCATCGAGAACGAGGCCGGCAAGCCGGTGTGCATCTCGCGCCTGACCCTGGCGGTGGTGCCGGCCTGACGCGCCCCCCGGGCGCGATGCCGCCGGCCTATGCGTGCACGAACGCGGTGTCCGCCAGGCGTTCGTGGATCCACGTTTCCAGTTCGTGCGCGGGCAGTGCCGGGGTGAAGTGGTAGCCCTGGGCGATGCCGTAGCCCTGCTCGCCGAGCATGCGCAGCTGTTCGACGCTTTCCACGCCCTCGGCGACCACCGTCAGCCGCAGGCTCTGGCCGATGTGGGCGATGGCGCGGGTCAGCGCGCTGGCCACTTCGTCGTTCTCGATGCCGCGCACGAAGCTGCGGTCCAGCTTGAGTTCGCTGATCGGCAGCAGGCGCAGGTAGCTCAGGCTGGAATAGCCGGTGCCGAAGTCATCCATCGACAGGCGCACGCCCAGCGCGTGCACCGCATGCAGCGTGCGCAGGGTGCTGGGGTCGGTGTCCAGCAGCACGTCCTCGGTGATCTCCACCTTCAGGTCGTCCGGCGCCAGCGCTTCGTGCCGCAGCACCTGCTCGATGCGCAGCGGCAGTTCCAGATCGTGGAAGTCGGTCGGCGACAGGTTCACCGCCACCGAAGGCACCTGCAGCCCAGCACGCCGCCACCGCGCCAGCTGCGCGCAGGCCTCCTCCAGCACCCAGTGGCCGATGTCGCCGATCAGCCCGCATTCCTCGGCCAGCGGGATGAACTGCATCGGCGGCACGTCGCCCAGCCGCGGGTGCCGCCAGCGCGCCAGCGCCTCCACCCCGCGCAGGCGGCCGTCGTCGATGCCGACCTGCGGCTGGTAGTGCAGGTGCAGCTGGCGCTGTTCGACCGCCTCGCGCAGCGCGGTTTCCAGCGCCAGCCGCTCCTGCGCGTTGTGGTCCATCTCGCGCGAATAGAACCGCGCGCCGTTGCGGCCGCTGTTCTTGGCCTGGTACATGGCCACGTCGGCGTGGTGCAGCAGGGTCTCGGTGTCGTGGCCGTCGTGCGGGAACATGCTGATGCCGACGCTGGCCGACGGCCGGATCTGCACGTCGTCCAGCTGCAGCGGCAACGACAGCCGGCGCAGGATGCGCTCGGCGCGTTCGCCGGCGGATTGCGCGTCGCAGGGGTTGAGCACCATCACGAACTCGTCGCCGGACAGGCGGCCGACGATGTCCGCCGGCCCGGCCTCTTCCTGCAGGCGGTGCGAGACCGCGCGCAGCAGCTGGTCGCCCCCGGGGTGGCCGAACGAGTCGTTGATCTGCTTGAACCTGTCCAGGTCGATGAACAGCACCGCCAGCGCCTGTTCGGAGGCGGCGGCCGCGGCGATCGCCTGGTCGGCCTGGGCATGCAGCAGGTTGCGGTTGGGCAGGCCGGTGAGGTCGTCGTAGAAGGCCAGCCGGCGGATGCGGTTGCGGGCCTCCTCGCGCTCCAGCGCCAGCGCGCACAGGTGCACGATGACGTCCACCAGGCGGCGGTGGAAGGCATCGGGATCGTGCGGGCGGCGGTAGTAGAAGGCGAACGTGCCCAGCACGCGGCCGTCGCTGGCCTTGATCGGCGTGGACCAGCACGCCGCCAGGCCGTGGGCCAGCGCCATGTGGCTGATGCCCTGCCAGTTCGGGTCCAGCGCGATGTCGCGCGCCACCACCGTCTGCCCGGTATGCGCGGCGGTACCGCAGCTGCCCACGCCGGGCCCGATCGGGATGCCGTCCACCTGTCGCGTGTAGGCCTCCGGCAGGCTGGGCGCGGCCAGCGTGCGCAGCCGCCCATCCTCGACCCGCAGCACCGAGCACAGCACCTGCGGCGCGATCTGCTCGACGTCGCGGCACATCATCTGCATCACCTCGCTGGTGGGAACCTCGCGCACCAGCGCATCCAGCATCCGGTGCTGCAGTACCTCGTGGACCTTGGTGTGGGTGATGTCCATCAGCACGATGACCAGGTTGGCCAGCGCGCCGTAGTCGTCGAAGATCGGGTTGATGCTGATCGCGCACCACAGCGGGTGGCCGTCGCGGCAGGCCACGCGCTCGTCGCAGCACACCGGCTCGCCGGCCAGCAGGCGTGCGGCCTGGGCCAGCGTCGTGCGGCGCCGGGCGCGGTCGGGCACCAGCAGCGCGGCGACGTGGCGGCGCAGGACCTGGCTGGCATCGAAGCCGAACAGGCGGCAGAAGCCCTTGTTCAGATGCACCACGCGGCCGCGCGCGTCGGTGATCAGCACCGCGCTCTGGGTCTCGTCGAAGCCGAGCGACAGCAGCCGCTCGCGCTCCTGGCGCTGGCGCCGGGTGGTCACGTCGCGGATGAAGGCCATGTGCAGCTGGCCGTCCACGGCCGGGGTCCGCGCCAGCGACACGCTGATCCAGCGGGTCTGCCCGTCCTTGCGCACCATCTGCACGTCGCGCGGCTGGCTGGCCAGTTCGCGCACGCGGTTGGCCGACCCCGGATGCAGGTCGCTGTCGTAGCGTTCGCGCATGACCTCCGGGGCCAGGAAGCCCAGGTTGCGCCCCGCCACCTCGTCGCGTGACCAGCCGGACAGGGCTTCCATGGCCTTGTTGAAGTACACGATGCGGTTCTGGCCATCGAACACGATCACGCCGCTGTCGACCTGCTCCAGCGCCGCCGACAACAGCGGCAGCATGTCCCCGGCCAGCGACCGCGATAACCGCTCCATGTCCACGCTCCCCTGTAGGCGTGAGCGGATTTATACCGCGTTGCCCGCGGCTCGGGGTGAGGAGCCCGGCAGGCCCCCCGCCATGTGCTGGCGGAAGCCGGACCGCATCCGGTATCTTGCGCGGATGACTTCCCCCCGTCCCGCCCGCCAGGGCAGCGTGGCGCGTGCGTTCCGCTATCTGTACCGCGTGCCGCTGCTGCTGGTCCACGTCGTGGTTTTCCTGCCGCTGATCCTGCTGCTGATGGCGCCGCCGTTCGGCCGCCTCGGTGCAGCCAGCGATCCGCTCGAACACAAGGTGGTGCGCTGGTGGTCCGGCGGCCTGATGTGGATCTTCGGCTTCCGCCTGCAGCGCACCGGCCAGCCGTTGCCGGGTGCGGTGCTGTTTGTCGCCAACCATGTCGGCTGGGTCGACATCAGCATGATCCACAGCCAGAAAATGGTCGGCTTCGTGGCCAAGCGCGAGATCGCCGGCTGGCCGCTGGTGGGCTGGCTCGCCACCCGTGGCCACACCATCTACCACCAGCGCGGCAACACCGAGTCGCTGGGCGGGGTGATGGAGGAGATGGCCAAGCGCCTGCGCGAGGGCCGGCCGGTCGCGGTGTTCCCGGAAGGCCGCACCCGCGGCGGCCACGAGGTCGGCCCCTTCCATGCGCGGATCTTCCAGGCGGCGGTGGAAACCGGCGTGCCGGTGCAGCCGGTGGCATTGCGCTACGGGGTGCGCGGCGACGCCCAGACCCGGGTCGCATTCGCGCCGGGCGAGAGTTTCTTCGGCAACTTCCTGCGCCTGCTGGGCGAACCGGCGCGGCGTGCCGAAGTGCACTTCCTGGAACCGATCGCCAGTCACGACCTTGAAGGGCGCCGGCGCATCGCCGAGACCTCGCGCGCGCGCATCATCGCCGCGATGGAAGGCCCGTAACGGCGTGTTTGCGTGGCGCGCGCCCCGCAGCTGTGGCCAGCCGTGAGCGCCTGCCGGCCCACGGCGGCGGTTCACGCCCTCTCCCGCCGGGGGAGAGCAGCATGAGCACCATGTTGAGCGTCGCCCATTACCAGCCGCCGCCGTGGCTGCGCAACCCGCACCTGCAGTCTATGCTGGCGTCCAGCGGCGTGCGCCTGCGCCGTGGCCAGCAGCTGTTGGCGTCCAGCGGCGCGGTCACCGGCGAACTCATCCTCGACGGTGGCGACGGCGTGCGCCTGCAGGCCTGGCACAGCCGCCTGCCGGGCAATGCACCGGTCGGCCTGGCGCTGCTGCTGCACGGCTGGGAGGGCAGCGCCGAGTCCAGCTACATGCGCATGACCGCCGCGCGCATGCTCGAGCAGGGCTTCGACGTGGTGCGGCTGAACTTCCGCGACCACGGCAACACCCATCACCTCAATCCGGGGATATTCCATTCCTGCCGCATCGGCGAGGTGGTGCATGCGGCCGGCGACCTGGCCAGCCGCTTCCCGGGGCTGCCGCTGGTCGCTGCGGGGTATTCGCTGGGTGGCAACTTCGTGCTGCGCCTGGCCCTGCACGCGCCGGCCGCCGGCGTGCCGCTGCGCCACGTGGCCTCGGTGTGCCCGGTGCTGGACCCGGCGCAGACGATGGACAGCATCGAGCGCGGCCCGGCGATGTACGACTGGTACTTCCGCCGCAAGTGGACCGGCTCGCTGCGCCGCAAGCGCGAACTGTTCCCGGAGCTGGCCGACTGCGACGATGCGGTGTTGAGGCTGGGGATCCGCGCACTGACCGGCTGGCTGGTCGAACGGCATACCGCCTTCGCCACGCTGCAGGACTACTTCGACGGCTACTCCATCGCCGGCCAGCGCCTGTCCGCGCTGCAAGTGCCGGCCGACATCCTGATGGCACGCGACGATCCGGTGATCCCGTTCACCTCCTTCCGCCACTGGCGCCTGCCGGTGCACGCGCGGCTGGAGATCGCGCGCTGGGGCGGCCACTGCGGCTTCATCGAGAACCTGCGCGGTGACGGCTTCTCCGAGCGCTGGGTGGCGCAACGGCTGGCGGCCGCGGTGGGCGCGAGGCAGGCCCCGGGCGATGCCGTGCCCGCGCTCGGCTCCTGACGCTGCGGACGGCGGACCGGGCGCGGGTGCCGGGCAGAGCCCGGCTACAATGGCGTTTTGCGCCTACGCCGGACTGCCATGCAAGACACGATCATCAACGCCCTGCGCCGCAACGCCACCGACGAAGCCGTGGCCGCGGCCCGGCAATGGGTTGGCGCCGAACCGCAGCAACCGCAGGCCCACCGCTGGCTGGCGCTGGCCCTGCAGCAACAGGGTGATGCCGCCGCCGCCCTGGCCAGCCTGGAACAGGCCCTGGCGCTGGCGCCGGACGACGCCGACCTGCACCTGCAGCATGCCGGCCTGCTGCTGGCCCAGCGCCGCATCGAGGCTGCCGGGCAGGCACTGGAGCGCACCACCGCGCTCAATCCCAACGAATTCTCCGCCTACCTGATGCAGGCGCACCTGGCGTTGGCCCGCGAGGACATCGACGAGGCCGAGCGCCTCGGCCGCATGGCCGCGCGGGTGGAGCCTGACAGCCCGGAGCTGGGCGCCATCGAAGGCATGGTCGCGCTGCGCCGCGGCGACGCCGACCGCGCGCTGGCGGTGTTGTCGGCCGCCAGCCAGCGCCTGCCCGATGACCCGCGGGTGCTCTACGCGCTGGGCTTCGCCTATCTGGCCAAGGACCTGCTGGCCTTCGCCGAGCAGGCATTCCGGCGCGTGCTCGAACTGAGCCCGTCCAACCACGCCCTGCGCGGCCTGCTGGTGCAGCTGGCGCTGCGCCAGGGCCATGCCGACCGCGCCGCCGAAGTGATGCGGCAGGTGCTGGCCACCCCGCAAGGCGACAGCCCGGGCATGCGCCGCCTGGCCGGCGAGCTGGAACTGGCCTCCGGCCAGCCATTGCAGGCGCTGGAGTACCTGCGCCCGCTGCTGGCGGAGCTGCCCGGCGACCGCGCCACGCTGCAGATGCTGCTGGTGGCCTGGCAGCGGCTGGGCCGCGAGGACGAGGCGCGCACCGACCTGGACGCGGCGTTGGCCCTGCACCCGCAGCTGCACGACCTGTGGCTGGCACGGCTGGCGGTGGCGCCGGTCGGCAGCCCGGAAGCGGTGGAGGTGGTCGAACGCTGGCTGGCGGCGATGCCCGGGCATCTGCCGGCGCTGGAGGCGCGCATGCGCCTGCACGACATGAACGAGGAAGCCGATGCCGCCGAAGCGGTGGCGCGGCGCATCGTCGCGCTGGAACCGGGCCGCGTCAGCGGCGAGCAGCGCATTGTCGAGGCGCTGCTCGCGCGTGAGCCGGCGGCGGCCATCGCCCACGTGCAGGCCCTGATCGACAGCGCCCCGGAAGCGGCGCATCCGGAACTGCGGGTCTGGCTGGGTGCGGTCCAGGATCGTGCCAACGAGCCGGCCGCGGCGCTGGCCACCTGGTTGCGCCTGCACGACGAACTCGCGCCCTCGCGCCTGCCGCTGCCGCCGCAGGCCAAGGCCCCGGCCCAATGGCCGGCGCTCGGCGAGGTTGCCCAGGACAACCCGCTGCGACCGCTGTTCGTCTGGGGCGCGCCGGGTTCGGGCGTGGAGCGCGTGGTGACGGTGATGGCCGCGGGCAGCCAGGTGCTGCGCAGCGACCGCTTCGGCCCGAACCCGCCGGACGATGCCTTCCAGAACTTCCATACCCTGCAGCATCTGGCCGACGACACCCTGAGCCCGGCGCAGTTCGTGCAGCAGTGGCGCGATGCCCTGCCCGGACGCGGCATCGCCGACGGCAACGTGATCGACTGGCTGCTGTGGTGGGACAACGCCCTGCTGTGGGCGCTGCGCCCGCAGCTGCCGGAGGGCCGCCTGGTGGTTGCCGTGCGCGACCCGCGCGACATGCTGGTCGAATGGCTGGCACTGGGTGCGCCGGCGCCGCTGGCGCTGACCTCGGCCGACGAGGCCGCGCGCTGGCTGGCGCGTGCGCTGGAACAGGTGGCCGACCTGCACGAGCAGGATCTGTATACCCACCTGATCCTGCGCGTCGACGACGCGGTCAACGACCCGGCGGCGATGGGCGAGCTGCTGGAGCAGGCCTTCGGCCTGCGCTTCCCGCCGGTGCGCAGCCTCGGCCCGGCCACCATCGAGGCCGGCCACTGGCGCCGGTACGCGCAGGTGCTGGCGGCCGAGTTCGCGCACCTGGCCCCGGTCGCCGCGCGCCTGGGTTATCCGCAGGCCTGAGCGCGCGATCCACCCGTAGTGGCAGGCGCCGGCCCCGGTCGGCGCCTCACCTGAGGAGAAGGCAATGAAACTGAGCAGCCAGAGTTTCGACAATGGCCGGCCGATTCCGGCCGGATTCGCCGCCGGCGACGTCGATGGCTTCGCCGGCAACCGCAATCCGCAGCTGGCGTGGAGCGAGGTGCCGGAAGGCACGCGCTCGTTCGCGCTGGTATGCGTGGACCCGGATGTCCCGACCGTGCCGGAACTGGTCGGCCGCGACGACGTGAGCATCCCGCTGGCGCAGCCGCGCGGTGACTTCATCCACTGGGTGATGGTGGACATTCCCGCGTCGCTGCGCGCGATCGCCGCCGGCAGCTGCAGCGAGGGCTTCACCGCGCGCGGCAAGCAGCTGCCGCCGGGCCCGGCCGGCGCCCGCCAGGGCGTGAACGACTACACCGCCTGGTTCGCCGGCAACCCGGACATGGCCGGGGTCTATCGCGGCTACGACGGCCCGTACCCGCCGTTCAACGACGCGCGCGTGCACCGTTACTTCTTCCGCCTGTTCGCGCTGGACGTGGAACGGCTGCCGGTGGAAGGCGACTTCAGCGCCGCCGACGCGTACCGCGCCATGCACGGCCATGTGCTGGCCGAAGCGGCGCTGCACGGCACCTACACGCTCAACCCGGCGCTGGCGTGACCCCGCAGGATGAAAAAAGAAGGGCGCCACGCGGCGCCCTTCGTCGTTTCCGGGATGCGGCGCAACGCGGTTACTTCTTCGCCGTTTCCGAGCTGACCACCATGTCCAGCACGTACGCCTGCGAAGACGCGTCGGCCGGCGGGTTCTTCACCGCATAGCGCTTGACCCGCAGCACGTTGCGCACGCCGTCCTGGTGGCTGTAACCCTCGATGCCGTCGTAGAAGTTGGCGAACTCGCCACGCTTGCCCTGCTCCAGGCCCTTGTCGTCGTACTGCACCTCGCGCACCTGCAGGCACTGCTTGTCGGGGATCAGCGGGTGCGGGCACGGCCTGGTCTGCGCATCCACCTCGAGGAACACGGTCTCGCCGGGGCCGCCGTAGCGGGTCTCGGCGGTGGGTTCGCCGCGGAAGCGCAGCACATCGCCGGCGGCATTGCCCAGGACGAGCGTGGACGCGTCGAGCTGGCTGATCTTCAGCGTGCCTTCCAGGCGCTGGCCCACGGCCTGGTCCAGCGCCATCAGCGCCGGGTCGGCGCAGGCCATCATCGTCGATGCCATGCGCGAGACGCTGAGCTGGTCACCGGCCAGGGTATAGCCACCGCCCATGCGGTTGCAGGTGTTGTCCACCGCCAGGCGGCCATCGGCAAAGTCCAGGGTGACCGGCTTGTCGGCGCGCGCGAACAATGCATCGATGCGCTTGCCGGCGCTGTCGGTGGCGGTGTCGAGCACCCAGTGGTTGGCGCCAAGCTGCGCGCCGTCGACCGGTGCGGCGGCGGCCGGCGCGGTGCTGGCCGGCGGTGTTGCATCGACCGGGGCCGGGGCGGGGGTGTTGTTGCAGGCCGTCATCAGGGCGACGGGCAGAGCCAGCAGCAGGATGCGCTTCATGGGGTACTCCTTGGCAAGCGGGTGGAAAGGGCGGATGGAAACAGGCGCATGCAGCGGCATGCCGCCATCGTGCCAGCGATGCAAACGCATGGCGCCGGCCGCCGGGGTTGCCGGCGGCTTTCCGCATTCAGTGTCCAGCAGGCAGGAACAGCAGCAGTGCGGCGCCCAGGGCCATCCTGTATACAGCGAAGCCCGTGAATCGATGGTGCTTGATGTAGCCCAGCAGCCACTTCACCACCACGAAGCCGGTCACCACGGCGGCGGCGAAGGCGATGCCGACGTCGCTCCATGCCTCGTGCGCGAGCTGGCCATGGCGGGCCAGCTCGAAAAATGCGTAGCCGCTGGCGGCGAACATGGTCGGGATGCCGACCAGGAACACGAATTCGGCGGCGGACGAGCGCCGGCTCAGGCCCAGCAGCATGGCCAGGAAGATCGCCGCGGCCGACCGCGAGGTACCGGGGAACACGCCGGCCACCACCTGCGCCAGGCCCACGCCGACGGCGACTTTCCAGGTGACGGTGTCGCGGTCGGGCAGGCGTGCGGCGAAGCGTTCGGCCAGCAGCATCCACACGCCGCCGAAGACCAGCGCCCAGGCTATCGGGGTGACGGTTTCCGGCAGCTGCCAGCCGGCCATGCGTACCGGCAGGCCGACCGCCGCGGTCACCAGGAACGCGGTGGCCAGCTTGAGCACGTAATCGCGGTTGCCCGGTTCGTGCAGGCCGGTGGCCAGCGACCACAGCCGCTGCCGGAACACCAGGGCGACGGAGAGGATGGCGCCGGCCTGGATGACGATGTTGAAGAAGTCCGAGCGGTGGCCCAGCCAGCGTTCGGCGATCAGCAGGTGGCCGGTGCTGGAAACGGGGAGGAATTCGGTGAGGCCTTCGAGGATGCCAAGCAGCAAAGCGGAAATCGGGTCGGACATGAGCATGGACGGGCGAATGACCGGCAAAGCATAGAGCATCACCACGCATGCACTTGCATGGTGCGTGACTGGGGTTCATGCACCTGATTGGTGCATCACGGCCGGGTAAAGGCCGGTGCAGTGCTTTGAAAACAATGAGTTGCCTGCCTCCGGAAGTTGGCACGCGAGTTGCTGTAGACAGCGCACGCCACTTCCACCGAGGTTTTGCCCGATGTCCCTGGAAAATATCGAGAAGCTCATCAAGGACAACCAGATCGAGTTCGTCGATCTGCGTTTCGTCGACATGCGCGGCATCGAGCAGCACGTGACCTTCCCGGTCTCGATCATCGAACCGTCGCTGTTCGAGGAAGGCAAGATGTTCGATGGCAGCTCGATCGCCGGCTGGAAGGGCATCGCCGAATCGGACATGGTGCTGATGCCGGACCCGGCCAGCGCCTACATCGACCCGTTCTACGCCGACCCGACCTTGGTGCTGACCTGCGACGTGCTCGACCCGGCCACCATGCAGGGCTATGGCCGTTGCCCGCGCGGCATCGCCAAGCGCGCCGAGGCCTACCTGAAGTCCTCGGGCATCGCCGACCTGGCGTTCTTCGGCCCGGAACCGGAATTCTTCATCTTCGACTCGGTCCAGTTCGCCAACGACATGGGCCACACCTTCTTCAAGATCAACTCCGAGGAAGGCGCCTGGAACACCGGCAAGCACTATGACGGCGCCAACAGCGGCTACCGTCCCACCGTGAAGGGCGGCTACTTCCCGGTGCCGCCGACCGATTCGCTGCACGACATCCGCGCCGAGATGTGCAAGGTGCTGACCCAGGTCGGCATCGAAGTCGAGGTGCACCACCACGAGGTGGCCAACGCCGGCCAGTGCGAGATCGGCGCCAAGTTCAACACGCTGGTGACCAAGGCCGACGAACTGCAGCGCATGAAGCACGTCATCAAGAACGTGGCGCACCGCAACGGCAAGACCGTGACCTTCATGCCCAAGCCGCTGGTCGGCGACAACGGCAGCGGCATGCACGTGCACCAGTCGCTGGCGAAGGAGGGCAAGAACCTGTTCTCCGGCGACGGTTACGGCGGCCTGTCGCAGATGGCGCTGTGGTACATCGGCGGCATCTTCAAGCACGCCCGCGCGATCAATGCCTTCAGCAACTCCGGCACCAACAGCTACAAGCGCCTGGTGCCCGGTTTCGAAGCACCCGTGATGCTGGCCTACTCGGCGCGCAACCGCTCGGCGTCGTGCCGCATCCCGTGGGTGTCCAACCCGAAGGCGCGGCGCATCGAGATGCGCTTCCCCGACCCGATCCAATCCGGCTACCTGACCTTCACCGCGCTGATGATGGCCGGCCTGGACGGCATCCGTAACCAGATCGACCCGGGCGCGCCGAGCGACAAGGACCTGTACGACCTGCCGCCGGAGGAAGAGAAGCTGATCCCGCAGGTCTGCTCCTCGCTGGACCAGGCGCTGGAAGCGCTGGACAAGGACCGCGAGTTCCTCAAGGCCGGCGGCGTGATGAGCGACGACTTCATCGATGCCTACATCGCGCTGAAGATGAAGGAAGTGACCGCGTTCCGCGCGGCCACCCACCCGCTGGAGTACCAGCTGTACTACGCCAGCTGATGCCGGGCGGCCGCCTGCGCGCGGCCGCCGCACCCTCTTGCCGCCGGCAACGGCGGCGATGGCAAAGTCCCTCCCTCCCGCTTTCGCCATCGCCGCCCCCGGCGGCAAACCCGGCACCACCCAGGCAGTGGCAAGAGAACCCGGAAACGCGCCGTGCGGGCCAGGCCTTCCTCCCCCGCGTCACCGGCCCGCGGCGCATCCGGCGCACCGCCAGCGGCCGTTCCACGGCCGCTGGATGACACGATGCCGGCCCTCCGCGGCCGGTCTCCTCCACATCGGGACCTGCGCATGAAACTGATCTCCGCCATCATCCGCCCGTTCAAGCTCGACGAGGTCCGCGAGGCCCTGGGCGCGGCCGGCGTGTCCGGCATCACCGTTACCGAGGTCAAGGGCTTCGGCCGCCAGAAGGGCCACACCGAGCTGTATCGCGGCGCCGAGTACGTGGTCGACTTCCTCCCCAAGATCCGCATCGAAACCGCCGTCACCGACGACAACGTCGAGGCGGTGATCGAAACCCTGCAGGCGGCGGCCGGCACCGGCAAGATCGGCGACGGCAAGATCTTCGTCACCCCGCTCGAGCAGGTGGTGCGCATCCGCACCGGCGAAACAGGCGCCGACGCGCTCTAGAAGACCCGCTGACGCCCGCAGCCGTGGCGGCCAGCCGCCGGCACGGGACAGGGCGCCGGCCGCTTCCCCCACAACCGGAGTCGACAATGCGAATGGAAATTCTCGCCGGGCCGCGCGCCCGGTTCGGTGGCCCTTGCCTGTCATCCACCCTTGCCGGGCTGGCGCTGGCACTGCTTCCCCTGGCCGCATCGGCGCAGGACGCGGCGCCGGCGTTCGACCGCGGCGACGTGGCCTGGATGCTCACCTCCACACTGCTGGTGCTGATGATGGTGGTGCCGGGGCTGGCGTTGTTCTACGGCGGGCTGGTGCGCGCCAAGAACGTACTGTCGGTGCTCAGCCAGGTGCTGGTGGTGTTCTCGCTGGTGCTGCTGTTGTGGGTGGGCTACGGCTACAGCGTGGTGTTCAGCGAGGGCAATGCGCTGTTCGGCTCGTTCACCCGCTTCGCCTTCCTGCAGGGCTTCACCCCGGCCTCGGTGGGCAACACGCCCGTCGCCGGCCTGCCGGATTACCTGTTCGTGGCGTTCCAGTCCACCTTCGCCGGCATCACCACCGCGCTGATCGTCGGCGCCTTCGCCGAGCGCATCCGCTTCCGCGCGGTGCTGCTGTTCTCGGCGCTGTGGTTCACCCTGGGCTACCTGCCCATGGCGCACAGCGTCTGGGGAGGCGGCTGGCTCGGGGCGATGGGGGCCATCGATTTCGCCGGCGGCACCGTGGTGCACATCAATGCCGGCGTCGCCGGACTGGTGGCGGCCTGGTTCGTCGGCAAGCGCCTGGGCTACGGCCACGTGGCGTTGAAGCCGCACAACCTGCCGCTGACCTGGCTCGGCGCGATGCTGCTGTGGGTGGGCTGGTTCGGCTTCAATGCCGGTTCGGCGGCGGCCGCCGACAGCGTGGCGTCGCTGGCGTTCATCAACACCCTGCTGGCCACGGCGGCCGCGGTACTGGGCTGGACGCTGGTGGAGGCGGTGACCAAGGGCCACCCCTCGGCACTGGGCGCGGCGTCGGGCGCGGTCGCCGGCCTGGTCGGCGTGACCCCGGCCTGCGGCACGGTGGGGCCGCTGGGCGCCATCGTGATCGGCCTGGTCACCGGCATGCTCTGCGTGTGGGGCGTCACCGGCCTGAAGCGCCTGCTGCGCGCGGACGACACCGCCGACGTATTCGGCGTGCATGGCGTCGGCGGCATCGTCGGCGCCCTGCTGACCGGCGTGTTCAGCGCGCAGTCGCTGGGCGGCACCAAGGTGGACCTGGATATCGCCCACCAGCTGTGGGTGCAGGCGGTCAGCGTCGGCTTCACCGTGCTGTGGAGCGCGGCGGTCACCGCGCTGGTCCTGCTGGTGGTGCGCGCGCTGGTCGGGCTGCGCGTGAGCGAGGAAGCCGAACGTACCGGCCTGGACATCAGTACCCATGGCGAATCGGCCTACGAGGCCTGAGCGCGACGGGCCGGGCGGGCGCCGCCCGCCGGCCCCGCCGGGGGCGGCACAACCGGCGGCTTTGCACTACATTGGTGCAATGCACGACACCGTCCCCCCGCCCACCGCCGAGCTGATGGCCACGCCGCTGGTATGGGCCGCGGCGGACGGCCGCATCGCCGGCGCCAACCCGGCGTTCTGCCGCTGGCTGGGGGTGAGCGTGCGGCGCCTGCTGGCGCAGCCGCTGGCGTCGCTGGAGAGCCAGGGCGACGACCTCGCCGAGCGCCTGGCGCAGGGCTGGGACGGCGCCGACGCCGTGCGCCTGCCGCGGCTGGCGCTGGCCCTGCCCGGTGATCGCTCCCGGTTCGCCGAGGGCTGGCTGACCGCGCTGGATGCCGGCGGCTGGCTGCTGGAGGCGCACCCGGTGGACGAGTTCGCCGCGCCCGATCCGGCGCAGGTGCTGCCCGGCGCCTTCAGCGCGGCGCTCAAGGGCCTGGCCCATGAACTGCGCAATCCGCTGGCCGGGCTGAAGGGCGCGGCACAGCTGCTGGCGCGCCGCGCGGGCAACCGCGATGCGGCAGAGGGCGAGCTGATCGAGCTGATCGGTGCCGAGATCGAACGCCTCAACACCCTGCTCGAGCAGCTGCTGTCGCCGGCGCCGCCGCGGCCGCACGCACCGCTCAACATCCATGCCGCGCTCGAACGGGTGCTGCGCCTGGCCGAGAACGAGGCCGGCTGGACCCTGCAGCTGCAGCGCGATTACGACCCCAGCATCCCCGAGTTCGCCGGCGACGCCGACCGCCTGACCCAGGCCCTGCTCAACCTGGTGCGCAATGCGATCCAGGCCGGCGCCACGCGCATCGTGCTGCGCACCCGGGTCGAACATGGCGTGCGCACCTCCGAGCACGCCTCGCCACTGGCGCTGCGCCTGGAAGTGGCCGACGACGGGCGTGGCGTGCCCGAGGACCTGGCCGAACACCTGTTCCTGCCGCTGGTCAGCGGCCGCGCCGAAGGCACCGGGCTCGGCCTGGCGTTGGCCCAGCAGGTGGCGCGCGAGCACCGCGGCACCCTGAGCTTCCGTTCGCGCCCCGGGCATACCGTGTTCACCCTGTTGCTGCCGTTGCCGGTGGCCGGCGAGGAAAAGGAGGCCACCGATGCCTGACGTGCCCCCCCCGGCGGCGACGATCTGGGTGGTCGACGACGACCGCGCGGTGCGCTTCGTCCTGACCACCGCGCTGCGCGACGCCGGCTATGCGGTGGAGGGTTTCGACAGCGCCGCGGCGGCGCTCGCCGCATTGGCGCGGCAACCGGTGCCCGACCTGCTGTTCACCGACGTGCGCATGCCCGGCGACGACGGGCTGGTGCTGCTGGAAAAGCTCAAGGCCGCGCATCCGCAGCTGCCGGTGATCGTGATGTCGGCCTACACCGACGTGGCCAGCACCGCCGGTGCGTTCCGCGGCGGCGCGCACGAGTTCCTGTCCAAGCCGTTCGACCTGGACGACGCGGTGGAACTGGCGCGCCGCGCGCTGCCCGAGCCCGAGCCGCGCGCGGCGGTGGCTGCGGCACCCGCGCCGGGCGACGAGGCGCCGCAGCTGATCGGCGACACCGCGGCCATGCGCGCGCTGTTCCGCGCCATCGGGCGGCTGGCGCAGGCGCCGCTGTCGGTGCTGATCAACGGCGAGACCGGCACCGGCAAGGAACTGGTGGCCAACGCGCTGCACCGCGAATCGCCGCGCGCGCGCGGCCCGTTCGTCGCGCTCAACACCGCCGCCATTCCCGCCGAACTGCTGGAGAGCGAACTGTTCGGCCACGAGGCCGGCGCCTTCACCGGCGCGGCCAGGCGCCACATCGGCCGCTTCGAGCAGGCCCATGGCGGCACCCTGTTCCTGGACGAGATCGGCGACATGCCGCTGCCGCTGCAGACGCGGCTGCTGCGGGTGCTGGCCGAAGGCGAGTTCTTCCGCGTCGGCGGGCGCGAGTTGATCCATGTCGACGTGCGCGTGGTCGCCGCCACCCACCAGGACCTGGAGGCGCTGGTCGAGCAGGGCCGTTTCCGCGCCGACCTGCTGCACCGGCTGGACATGGTGCGGCTGTGGCTGCCGCCGCTGCGCGAACGCCTGGATGACGTGGCCACCCTGGCCGCCACGTTCCTGGGCAACGCCGCGCGCCGGCTCGACATGCCACCCAAGCGCCTGTCCGGCGCCGCCATCCAGGCACTGCGCCAGCACGACTGGCCCGGCAACGTGCGCGAGCTGGAAAACGTGTGCTGGCGGCTGGCCGCGCTGGCGGTGGCCGACACCATTTCCGCCGCCGACGTGCAGGCGGCGCTGGCCCGTGGCGGCCGCATCCGTATGGGCGCGACTGCGCCGGCGCAGTGGGACCAGGCCCTGGCGCAGTGGGCGCGGCAACGCCTGGCCGAAGGTGCCAGCGGCCTGCACGCCGAGGTGCGCGAGCGCATGGACGCGGTGCTGCTTGAGGTCGCGCTGGCGGCCACCGACGGCCATCGCGGCGATGCCGCGGCGCGGCTCGGGGTGGGCCGCAACACGGTGACGCGCAAGCTGGGACCGGGGCGCAAGCGCTGAGCGATGGGGGCATGGCGCCTGCCGGAACGGGGCGGATCGGGCCGCTGCCGGCCGTGTATGATCGGCCCCCCATGGAGATGCGGGCGCCACTTGCGGACACGGCCATCCAGGCGCAGCGCCTGGCCGCGCCGCCGTCGGTGATATCGCCGACGGCGCGGCTCCCCCGCCATCGTCGACGCCCGCACCCATGTTGAACGCCGATGCCTGGCAACGCCTGAGCGAACTGTTCCATCGCGCCACCCAGCTGCCCGAGAGCGAACGGATCGGCTTCATCCATTCGCAGACCGGGGATGATCCGGAGCTGCAGCGTGAACTGCTGGCGCTGCTTGCCGCCGACACCGACCCCACCCGTCTGCATGGCCCGCTGCGCGAGGCGGTCAAGGTCGCGGCCCAGGCCAGCGAGGCGGAGGTGATGCCGGGAACCCGGTTCGGGCCGTGGGCGGTGGAGCGGATGATCGGTTCCGGCGGCATGGGACGGGTCTACCTGGCACGGCGCGCCGATGGCGCCTATGAGCGCCAAGTCGCGCTCAAGCTGGTGCGCGCCACCGCGCTGGACCAGCGCCGCCATCCGCATTTCGAGTACGAGTGCCGCCTGCTGGCGCAGATGCAGCACCCGGCCATCGCCCAGATCCACGACGCCGGCATCGATGACGACGGCCGCGCATGGCTGGTGATGGAGTACATCCACGGGCAGCCGATCTCCGCCTGGTGCGACCAGAACCTGCTGGGCCTGCGCCAGCGCGTCGAGCTGCTGGTCAAGGCCGGCGAAGGCGTGCAGCACGCGCACCAGAAGGGCGTCATCCATCGCGACCTGAAGCCCGGCAACATCCTGGTCGCCGCGGTCGACGGCCAGCCCCTGCCCAAGATCATCGACTTCGGCATCGCCATGGATGCGGCCGCCGCCGAGCAGGCCCCCGGCGGCGGTACCCCCGGCTACATGAGCCCGGAGCAGGCCCGCCCGGGCAACGAGACCGACGCCCGCAGCGACGTGTATTCGCTGGGCGCGCTGCTGTACGAACTGGCCTGCGGCGCGGCACCGGACGATCCCGTGGTCCCGCCTTCGCGGCATCTGCAGGCGCAGCCGCTGCCGCGGCAACGGAAGCTGGCCGCGCTGCGCGGCAGCACGCCGGCCCGGCTGCGGCGCGCCCTGCGCGATGGCATCGACGCGATCGCGCTCAAGGCGCTGCAGCCCGAACGCGCCGCGCGCTACGCCTCGGTGTCGTCGCTGCTGGACGACCTGCGGCGCTGGCTCGCGCATTACCCGCCGCACGCGGCGGGCCAGGTGGGTTGGCTGGGCGTACGCACCTTCGTGCGCCGCAACCGGCTGGCGGTGGCGGCCGCATCGGCGGTGGTCGTGGCGCTGGTCGCGGGCCTGGCCGCCACCACCTGGTCGTTGCGCGAGGCACGCCAGGAAGCGGCGCGGGCCAGGGTGACGTCCGAGTTCCTGGCCTCGGTGCTGGACAGCGTTGATCCTGCGGTGTCGCAGGACCTGGACAAGACCCTGATGCTGCGCGTGCTCGACGACGCCTCGCAGCGGGCGGCGCGGGAGCTGGCGGCCTATCCGGACATCCGTGCCGACGTGGAACTGATCGTCGCGGTCAACCAGGCCAACCTGGAAGAGTACGACCGGGCCATCGCCCACCTGCAGTCGATCCGGGCGCTGGCCGCGGCGCACCCGGACAGGCTGGAATTCCAGGGCCTGCGCGCGATGCAGGTACTCGGCCATGCCTACCTGTCGTCGGACCAGCTCAAGCTGGCCGATGCGACGTTCGCCGAGGGTATCGTCCGCGCGCAGCGCGCCGGCGCCGCGCACCGATGGGTGGCCCTGGACATGCAGTCGCGCCGCGCCTGGGTGCTGTTCGTGCAGGGCCGGGTGGATGAGGCGATGCGGCTCGCGCGCGAAGCGTTCGACGGACTCTCCCGGCAGCTCCCGGCCGATGACCCGGCACGCCTTGACGCCGCCAAGCGCTATGCCGAAATCCTGGCCACCAGCGGCGACCAGGCCCGCGCGATGGAACTGCTGGCCGAGGTGATCCGGCACCAGACCGTCCTGCATGGCCGCGAGCACCCCCTGACCCTGTCGGCACGCCGCGACCTGGCGGTCGCGCGCCTGCAGAAGCGCGATTTTGCCGGCGCCGAGCCGGAACTGCGGCAACTGGCCGCCACCTACGCACGCCTGTACGGTGCCGACAACGGCCTTGCCGTGAACACCCTGGGCATGCTCGGCAGCGCATTGCGCGAGCAGGGCAAGGTGAAGGAGGCCGGCCCTTACTATCGGGCGACGATGGAGTGGAATGCCACCCGTTACGGCGCCGATTCCTTTTCCGCGGTGATCACCCGCCACAACCATGCCAACTGGCTGCTGGCCGATGGCCAGGCCGTGGCATCGGAACAGGAACAGCGTGCGCTCCTGGAGATCGCCGACCGTACCCTGGGGCGCGACCACCACGTCACCGCCGAGATCCTGCGCGGGCTGGCCGAGGCGGTGCTGGCGCAGGGACGGGCAGATGAAGCCCTCCGCCACGCCAACGAATCGCTGCGGGTCATGCGCCAGGTCTACGGCGACAAGAACGAAGCGGTGCTGCGCGACGTGCGCGACACCCTGGCCAAGGTGGAGGCCGTCGCGCAGGCGAAAGCCGGGGCGCGCTGAACACGGCTGCGCACCGGCGCTCGACCCGGGCGGAGGGAACGGGCATCGTTGCAGCGGTCCACCACCGCGGCCCTGCCGGCACCCGATCCTGCGCCTGCGCAGCGGCGCCGCACCGGCCGCACACTGCAAGGAGTGACACATGCGCCTTTCCCTCCCGCTAGCGGTCCTCGCCGCCACCACCACCCTGCTGGCCGCCTGCGGCACGCGCCCACCGGCGCGGCCGGAAGCGCCGCCGGCGCCACCGGCGATGGGCACCGCACAGATGGCCGAAGCGAACCTGGCACCGGCATCGGCCAGTCTGGTCAGCGGCCGCGTCGCGCTGGTGCCTGAAGCCGGCGGCGTGCACATCACCGGTGTGATCGGCGGCCTGCCGCGCGGCCGCCAGGTTGCGTTCCACGTGCACGAGAAGGGCGACTGCAGCGCGGTCGATGCAAGCAGCGCCGGTGGTCATTTCAATCCTGCGGCCCAGCCGCACGGCCGCGCCGGCGGTGGCGCGCACCATGCCGGCGACATGGACAACCTGCAGGCCAACGCCGAAGGCGTCGTACACGTGGACGTACGCCTGCGGGGCGTTACCCTTGGCGGCGGCGCGGCCAACGACATCGCCGGCCGCGCCCTGGTGGTCCATGCCGACGCCGACGACTACCACAGCCAGCCGGCGGGCAACGCCGGTGCCCGGGTCGCCTGCGGCGTGATCCGCGTCACCCGCTGAATGCGGTGATCCGGCCGATCCAGTTCAACGAAGGGAGTACGACGATGCGTTTGATCCACACCAGCCTGTTCCTCGCCAGCGCCCTGGTGCTGAGCGCCTGCAAGCAGGACGCCGAACCGGCCGCCACGCCGGCCGGTACCGCGCCCGAGACTGCGGCCGGCACCCCGGCTCCAGCCGCCGACCCGGCCACGCCGCCGGCGATGGAGGCCGCCGTGGCCACCGCCGAACTGCAGCCGACCAAGGACAGCACCGTCAAGGGCAGCATCCGCTTCACCCTGGTGGACGGCAGGCTGCATGCCAGCGGCGACATCAGCGGGCTCAAGCCGGGCAGCGAGCACGGTTTCCACATCCACGAGAAGGGCGACTGCAGCGCGCCGGACGGCAGCAGCGCCGGCGGCCACTTCAACCCGGGCAACGCCGAGCACGGCAGCATCGACGCGGCCGCGCACCATGGCGGCGACATGCCCAACATCGTCGCCGACGCGCAGGGCAATGCCCGCGTGGACGGCCCGGTGTCGAGCAACGTCAACGCCGGCAAGGGCGATGGCTTCGACATCATCGGCCGCGGCCTGATCGTCCATGCCGACCCGGACGATTACCACAGCCAGCCCACCGGCAACGCCGGCGCGCGCCTGGCCTGCGCGGTGATCGCCAAGGCCGAGTAACGCCATCGGCGGCACGAACGCAGAACGCCGGCATCAGCCGGCGTTCTGCATTGCACACCGGTGGTTGCCGGCGATCAGTGCGCCATCACCTCGCGCGCGTCCTGGCCGGCCTCCACGTGCACGTACAGCACGTCCAGCCCATGCGCCTCGAGTACCGCGGCCATCTGCCGCTGGCGCATCAGGTACTGCTCATACACGCGCTGCAGGCGGTCGCAGTCGTTGCGGTCGTGGGCGTAGTGCGCGCACCACCCGGCCGGGTCGAACAGGGCCATGCGCACTTCGCTGCCCGTATAGCGCAGCAGCGGCTCGGGTGCCGCGTCCAGCCACTGCTCGCGCTGCGGCGAGAACATCGCCGTCTCCAGCAGCGGCCACAATCCGGCCAGGCCCTGGTTGTCGTACTGCATGGCCATCATCGCGGCCAGGTCGTTGACGGTGAAATAGCGCGCGTGCTCGACCTGCGCACCAAAGGCGTCCTGCGCCAGCAGGGCGGTATCGGCCTGGGCCATGCCGTTGGCCAGCAGCACGTCTTCCAGTGCATCGCGGGTCTCGGCCAGCAGTGTGGCGTCGCTGCCGGTCAGCACGAACGGCAGCACCCGCAGGCCGCCACCGGTCAGTGCCGGGTCGGCCTGCAGCGGCAGCGGCACGTCGCCCGCCGCATCGGCGCCGAAGGCGAGCAGGCGCGGGCCCTGGTTGCGCCCGGGGGCGCGCATCTGCAGTTCTTCCAGGCGACGGTGCACCGGCCAGCCGGGGCGCAGCACCTCGGCCGGATCGAAATGCGCCGCGGCCAGCACCAGGTCCAGCCCGCTGGCCTGCGGTACCAGTTTCTGCAGGTCGCGGCCGACCAGCGCGGCCAGCTCGCCGGCCTGGCTGGAGGGCAGCGCGGCGAGCCGCGGCTGCTGGCCGCCGGCCAGTTCCAGCGCCATCACGCCCAGTGCGTTCATGTCGGGGTTGGGATTGCTCATGGTTCGCGGTTGGCCCGTCACAGGCTCGAAGCTACACTCAATGTCCATTATGCCTGCTGCCGCAGGCAGGTCCGCGTCGTCTTCCCCCATCAGCCCAGGTAACCGCATGTCCAGCGCCCGTCCCGTCGCCATCCTCGGTGGTGTCCGCATTCCGTTCTGCCGCCAGAACACCGCCTACGCGGACGTCGGCAATCTGGGCATGTCGGTGCGCACCCTCGGCGCGCTGGTCGAGCGCTTCGGCCTGCATGGCCAGCAACTGGGCGAAGTGGCGATGGGCGCGGTGATCAAGCATCCCAGCGACTGGAACCTCGGCCGCGAGGCCGCGCTGTCCTCCGGGCTGTCGCCGCTGACCCCGGGCATCACCCTGCAGCGCGCCTGCGGTACCTCGCTGGACAGCATCATCACCGTGGCCAACAAGATCGCCCTGGGCCAGATCGACTCGGGCATCGGCGGCGGTTCGGACACCACCTCCGACGTGCCGATCGTCTACGGCAAGAAGCTGCGCGGCCGCCTGCTGGCCGCCAACCGCGCCAGGAGCACCGGCGACAAGGTCAAGGCGCTGCTGTCGGGGTTCCGCCTGTCCGAGCTCAAGCCCGAGTTCCCCGGCGTTGCCGAGCCGCGCACCGGCAAGAGCATGGGCGACCACTGCGAGGACATGGCCAAGGAGTGGAACATCTCGCGCGATTCGCAGGACGAATGGGCGGTGTCCTCGCACCGCAAGCTTGCCGCCGCGTACGAGCGCGGCTTCTTCGGCGACCTGATCGCACCGTTCCGCGGCGTCGAGCGCGACAACATCCTGCGTCCGGACACCTCGCTGGAGAAGCTGGCCACGCTCAAGCCGGCGTTCGACAAGACCTCCGGCCGCGGCACCCTCACCGCGGCCAACTCCACCCCGCTGACCGACGGCGCCGCCGCGGTGCTGCTGGCCAGCGAGGAATGGGCGCGCGCCCACGGCCACGAACCGCTGGCGTACCTGCGCGACGCGCAGGTGGCAGCGGTGGACTTCGTGCATGGCGAGGGCCTGCTGATGGCACCGACCATCGCCGTGCCGGAGATGCTCCGCCGCAACGGCCTGACCCTGCAGGATTTCGACATCTACGAGATCCACGAAGCCTTCGCCGCGCAGGTGCTGTGCACGCTGCGCGCGTGGGAGAGCGAGGACTACTGCCGCAACCGCCTGGGCCTGGACGCCCCGCTGGGCCGCATCGACCCGGAGAAGATCAACCCGCTGGGCTCGTCGCTGGCCACCGGCCACCCGTTCGCCGCCACCGGTGCGCGCATCGTCGCCACCGTGTCCAAGGAACTGGCCGAACGTGGTGGCGGCCGCGCGCTGGTGTCGATCTGCACCGCCGGCGGCATGGGCGTGGTGGCGATCATCGAGCGCTGATTTCCCCGGCGAACGTCCACATGGGCGTGGCCCCGGGCACCTGGCCGCACTGGAAACCACCGCGCTGCGCCGGCGGCCCATCCGGTGTGCTGGCGCCGCGTGCCAGGGTCGTGGCCTGTTCCGATCCGTGCCATGCCGGCCGCTTCGACGGGCGGGTGGCGCTGTGCCACGACAGCGAGGCGATCCGTGCGCAGGTATCGGCGGCGGCCTCGAACTGATCAATCCCCGCGTGCAGCTGCTGGGCACGGCGGCGGTGCCGGCCTTCAATTCGTGCCCCGGGGCAGCGACGGGAGCGGGCACCGCTGCAACCGCACCGAGGTATTCCGACGCGCGGCCGGTGGCGGGTTCTGGTGCTGATCCAGACGCACGGATGCCAGGCCCTGCACGGATTCCGGCCTGACTGCTATCGTCGGCGCTTCGGCGGAGACCAGGGACGGGACATGAGGCGCATCACGATGGGGCTGGGCGTGCTGTTGGCGACGCTGGCGGCGCCAGCCGCGGCAATGACGTTCATGACGGTGGAGTATGTCTGCCCGGTCGGTGGCGAACGCTTCAGCGCCAGCACCATGGGCTCGGGCACGGTGTTCGGCCATTTCCTGGATGGGCGCGCCCATGGCGCCATCCAGTCGCCGTGGCCGCTGGTGGAATGTCCGGGCAACGGTTTCCTGTTGTTCCGCGAGACGTTCGGCAAGGCCGAACTTGAGGCGCTGGGTGCCTACGTGCAGAGCGATGACTACCAGCGCCTGCGCACCACGGAAACCAGCTACTGGCGGCTGGCGCAGCTGCTGCGGGTGATCGACGCGCCGGCCGTGGAGCAGGCCGGCGCGCTGCAGCGGGCGAGCTGGCAGGCCTCGCGGGCACAGTACCCGCGCTACGTGGCCGCCGCGTCGGCCGCGTTCGCCCGGCAATGCCCCGATGGCGAGACCGCACGCGATGGCCAGTGGCTGTACTGCCAGATGCTGCTGGGCGAATGGGAGCGGCGGCTGTCGCGGTTCGAACCGGCGCGGGCGCGCTTCAACGCGCTGCTGCCGCAGGTGGCGGCCCTGGTGACCGGGCCGGATCGCGAGCGGGTGGCCAGGCAGTACGCCGCCGAGATCGCCCAGCAGCTGCAGCTTATCGACGCGGGCGACAGCCGGTCGACGATGGCGGTGGATGCCAATGCGCCGGCGGCTGCCGCGGCCGGCCCGGCTCCCGGTTCCGCGGCCGACGCGGCCTCGGCGGCCGATGCTTCCGCATCGCCGGTGGAAATGGTGGCCGGAACCACTGCGGATGCGGCGTCAATGGCCGCCGACGCGGCCGCCGACGCGGCCCGCGAGGCCAACGCCGATGCGTTGGCCGGCGAAGGGGATCGCTGAGCGTTCGGACAGGGCGTGCCTGCGCCCTGGTCAATCATGGGGTGAAGGGAGATGCCTGGGATGAACACGTTCAATCCGTACGCGGCACCGCAAAGCGCGGTGCTGCCGCCAGCGCTGGAGGGCAGCGGCGGCACGGAAAACTGCTGGCGTGACGGATCCGACCTGCTGGCGCGGCCGCAGGCCGACCTGCCACGCTACTGCGTCAAGTGCGGCGAACCGGCAGTGGACTACCGCAAGCGCAGCTTCTACTGGCATTCGCCCTGGCTGTACCTGCTGATCCTGCTGCAGATGATCATCTACCTGGTCGTCGCGTTGATCGTGCGCAGGCAGGGCCAGCACCAGGTCGGGCTGTGTGCTGCACACCAGGGCCAGCGCCGCCGTTTCATCCTGATGGCCTGGCTGTCGCCGCTGCCGTTGATGGGCGGCTTCATGCTGGAGACAGGCACCACGATGCTGCTGGGCAGCCTGGCGTTCTTGGTGATGCTGTTCTGGGGCCTGATCGGAATGCGCATCCTCAAGCCGCGGCGGATCACCCGGGAGCTGGCGGTCTATGGCGGTGTCTCGCCGCGGCTGTTGGAACGGCTGCCGCGCTACCCGTACCGGCGCGACTGAACGTGCCCGTCGCGGCCGCTCAGGGCGTGTCCGCCGCCGGTGAATGGTCGAGCAGGAACTGGCTGATCTCCCGCCGCAGCGGCAGGTCGTCGGTGGTGCGGGCGAAGGCGTCGGCCTGGAGCGCGTAGTCGCGGGCGGCGTCGAGTTCGTCCAGGTTGGAATGGCGTTCGGCCAGCGCCAGGCAGATCGAGGCGGCGTAGCCGGCGGCCCCGGCGGCGGTGGCCAGCGGCAGGGCGCGCAGGTACAGGGCGATGGCCAGGCGGTCATCGCCGGTGAAATCGGCCAGGGTTTCCCACAGGAACGGATGGTCGCGGCCGGCGGCGGCCAGCGATTCGCAGTAGCGGCGCAGTTCGTCGTAGCCGGCTTCGGCGGCGTCGGCCGCGCCGGACTGGCCGGCGTCGATGATGCGGTCGGTCAGTTCCACGACGCGGGCGTGGATATCGGCAGGTATGTTCATCGGAACGCGTGGGCAGGAACGGGCGGCGGATTCTACGGGCTCAGTCCGGCAGGCGCGGGAAGCCGTGCGCGTCGCGTTCCTCGGCCACCGCCTGGTCCTGGATCTGCTGGCGCAGGTCGCGCCGCTGCAGCGGTTGCGCCGCGCGGCCGTGGCGGTGGTGCAGCGCATTGAGCAGGCACTGCCGCGCCAGCACGTCATCGCCCGCGGCGGCGAACCCTTCGCCCAGTTCTTCCCAGGCTTCGGCGCCGGCGCCCTGGGCGATGGCGCGGTGCAGGAACTCCTCGGCCTGGGTCCATTGTCCCTGGCCCCGCGCCAGCCGTCCCAGGGTCAGCAGCAGTGCCGGGCTCGATGCATGCGACTGCAGCCAGCGCTGCGCACTGGCGCGGCGCGAGTCGAGCTTGTCCACCGGCAGCTCGCCGTAGAGCAGGATCAGGCCGTCGTCCCAGTGGTTGTCCAGGGCCTGCTCGATGCTGTGCAGGGCGGTGTCGTTCCAGTTCAGCGCCACTGCGCGGCGGGCGTAGCGCGCCACCGCCGCGGGGGTCGCACGCAGTGCCTTGGGCAGCACTTCCCAACGTGCGGCCAGGGTGTTGACGTTGTCGGCTTCGTCGAGCATCTGCAGGGCCAGGCGGGTTTCCAGCGCGGCCAGGCTGTCGGCGGGCAGCGCCTGCTGCTGGCGCAGCGCGCCGAGCTGGCCATAGGCCTCCTCGGCGCGACCGGCGCGGGCCAGCGCATCGGTGCGCAGCCACAGCCCGCGCGGCGGCAGCGGCTGGATGGCCGCCAGGTCCAGGGCATCGATGGCCTGCTGCGGATTGTCGCGCTGCAGCCAGCGTTCGGCGCTGTGCAGTGCGTGCAGGGTCGCATCCTGCGCGGCCAGTTGCTGCAGGTACTGGCCGGCACTGGCGCTGTCGTCCCGCGCTTCGGCCGCGCGCATCGCCGCCACCAGTGCCACCGCGCGTACTTCCTTCTCGCCTGCGGCGCTGGTCAGCAGCTTCTCGGCACGCTGCCATTGGCCCCCGTCCAGCGCCTGCAGGCCGTCGATCAGCCGGGCCCGGCCCTGCCGGCGGCGGTAGCGCGCCCAGCTGCGGAACGGCGCGCTGAGCAGCGTCCACAGCAGCCACAGCAGCAGGCCGGCGATCAGCAGCGCCAGCAATGCCTGCGGCAGGGTGGCGATGTAGTCGTTGCCGCCGGCGCGCACGATCACTTCGCCGATGCCGCGTACCGATTCCTGTCCCAGCCATTGCGCGCCGAGGATGCCGATAGCGGCCACCAGCAGCAGGACCAACAGCGAACGGAATGCATTCATGGCGCCACCTTCCCGTCGCGCATGGCGCGCAGTTGTTGCAGGGTGCTGCCCAGTTCGGGCAGCGCGATGCGCAGGTCGACGCCGCGCAGTTCCGCCAGCTTATGGCGCTGGCTGCGCCGTTGCGGTGAATCCGGCCACAGCCGCAGCAGCCAGCCGTCCACGCGCTGCAGCGCCTGCCGCCAGCCCTCGCTGTCGCCACGTTCCAGCGCGGCGCGCGCCAGGGTCAGTTCGACCTGCAGCGCGTCGCCGGCGGCGACACGTTCGGAGCCGGCCACCAGCACCTGCGGGTCGGCCGGGCGGATCTGCACCAGCGGCGAGAGCATCTGCTGCCACCACGCCGGCTGCGCGTCGACCACTTCCGTGCCCTGCGCCGGCAGCGAATCCAGTGCCGCGGCCCACTGCGCGAGCTGGCCGGCGGTGCGTACCCGCACGCCGGGGCCGAGCGCATCGATCGCGCTGCGTTCCTGCAGCAGCGCCTGCCGCAGGTTCAGGTAGCCCGGGCTGTCCATGCTCTCCAGCACGCCGGCGGCCAGCCCATACAGGTGGCGGGCGCCATCCAGGTCGCCGGCATACACCAGGCGCTGCTGGGCCTGGCTGAGCAGCAGTTCGGCTTCGTCGCGGCGCACCGCCTGCGCACCCTGGTGCGAATGGTCGGCCAGGCGTGCCACGTTCTCCTCCAGCAGCGCGTTGCGCTGGCCCAGGCCGAGTACCTCGTCGCGCAGGATGCGGTGGGTGGCGGCGACATCCTGCAGGCCGCGGGCGTTGGCGCGCTGGTCGCGGCGCAGCGCCTCCACGGTCTGTTGCAGCGCGGTCAGTTGCTGGCCGGCGGCGGCGCGGGCGTATTCGGCCGTGCGCTGCGCCGCCTGCCAGCTGCGCCAGCCGAACCAGGCGGCCGCGGCCAGCGCGACCAGCAGCAGGATGGCGATGATCCAGCGCGCCATGGGGCGCCGCGAAGAAGGTGAGGAATCGTCGTTCATGGGGGTACGGCATCCTTGGCAGGCCGCCCAGCGGGCGGCGGCGGTGCGCTTCAAGCATCACCCGCGATGCAGCGCGGCTGCAAGCCGCGCGGACGGTTCAGGGCGCGTCGGGCGGGAACAGGGCGTTGCGGGCGGCGCTGGCGAGCTGGCCCGGCAGCGGGCCTGCGGCCACCTGCACCCGGGTGAATCCGAGCGTGGTGGCCTGTTCGGCCAGCCGCGCGCTGGCGGCGACCAGCGGCTGCTGCTGCCAGCGGCGGCGCAATGCCGGCGGTACCTGCGGCAGCACGCGTTCAAGCGCCTCGCCGCTGCTGACCGCCAGTACGCTGGGGGCATCGAGCGCCTGCAGCCGCGACCACAGCGAGGCCGGCACCTGCAGCGGCACGCGTTCGTACACGTCCACGCGCAGCAGCTGCGCGCCGCGCGCCTGCACCTGGGCGGCGATCATGCCGCGGCCGCCGGGTGCGGTGACCAGCGCCACCCGCTTGCCGTGCAGGTCGGCCATGGCCGGCAGTGCCAGCAGCCCTTCGCTGTCCATGCGCGCGGGCGCCGCCACGACGCCTGCGCCCCGGCGGCGCAGCGCGCGGGCGGTGCCCTGGCCGACCGCGACCAGGCTGCCGGCCTGCAACTGCCCCAACGGCATCAACCGCGCCGCGGCCGCGGCCGCCGCCGGACTGGTGAACACCAGCCGGTCGCAGGCCTGCGCCAGCCGCAGCTGGTCGCGGGTCGCGGCATCGTCGCGGGCCTGCAACCGCCACGGCGAAACCGCCACCGTGCGCGCGCCGCAGCGGGCCGCGGCGCGGCGCAGTCCGTCGTGCTGGCCCGAAGGACGCAGGGAGATCAGGTACCAGGCCGTGTCGGTCGGCACATAGGCGCGGCTGTTCATTCCATGCATTATGCGGGCGCTTTCCGTTTCCTGTTCCCGCACGCCCCATGTCCGATACCCCCGACCGTGACGCCCTGCTGCAGCGCCTGCAGGCCACCCTCGATGCAATGCCGCCGGTCGCGGCCATGGGCATCCGCATTGCCGGCTACGCCGACGGCACGTTGCGCCTGCGCGCGCCGCTGGCGGCCAACGTCAACGACAAGGGCAATGCCTTCGGCGGCAGCCTGGCCTCGGTGATGACCCTGGCCGGCTGGGCGCTGGTGAGCCTGCGCCTGGCGCTGGCCGGGCACGACGCCGAGGTCTACGTCGCCGACAGCAGCATCCGCTACCGCTCGCCGGTCTATGCCGACCTCGACGCCAGCGCATGCGCGGCCCCTGCACAGGACTGGGATGGCTTCCTGGCCCTGTTCGACAAGCGCGGCCGGGCGCGCATCAGCGTCTGCGCGCAGATCGATGGCGGCGCGGCCGAGCTGGAAGGGCGCTTCGTGGCCCTGGCCAGGGGGTAGGATGGTCCGGTTACGGGGAGATGCCATGCAACGACGACTGATCCTGTCCGCCATCGCCGCGCTGCTGGGCGTGGCCCTGACCCTGACCGCCCAGGCCGCCGGCCCCAGCCGCGGCCAGCGCAACAAGCTCACCCAGACCCAGGAAGCCTATGTCGCGGCAGTGCGCTGGAGCGACTTCGAGGCCGCCGAGCGGTTCATCGACCCGGCCTACTGGCAGGCGCATCCGCTGACCGACCTGCAGCGCGAGCGCTACCGCCAGGTGCAGGTCTCCAACTACCGCGAACGCTCCACCGGCGTGGCCGCGGACGGTGCCATCGAGCGCCGGGTGGAGATGGGCGTGATCAACCGCAACACCCTGGCCGAACGCACGGTGATGGTGACCGAGCGCTGGCGCTGGGACCCGGAAGCCAAGCGCTGGTGGCAGGCCCAGGGGCTGCCGGACCTGTGGCAGGGCCAGTAGGGGCTGGCCGTCCCGCGGCCGGCTTGTGCGACAATCGCCGCCCGCTTGTCTACCCGTGACCCGAGTGAATTACGAAGAGCTGCTGGCCTTCGCTGGCCGAAACCCGATGTTGTCGCTGGCCTTCGCCGGCCTGACCATCGCCATCATCGTCACCGAGATCGCACGGCTGTTCCGCGGCTTCAAGTCGATCAAGCCGGCCGAGCTGACCCACCTGATCAACGGCGGCAACACGGTGGTGATCGACCTGTCGGCGGGCAGCGACTTCGAGAAGGGTCATATCACCGGCAGCCGCAACGTGCAGCCGGCCCAGTTGACCCCGTCGCACAAGCTGCTGGCCCAGGCCAGGCAGTCCCCGGTGGTGCTGGTGTGCCGCACCGGCAATGCCTCGTCCAATGCCGCCAAGGTGCTGAAGAAGGCCGGTTTCGAGCAGGTGTTCGTGCTCGACGGCGGCCTGCCGGCCTGGCAGGCCGCGGACCTGCCCCTGGTGAAGGGTCGCGGCTGAGCCTTCATTTGAGGTTAAGCCCTTGTGTGGGGGCCGCAGCGCCCCCATCGCAGGTCTGGTAACAATCCCATTCAACGAACGAACCGTTCTGGAGTCCTAGAGAAATGTCCGAAGAGCACAACAACGCCGTCGCGGCCGAAACCAACAACGGCCCGGCGTTCACCGTCGAGAAGATCTACGTCAAGGACGTTTCCTTCGAATCCCCGAACTCGCCGACCATCTTCAACGAGAACGTGCAGCCGGACCTGCAGCTGAACCTGAACCAGAAGGTGCAGCGCCTGTCCGAGAACGCCTTCGAGGTGGTGCTGGGCGTGACCCTGACCTGCAAGGCCGGCGACAAGACCGCCTACGTGGCCGAAGTGGAGCAGGCCGGCGTGTTCGGCCTGATCGGCCTGGAGCCGCAGGCGATCGACGTGCTGCTCGGCACCCAGTGCCCGAACATCCTGTTCCCGTACGTGCGCTCGATGGTGTCGGACCTGATCCAGGCCGGCGGCTTCCCGCCGTTCTACCTGCAGCCGATCAACTTCGAAGGCCTGTACGCCGAAACCCTGCGCCAGCGCCAGCAGCAGGCCGACGGCGCGTCGCTGGCCGACTCCGAGCCGGCCGGCAACGCCTGACCCGAGTCCATCCCTGCGGATGAGTACCAACGACGCGGAAAAGATCGCCGTCCTCGGCGCGGGCTCCTGGGGCACCGCGCTGGCCAGCCTGCTGGCACGGCATGGTCACCCGACCGTGCTGTGGGGGCGCGACGCGAACGTGGTCGAGGCGATCGACCGTCGTCACGAGAATCCCCGGTACCTGCCGGGGATTCCGCTGCCCGACTCCCTGCGCGCCAGCACCGACCTGGCCGGTACCGTCGCCGGTGCCCGCTGGATCTTGGTGGTGGTGCCGTCGCATGCCTTCGGCGAGACCGTGCGTGCGCTGGCGCCGCTGCTGCCGGCCGGCGCAGGCGTGGCCTGGGCGACCAAGGGCTTCGAGCCCGGCTCCGGCCGCTTCCTGCATGAGGTCGCGCGCGAGGTGCTGGGCCCGGACGTGCCGCTGGCGGTGGTCACCGGCCCGTCTTTCGCCAAGGAAGTGACCCTGGGCCTGCCCACGGCGATCACCGTGCACGGCGACGATGCCGACTTCACCCAGCAGGTGGCCGATGCGATGCATGGCCCGGCGTTCCGCGCCTATACCGGCGAGGACATGGTCGGTGCCGAGCTGGGCGGGGCCATGAAGAACGTGCTGGCGGTGGCCACCGGCGTGGCCGACGGCATGCAGCTGGGCCTGAACGCCCGCGCCGGCCTGATCACCCGTGGCCTGAACGAAATGCTGCGGCTGGCCGCGGCCATCGGCGGCAAGCCCGAGACCCTGATGGGCCTGGCCGGGCTGGGCGACCTGGTGCTGACCAGTACCGGCGACCTGTCGCGCAACCGGCGGCTGGGGCTGGCGCTGGGACGCGGCCAGAGCCTGGCCGAGGCGGTGAAGGAGATCGGCCAGGTGGTCGAGTCGGTGCAGACCGCCGACGAGGTCATGCGCCAGGCCGGCCGCCACGGCATCGACCTGCCGATTTCCAAGGCGGTGCAGTCGGTTCTGCACGGCGAGCTGAGCCCTTCCGAGGGCCTGAAGCAGTTGCTGGCACGCGAGCAGAAGCCGGAGTACCCGGAAACGCTGTTCAAGTAGAAATCGGCGAAGATGAAGAAAAAAGCCCGGCGATGCCGGGCTTTTTGTTGCCATCTTGCGGGCGCCCGCAGGCCCGGACGCAAGTGCGCATTCCGCCCCGCTTCGCCGGACCTGTCCTGCCGTCAGCGGCGCTGGCGCAAAAGAAAGAGCCCGGTCGGGGAGGACCGGGCTCCGGGGGCGCGGGGGAGAGAGAGCACGCGCCCTTGAAACGATGTCGCGATGGCTTACCAGGTGAAGCGCGGGCCGACGAACCACTCCTTGTCGCCGCCCTTGCCCAGCTTCACTTCGCCGCTCACGCCCCAGTTGGCGTTGAACTTGGCGGCGGCGCCGACGCGGCCGTAGAACTCGCCGTCCGGGTTGTAGCCGGCCTTCTTGCTGTAATCCTCGTAACCGGCCAGCGCATAGCCTTCGATCATCGGGGTGAAGGCGGTACGCACGCCGACTTCGGCGCTGTAGCCGTTGAGGGTCGGGGCGTTCTGCAGGTCGAAGCGCTGGTAGGCCACGCGGGCCAGCAGGTCGGTGTTCGGGGCCACGCCGTAGTTGTAGCCCACGCCCACGCGCCACTGGTCGACGTCATTCTTGAACTTGTCGGTCTCCTGGGCGCTGTAGTCGCCGAAGACATGGAAGTTCGGGTGCACCGCCACCGAACCCTTCACCTTCCAGCCATCGGCGTCGCCGCCCTTGGCATCGGTGTTCACGTAACCACCTTCCACGTAGTTGTAGGACAGGCCATCGGTCGCCGACGCAGCGAACGGCAGGGCGGCCAGCAGGCCCAGAGCGATCAGGGAAGTCTTCATTACGGATTACCTTTTTTATTTTGGTTTGATCGATCCGGCGGATGCCGCTTGCCGGTCGACAGGTGTGAATTATCCGTTAGCCAACGGAATCGCCCCTGAATATCAAACTGACCAGTACATAAATTAGATGGCGCCGCCGGGAACTTCCCGGCGGTTCCCCCAATCGGGCTGCCGGACAGCGTCACCGGCACTGCCGGGCCCCTGCGCGGCGTGCGCGGCAACGGGCCCGCTGGCGCTTGCCGGTGGCGCTTTCACCCCGGATTTCCTCCCGCTCCGGCACAGTGCTGATTCCGCGCCCGGCAACCGGACCGGGCCGGGCACCGCTTCGGCCTGAGCGGGGCGTGCCCGGCCTGACCGGGCGCGCGCCCTCACCCGCAAGGAGACGCCCATGAACCCGAACCCGTTGTTCGATCTCACTGGAAAAACCGCCATCGTCACCGGCGGCGCCAACGGCATCGGCCGCGCCAGTGCGTTGATGCTGGCCGCCCATGGTGCGGCGGTGGCGATCGCCGACCTGAAGCTGGCCGATGCCCAGAGCGTGGCCGCCGAGATCACCGCCAACGGTGGCCGGGCGCTGGCGCTGGAATGCAACGTACTCAAGGACGAGGACCTGGTGCGCACCGTGGAGCGCACCGCCGCCGAGCTGGGCGGCATCCACATCCTGGTCAACAACGCCGGCGGCGGTGGCGCCGGGCGCGAGAGCCCGTTCGAGATCACCGTGCAGCAGTTCGAGCGGCCGTTCGAGATCAACGTGTTCAGCGCGTGGCGGCTGGCCCAGCTGTGCGCCCCGCACATGAAGAAGGGCGGCTACGGCTCGATCATCAACATGTCCTCGATGAGCTCGATCAACAAGAGCCCGGCCATCAGCGCCTATGCCGCCTCCAAGGCCGCGATCAACCACATGACCGCCAACCTGGCCCATGACTACGGCCCGGACAACATCCGCATCAACGCGGTGGGCCCCGGCGCGGTGCGCACCGCGGCGCTGGCGACGGTGCTGACTCCGGAGATCGAGCAGCGGATGCTGTCGCACACGCCGATCAGGCGCCTGGGCGAGCCGGACGATATCGCCGGGGCGGTGCTGTATTTCGCCGCGCCGATTTCCAGCTGGGTCAGCGGGCAGATCCTGTTCGTCAACGGCGGTGGCGTGCAGACCCTGGATTGAAGCGGCACGCGGCTGTCGCTGCGGGTCCGCTCGGCAGCGATGGCAGGTAGTCGAGCACCGCCCTGTGGTGCCGTGGGCCGGACGTCGTGTTGGGCATGAGTGGGCCGGGCCCCACCTATGGGGCTTCCAGGAAGGCTTCCGCGGGACCGCGCATCCCACGCGATGCCGCTACCACGCATCGCCCCGGAGCAGGCGTCGCCCGGCGCGGTGCCGGCCCGGCGGCCGATCCTGCCGGGCGGGAGCCAAAACGGGCCCTGCATGCAGGTGCAATCATTCCTTGACACCCGTGCGGCCCGAACTGAGGCTAGCCCCATGCCTATCGACCTGACCCCACTGAGCGTCCGCGAACTGGACGCGCTGATCCGTGACGCCCGCGCGCGGCACACGACCCTCACCGAGCGCCCGCCCGCGGCCCGGGTCAGGCGCCTGCTGGCGGCCCAGGCACGCGCTGCCGGTTACACGATCGAGGAAATCTTCGGGACCGACGCCGCCACCGCGCCCCCGGAACCCAAGGCCCGCGCCAGGCGCAAGCGCGGCAAGGTCGAGCCGAAGTACCGCGACCCCGACAATCGCCGCAACACCTGGACCGGCCGTGGCCGGATGCCACGCTGGCTTGCGGCGAAGACGAAGCACGGCCGCAGCGTGGCCGACTTCCTGATCCCGGGCGTGGCCAGGCTCACCCCGAAGGCGCAGGCGGCCACCGGCCGGCGCCGGCTGGTCAAGCACAGCTGAGTCCCACGGCGCGGCGCGCGGTGGCGCCGCGGCCGGCATCCGTCGCCCACGCACCAGGCGCCACGGGCGGTGGTCGGAGTTGCCGGCTTCACGCCCGCACCTACGCCGGTTCACCGGCGCATGACAAACGCGATGGGACGGTGGCCGCTCCGCATCAGGAGCGCCCATGTCACCACCCATTCCTCTCCGTCAGGTGCTGTTCTCCCGTCGCAGGCGCTTGGCGTCAGCGTACGGACCTGCTGCCCGGACGTGCGGTGGGTGCCATGCCTGAAGGGCCGTCGATCGTGCTGCTGCGTGAGGCGGCCGGGCGGTTCACCGGCTGCACCGTGCGCGAGGTCGGCGGCAACTCCCGCCAGCCGCTGGCGCGCATGCACGGCTGCCGGGTGCGGGCCGTGCGCAGCTGGGGCAAGCACTTCCTGCTGGAATTCGACGACTTCAGCCTGCGCATCCACCTGATGATGTTCGGCAGCTGGCTGGTCGACCAGCGCAAGCCGGCAGCCCCCCGGGTGGCGCTGCGCTTCGACAACGGCGAGCTCAACGTCTATGCGTGCTCGGTGATGTTCATCGAGCAGCCGCTGGACCAGGTGTACGACTGGCGCGCGGACGTGATGAGCGATTGCTGGGACCCGGCCCTGGCCCGCCGCAAGCTCGAGGCCTCGCCCGCCACACTGGTCTGCGATGCGTTGCTGGACCAGCAGATATTCTCCGGCGTGGGCAACATCATCAAGAACGAGGTGCTGTTCCGCATCCGCGTGCATCCGGCTACCCGCGTCGGCGACCTGCCGCCTCGCAGGCTGGGCCAGCTGATCGCGCAGGCACGCCGGTACAGTTTCGAGTTCCTCGCCTGGAAGCGCGCGTTCGTGCTGAAGAAGCACTGGCAGGTACATACCCGCCGGACCTGCCCGGCCTGTGGTGGGCCGATCAGCAAGCTCTACATGGGCAGGACACGGCGCCGCACATTCTTCTGTGGCCGTTGCCAGGCACTCGGTGGCGCCGGCGATGCGCCACCGTCCTGAGCCCCTCCGCGCCCTTCCCGGGAACCGGTCTTTGGCCTACGCTGCGCCCACTACGTGGCTTCTGGAGTGTTGTCATGGGAAGGGGATGGTGCGGGCTCGTGTTGCTGTTGGCAGGGACGTTGGCGGGCATGGCGGGGGTGCCGTCGGCACAGGCCCAGGCATTGCCGGTGGAGGCATTCGCCAAGGCCAGCCCGTTCTCGATGCCGCGGCTGTCGCCGACCGGCGACTACCTGGCGCTCTCGACCGATTTCGGCCAGGGCAACCACGCCGTGCAGGTGCTGCGCCTGTCGGACATGCAGCGGATGGCGGTACTGCGCCTGCCGCGCTACGAAAGCCCGTTCCAGATCGTGTGGGTAGGTGACGGGCGCCTGGTGGTGGCCAAGGGCCGCAAGTACGGCTCGCTGGAGAAGCCGCTGCCCACCGGCGAGATCATCGCCAGCGATTTCGATGGCCAGAACCAGCGCTACATCTACGGCTACGAGCAGCAGAACGCCGCGGCCGGCCTGGATCGCGGCTTCGGCTACATCGAGAGCGTGGCCGAGAGCAACGATGGCCGCTTCTACATGCGCCAGCTCAAGCGCAACCCGACCTCGTCCATGCTCTACGTGGTCGATACGCAGCGCCCGACGTTCAAGCTCATCGCCGACATCAACGTGCCGCAGCTGGAGTTCGTGATCGACCGCAATGGCGTCGCGCGCTATGCATGGGGGCGCGATGATGACGACACCCATCTGCTGTACCGGTCCGATGATGGCAGGCGCTGGCAGCCGCTGGCGCCGCCGCAGGCCGGAAGCATCTGGACGCCCATGTCGTTCTCGGCGGACAACACCAGGGTGTATGGCGCGCTCAGCCACGCCGACGGGCCGTCGCAGCTGGTGTTGAGCGACCTGGATGGGGGCAACGCGGAGGTGCTCGTTGGCGATGGCTTTTCGAGCGTCGGCCTGACGCAGTGGACCGGCCATCCATCGATACCGTTCGCCGCCGCGGCGCAGGGCGGTCGTCCGCGGCTGGCCTACTTCGACCCGGGCCGCCCCGAGGCCGAGTTGCACAGGACACTGGCGGGACTGCTGCCGCAGCAGCACGTGACCTTCGTCGATGTCAGCCGCAATGGCCAGGTGGTGCTGGTGCACATCGCCAGCGACCGCGACCCCGGCAGCTGGTACGTGTTGAAGCGCTCCACGAACAAGCTGGAGAAGGTGCTGGCGTCGCGCGACGGGATCGACCCGGCACTGATGGCCGAGCGGCGCCCGGTGCGCTTCAAGGCCAGCGACGGGGTCGAACTGGAGGCGATGCTCACGATCCCGCGCAACGGCGACGGTCGCCGCCTTCCCGTCGTGGTGCTGCCGCATGGCGGCCCGCATGGGGTCAGCGACGACTGGTTCTACGATACCGACGCGCAGTTCCTGGCCAACCGCGGCTACCTGGTGCTCCAGGTCAACTACCGCGGCAGCGGTGGGCGCGGGCGTGCGTTCGAGCGTCTGGGCTACCTGCAGTGGGGCACGCGCATCCAGCAGGACCTGCTGGATGGGCTGGACCATGCGGTGACCGCCGGGCTGGCTGATCCGCAGCGGGTCTGCGCGTACGGCGCGAGCTTCGGCGCCTATTCGGCGATGATGCTGGCCGCGCGCGCACCCGGGCGGATCCGTTGCGCGGTGGGCCTGGCCGGCGTCTACGACCTGAAGATGATGTACAGGAAGGGCGACATCAAGGACAGCGCCTACGGGCGCAACTACCTGGAACGGGTGATCGGCCGCAGCGACGACGAGCTGCTGGCGAACTCGCCGGCGAACCTGGCGGCGGGCATCAAGGCGCCGGTGCTGCTGGTGCATGGCGAACGCGATGAACGCACGCCGATCGCACAGGCCAACGCCATGCGTGCGGCGCTGGTCGCGGCGGGCAACGCGCCGCGCTGGATGGCGGTCGCGGGCGAGGGCCACGGCTTCTACAACGACGACAACAGCATCGCGTTCTACCGCGCGCTGGAGGAATTCCTGCGCGAACACATCGGAAGCTGAGCGCGGTCGCGGTCGCGACCATCCGCCTCCGGCGTGGTCGCACCGCCCGGCTAGCGCGGTGGTTCCGACAGGTACTCGATCACTGCCCTGCGACGTTGCGGGTCGGACGTCGCGTTGGGCATGCGGGTGCCGGGCACCTGCTTCTGCGGCGAGGCCAGGAAGGCATCCAGGGTCCGCGCATCCCAAACGATGCCGCTGGTGCGCATCGCCTCGGAGTAGGCGTAGCCCGGCGCGGTGCCGGCCCGCCGGCCGATCACGCCATGCAGGTTGGGCCCGACCCGGTGGCCCAGGTCGGCGCGGGTATCGTGGCAGCCCGCGCAGATGGCGAAGGCGCGTTCCAGCTCGCGTTGATGCGGCGTGGCGTCGGCGGCGTGGTTGAACGCATCGCGCTGGCCGCAGGCGCCGAGCACCAGGCAGGCCGCCGCCAGCGACAGGCGCCGCAGCGGCGCCGCCACGGCATCCATGCCCCGGGGCCGGGCGCCGTGGCGCATCACATCGCCGGGTAGTTGGGGCCGCCGCCGCCCTGCGGGGTCACCCACACGATGTTCTGGGTCGGGTCCTTGATGTCGCAGGTCTTGCAGTGCACGCAGTTCTGCGCGTTGACCTGCAGGCGCGTGTCCGCGCCCTCGCCGACGAACTCGTACACACCCGCCGGGCAGTAGCGCGCTTCCGGCCCGGCGTACTCGGCCAGGTTGATGCGCACCGGCACCGTCGGGTCCTTCAGTGTCAGGTGGCTGGGCTGGTCTTCCTCGTGGTTGGTCGAGGACAGGAACACCGAGCTCAGGCGGTCGAAGGTCAGCACGTTGTCCGGCTTCGGGTACTCGATCTTCGCGTGCCTGCTGGCCGGCTCCAGGCACTCGTGGTCGGCCTTGGCGCGGTGGATCGTCCACGGTGCGTTGCGCACGCCCAGCTTGGGCAGCAGCCACTGCTCGATGCCGGTCATCAGCGTGGCCAGGGTGCGGCCCTTCTTGAACCACTGCTTGAAGTTCTTGGACTGCAGCAGCTCGGTCTTGAGCCAGCTGTTCTCGAACGCCTCCGGGTAGGCGGCCAGTTCGTCGCGCGAGCGGCCGGCCACCAGCGCCTCGAACGCCGCCTCGGCGGCCAGCATGCCGGTCTTGATCGCGGCGTGGCTGCCCTTGATGCGGCTGACGTTGAGGTAGCCGGCCTCGCAGCCGACCAGCGCGCCGCCCGGGAACACGGTCCTGGGCAGCGACAGGATGCCGCCGGCGGTGATCGCGCGCGCGCCGTAGGCGATGCGCTTGCCGCCTTCCAGGTGCTTGCGGATCGACGGGTGGGTCTTGAAGCGCTGGAACTCCTCGAACGGGCTCAGCCACGGGTTGCGGTAGTCCAGCCCGACCACATAGCCGATCGAGACCTTGCCGCCGTCGGCGTGGTACAGGAACGCGCCGCCGTAGGTATCGTCGTCCAGCGGCCAGCCGGCGGCATGCACCACCAGCCCCGGCTCATGCTTGGCCGGGTCGATCTGCCACAGCTCCTTGATGCCGATGCCATAGGACTGCGGATCCTTGCCTGCATCGAGCTTGAAGCGGCTGATCAGCTGGCGGCCGAGGTGGCCGCGCGCGCCTTCGGCGAAGATCGTGTAGCGCGCATGCAGCTCCATGCCGCGCTCGAAGTTCGGGCCCGGCGTGCCGTCCTTGTGGATGCCCATGTCGCCGGTGGCCACGCCCATCACCGCGCCGTTGTCGTCGTACAGCACCTCGGCGGCGGCGAAGCCGGGGAAGATCGCCACTTCCAGCGCCTCGGCCTGCTGCGCCAGCCAGCGCGTCACCTCGCCCAGGCTGACGATGTAGTTGCCGTGGTTCTGGAAGCACTCGGGCAGCAGCCAGTTGGGAGTGGCCTTGGCGCCGGTGGCGTCCAGGAACAGGAACTCGTCGCGGGTCACCGCCTGCTTCAGCGGTGCGCCCTTGGCCTGCCAGTCGGGGAACAGCTCGGCCAGCGCACGCGGGTCCATCACCGCGCCGGACAGGATGTGCGCACCCGGCTCGGAGCCCTTCTCCAGCACGCACACCGACAGTTCCTGGCCCTTCTCCACTGCCAGCTGGCGCAGGCGGATGGCGGTGGCCAGGCCGGCCGGGCCGGCGCCGACGATCACCACGTCGAACTCCATCGCTTCGCGCGGCGGAAGGGCGGAGGAGGCTTCAGTATTCATGCGGGGACTCTTGGCTGGGGCCGGCGACGGCGTGGCGACGGGCTGAACGCCCATTTTCACCGACCCGGCGGCGATGTTCCAATCCGCGGGGAATCAGGGGCCGTGGCCGCTGCCGCTGCCGCATGGCCGGGGCGGTGCGTCAGGCGCTGTCGCGTGGCCCGTGTTCCTTCAGGAACTCGACGATGGCGGGTGGCATCGGGCGGCATCCGCACGCCGCGGCGTGCGCCAGGTGCCAGGCGACGCGCTGCTGGAATGTGGCATTGCGTGGCATGCGGTTGTGCTCATGCCAGGCTTTGTTGGTCGTTCCCATCGTAAGCCTCCATGGCGGCCGGAAGCGCGCCGATCACGACCGCGCCGGCGGCGGGCAGGCCCACGAGCACCGCGCTGAGCACTTCCTGGCGCGATGCCCCCTGCGCCTTTGCCGACAGTACGTGGAACGGAATGCCGGCGCTGTTGCCGGTGGCGGCGAGCACTGCGATATAGGCCAGCTCGGCGGTCTTGCCGTCCAGCGCGCCGCTGCCATCCAGTGCTTCGGCGACCCCGCGCCAGGCGCCGGCGACGGCAGGCGCTTCACGCATGAACATGGCAAATGCTTTCGATACGCTCATGGGACCTTCCTATGTGGGCGTCGCGCCGTGCAACGCCTGGGCGCATCGGCATGATATCGGCATCGCCGACGGCATGAGGGCCCGCCGGACCTCGCCGCCGCCATCGTCGTCCGCCGGGGAGCCGCCGGGTGGGAATCTCCGGCATGCGCCGGGCCGCGCCGCCATTGCGGCCGCCATGGATGAGAGCCTGCCCGGGGGCGCGTGCACGGACCTCGAACCCTGCCGCCGATGCGATCCAAGGCAGGCCGCTCCCTCGGGGATGCCGACGAAGTCCGCGACCGTGGCCGGCATTGCGTGGACGTGCAACGGCGTCCGCGCGGAGCGGCGCCAGCGGGGGCGGGCTGCACCGGCCGGTGCACGCCAGACCGGTGCGGCCGGTGGGCCGGAAAGTCAGGCCGTACTGTCCTGCGGAACCAACGGCCTGACCATGAAGACATTGAACGCCGTGGCCGTGTACTCGCCGAACGGGCCGCACCAGGCAAAGCCATTGCGCAGGTACAACGCGTGGGCGGCGGCAAACGGCGCACCGGTTCCGGTTTCCAGGTACAGGTGGGTGTGCCCCCTGTCGCGTGCCACGCGGAAGATCTCGTCCAGCACCGCCTGGCCGACGCCACGACGAAGGAACGCCGGCCGCGTGCGCATCGACTTGATCTCGCCGGCGTGGTCGCCCAGCGCCTTCAGTGCACCGCAGCCACACAGCTGGCCGTCCAGCCACGCCGACCAGAAGGTGATTCCCGGGGCCCGCAGGCTGTCGAGCGCCAGCGCATGGACGTGGCCTGCGGGGGTATTGCCGTGCATGCCGGCCAGGTGCTCGGTGACGAGCGCCTGGACCTGCGGCGAGGACAGGTCGTCGGGGCGGACGATGATCGACATGGTGGGGTGTCTGCGTTGTCGGGTGCTGCGACCGATGGTGTGGAACGTGGCACCGGCCCGGCAGGCGGATCAGCCCTGTCAGGCCAGAAGCACTGCCTCGGCGATCAGCCGGTCGAGCCGGCGCACGTCGATGCCCTTGTTGAGGTTGACCTTGATGTGGCCCGCCTTGGTCCACAACTCGATCTCCGAGTTGAAGTTGAAGATGCCGTGCCCGTTCTCGGACGACCACATGTAGATGGACGAATACGGCAACGAATAGATCTCCACCTTCTTGCCGGTGAAGCCCTGGGCATCCCTGACGATCAGGCGCTTGTTGGTAAAGATAGCCGCGTCGCGGAAGGTCTTGTATGCGGCGATTGCCGTTTCACCGGCGACCAACAGCTCATGCACGTCATTCGGGACCGGGCATTCGGACACCAGGGTCCACGCCAGGATTGCGGCGGTTTCCGCCATTGCCTGTTTCTCCTTGGGTAGCAGCCGCGCGGGTATCGCGCCGCATGCAAGTGCGCAGTGCGCTAGCCGATTTCGACCCGCTTGAGCGGGGTGCCGACGATGCTCCCGTCCGCGCGCCTGTCGAGCTTGAGGAGCAGCACGAAAGAAGTCAGGGTGCTGCCGATCTCGCGCGGATACGCACTGCGGTCCTTCGCCTCGATGAAGTAGCACCAAGGTTCGTAGCCCTGCTCGAACACCAGTGCCAGCTTCGCATCCTGGTCATTCCTGGCCGGCGACTTGCCGCCTTGCTCGTTGATGCCCCACTCCGGCCCCTGGACGAGGTAGGCCTTCGCGCCATCGTGCGTGCAGCTGTTGTCGGTCCAGATGCTGAAATACACCTTGCGCTCGGAATCGTTGACCCCGCACCAGCTCCACACGGTGTTCAACTGCACTGCACCCAGCCGATCCATCAGCTGCGAGCGGTTCTGGGGCCTGGCCATGTCGTTCCTCGGATGCGCAGCAGGTATCGAGCCGCGTGTCGCGGCAACCGGCCGAGTATGGCCGCTCGCAAAGGTGTTGTGAATCAGGAACCCCCCGCGCCGGTTGCTGCATTGCATGGCGCTGCCGCACCCGCCTGACCCGCCCGGGGTCGGCAAGGAAATGGGGCGAACGCCGGCGTTCGGGGAAGGTCTTTCGCGTGGGACCTGATGCCAGAACATCGCTGGGCGTGAAGCAATGCCGGTTTGGACAAGCCGTCGCCTCGCCGCCATGGGGCTCCAGAAGCGCGTGAACCAGGAGCCGGGCGCGTGCGATCCAGCGGCCAGCAAACGCGGCAACCGGTGCCGCAGCGATAGAGACGCCATCCTCGAAGATCCGTCTGGTACCAGCGGCGGAGGTGCCGGAGCTTCCCGCCAGCGTGCTGGATGGCGAGCGTCACATGCCAGCTCCTACAGCATTCGCTGCCTGGACATCCGCGTCGTCTCCTGGGCAGTCCGGGTCTTGAACCAGGCCGGGCTGCGAGGCGGCACCGCCCCGGATGAACTCTCAGGCATCAACACGCACCCGCCCGATGCGGCCCAGATGAGTGAACTTGAACCCATCGGAATACTTGAGGCCATAGCCCAGCGCGCGATCAAAGCCGATATGGGCCACCCAAATGATACCTGCGGTGATCGCGATGGGGATGGACAGGACAGCTCCCGCAACGAGCACGGCCAATGCGCCGACAAGTGAGTGCGCCAGGTTGTATGCGATGGCGCCTACCCTTGACCCCGCAAGATAGCCGGCAAGGGACAGGTCCGGAGCAAGAAAAAACAAGGCAAAGATGCCCCAGCCGTGGCCATGCTTCGCATAAGCAAGAACACTGGCCGCCAGAATGCACAGGCCTTCAAGTCGAAGCAGAACCCGAACACCGCCTGACACTGCATTTGTCATGAATTCATCCCGATGCCAAACGTCGCGATCATGCGCTTGCGACGTGAACTGCGTTGCCAGGGTGTCCAGGCGGATCGCCACATGCGAGCCTGCCATACAGCGCCGAATCGGATATGACGCCATTGACCTCCCAGCGCTGCCTCAGCACCCCTTCCAGTGAAAACCCGAGCTTTTCCAGCGCTCTTGCCGAGGATCTGTTGTCTGGATCAATCTCGGCTTCAATACGCCGCAGGCCCAAAGAGCGGAATGCATACTGGATCAGCGCCTCTGCCGCCTCGCCGATGTAGCCTTTCCCCCAGCAAGGGCGTGCGAGGGCAAAGCCGATCTCCGCACGTTTTGACTCCCTGTGATAACTGGAAAGCATGCATTTTCCAGCCAGCCCGCCGGTTGATTTCAAATGCACACCGAGCACAAGTGCGCGTTGGTGCCGCATTGATTCGCAGCTCTCATTGATGAAATCAAGCGAGTCCTGCGTCGTGGTCCAGGGTGCGGTATTCCAGTACCGCATGGTCTCCGGGTCTGAGCAGATCTCCAGCAGGTTCCGTGAATCAGCAGCCACCAAGGGCTTCAATAGCAATCGCTCGGTTTCGATCACGGGGAAGAACAATTCTTCTGACATCTATCTCTCTATCTGCAATGCCGGGTGCACGCGTTGAGCCGGGCGACAAGGCGGGGCTTGGCTTGGATGAACTTTCAGGCGGTGGGCTATTGGCGAGCAGCAGCCACCGCCTGTTGGTGGAGCTCCGCCAGATCTGTGGCGGACATCGCCAGCAGCGCATTGTAGGCTGGCTCAGTGGCGGCTTTGTCGCCGGTGCCCTCTCCGTAGAGAATGATGCCGTCTCCATCCGGCTGGATGATGAAGAAGAACGGGCTTGCAGGGTTGGGGGCGCCCGCCGCCACAACAACCGACCGGCCATCTGCACAGGCGTAAACGGCCCAGTCATTCCCGCCCAGGTGCTTCGTTGCAGGACCGGTTTGGCATTGAAGCTCAGCCTGTCCAGCCTGTGGTTCGGGCAGCGAAGCAGCATCGGCTAGGGCGAATTGTCTGGCGTCGGACCACAGGGCCACAAGAGCAGCGATCAGAGCAACGCCCGGACAGGTGATATGCACGCCTTGTGCTGGTGCAACAGCCAGGCAAGCCCTGGCTGCTCCGGCCAGCGTGAGCCGCAGCGCCGAACACAACGGACGCGTGCGTGGCGGTCGAACGGCAGGGCGCGAAACATGTGATGGGTGCAACCGTATGCAGTGGCGCAATCGAGGTCGTTGTGACCAGGAGTTCGTGCGGACCAGCGGGGCACATCGCGCAAACGCGCTGTAAGATGCCATGCGTGGTCGTGCACACGATGGCAGCCACGCTCGCCCGGCGAGTGCAGCACACAACCAGCACAAGACTCTGGCCATGCGGCCAAGCACTCGAATCAGGTCGATTCACGAAGCGGCTTCTGCCTGGCTGACAGAGGGCGTGCTGCGATAGGCGAGCATGACGAAGGCAAGGCCCGAGGCCACCGATATGATCCCTCGAGGCCAGGAGAGTACCCCGCGGCTGCCCCCCAAAGTCGAAATTCACAGGCCAGGCAGCGTGGCAACTGCTAGAGCCGTAGCCGGACCCGCAAGACGGAACCTCAAAGCAAGCCAAAGCACAGGAAGGAGCGCCTTGACCGGGATGTCAGGCTGCATGTGCGTTCACGAAGACCTGCCCGGTGCAGCGATGGGTTGCGTGTCACAGCCCGCCGTTCGGCTGCGCTGCATCAGAAGACAAGGGCAAGGAGCCAAGACAGGAGTCGAAATGCAGCCCAGCAAAGCGCGAACAAGGCTGCCAGTGCCAGGATGGAATTGATCCATGCTGCTGTTACGCCAGTTGCCCTGGCCAGCTTTCGCCCTATGGCTGATCGGGCAAGATCAGAGCCGCTGCGAGTGAGGATGTTGTCCTTGCCCCTTACATGAATCTCAAGGGCTATGGGGACCGCCAGTCCACATACCGCAAACAGAAGAATGAACCACATGCGCTACTCCTTCGCAATCAACGCAAGCGCGTACGCACCCATGAGGACGTATGCAATAAAGGAACATCCAAGCGTCCACCACCAGTTGGGCGTGCCGGATTCCGTGTCGGCCACGCCCATGGCCGACAGGACTGTCGCGACAAGGCTGCTGATCAAGAGAAGAAACAGGAGTGCTATGTGTTGGCCACGCACATCAACGCCTATCGCTGATGCGAAACCGAGAAACGAGATGTGCTGCAGGCCCGGAAAGAGAATGGTTGTGGTGACGATCTGAAGCGCGAGACAGGTCAAGGCACCGCCGAAGACCAGGACGCTGAGGTCGTAGGCATTCTTGTCGTATCTGAAATCGCGTGTGGTGAGGTATCCGATGCACGCCTTGAGCAACACGCCGATGTATGCAACAAGAAGGACAACCCATCCATGAGACTTGATGGGCTGCATCAGGTTCGCGCTCGCGAGCGCGTACGGCCCTCCGACTAGCGCAGCTCCGATGAAGAGCATAGTGAGCGCCAAGTGTGACTTGCTTCTCTTTACGGATGCGGGCGCTGACATAAGTTCGCTTCCTGCGGTTGAATGGGCAAGCGTATCGTGGAGAAGAGCGCGTGACGCGTGACGCCGGAATCAAGCCGCCTTCCGAAGCAGGGTGGGCTTGACCTGATTGCTAGGGATCTGGTGATGGGTCATTGGCGTCTGTGTCTGTGTCTGTGTCTGTGCTGGGCGAACTCCCGGGATTGGTGGAGCGAACCAGCATGCCGGTGCCGATCAAGGGCAGGCAAAGGCCCTCAAGTACTTTGGCGAAAATAACGAACGTGTCGCCGGAAGTATTTCTTGGACGCATCAGCAGAAGCATGGCGACGATAGCTAATGCCATGACCATGAACAAGAAGAGCATGCCCGAGAGGACCAGCAGCCACCGGATATTTAACCGCTTCGTCTTCCATCCATTTCTCCATGATTCTGCAACGCGGCTGCTCAGGCGTCCCACTCCTAAGCCAGGCCGCACCGCAAAGGGGTATCAGTATGGACGAATTGCTAGACCGAAATCCCAGCCCACCGCAGGAATACGCCGATGATCTCCTGGAGCTTGAGTGGGCCGCCAGCGGCAATGAACTTGTTGTTCTCCACCTTGCAGAAGATCCACTCGCCGCCGCTTGTCTCGGCTTCTTCAAGCATCCCGTAGTGAACCGGTTCGAAAGGCTTGTCCTCTAGCTCCGTATCGGCAAGGTCGATCTCCAGGCACCAACCGGGATTGTCGAGGGTTTCTATACGGACTCCGTAGGTGTGCTCCCAGTCTTCATCGCACTGTTGGAGGTACCACTGCTGGAGTAGAGCAAGACTGTCCATTACGGCTTCGCGCCTGAGCTGGGCCGGGCCACGAGGGGGTATCGGTGAACCATCAGCCACCACTCCTCGCAGCCTCCAGGGCCAACGGAAGGTAGTGGGCCAGCGCTTTTGCCTTGATGTCATCTGCCGAATGCAGCTTGAGGTGCCTTCGACCTTTGCCGCCGCCTTCCAGGTGGCCGGCAGTGTCTTTGATCCTGGCGCCGCTGCCAAATTCAACCGAGACATGCTGCTTGTAGGCGAAGACGCCACAGAACTGCACACCTGAGGCGAAGAGAATGCCGCCGTATTTGACCTCCTCGGTCACGGACGGAATGGTCTCCCTGACGAGCTTGCGAACGGACTCAACCAATGAGAATTGTTCGTCGCCGAGCAGGCGAACGTCATCCAGGAGTTCTTTGACGGACTTCGTGGCCATGATGTGGTACCTGACTGTGGAATCAATCCGACCCGTGGGGCGGGATGGGCTCGAATGAACGGTTGGGCTTCAAGTCATGTCCTTGATTCGTTGGACCCAGGTGTCGCCTGGAAACAACTCACCCCACAGGGCAGCCAGTTCTTTCGCCTTCTCCGGATTTTCTGCGGCGATCTCAAAGAACCTGAGCTTCGGTTCGAGCCCGCCCTCTCCACGATGACTCCCTTCAAAGTCCTTTGGATCGAATTGAGAAACGAAATCCTTCGGCAATCTGTGCGGGAAGAGAGCCTTAAGTGCGGCTGCCTTGTTCTTCAGGGCCGTCGGGTTCTTTTCAGACAGGACTATTTCCGCTGCCTTCAACTCGAACTGTGCAATGGCCGACTTCTCTTGCGACTCCCGCTGCAGCCGTGATTGTTCGGCCTGGTTCCGGATGCCTAGTGCGAAGGTTATGGCTGCAACCATCAGGGGGACCATGAATGCCGCACCGCTGATCCATGCCTTCTGCCGCTCTACGTGGAGCTTTTCCATCTCAATGCGTTTTTCGAACGCAAATTTCTGCATCTCGATCTGAGTATCTGCCCCTGGTGGCTGCTCTGCCGCGCTCTGGGCGCGTATGGAGAACGGCGAGAGCGCGAGCATGGTGGCGAGGAGTATCGTCTTGAATTTCATCGTGATCTCTCAATTGAAGCCTGACGTCTGAACCAAGCCGTTCTGCGAAGCGGCGTTCGCCTGAATGAAATGTCAGGTGCCGGTCCGGCCGGGCCACACCTTGTCAACAAGATCTCCAATCTCCATTGGCTCATCACGCCCCTCCATTGCCTTGCTCCATTCCGGCGGATCAGGGAAACCCTTCGCTGGTGGCGCGCCCCAAAGTGACGATTTGAGTGCAAATACCACCACGCCGTTTCTTGCCTCGAATGCGGGCACGGCCAAAATGGCCGTCCGGAGTCTGGCCGCAACTGGCTCGGGAAGCGCAGGATTGAAGTCAAGCCAGACCATGGACTGGCCGCCGGGACGCACTGCAAGGACAAGGTATCCGCTAGCTGGAGTAGGAGTTGTATCCGACAAGGCCTCCCCAGCCGAGGACTGAACTGCCTTGACGTAGCCCGCCAAAGACTCGATTGACGTAACCCGCTCTTTGAGAACGAAGTCGGGCTGCAGCAATACCATGCCTTCCGTGCGATACGGAGTTGCTGCGAAAGCCGTAAAAGTGAGGATGGCTGCTGTTAGACCTACGAGGAGCTTCATGCTGGCACCTGCTGCCTGAGTTAAGCCGCGCCGCGCGTTAGCATCGGCTTGAGTGAATTATCAGGCCCCAAAGCGATCCATTATGGACCTGCATGCCGGCAGTGCCACGGGGCGAGCCCAGTCTGTGGCAGAGCGCAGTTCCGGCTCAAGTGCTGCAAGGGCATTTGCTGCCCAATGTTCACGAACACGGCCGATCGGCAGAGCTTCCGTTTCAGACCGGATCACATTGAAGGCCAGGAAATCTGGATCGTTGTCTGGAACTTCAACGGCTGCGCTTAAGCCGTCGAGGAGATGGCAGCCTTCAAGCACGGGCATAGAGCCTGATATCACGAGCGTGGCGATCTCCGCTGCCCTCGCACGGCAGGAGAGCACGTATTCCTGATGGCTCATGCCATCTGTCATGTGGAGCCTGGTGCCTGAGTCAAGTCGAGCCACGAAGCGCCTTTGGTTTGAATGAATCGCTGGGTCACATGCGCGATTCGCGAGAGAGACCTTTCGAAGCCAGATGTCCACGGCTCGAGCGACATCATTGCACGAAGCAAGGTAGGGCTCGACACCGGCAAGGCCGCGAGGGGCAAAGGTCTCAACAGGGAAGTGACACCTTCTCATGAGGCCTCACACCTGAGTTGAGCCGACCCGCGAAGCGGGTTCGGCCTGAATGACCTGCCGGCCCGCAACACCGCATGTGGACCAATAATTGATCGGGATGGGCGCGCCACCAACGGATGGTCATGACTATGCCGCCAAGAGCAGTGTGGATAGCGGATAGGTGGTGGCGACCAGTTGGAAAATGGCCATGCCGTCTCTCCGTTGCTCCTGGCCGCATGGGCGGAACACAAACATGTACCAGAAGATAAAGCCGAAAAGCAGGCCGCTGGGTACAGGCAATGCGCCGGGCAGGGTGTTCGACCCGTTGCGGCTATGCATTTATCGGGCCCATGCCAGAACTGATCTATGCCGCGAAGCGGCGTTGGCTTGGACGAATTGTCACGGCCCATGTCCGGCTGCCGCGCAATTGCCCTCGCGGGATTCGGGATCCTCTGAGATGAATCAGCGAGCACAGTGGCAAGGACGACCGTGACCGGTGCGTGCCCCTGCCGGAATCCCTGCGTGGGCGCCTGCTGTGGCAGCGCGGGCGGTCGCTGGTGCTGCAGGGCCAGGATCCGGCCGGCGGCAATGGCCGGGTCCACCTGCCACACGCGTCGGCACGCAAGTACCCCGGTGCCGATGGCGGGCCGGGTTGGCCGTACCTGTTTCCCTTCTGGCGCGTGTCCGTCGGTCCGCGCACTGGCCGGGCCGGGCGCCACCCTGTAGCTGGGGAAACCCGAGGCGGGCCATCCAAGGTTGCGCACGCGCGTGCGGGCATCGCCAAGCCCGCCACCCACTGCACGTTGCGGTATCCGTTCGCCACGCACTTGCTGGGGGGCCGCCTACGGTATCCGCACGGTGCAGGTGCTGCCCGACCCTTGGGAAGTAGCGACCACGCAGATCCACACGCACGTGCTGGGCGGTGGCACCGGCGGTCTGCCCAGTCCGTTGGACCGATTGCCGGGTGCCGTAAAGCCGATCTGAGCAGGCCCGGGCGTGGCCTCAGCCGTCCAGCAATGCCTTGTCGCGCACGGCGCCCTTGTCCGCACTGGTCGCCAGCAGCGCGTACGCCTTCAACGCGGTGCTGACCTTGCGCGGGCGTGGCTGTGCCGGCTTCCAGCCGTGCGCGGCCTGCTCGTCGCGGCGGCGTGCGAGTTCGGCGTCGTCCACCAACAGGTGGATGCCACGCTGCGGAATGTCGATGCGGATGCGGTCGCCGTCGCGGACCAGGCCGATGCTGCCGCCGGCGGCGGCCTCCGGCGAGCAGTGGCCGATGCTCAGGCCCGAGGTGCCGCCGGAGAAACGGCCGTCGGTGAGCAGCGCGCAGGCCTTGCCCAGCCCTTTGGACTTCAGGTAGCTGGTGGGGTAGAGCATTTCCTGCATGCCGGGCCCGCCCTTGGGGCCTTCGTAGCGGATCACCACCACGTCGCCGGCCTGCACCTCGTTGCCGAGGATGCCCTTCACCGCGGCATCCTGGCTTTCGTAGACGCGGGCGCCGCCTTCGAACACGTGGATGGATTCGTCCACGCCAGCGGTCTTGACCACGCAGCCGTCGGCGGCGAGGTTGCCGTACAGCACCGCCAGCCCGCCTTCGCTGGAGAAGGCATGGGCGACGTCGCGGATGCAGCCGTCGGCACGGTCGGTGTCCAGCGACGGCCAGCGCGTGCTCTGGCTGAAGGCCACCTGGGTGGGAATGCCCGCCGGGCCCGCCTTGTAGAACTCATGGACCGCCGCGTCCTGCACCTGGGTCACGTCCCAGCGTGCGATGGCGTCGCCCAGGGTGCGGCTGTGCACGGTCGGCACGTCGGTGTGCAGCAGCCCGCCGCGCGCGAGTTCGCCGAGGATGGCCATGATGCCGCCGGCACGGTGCACGTCCTCGATGTGGTACTTCTGCGTGTTCGGCGCCACCTTGCACAGCTGCGGCACGCGCCGCGACAGGCGGTCGATGTCGCGCAGGTCGAAGGCCACTTCCGCTTCCTGCGCGGCGGCCAGCAGGTGCAGGATGGTGTTGGTCGAGCCGCCCATGGCGATGTCCAGGGTCATCGCGTTCTCGAACGCCTCGAACGTGGCGATGCCGCGCGGCAGCGCGCTGGCGTCCTCGCCGCCGTACCAGCGGTGGCACAGCTCCACCACCAGCCGCCCCGCACGCTTGAACAGCGCCTCGCGGTCGCTGTGGGTGGCCACCACGGTGCCGTTGCCCGGCAGCGACAGGCCCAGCGCTTCGGTCAGGCAGTTCATCGAGTTGGCGGTGAACATGCCGCTGCACGAGCCGCAGGTCGGGCAGGCGCTGCGCTCGATAGCGGCCACCTGGGCATCGCTGACCGATTCGTCGCCGGCCGCGACCATCGCGTCGATCAGGTCGAGCTTGTGCTCTGCCAGCCGGGTCTTGCCGGCTTCCATCGGCCCGCCGGAGACGAACACCACCGGGATGTTCAGCCGCAGCGCGGCCATCAGCATGCCGGGGGTGATCTTGTCGCAGTTGGAGATGCACACCAGCGCGTCGGCGCAGTGCGCGTTGACCATGTACTCGACCGAGTCGGCGATGATCTCGCGGCTGGGCAGCGAGTACAGCATGCCGTCGTGGCCCATCGCGATGCCGTCGTCCACGGCGATGGTGTCGAACTCCTTGGCCACGCCGCCGGCCGCCTCGATCTCGCGCGCCACCAGCTGGCCGAGGTCCTTCAGGTGCACGTGCCCGGGCACGAACTGGGTGAAGGAATTGGCCACGGCGATGATCGGCTTGTGGAAGTCGCCATCGGTCATGCCGGTGGCGCGCCACAGGGCGCGGGCGCCGGCCATGTTGCGGCCGGCGGTGGAGGTTTTCGAGCGGTAGTCGGGCATGGGGAAGGCAACGGAACGCAATGCCATCGATTCTGCATGAAGAACCCGGTTGCTGTTGCAACCATCGCGGCGCGCACGCCGGTGCCGGCGTGTGGCCTGCCAGTCCTGCGCGGGCCCGGCTGCTGGCCCGTCGGCCCGGCCTTTACCTGAAACGGCGTTCAGGTTGGTGGCGCGGCCGATTTCCGCCTGCATGGCCGGATCGGGCATCATTCGGGGACGACTTTCATGGGGCCACGACGATGAAGCGATCCAGGACCACCGCGCTGCTGCTGATGAGCACCGCGCCGCTGCTGTTCACTGCCTGCCAGAAGGAGGAATCCGTGCAGGTGCAGGAAGGGCTGTACACCTCGGTGGAAGCCTGCAGCGAAGCCACCGGTGATCCGTCCGCCTGCCGCACGGCCTTTGCCGCCGCGCAGCAGCAGGCCGCCGACGCCGCGCCCAAGTACGCCAGCAAGGAAGCGTGCGCCAAGGAGTACCCGGCCGAGCAGTGCGTGCAGCAGCACACCAGCGCCGGCACCTCGTTCATCGGCCCGATGATGATGGGTTTCTTCATGTCGCAGATGCTCAACGGCGGCCGCGCCGGGGCGGTGGCCGCGCCGCCGGCCGCGCAGCCGGCGTTCAAGGACAACGCCAATGGCTGGGCCAAGCCGGCCGGTACCGGCGGCATGAACACCGCCAGCGGCATCGGCGCGGGCAAGGCCGGGCTGGCACCGGTCAGCAGCGAGCCCAACCGCGCCGTCACCGCCAGCCGCGGCGGCTTCGGCGCGCGCAGCGGCAGCCGTACCACGGTCGGCGGTTGATGCAGTGAGGCGGGTAGCCATTGCCGAGCGCTCCAACTGGCGCGCGCGCGCGGCCGAGGCGGGGTTCCGTTTCCACACCATCGACGGCGCGCCGTACTGGGACGAGACCGCGTACTACGCCTTCACCCTGCGCCAGATCGAGAACGACCTGGAAGACCCCAGCGCCGAGCTGCACGCGATGGCGCTGGACCTGGTCGGCGACGTGGTCGCCAGCGAGGAGCTGATGGAGCGGCTGGCGATCCCGGCGCCGTTCCGCGACTGGATCGCCGAGAGCTGGCGCCGCCGCGACCCGCACCTGTACGGCCGCCTGGACTTCGCCTACGACGGCAATGGCCCGGCCAGGCTGTACGAGCTGAACTACGACACCCCGACCTCGCTGTACGAGGCGTCGTTCTTCCAGTGGCAATGGCTGGAGGACCAGCGCAACCGCGGCGCGCTGCCGCAGCAGGCCGACCAGTTCAACTCCCTGCACGAGGCCCTGGTCGAGCGCTTCGCCGAGCTGTCGGCGCAGCTGCCGCCGCCGCTGTATTTCAGCGCGGTGGGGGCCTCCGAGGAGGACCAGGGCACGGTGGCCTACCTGCGCGACTGCGCGGCGCAGGCCGGCCTGCACGGCGCGGCCATCGCCATCGAGGACATCGGCCTGTCGGCCGACGGCCGCTTCACCGACCTGGACGACGTGGTGATCGGCAGCCTGTTCAAGCTGTATCCGCTGGAAGACCTGATGCGCGAGGAATTCGGCGCGGCATTGCCCGGTTCCGGCGTGTGCCTGCTGGAGCCGGCGTGGAAGGCGGTACTGAGCAACAAGGGCATCCTGCCGCTGCTGTGGCAGCGCTACCGCGGCCACCCCAACCTGCTTGAAGCGCACTTCGACGACGGCAGCGCGCTGCCGGCGGGCTGGGTGCGCAAGCCGCTGCACTCGCGCGAAGGCGCCAACGTCGCCATGCACATGAGCGATGGCCGCTGGCAGGAGAGCGAAGGCCCCTACGCCGGGCCGTGCATCGTGCAGGCGTTCCATCCGCTGCCGGCATTCGACGGCAACTACCCGCTGGTCGGCAGCTGGGTGGTGGGCGACCGCGCCTGCGGCATCGGCGTGCGCGAGGACGACAGCCGCATCACCCGCGACAGCGCCCGTTTCCTGCCGCACGCCATCGTCGACGACGCCCCGGCCGGCAATACCCGCATCTACGTCTGAGCCCCCGCGCATTGCCGCAGGCCCGCCCCGCCATCGCGCGGGGCCGGGCGTCGCCCGTGCGCGGAACGCCCGGGAAGGCAGCGGCGTGGTCGCGCGCAACCGTAAAACAGGGGCAGAAAACCTCATGAAAAACGCGGTTTCGCGAAAAATATAGTGATTGACTTAGCGCTTCCGCGAAGCTCAAATCCCGCTGCCAATTCATGAATACACCGGCGCCGTTGGGGAGAGCGGCGCCGCGTGCCAGGGCACCCATCCCCTCTGCATGAAGGAACCCTGATGTTCGACAAGACGCTTTTCGCCGGCATGCTGCTGGCGGCCCTCGCGTTTGCACCGGCGGCCCAGGCCCAGGACCTGGTCTTCACCCTGAAGAACGGCACCTCCGCGGTGATGACCTACTTCCATACCTCGCCGGCCGGCGTGGACGACTGGGAGGAAGACGTGCTCGGCTCCGACGTACTGGGGCCGGGCGAGTCCGTGCAGATCACCATTGCCGATGGCCGCAGCCAGTGCGTGTACGACATGCGCTTCGAGTTCGACGAGGATTCGGGGCTGGACATCACCGAAGACACGCAGGACCTGTGCAAGCTCGGCTCCTACACGATCCACGAATGATTGCCGCGGCTGGCGGGTCCACCAGGACCTGCCAGCGCGGTCGCCGGTGCGCGGTTACAGCAGCCCGTCGCGCTTGACCGCCAGATAGCGTTCCACCAGCGCCCCGGGCAGTTCCTCGGCGGTGACGTCCAGCACCATCACCCGGTGGCTGCGCAGCGCCTCGTGCGCGGCGGCGCGCTGCTGCAGGTAGCGGGCGATGGCGCCGGCCTGCACCGCGTCGGGCAGGGTATCGGCGCCGCGCGCCAGGGCATCGTCCAGCTCGCGCTCGCGCAGGCTGGCCACGCACACCAGGTGCCGCTTCTGCAGCAGGCGCACGGCGGCCAGCAGGTCCTCGATGTCCTCGTCGCGCACGTTGGTGACCAGCATCACCAGGCAGCGCCGCGATTGCCGCAGCGACAGCCCGGTGGCCGCGGCGAGGTAGTCGGTGGCCACCGGTTGCGGCTGCAGGTCGAAGCTGGCGCGCAGCAGCGTGTCGATCGCGCCGAGCCCGCGCTGCGGCGCCACCCAGCGGCTTTCGCCGCCGCTGGCGAACAGGCCCACGCCGTCGCCCTGGCGCAGGGCCAGGTAGGACACCACCAGCGACGCGTTGAGTACGTGGTCGAAATGCGACAGCCCGCCCTCGTCAGCCAGCATCCGCCGGCCGGTGTCGATCATCATCACCAGCTGCTGGTTCTTTTCGTCCTGGTACTCGCGCGAGATCAGCTTGCGCGCGCGCGAGGTGGCCTTCCAGTCGATCTGCCGCAGGCTGTCGCCGACGCGGTACTCGCGCATCTGGTGGAAATCCGTGCCTTCGCCACGCCGCCGCTTCAGGTGTGCGCCGACCAGGCGCGAGGCCATTTCCGCGCTGAGCAGGGCCAGCCGGGTCAACGGCACAAAATTCGGATAGACCCGCACCGTCTGCTGCGGCGCGACCACGCGTGAATGCCGCCACAGCCGCAGCGGCGAATGCAGGCGCAGCTGCACGCCGGCGAAATCGAACATGCCGCGGGCGCCGGGCGTGAAGTGGTAACTGAAGCGCGATTCGCTGGCCCGCGCCATGCGCAGCGTGCGAGGCAGCCCGCGCATGGCCCAGCCGCCGGGCACCAGGTCGAACACGTCCACGCGTTGCCGGCCGAAGCTGTCCAGCTGCAGCCAGGTCTCGCGCTCGACGCCCAGCGCCAGGGTCTCGGGCAGCTCGCGCCGCACGCTGGGCGTGGGCCGGCGCCACAGCCACAGCGCGTCGGCCACGGCGGGCACGGCGATCGCGCAGGCGGCCGCGATCCAGGCGGTGGTGGGCAGCCAGTGCAGGGCGACGGCGATGCCGAGCAGTCCCGATGCGGCCAGCAGTGCGATCAACAGCGGGGCGGGCCTCATGCGGTAGCCCTCATGCCGGGTGCGATGCTTGCGTGCGAGTGCGAAAGCACGAGAGCCTTTGCGGTTGCCTGTGATCTGGCTGTTGCCGCCTGCTTTGGACTTTCGAATCCCCTTCCGTAGCGACGGAGCCGGTGGGGAAAACCCGAAGGGCGACGTGCATGGAGGCACGTCGTTTTTCTACGCGACAGGGATGTCGCGTAGAAAAATCCCGTCGGCGGAGTGGACCCGGCGCGCGCAGCGCGTCGGGCGCATAGGCAGGGGCGTGTTTCTTTGGGCCACGTTTCTTTGCACGAGCAAAGAAAGGTGGCTCGCTCCTGCGAAGCAGGAGTGAAAGCTCTGCTTTCAAGCGGCTGCTTTGGCTGTTGCTTTATGGAAAGCCAAGGCAACGGCACAGGCAAGATCAAAGGCTTTCGCTCCCCTTCGGGGCGCGAGCTACTTTTCTTTGCTCGTGCAAAGAAAAGATAGCCAAAAGAAACACGCGCCGGACGCGGTCCGACGCGGCTACGCCGCATCTGTTCCCTGCGCGCCTCGCCTGCCGAGGGGACGGCGCACAACTCGCTCCGCTCAGACACGTGCGCCTCTTCGCCCCTCGTCCCGCTGCGGTGCTCGGCCCGCTCTACGGCGACAAGGGTCAAAAGCCGGGAGGCAAAAGCAAAATCACGGGCAACGGCAACGGCAACGGCAACGGCAACGGCTACAGCAACAGCAACAGCAACAGCAATTCCTACGGGTGCGGCGGCCGTGGTGAATACCCCCACCGCCATGACGGCAACAGCAGCCCACCCTGGGCCCGCCCATCGCACCGGGTACGCAGATGCCGGGATCCAGGCCGCATGGCCGCCACGCAGGCTCACTTGCGCGGTGCCTCCACCTTCGCCAGCAGCGCGGTCAGCGCATCGTCCGCCGACTGCCCCTCGATCTGCAGCTCCGGTGCCAGCGCGATGCGGTGCCGCAGGGCCGGCCTGGCGATCTCGCGCACGTCGTCGGGGGTGACGAAATCGCGCCCGGCCAGTACCGCCTGCGCGCGCGCCGCGCGTACCAGCGCCAGGCTGCCACGCGGGCCGGCGCCCAGCGCGATGCCCGGCCATTTGCGGGTAGCGGCGACGATGCGCACCGCGTAGTCGATCACCTGCGGGTCCACGATGATCGCGGCCACCGCCTGCTGCAGGGCCACCACGTCGGCGCCGCTCATCACCCGCGGCACCTGCGACAGGTCGAAATCGCTGGCGCTGCGGCCGGCGGTGATCGCCGCGACCATGCGCTTCTCGTCTTCCAGCTGCGGGTAATCGATCAGCACCTTGAGCAGGAACCGGTCCAGCTGCGCTTCCGGCAGCGGGTAGGTGCCTTCCTGCTCCACCGGGTTCTGCGTGGCCAGGGTCAGGAACGGCGGGTTGAGCGGGAACGCGCGGCCTTCGATGGTGACCTGGCCTTCCTGCATCACCTCCAGCAGCGCCGACTGGGTCTTGGCCGGGGCGCGGTTGATCTCGTCGGCCAGCAGCAGGTGGGTGAATACCGGGCCGCGGCGGATCTTGAAGCTCTCGGTCTTGGGGTCGTACACCGCATGGCCGCTGACGTCGCTGGGCATCAGGTCGGGGGTGAACTGCACGCGTGCGTAGTCCAGCTCCAGCGCCTGCGCCAGTGCGCGCACCAGCAGGGTCTTGCCGAGGCCGGGCACGCCTTCGATCAGCACGTGGCCGCCGGCCAGCAGCGCCACCAGGATCTGGTCCAGCACCTCGGCCTGGCCGATGAAGGCCTGGCCGACCGCGTCGCGCAGGCGTTCGACGCGTTCGATCAGTTCGACGTTGCCGGGGGCGGGCGCCGGGGTGGGGGCATCGCCGGGCAGGGCGGGCGGAGCGGGCAGGTCGGTCATAGCTGGTTTCTCATCTGGATGAGCAGGGCGATGCGTTCGCGCAGCGCGGCGTCGTCGCGTGACGGGGGCAGTTGCAGTGCCAGCCGCACCCGTTCGAGGGGCCAGCGCAGGTGGTCGGCGATGGCCTGCAGCTGGGCATCGCCGGCAAGCGCGGCGGCCAGCGGCGCGCGCCGCCGCAGGCGCGCCAGGAACGACTGGCGCACCGCGTCGTACAGCAGCGGCGACTTGCCGTAGCGGTGCAGGTGTTCGCCGCTGGCGCGCACGTGTTCAAGCAGCGAGCGGCGCTCCTGCCGCGGCGACGGCTGCAGCGGGCCGAAGCGCTGGGCGCGCATCCACAGCCACGCCAGCAGCGCCAGCAGCAGCGGCAGCCAGATCGGCCAGCCGCGTTGCAGCACGATGCGCCACAGCGACGGCGCTTCGGCGGCGTAGACCAGGTGCATGCGGCCCTTGCCGTAGTTGGGCGCGAGCACCAGCCGCGCCAGGTCGCGGTGCGGCAGCCCGCGCAGGCCGGTGTCCTGCGTGTCGCGGCCGTTGCGCAGGAAATCCATGTCGGCCAGCACATCCACCCGGCCGCTGCCGTAGCGCAGCCGCGCGTAGGCGAGGGTGGCGTCGATGGCATCGCCCCAGCGCCGTTCGACGCGCGCGTGCTCGCCCAGGGTGAAGCGCGGGCCGGCACAGAATTCCTGGTGCTCCTCCTGCCCCGGCACATGCCAGGGCTGGCAGCGCGGCGCTACCTTGCCCGGTGCGATGCCGAAACGGCCGAACAGCGTCTGCTCGCCATCCAGCGCCTCGTCGGCCGCGGGCATGCGCAGCAGCAGGTGGCCGCCGTACTCCACCCACTCCACCAGCTGCTCGACCTGCGCGGGCGTGAGCTGGCGCGGGTCGTCCAGCAGCAGCACGGTATCGCGCGGCTGCAGCTGCATGCCCGCCAGGTCCAGCGTGCGCCGCGTCTCGGCGTCCACGCCGTCGCGGCGCAGGGCCTCGCGCAGCGCGAACAGCGGGTTGAAGGTGGGTTCGCCGTAGGCCGGCAGCGTGGCCGGTTGGCATACGCGCTGGTGGCTGCGCAGGAACCACATCACCGCCAGCCCGGCCAGCAGCAGCACCGCCAGGGCGATCAGCGCATTACGCACGCGTGCGCTCATGCCGGCCACCCGTACTGCTGGTGCAGCGCGTCGAGCAGTGCCTGGAACGCGTCATCCGACGGCAGCCGGCCGGCATAGGCGGCGTACTGCCAGGTGCGCACCATGTGCGCGAACAGGCGCCGGTCCGCTTCCTGCGGCATGCGTCGTGCGGCGCGCAGGCACTGCGCTTCGGTGCTGCCCGGCGGCAACACGATGTCGGCGCGCTGCGCCAGTTCGTCCAGGCTGGCGCGGTACAGCAGCGCCAGCGCGTGCCGCGGTTTGCCGCCGTGCCACAGGCGGCGGGCGCTGGCGAGGATGTCCGGCGGCAAGGTGTCGGGCAGCTGCAGCGCGTGCGCGGTGACCTCCGATTCGGCCTCGCGGCGGCGGCGGCGCCCGCTGCCCCGCAGCCACGGCAGCCACCAGCGCGCGGTCAGCACCAGCACGAGCAGCAGCGCGCCGACCAGGATCCACAGGGCCGCTTCGCTGAGCAGGGCCAGCAGCTTGGCCACCGCGCCGAACAACTGGCCGCCAGGAAACTCCCGCGGCTGCGGCTTGTCCGCTTCCGCGTTGCGGCGCTCCCAGCGGCAGACGGTGTGGCTGGCGCCCAGCTGCGGGTCGTCATAGGCGCGCGCGGCGGCCTGGCGGAAGCCGGCGGTATCGACCTGCGCGGCGCCAAACACATCCGCGGGCGTGGCGGCGGCCGTGGCCTGCGACCCACCCGTCTTGTGGTTGTCGTGTGCCGCCGGGGCCGCGGCGGTGGCATCCTGGGCATGCACCGGCGCCGCCAGCGGCAGCATGGCCAGCCCCATGACCATCACCAGCACCAGCGGCGCTGCCTGTGCCAGCCGTGCGCCCAGGCGGCGGAAGGCGATTTCCACGTCCCAGGCTTCCAGCTGGGTGCGGCGGTTGAGGTACAGGCCGAAGCCGGCGCCGCTGTAGAACGGGCCGATCAGCGTCATCGCGGCCCAGGCCAGCAGATTGAAGCCCAGCCACACCCACGCCGGGGTGTCGCTGCCGATCAGCGATACCGCCACGCGCAGCGACTCGGGCAGGGAATCCAGCGGCACGAACATGAACACCAGCGCGATGCCGGCCACCTGCAGCATCACTTCGAAATGCCAGCACACCAGCGTCAGCAGCGTGGCATGGCCATAGGCCGCACCCCCCAGCACGCGCCGCCGTTGCCGCCGCTGCGCGGCGTCGCCGCCTTCGAGCAGGTCCACCGGCATCAGCAGCGCACGCGCCGGGCTCAGCCGGCGCCACAGCAGGTAACCGGGCAGCGCGCGCACACCCCAGTGCATCTGCGCGCGCAGGGTCTGCACGGTACCGGGCACCGCACCGAACGCGCCGCGCGATATGACGTACAGCGGGATGCGCTCGAACACCGGCTTCAGCCACCACATCAGCAGTGCCGGCAGCCAGAAGGCATCCAGCCACCACCCACCCAGGTTGAGCAGCACGAACACCGGGCCGGTGAGCAGCAGCCACGGCGTCCAGATGGCCGCGGCGTGGCGCCGCACCAGCGCGGTGCCCAGCTCCATCGCCTCCCAGTGCGAGCGGGCGCGCAGCACCACGTCGAGCTGGTCAATGCGCATCGCCACCCCCGTGGCCGCCGCGCCACAGCCAGCCGAACACCAGCGCCCACAGCACGCCGGACACGGTGAACTTGCCCCAGGCCGGCACCGCGGCGATGGACGACCAGAACGCCTCGACGAACGCCGCCAGCAGCAGCATGAACGCCACCCCCAGGCACAGCCGCGCGCCGATCACCCCGCCTTCCACCAGCGCGTCGATGCGCCGCTTGCGGCCCGGCGCGATCAGCCGCAGCCCCAGCTGCAGGCCGGCGCCACCGGCAATGACAATCGCGGTCAGTTCCAGCGGCGCGTGCCCGGCGACGAAACGCCAGAACGGGTCGCCATAGCCCATGTGCTGCAGGTGGCCGGCCACCGCGCCGATGGTCAGCCCGTTGTACAGCAGCACCAGCACCGTGCCGACGCCGGCCAGCAGGCCGCTGGCGAAGGTGCGCAGGCCGATGCTGATGTTGTTCATGATGTAGTGGCCGAACATCGCCCAGTCGGTGCCGCTGTCGCGGGTGCGGCCCAGGTGCTCGGCGGACGGGTCGTACGACTTCTCCATGTGCGCGATCTGCTGCGGTTCCAGCAGCAGGTGCACCAGTTCGGGCTTGTACTGCAGCAGCACGAACACGCCCACCAGCGGCAGCACGAACAGCGCGCACGCCACCCACATGGCCGCGGCCTGGCTGCGCACCAGCTGCGGGAACCCGGCGAACAGGAACTCCAGCGCCCGCTGCCAGCGTGGCGGCGGCGCGCGGTACAGCAGGTTGTGGCCGCGCTGCATCAGCTGCTGCAGGCGCTCGACCAGCTGCGGGCTGTAGCCGCGGCGGCGCGCCAGCGCCAGCTGCTGGCACAGGCGCCGGTAGCGCTCGGGAATGGTCTCGTCGCCGGGCAGGTCCGGCGACGGCGTGTTGCGCGCCTTGCGCGCACTGCCGCCGCGCTGCTGCAGCCAGTCCTCGAACTGGCGCCATTCGTGCGCGTGGCGGGTGACGAACTGTTCCTGCCTCATCGCCGCCCCAGCAGCCAGTTGGCCATCGCATACAGGCGCAGCACGCCGGTCTGCCCGCGTGCCCCGCTCAGGCCGCTGACGATGTCGGCGAGCTCGTTCTGGCGCGGGCCTGACAGTGCCGGTGCGCGGTCGGCAAAGGCGATCACCGCCTGCTGTTCGGCCGGTTGCAGCGGCAGCGGCGGCGCCAGCACGCTGTCGATGCGCGCCGGTGGCACCGGTGCCGGCGCCGGCACGTGCACCACCAGGCTGCCGGCCACCAGGTCGCCCAGCCGCCGCCCGTGCGGATCCCACAGGCAGGTCAGCAGACCCAGCGCGTAGCCGAACGGCAGCATGTCCACGGTGCGCAGCAGGTTGCGCACGATCGCCGGCATCCAGCCCAGCGGCGCGCCGTCACGCGCCACCACCCGCAGGCCCAGCGCGCGCTTGCCCAGGGTCTGCCCGAACCAGACTTCCAGCACGATGGGGTAGCCCCAGAACAGCAGGAACATCAGCCCCAGGTACAGGCCCTGACCCAGCCCGCCCAGCGCCATCAGCAGCGGGCTCATCAGCCCCAGCACGCCAAACCGCACCATCAGGTCGACCAGCCACGCCAGCGCGCGCGGCACCGGGCCGGCCGCCGGCAACTGCAGCGGCACGCCTTCGGGCGTGATCACCTCGCGGTAGGTATCGAGCATGGGCGGCGCTGCGCTCAACGGCCGGGCGCCGCCGGTCGCGCGCAGGGTCGTGGGTTGTCGCAAACCCGGTATCCAAACCGGGTGGCTGCCGCTGGCATGCGTGTCTCGGTGGCGTCCTGTCAGCGGCTGACTTTACCCGCCGCCGCCGCCGATGCCCAGCCTGCGCCGGGCACCGTGGCGGCGCGCGCAGGTCAGCGCACCGTGCCCTTGTTGCGCTCGCCGAAGAACTTGCGTGCCAGCCCGCCCAGCGCGATGGCGCCGATCAGCAGCAGCTTCCAGAACTTGGCGAAAACCAGGCCCAGCTTGGCGAACAGCCCGGCCTTGGCCGCCAGCCCGCCGCCGATCAGCGTGGCCACGCCGTAGGCGGCGATCTTGTCGGTCTTGGGGTTGTGGTCGGCATAGCGCGCGCCCGGCTCGAACTCGGCCATCGGCAGCAGCTTCTCCATGCCGGTGCGCACCAGCCCCAGCTCGCCCATGCCCGACACCGCGTTGAGGCTCAGGTAGCCGTGGCGGCCAAGCACGCGGATGTCGTAATTGAGCACGTGGTTGGGCTGGCCGTTGAACGCCAGCTCCTTGGCCCAGTACAGCTTGTTGTTGCCGGCGTCGTAGCGCGGCGGCACCGCCCAGCCCACCAGCTGCAGCGTGCCGTAGCCGGCCTTCTCGCGCTCGGGGTTGGCCGCTTCGGTCTGCTCCTGCATTTCGCGCAGCAGCTTGGCGTAATTCATCTTCGAGGCGTCCTCGTCGGACACGTAGCCGTCGTCCGAATAGGTCACCACCACCGCCCAGCTGTCGTCATCCGCCAGCCCCGGCGAACGCGGCACCACCAGCCCCAGCACGTCCGCGTCGGGCGGGTTGCCCCACAGGTCTTCCAGCACGCGCCGCGCATCGGCCTGGTCCAGGTACTGGAACTCCGGGCCCAGGTTGAAGCGCGCCTTGGCCGCGGGCACTTCGATCGTGCCGGAGCGGAAATGCAGCGACTGCACGAACGCCGCGGCGTCCTGCTCGTCCTGTGCGTGGGCGGCCGGCGCAGCGGCGCAGAGCAGCGTTGCACCGGCCAGCAGGGCCAGCGCCATGATTCTGATCGACATGAAATATTCCTTTCCCTGGAAAAAGGGCGTCCCCACGCCCGAGGCCGGCAGTGTGGGCCAAGCCCGGCCCGCGGGCAACGGCCAGCGCCGCCGATGCCCGTAGCTGCGGGGCTTGCCCCGCAGGCTCCGTCAGCCGGCCATGCCCAGGTACTGGTCCTTCAGGCGCACGTAGTGGTCCGCCGAATAGCGCAGCCCTTCGATGTCCTTCGCGCTCAAGGTACGCACCGGCCGCGCCGGGTTGCCCACCCACAACTCGCCGCGCGCCACCCGCTTGCCCGGCCCCACCACCGCACCGGCGCCGATGAACGCCTCGTCCTCGATCACCGCGCCATCGAGCACGCACGCGCCCATGCCGATCAGGCAGTAATCGCCAATGCGGCACGCATGGATGATGCAGCCATGCCCCACGGTCACCCCCTCGCCAATCAGCGTGGGGTAGCCGCCCTTGTTGTACGGGCTCTCGTGGCTGACATGGATGATGGTGCCGTCCTGCACATTGGTGCGCGCGCCAATGCGTACATGGTTCACATCGCCGCGGATCACCGTGCCCGGCCACACCGACACGTCATCGCCCAGTACCACGTCGCCGATGATGGTGCAGGCGGGGTCGACGTAGACGCGCTGGCCGAGGGTGGGGGATTTGTTGAGGAAGGGGCGGAGTGAGGGCATGCGGAAGTGCAGGTATGAAAGGAAAAAGATGATAAGTGGAGAGGGAATAGACTGCTGCCGGAAATGTCCGTTCTCAGCCAGGAGCGGACGTTCAAGAACCGAGTTAAGTCGCACCGCGACGCGATGTGCCCCCAAATGAGCTGTTAGGCCTACCAACAAGCTCACAAACGAAACCTCTGGTCGTTGCGACGATTGGAGGAATTGAGAGCCAACTGAGGGACGCCAAAAGCTCACGCCATGACTCAGCAGGCATACGTGCCTCCAATTGACCGGGAGAGTTCCTGTTCCTGACGTCCAGGAACTTGCCCAGCCCGAGTTAAGAAGCGCCGGGCCGGGCAAGCGAGTCAACTTACATCCGGATTCAGACATAACGCTGAGGACCTCACCATATCTCGGGCCGAAGGCACATTGACGTCGGCTATGGGCTTTAAAGCAGACGCTACTACGCGTGCAATAATCATGACCCGGAAGCGCCAATTACAGTGAATGGCGCAAGGCTCCGCTGAAGGACACTGCCTTAGGCCGATAAGGTGGAGCAGCTAGTTGAGCGCAGAACGTGGACATCGAACCACAGATGTGTAAAAAACGAAGATGGGTTAGGCAGCTCTAAGAGCACCCTCCCCAGTCGCTTCTAGCCGATGCCCAGGGGGGCGCCCCTCAAGTATCTTCAATGCTGGCCGATAAGGCCAGAGTGATCGATTGGTTTGACCGTAGCCTGAGAGCGTTATTGCATGCATGCATGTATGCAATCCAGCCCGCCCCTTAATGTCTCATGGAGAAGCAGTGAATGGATATCGGCAGTTATCGTACAGCGGTGGAAAGCATTCTTGAAGATCTTCGCGTAAAGGTTGCGGCCACCAATGAATATGCTGCACATTACACAAATGCCCTAACCCCGAAGATCATGCTGGCTACCATTACAACGAATAGAATGCGTCAGTACGATGGGGACTACATGAATGACCCCGAAGAGGGCCGATACTTGGTCGACGTTATGATTGCCGCTGCTCAGGAGTGCAAGCACGAACGCAAATCCGCATTTGTTGAGCGACTGACAGAATTGCGTGAATCTCGACTTCTTTACACTGCCTACAAAAAGGCATCGTTCCTCTCATGCTGGACAATGGTTCAGATCAAGCCGGGGGACGAACATGGCAAAGACTCACTCAACCATTGGCGCTTCTACGGCGACGATGGAAGAGGGGCTAGTCTCATGATCCCCCTGTCGAATCTCCTCACGATCTTCCCCAATCAGCTGTTCAAGGTGATCTACGGAACAGAGATGCGTGGCGGAGGATCTTCGGCGAGTCAGCGCCCTATCCAACAGCTGAAGACTGCGCTTGTCTCGCGACTAAGCAACCTGAAGAAGACTCCTGACAGAGCCATGGTTGAGCTTGAGGAAGTGATCCAGGCAACGCACCCACTACTGTTCCTCTTCAAGTCCTCCGAATACGCTGCGGAACGGGAGGTCAGGTCGATCTGCCATAAGGATAGCTACGGAAGTGCATCGGGTGTCAGCTTTGATGACCGCGGCCCAGACAAGCCCCGTCGTGCCTATGTAGAAGGCGCACCAGGCCTAATTTGCGATGATTCATTGCTTTACTATGGGCCCAAGTCAGACCCGATGCGAGCGATCGAGGCGATGGGACATGCTGCTGACTTGGGTATTGGCTTGCAGGTTTTTGTCAGCTCGATGCCTTACCGATAGTGACGCTCGACCCAGACGAGGGGAAGAGAATTCTAAGGCTGCCGCGGGACCGCGGCGCCTGCTCAAGAACTAGACGGTCCACATCAATGCTATGTGCTTCATGTGGTGTGAACAGACGCCCTGATCCTGAAGATTGGATGACACCGTGTGTTTCCGCAGATATGGCCAACGTGTACTACGACAGCCTATGGGCTTGCGGGTGGCTCATCTGCTGCCACCCGTGACGCTTGGGGCTTATCCATTTATGCCCCAGCCGACTACGCTTGAGTTAAGTCGCGCCGCACCGGGGCGTCGGTTTGAACGATTTGTTAGCCATCAGTTCTTTTTGTCTGGGTCAAGAATGGTCCGGATCTCGTGCGGGTCCACAGGGCGTCCGAAGTAGGTAGAGATCAGTGATTTCCTGATCTCGTCCTTGTCCTGATCTTGTAGGAGCTCAATGAACGGTCCGAGCGAGGCCAGTTCAAGTTCAGTTTGACGAGCGCGATCAGCATTTGTTCTATGACGCGCTGACTCACGCGCGGTGTAGAACGCTGGCGCTGCGATAGCGAGTGCATAGAGTAGGCGGACTGCAATCGCTAATGTGTTATCCGGTGTTACCGGCGCATGGTAGAACTTAAGGAACGTAAAGCCTGCCATTGCTAGCCCACATGCAAAAAGACCAATAGTGATCCAGCGCCACAAGTTAGCTTGACTTGTTTCTTTATTTGCAATGGTTTGATAGTTGCCCGTTACGCCAATATCCCCGACGACCTGAACAATTCTCGCCGCATCACGCTTGTGGCCTTCAAGCGCGGATAGAACTGCTTCGGCATTGCTGAAGAAGTCAGTCTTAGCCGCAGAGAACTCACCTCGCACTTGCTGCAAAAACTCGGCGTACTCAGTGTCGCGCTTAGTTTGATCTTTGTTAAAGACTGTTTCCAGGTTCGCAAGAGCAGCTGCCATCTCAGCTTTTGACTTTGCGGATGCATCTTGAATCTCGTCGAGCCGATTCCTTTGCGCCTCAATCTGCTTGATGAGCTGGCCGATCTGCTCAGCGAGCTCATTCTTCTGCTCGTCCAGAATTCCGAAGGTTTCTCTTGACTTTGCTTGAACAGCATCAAGAACTTCAGCGACTTCCGCTTTGGAGGAAGGCGAAGCTCTTGGGTAGAAGGCCCATGCGTAATTTAGGACGTTCTGATCAATATAGGAGACAGCGTTTGCAAGGTGGCCGACGTTTCGATCGGAAACGAACGATGTTAGCTCATAGATTGGCGGTTGAAGGTTTGAGTTCATTTGATTCAGAGCTGACTCTGAAACCATGGTCGCCGAACTCTGATTTACAAGGGTTCTTAGGCTTCGTACGACGTTAAGAAGCTTGTCTCGATTGAACTGAGCCACTTCATCCGAAGCGACCTTAGGATCTTGCAGTGACTTGTCACTCAACAGTTCCAGTAATATGTTAAGCGATGCTGTTATTGCATGATCCTTCAAACTTCTGTTCGCCATGACCCCTCCCTGATGGCTAACTACCTAATAGACGGACTCGTGGGTCCGGCTATACGACTTACCCACAAAGGCGCCGCGTGATGCGCTTTGCCCTTGATGCAGCTCGATCTTAGAGCGGCTGGGTCCGGCTAACAAGAAAGCGATACCCTGACGTAGCACTAGGCTTAGCGGCGGCATCAATGGCCGCTATGGGTCGATAGCGGAAAAGTCTGATTGACATCCCGAAGTGTCGAGCCGCACCATCAACCCGCTGCGGCAAATCCGCAGCCGGGTTTAGCAGCTCGAAGCACAAGGCGCACCAGCGCCCATCGTCGATGCCGGCGCTTTTTCATGCCCCGTCATTAGCGTGGGCGGACATGCCATGTTCCATGGCGGGCGGTGCGCGGAGGTCGAAAGGCCTGCCGGTACCTTGTGACCGGTCTGCTAACCGCGCGCCGTCCGCCACCTTCGGTTAGCAGCGAAGCGGCGGATTCCTCATCGCACAAGGAGTCCGACATGAGCCGTACCAAGGAAATCACGCGCGTTTTCACTGTTGCGTCCAACCGCAGCACTTCCAGGCACGAGGCATCCACACCGCGGATGATCGATTCCGCGCCGCTCACGGTGCTGTTCTCGCCGCCGTCTTCCACGCCATCCGCTTCCGGCGGCTGGGCGCGCATGCCCAAGCGCTGCACGATGGGTTACCTGTATTACGACGAGCGCCGGGGCCAACAAATCGTCGGCCGTGCCGTGCCCAGGCTGCGCCTGTCCGGCCGTTGGCTGGAACGCTGCGGCTTTGCCGTGGGCGATGCATTGCAGGTGACGGTGGGGAACGGGTTGTTGTTGATCAGCCGCGCCACGAACGACGATTGAGCGGCGCCGCGCTGCGGCTGTTCAACGCTGAATGCATGTCGGTAGCAGTGGCCGCCGCGGCGCGCTTTCCGCAGTCATGAAAGGAAGAAGCCCGCTTGTGCGGGCTTCTTCTTGGGTAACCCAGTCAGGTGCATGACGCGAAGGCATTGCGCAGGAGATCAAACGCCTTCTCCTCAACCAACGCCCAGCGCAGCACGCGCACTCACGCCACCTTCCCGCGCCGCGCCCGCTCCAGGTGCACCAGCAGCAGCGAGATCGCGGCCGGGGTCATGCCGGGGATGCGCTGGGCCTGGCCGATGGTCTGCGGGCGCACGCGTTCGAGCTTCTGCAGCACTTCGGCGGAGAGGCCGCGCACGGCGGCAAAGTCGAAGCCCTCTGCAATGGCGGTGTTCTCGTGGCGCTGCTGGCGTTCGATCTCTTCGCGCTGGCGGTCCAGGTAGCCGGCGTACTTGACGCTGATCTCCACCTGTTCGGCCACGCGCGCATCGTCCACGCCGGGGCCGAGCGAGGGCACGCGCATCAGCTTGGCGTAGTCCAGTTCCGGGCGTTTGATCAGGTCGAGCACGTTGGTTTCGCGGCTCACCGCCACGCCGGTGGTTGCCTGCACCTCGCGGCCCAGCGCGTTGGCGGGGGTAGCCCACAGGCCGCGCAGGCGCGCGCTTTCGCTGGACACGGCGGCCTGCTTGGTTTCGAAGGCGTGCCAGCGGCGGTCGTCGACCAGGCCCAGCTCGCGGCCGGTGGGGGTCAGGCGCGCGTCGGCGTTGTCCTCGCGCAGCTGCAGCCGGTATTCGGCGCGGCTGGTGAACATGCGGTAGGGCTCGCTGGTGCCGTGGGTGATCAGGTCGTCCACCAGCACGCCGATGTAGGCCTCGTCGCGGCGCGGGCACCAGCCCTGGCGGCCCTGCACGAACAGCGCGGCGTTGATGCCGGCCAGCAGGCCCTGCGCGCCGGCTTCCTCGTAGCCGGTGGTGCCGTTGATCTGGCCGGCGAAGAACAGGCCGGCGACCTGGCGGGTTTCCAGCGTGTTCTTGAGCCCGCGCGGGTCGAAGAAGTCGTATTCGATGGCGTAGCCGGGGCGGGTGATGTGCGCGTGCTCGAAGCCGCGGATGCTGCGCACCAGTTCCAGCTGCACGTCGAATGGCAGCGAGGTGGAAATGCCGTTGGGGTAGATCTCCACCACGTCCAGGCCTTCGGGCTCGACGAAGATCTGGTGGCTGTCCTTTTCGGCGAAGCGCACCACCTTGTCCTCGATGGACGGGCAGTAGCGCGGGCCGATGCCTTCGATCTGGCCGCTGTACAGCGGCGAGCGGTGCAGCGCGTTGCGGATCACCTCGTGGGTGCGCTCGCTGGTGTGGGTGATCCAGCAGCTCACCTGGCGCGGGTGTTCGGCCACGTTGCCCAGGTAGGACATCACCGGCAGCGGGTCGTCGCCGGGCTGTTCGTCCATGACGCTGTAGTCGAGCGAGCGGCCGTCGATGCGCGGCGGGGTGCCGGTCTTGAGCCGGTCGATCACGAACGGGCGCTCGCGCAGGCGCGCGGCCAGGGTGGCGGCCGGCGGGTCGCCCATGCGCCCGGCGGTGTACTGGGTTTCGCCGATGTGGATCTTGCCGGCCAGGAAGGTGCCGGCGGTGAGCACCACGGCCGGCGCATGGAAGGTCAGCCCGGTCTGGGTGATGGCGCCGCGCACGGCGTCGCCTTCGATCACAAGGTCGTCCACCGCGGCCTGGAACACGGCCAGGTTGGGCTGCGATTCGACGATGCGGCGGATCGCCATGCGGTACAGGTTGCGGTCGGCCTGGCAGCGGGTGGCGCGCACCGCCGGGCCCTTGGAGGCGTTGAGCGTGCGCCACTGGATGCCGGCCAGGTCGGCGGCGTGGGCCATGGCCCCGCCCAGCGCGTCGATCTCCTTGACCAGGTGGCCCTTGCCGATGCCGCCGATGGCCGGGTTGCAGCTCATCGCGCCCACGGTTTCCACGTTGTGGGTCAGCAGCAGGGTGCGGGCGCCGCCGCGCGCCGCGGCCAGGGCGGCCTCGGTGCCGGCGTGGCCGCCGCCGATGACGATGACGTCGTAACGATGGAAGGAGTCGGTCATGAAAGGGGTGCGGGCTGGAAGTGTGAAATCCGTCGGTGGCCGGTAGGGGAAGGCCGCGGCGACGGGCTGGTGATTTTACCGCCAATGCCCGGTGGGCACCGCCGGCGGCCTAAAGTTGGCACGCAAAGTGCAGTTAACGTCATCGCACCCGGTGTGGCATGCGACATGGGCGCAGTGGCTGGAATTGGAACAGGGGCCAGCCGACGCGCATACCGGGGAAGCATGGGGCCGGCAGTCGGGGGACTGCCGGCCCTTGTTCTTTCCGGGGCCCGCGCTGCGTCCGCGGCCGCTGGCCCGGCCGTTGTTGCCCGTGGGTTGCCCCGGTGCGCAAGGCGTCATGCCGATGGCTGCATCCGTGAGGCTGCGGCGGTGGCGCCTGGCGATGCCGTAAAAGACGAAGCCCCGGCATGGCCGGGGCTTGTCGTTTTAGGTGCCGATGCCCGACAGGGCCGGAACAGGGGGGATCCAGATTTCCTGTGCGGACATCGACATGGAAGCGGTCGATGTGCGATTGCGGTTTGCGTCAGTTATGGACGCTTTCGGTCACTCGGCCCCACAAGATTGCCTGGTTTTTCCCCAAATGCAAGGGTTTCAGGGTTCCTGTTGCTGCACCGACTCCATGCGACGTGACTGTGACGGTGATCGGACCGGTGCGGGGCGCTGCATCATCGGCCGCGGCGCGCCGCTGGCCTGGGGCGATGGCATCGCGCGCGGCATCTGGGCCTGCGGGCGCGGTTGCGGGCGCTGCAGGCGGTCCATGTCGCGCCAGGGCGATTTGCCGCCGCCGTCCACCGGCGGGCGGGGGCGCGGCGGGCGTCCGTTGCCGTCGCCATCACCGGGCCGTGGCGGGCGGTGGCCGCCATCGCCGTTGCCGTGGCCCGGCGGCGGACGGTGTCCGTTGCCGTCATGGCCGCCGTGCGGGGGGCGTGGCCGGTACGGCGGGCGGTAGACCGGGTACGGGTAGCGGTAGTCGTAATAGCCGTAGCTGCCATAGCCGCCGTAGCCGTAGGGGCCAGCGCCGTAGGCACCGTAGGGATAGCCGTACGGGTAGGTGCGCTGCACCGACGTCGCGCCGCGGTAATAGCCGCCCGCGCCGCCGTCGACATAGTCGTAGGTGGCGCAGCCGGACAGGCCGAGCAGCAGGCCGGCCGAAAGGATCAGGCGCTTTTTCATGACAGTCCCCCTGTTGGGTGCGCAGCCAGCTTCGGGCCCGCGCATTGAATCGGTCCTTAACCCTGCGGGCAGGGCTGAATGCAGGTGCAGCGATGGCATGAGATGGTCCGGCACCGGGGGCCTACGTTAACCTTTCCCCATGGTTGAACTCACCCTGCCAGGGCCGGCCGACGTGCTGGCCGCCGCGGCCCGCATCGCGGTCCATGCCACGGTCACGCCGGTTCTGCATTCGCGTGCCCTGGACGCGCTGTCCGGCGCGCACCTGCATTTCAAGGCCGAGCACCTGCAGCGGGGCGGCGCCTTCAAGTTCCGCGGCGCCTGCAACGCGGTATGGGCGCTGGACGAGGCGCAGGCGTGCCACGGCGTGGTGACGCACTCGTCCGGCAACCATGGCGCGGCGCTGGCGCTGGCGGCGCAGTCGCGCGGCATCCCCTGCCACGTGGTGGTGCCCGAGGGCGCGGTGGCGGCCAAGCTGGCCAGCATCGCCCGCCATGGCGCGACCCTGTGGCGCTGCGCGCCGACCCAGGCCGCGCGCGAGGCCGAGTGCGCACGCGTGCAGCGCGATACCGGCGCGGTGCTGGTGCACCCGTATGCCGACGCACGGGTGATTGCCGGCCAGGGCACGGCCACGCTGGAACTGCTGCGCCAGGCCGGCACGGCGCTGGACGTGGTGGTGGTGCCGGCCGGTGGCGGTGGGCTGGCCTCCGGCACCCTGCTGGCCCTGCAGCAGGCGGCGCCGGGCTGCGAGCTGGTACTGGCCGAGCCGGCCGGTGCGGCGGACACCGCGCGGTCGCTGGCCGCGGGCCGGCGGCTGGTGGATTTCGTGCCCGATACCGTCTGCGACGGCCTGCGTGGCGCGCTGGGCGAGCCCAATTTCGCGCTGCTGCACGGCAAGGCCACCGCCATCACCGTGGACGATGCCGCCACCGTGGCGGCGATGCGCCTGCTGTGGCAGGTGCTCAAGCAGGTGGTGGAGCCGTCCTCGGCCACGGTGCTGGCGGCGGTGCTGGCGCAGCCGGCGCGCTTTGCCGGGCGCAACGTGGGGCTGGTGCTGTCCGGCGGCAACGTCGACCTGGACGCGCTGCCGTGGATGCGCGCATGAGCCGCCGGCGCACCCGCCTGTTCGACTGGCTGTGGCGCCTGTGCGTGCTGCTGCTGCTGTGGCTGCTGGGCGTGGCGGCTTGGATCATCTGGGTGGGCGACCGCGACCAGGCCGCGCCGTCCGATGCGATCATCGTGCTGGGCGCGGCGGCCTACGACGCCAAGCCGTCGCCGGTGTTCGAGGAGCGCATCCGCCACGGCCTGGACCTGTACCGGCAGGGGCTGGCGCCGAAGCTTATCTTCACCGGCGGTTTCGGCGGCGCCACCGCGCGCTTTTCCGAATCGCAGGTCGCGCGCCGCTACGCGCTCAAGCAGCAGATCCCGGCGCAGGACATCCTGATCGAAAGCCGCTCGCGCACCACCCGCCAGAACCTGGTCGAGGCCAAGCGGCTGATGGACGCCCATGGCATGCGCCGCGTCATCCTGGTGAGCGACCCGCTGCACATGGCGCGCGCGCTGCGCCTGTCCAGGGAGCTGGGCATCGACGCGCTGGCCTCGTCCACCCCGAGCACGCGTTTCCGCAGCTTCCACACCAGCTGGCGGTTCCTGGCGCAGGAAATCTATTTCTTCCACCGCGACCTGTTCGCCGGCGGCGCCTGAGCGGCGCCATCGCCCCTTCCCCGCGAGAGACCCCATGAGCCACGACGTTTCCCCCGCCCGGCAGCAGGCCATCGACCTGGTCAGCGGCTACTACGATGCCTTCAACCGCGGCGACTGGGCCGGCATGCTGGAGCGCCTGGACGACGACGTGGCGCATGACCTCAACCAGGGCGCGCGCGAAAGCGGGCGCGAGGCATTCGCCGCGTTCCTGCGGCGCATGGAGGCCAGTTACCGCGAGCAGCTGCGCGAGGTGGTGGTGATGGCCAGCGCCGACGGCACCCGCGCCGCGGCCGAGTACGTGGTGCATGGCGAGTACCACCACACCGACGAAGGCCTGCCGCCGGCCAACGGCCAGCGCTACGTACTGCCCGGCGGTGCGTTCTTCGATATCCGCGATGGCCGCATCGCGCGGGTCAGCAACTACTACAACCTGCAGGACTGGATCGCCCAGGTCGGCGGCTGAGGCCCGGGCCGGGCCTGCCGCGGCGGCGCATTGCCGGCGCCGCCGCGCACTGCGCGGTCAGGGGTTCTGCGGCCTGCGCCGGATCGGAATGGCCGATACCGGCACCGCGGCGACGTCATGGCCGTGCTCGCGGATGGGGGCGCCCGGTTCCGGCGCCCAGGCGTGGGCATAGATGACTTCCCAGCTGCTGGGCAGCTTGCCGTCGGCCCGGCGCAGCGGCTCGTAGGCCGCCTGTGCGGCGTTGAAGCGGCTGCGCCCGGTGAGGGTGTGGCGGCGCCCGCTCAGCGCGTTGGTGGCGCCGATGGCCTTGAGCTCGCGCATCAGCGCTGGCAGGTCGTCGTAGGTGAGGGTGAACAGGTCGCGGTCCAACACCGGGTCGCGGAAGCCGGCCATCATCAGCGCGTCGCCGAACTGCGCGATCTGCACGAAGCGGCTCACGTGCGGGGTGTCGTCGGCCTGGGCGAACGCCTCGCGCAGTTCCACCAGCGTTTCCGGGCCGAAAGTGGAGCACACCAGCAGGCCGCCGGGCTTGAGCACGCGGCGGAAGCCGGCGAACACCGACGGCAGGTCTTCCACCCACTGCAGGCACAGGTTGCTGAAGATCACGTCCACGCTGTTGTCGGCCAGCGGCAGCGCCCGCGCGTCGGCACACACGCGCGAGAACGGGCGCCACCAGCCGGCCTGCTTCCTGGCTTCGGCCAGCATCGGCAGGGCCAGGTCCAGCGCGATCACCTGCGCCTTGGGCCAGCGCTTCTTCATCGCCGCGGTCGAGTGCGCCGGGCCGCTGCCCACGTCCAGCACCACCTGCGGCTGCCGCTCTTCCAGGTAATCGAGCGATTCCAGCAGGCGTCTGCCGACCTCCTGCTGCAGCACGGCGGCGGCGTGGTAGCTGGAGGCGGCACGCGAGAAGGCGCGGCGGACGTGCTTGGAGTCGAACAGGGAAGGCATGGCGGATACGCAGGGTGCGGCGGTGAAGGGGGTCAGCGGTAGCGGGCGCGGGTGCCCATGATCGGCGATGGGCCGGTGCGGAGGCTCACGTGCAGGCTGCAACGAAGCGTTGCAGGCGCCCGGCGACGTCGTCGGCATGGCCGAGGAAGGGCGCGTGCCCGCCGCCTTCGATGGTGTGCGCGGTGTGCAGGCCGGCCGCTGCCAGCGCCGCGGCCCGGTGCAGGGCGTTGGGCGGCACCAGGCGGTCGCGCTGGCCGCCGATCCACAGGCCGGGCGTGCGCAGGCCCGGCAGGGCGCCGCGCAGGTCGCTGCGGTCCAGCAGCGCCAGGCCCTCGTGCAGGGCGCGCGGTGCCGGTTCGCCGCGCTCGACCAGGGCATCGCGCAGGGTGCGCAGTTCGCTGCGCGCGTGCTGCGAACCCATTACGTCCAGCGCCAGGAAGCGCTCCAGGGTGCCGTGGTAGTCCTGTTCCAGGTCGCGGCCGAACTGTTCGAACACGCTGCGCTCCACCGCGTCGGGCCAGTCGTCGTCGCGCACGAAGCGCGGCGTGGCGGCGAGCATCGCCAGCCCGCGCACCTGCGGCAGCGTGGCCGCGGCGTGCAGTGCCACCAGCCCGCCCAGCGACCAGCCGCACCACACCGCCGGCGGCGTGGCCGCGGCGATGGCGTTGACCAGGTAGGGCAGGCGCAGCGGGGTGTCGTCCTCGCGGCTGAAGCCGTGGCCGGGCAGGTCCACCACGTGCAGCTGGAAGTGCGGCGCCAGGCGCTGCACCAGCGGCGCGAAGATACCGCCATGCAGCGCCCAGCCGTGGATCAGGACCAGTGCCGGGCCGGTGCCGGTGACATGGATATGCATGCGTGGACGTTGTGCCTCAGGCGCCGGCGGTGTTCAGCGACTGCTCGTAGGCCAGCAGGTCGCGCGCACGGGCGGTGGCCTCGACCAGGGTCTGCACCTGTTCGATCGTGTGCAGTGCCGACAGCGTGATGCGCAGCCGCGCCCTGCCCTCGGGCACGGTCGGCGGGCGGATCGCACCGACCATGAAGCCGGACTGCTCCAGCGCGGTGGCCAGCGCCATGACCGTGGCCTCGTCGCCGCACAGCAGCGGCTGGATCGGCGTCTCCGAGGGCATCAGCTCCAGGCCGTTGCGGCGTGCGCCGTCGCGGAACGTCGCGATCAGTTCGGCCAGCTTCTCGCGGCGCCAGTGGTCGCGTCGCGCCAGTTTCACCGCGGCCAGCGATGCGGCGGCCTGCGCCGGCGGCAGCGCGGTGGTGTAGATGTACGGGCGCGCGGTTTCGGCCAGGTGCTGGATCAGGCTGTCCTCGCCCAGCACCACCGCGCCATGGCCGCCCAGCGCCTTGCCCAGGGTGGCCAGCTGCAGCGGCACTTCGTTCACGCCGAGCCCGGCATCGGCCACGCAGCCGCGGCCGTGTTCGCCGACCACGCCGATGCCGTGCGCGTCGTCCACGTAGAACAGCGCCTCCTGCATGCGCGCCACCAGCGACAGCGAGCGCAGCGGGGCGACATCGCCATCCATGCTGAACACGCCATCGGTGGCGAGCATGGCGGCGCCGTCGGCGGCGTTCTTCAGCTGGCGCATGGCGCCTTCGCTGTCCAGGTGCGGGTAGCGGCGCAGGCGGCAGCCGGCCAGGCGGGTGGCATCGAGCAGGCTGGCGTGGTTGAGGCGGTCCTGCACGCAGACGTCGCTCTCTTCGGACAGCAGCGCCTGCTGCACGGCGAGATTGGCCATGAAGCCGCTGTCGAACAGCAGCGCGCGCGGATAGCCGAGCCAGTCGGCCATCTCGTGCTCCAACTGCTCGTGCAGCACGTGGTGGCCGCAGACCAGGTGCGATGCAGTGCTGCCGGCGCCTTCGCGGCCGGCGGCATCCTGCAGTGCGGCGACCACTTCGAACTGCTGCGACAGGCCCAGGTAATCGTTGCTGCAGAAGCCGGTGAGCCACTTGCCGCCGACTTCCAGGCGCACGCCGTCGCGGCGGCCGACGCTGCGGCGCACGCGGATGCGCCCCTGCGCTTGGCGGAGCTTGCGCTGGTCCTGCAGGCGGGCGAGGAGGTCGGGGCGGGCCATGGCGTCGGTTCATGGACGGGTGGGCGGCTAGCGTAACCGGTTGCCGCTGCAACCGCTTGCGGCGCGGCCCGGCGGCGCACCGCACGGACCGCGGGCGCGGTGGGCTCAGGCCGTGGCCGCGCAGTGCGGGGCGATGTCCAGGTGCACGGTGCCGGGATGGTCGTGGTCACCGGCATCCACCTCCACCTGCATCGGCGAGATCCCCAGCCGCGCGAACAGCGCCTGGTCGCGCGCGGTGTCCGGGTTGCCGGTGGTCAGCAGCTTCTCGCCGTAGAAGATGGAATTGGCGCCGGCGGCGAAGCACAGCGCCTGCAGCTCGTCGCTCATGCTCTCGCGCCCGGCCGACAGCCGCACCATCGAGCGCGGCATGGTGATGCGCGCCACCGCGATCATGCGCACGAACTCGAACGGATCCAGCTCGGCGCTGCCATGCAGCGGCGTGCCGGCAACCTGCACCAGGCGGTTGATCGGCACCGAATCCGGGTGCGCCGGCAGGTTGGCCAGGGCCAGCAGCAGGCCGGCGCGGTGTTCGCGGGTCTCGCCCATGCCGACGATGCCGCCGCAGCAGGTCTTCAGCCCGGCGTTGCGCACGTGCTCGAGCGTGTCCAGCCGGTCCTGGTACTGGCGGGTGTGGATGATCGAGTCGTAATAGTCCGGCGCGGTGTCGAGGTTGTGGTTGTAGTAGTCCAGCCCGGCGTCCTTGAGCGCCTGCGCCTGGTGGCCTTCGAGCATGCCCAGGGTGGCGCAGGTCTCCAGTCCCAGCGCCTTCACCTCGCGGATCATCGCCGCCACCTTGGGGATGTCGCGGTCCTTGGGCGAGCGCCAGGCCGCGCCCATGCAGAAGCGCGAGGCACCGGCCTGGCGGGCGGCGCGGGCGCGGGCGACCACGCTGTCGGTGTCCATCAGTTTCTGCGCATCCACGCCGGTGTCGTAGCGCTGCGCCTGCGGGCAGTAGGCGCAGTCTTCCGGGCAGCCGCCGGTCTTGACCGACAGCAGGGTGGAGACCTGCACCTGTGCCGGGTCGAAATGTTCGCGGTGCACGCTGGCGGCGCGGAACAGCAGTTCGGGGAAGGGCAGGTCGAACAGCGCCAGCAGTTCCTCGCGGTTCCAGTCGTGGCGGATGACGGCGGACATGGGGTTTCCTGACAGATCGGGCAACGGAAGCGGGGCAGTCTGGTGAGCATGCATCCGGCTGTCAACAAATCACGTGTCGATCTGGTTTACAGGATGGGCGGGGCCTTGTCCGGCCTGCTGTTCCCGCCCACGTGCCTGGTCTGCGGCGAGCCGGGCCGGCCCGGGCGCGACCTGTGCGGCGCCTGTGCCGGCACCCTGCCGTTGCTGGAGAACGCGTGCCGTGGCTGCGCCCTGCCGCTGCCGGCCGCCGAGCCGGACGGGGCGCTGTGCGGCGCCTGCCACGGCGGCCGCTCGCCGCTGGTGGCCGTGCATGCCGCGCTGCTGTACGCCGCGCCGGTGGACGGGCTGCTGCGGCGCTTCAAGTTCCATGGCGACCTGGCCGCCGGGCGCCTGCTGGCGCAGTTGATGCACGCCCGGCTGGCGGCGGTGGCGCGGCCGCAGGCGCTGGTGCCGGTGCCGCTGCACCTGTCGCGCCTGCGCCGGCGCGGCTACGACCAGGCGCTGGAACTGGCGCGGCCGCTGGCCCGCGCGCTGCGCCTGCCGTTGCGGGCCGGGCTGCAGCGCACCCGCGCCACCCGGGCGCAGTCGGAGCTGGACGCGCCGGCGCGGCGCCGCAACCTGCGCACGGCCTTTACCGCGCGCGGGCCGCTGCCGGCGCATGTGGCGCTGGTCGACGACGTGATGACCACCGGTGCCACCGTGCAGGCCGCGGCCCGTGCGCTGCGCCGGGCTGGCGTGGCGCGGGTCGATGCCTGGGTCTGCGCACGGGTGCCGTGAGCACGGCAGGGGGTATGCTCGGGTGACGGCTTCCCTCTGGATCAGCAAGGAGTGATGACATGAATGGCAACCCGGGTTTCCCTTCCGACACGCTGCTCGGTGCGCTGTCGCGGCGCTGGTGGGTGGTCCTGCTGTTCGGCCTGTTCGCGGTGGCCTTCGGCGTACTGGCGCTGATCGCGCCGGTGCGTACCGCGGCGGTGCTGGCCATGTGGCTGGGGGTGATGGCGATCGTCGAGGGCGTGGTGGCGCTGGCCGCGGCGGTCGGTGGTTCGGCGCCGGTATCGCGCGGCTGGACGGTGTTCTACGCGCTGGTGTCCATCGCCTTCGGCGTGCTCGCCCTGCTCAACCCGCTGGCCACGGCGAGCGTGCTGCTGCTGTTCGTGGCGGCGTGGCTGGTGGTCGGCGGCATCTACCGCATCGTCTTCGCCATCCGCGTGCGCAAGCACATCCGCGGCGAATGGCTGCTGATTGTCAGCGGCCTGCTGGCGGTGGTGCTGGGCGTGCTGTTCGCGCTCAACCCGCTGGGTGGGCTGATGGTCACGTCGCTGTGGATCGGCGCGATGGCGCTGGTCTACGGCGTGCTGCAGGTGGTGGTCGCGTTCCGCCTGCGCCGGCTGGGCCGGACCGCGGCCTGAGCCGGCGGCCCGGCTGTCGATGCGCACGGCCCGCCGGGGGCGGGCCGTGGCGTGTCAGTCCAGGTACTGGCTGGCGACGATGCCGGCGAACAGCGCGGCCCCGACCCAGTTGTTGTGCAGGAACGCGCGGAAGCAGGCCTGGCGTTCGCGCGTGCGGCATATCCAGAACTCCCAGGCCACCAGCGCCGCGGCCACGCCGAGGCCGGCCCAGTACGGCATGCCCAGCCCGGCGCGCTGGCCGGCCAGCGCCATCGCCGCGAAGAACAGCGCGTAGAGGATGCCCTGGATCACCAGGTCCAGGTCGCCGAACAGGATGGCGGTGGAGCGCGAGCCGACCTTGAGGTCGTCGTCGCGGTCGACCATCGCATACCAGGTGTCGTAGGCGGTGGACCACAGGATGTTGGCCGCGTACAGCACCCAGCCCAGCGGCGGCACTTCGCCCTGCACCGCGGCGAAGGCCATCGGGATGCCCCAGCCGAAGGCCATGCCCAGGTAGACCTGCGGCAGGTGGGTATAGCGCTTGAGGTAGGGGTAGGTGGCGGCCAGGAACACGCCGACGAAACTCAGGCCGATGGTCAGCGCGTTGAGGGTCAGCACCAGCGCGAACGCGACCAGCATCAGCCCGGCGAACAGCGCCAGCGCCTGGCGCCCGGACACCGCGCCGGTGGCCAGCGGGCGGTCCTGGGTGCGCTTGACGTGCGGGTCCAGCCAGCGGTCGGCGTAATCGTTGATCACGCAGCCGGCCGAGCGGGTCAGCCACACGCCGGCGGTGAACACGAACAGCGTCCACGGTGCCGGCATGCCATCGGACGCCAGCCACAGCGCCCACCACGTCGGCCACAGCAGCAGCAGGGTGCCGATCGGGCGGTCGGCGCGCATCAGTTTCCAGTAGCTGGCCAGCCGCGACGGTGCCGGCTGTTGTTGGTAGCGTTCGTAACCCATGCGCACAGGTTACCAGCCGGGCCCGGCGGTCCGTTGCCATGCGCCGGTGCGACAGGGGCAGACCTGCGCATGCATTTACCGTTAGAATGCGCCTCCGCCCGGCAGCGCCGGACGGTGGGGAGCCACCTGGCTCCCGCAGCGACACACAACGCGCCCGTAGCTCAGCCGGATAGAGTAGTGGCTTCCGAAGCCATTGGTCGGGGGTTCGAATCCCTCCGGGCGCGCCATCTTTCGATGTCGCTTCGTCGTGATTGCCGGCCTTCGCGACCGGCGCTGCGGCGTTCGATGCCGCGCACGCCAGTGGCGTGCAGGCGCGGCCTCTCACCCCTCCGGGCGCGCCATCTTCGATGTCGCTTCGTCGTGATTGCCTGCCTTCGCGCCCGGCGCTGCGGCGTTCGATGCCGCGCACGCCAGTGGCGTGCAGGCGCGGCCTCTCACCCCTCCGGGCGCGCCATCTTCGATGTCGCTTCGTCGTGATTGCCTGCCTTCGCGCCTGGCGCTGCGGCGTTCGATGCCGCGCACGCACGTGGCGTGCATATCGCCGGCGTCACGGTGGCGCCCGCGATGGAATGCCTGCATGCGCCGCAAGAACTGCTAAACACTGCGTTTCCGGCTCCGCTATTCTTGCCGGCGTTCGACAGGCAGGACGCACCTTGAGCGCAACGGCAAAAGTGCTGTGGCACATCGAATGCCATGACGATGGCGCGCTGGCGCTGGCGGATATCGCCGCCGCGGTGGGGCTGTCGCCGTTCCATCTGTCCCGCGTGTTCCATGGCCGTACCGGTACCCCGTTGATGCGTTACCTGCGCGGCCGGCGGTTGACCCTGGCCGCGCGGCGCCTGGCCCAGGGCGGCGACGACATCCTGCAGCTCGCGCTGGACAGCGGTTATTCCACGCATGCCGCCTTTACCCGCGCGTTCTGCGGCCAGTTCGGCAGCACCCCGGCGCAGGTGCGCGACCACGGGCTGGCGTCCCTCGCCCTGGTGGACGCGCTCAAGCTGGACGAGGCGGCCGCGGGCAACGGGATCGCGCTGTGGCGGGCCGCGCTGCCGGCGTTCTCGGTCGCCGGCATCGGCCGCCGCCATACCTGCTTCAGCAACGGCGAAATCCCCGGCCAATGGCAACAGCTCGATCGCCAGTGGCCGCGGCCGGCACCGGTCAGCTACGGGGTCTGCATGAACCGCGACGGGGACGGGGCGTTCGATTACATCGCCGCGGTGCCGCTGGACCCGGCGCAGCCCCCGCCGCGCCACTGGCAGCGTGTCGACCTGCCGGCGATGCGCTACCTGGTGGCCTGGCACGCCGGCCACGTGTCCTCGATCCGCTCGACCTGGCGCTGGTTGCGCGAGCACTACCTGCCCACGGCGCGGATCGCGCTGGCCGACACGCCGGCATTCGAGCGCTACGACCCGCGCTTCGACGACCGCAGCGGCAACGGCGGCGTGGAGCTATGGCTGCCGCTGGCTGAAATCCCGCAACGACCGGAGTGATCGATGTCCTTTTTCCACTCGGCCCTGGCGCTGGCGCTGGGCGCCCTGCAGCTCGCTCCCGCCCCGCCGCTGCCCAAGGCGGGCGAACGAACCGGCGTGGCCACCTCGGCGACCGCCGCCATCCGCGATGCCGGGCAGCGCGATGCCCTGCGCTTCACGGTGTGGTATCCGACGCACACGGCACGTGCGGAAACGCCGCTGTCGATCGGCCCGCCCGACGCCCCGCTGTTCCAGGAGGCGGAGCGGGTCGAGGACGCGCCGGTCAGCGGCGGGCGGCTTCCCACCCTGCTGCTGTCCCACGGCAATGGCGGAACGGCGCGGATGATGGGGTGGCTGGGAACGGCGCTGGCCCGCGCGGGCTACCTGGTGATTGCCGTCGACCACCCCGGCAACAACGGCATCGACCCGATGACCCTGGCCGGCAGCGTGCTCCCCTGGTTGCGCGCCGATGACCTGGCGACGGCACTGGCGGCGGTGCAGGCGGATCCGGTGCTCGGCGCGCATGTGGATACGGCGCGGCTCGGCCTGGTCGGGTATTCGGCCGGAGGGTTCACCGCGCTGGTTGCCGCCGGGGCGCGCCCGGACATGCCGCGCCTGGCGCGCTTCTGCGCCGCGCATCCCGACGATGGCGTGTGCCGCCCGCAGGACGAGTCGCCCACGCACACCCAGGCCGCCCGCGTGGCCGCGGCGGCCTCCCCGGAACTGGCGCCGCATGTCCGCCAGGCGGGCCAGTCCCGCGCGCTGCCAGGGGTACGCGCGGCCTTCCTGCTGGCACCGGCGATCGTGCAGGCGTTCGACCCGGCGGAACTGGAGGCGCTGCAGCTCCCGCTGTCGATCATGGTGGGCACGGACGACGCGGTGGCCGCCCCCGCCAGCAACAGCGACGTGGCCGCGGCGCTGGCCGGCAACGCCGTGATCCGCCACCTCCCCGGCGTGGCCCACTACGACTTCCTGTCCGAGTGCACCCCGGTGGGAGCGGACCGGCTGCAGGCGCTGTGCCGGACCGCGGTCCCGAAGGCCGCCACGCATGCGGCGGCGGTGGACGAAGCCCTGCGTTTCTTCGGCGAAAACCTGCGCTAGCCGGCGCCGGCCGCGTATCCGGCGCGGGCGGGTCCGGTACCGGCCACGGCACCGGGAAACAACGGCCCCGCCATCGCGCGGCGGGCCGCTTCCGGCACTTCGCGTAACCCGCAGGCGGCACTGGCTACGGTGCCCGTCTGGGTGTACAAATGTACACCCATGATCCCCGTCGACCTGCCACCGCAGCGCGCCGCCGTCCTTGCCTTCCTGCGCCGGGAGCTGGCGGCCGGGCGCGCACCCAGCCTGGCCGAGATCGCCGCGGCGTTCGGCTTTGCCTCGCGCAACGCCGCGCAGAAGCACGTGCAGGCGTTGCTGGCCGACGGCCTGCTGGAGCAGCTGCCGGGGCGCAAGCGCGGCCTGCGCCTGCCCGGTGGCGACGCCGACCTGCTGCCGCTGCCGGTGCTCGGGCGGGTGGCCGCGGGCCAGCCGATCGGGGCCGACGTCGGCCTGGACCAGCAGTTCTGGCTGGACCGGCGGCTGTTCGCGCTGCGCCCGGACTACCTGCTGCGGGTGCAGGGCGATTCGATGATCGACGACGGCATCCTCGACGGCGACCTGGTCGGGGTGCAGCGCACGCCAGAGGCGCGCGACGGCCAGACCGTGGTGGCGCGCGTCGATGGCGAGCTGACCATCAAGCGCCTGCAGCGCGGGCCGCGATGCATCCACCTGCTGCCGCGCAACCGCGCGCATGCGCCGATCGAGGTGCGGCCGGGCCAGGATTTCGCCATCGAAGGCGTTTACTGCGGGCTGGTACGCCCGGCTTGAATGGGCACCGTGGTCGCCCTCGACAGCCTGCTGGCGGCGCAGACGCTGTGGCACGCCGGGCGTGCCTCGGCCGCGGCGCTGGGCGAGCCCACCGGCCATGCCGCGCTCGATGCGCTGCTGCCGCAGGGTGGCTGGCCGCGGCATGCGCTGAGCGAACTGCTGTTGCCGGCCGATGGCGTGGGTGAGCTGGCGCTGCTGCTGCCCACGCTGGCGCGGCTGAGCCAGGCCGGCGCCACGGTGGCGGTGGTGGCGCCGCCCTATGTGCCCTACGCCCCGGCCTGGCAGGCCGCGGGCGTGGCGCTGGAACGGCTGGAGATCGTCCAGGCCACGCCACGCGATGCGCTGTGGGCGTTCGAGCAATGCCTGCGCAGTGGCGCCTGCGGAGCGGTGCTGGGCTGGCCGCGGCAGGCCGACGCGCAGGCGCTGCGCCGGCTGCAGGTGGCGGCCGACAGCGGCCAGTGCCTGGGCTTTGCCCTGCGCGACCGCCGCCATGCGGCCAATCCCTCGCCGGCCGCGCTGCGCCTGGAAGCGGTGCGCGACGCGCACGGCGGCAATGCCTGGCAGGTACGCAAGTGCCGCGGCGGCCCGGCGCCGGCGCGCGCCTTTGCCCTGGCCACGCGGTGAGGCGCGGCCATGCTCTGGGCCTGTGTACTGCTGCCGCAACTGGCGCTGGATGCCGTCCTGCGGCGATGCCCTGATCCGCAGGCGCCGCTGGCGCTGGTCAGTGGCCCGGCGCAGCTGCGCACCCTGCAGGCGGTCAACGCCGCCGCGGCCGCTGCCGGGGTACGGGCCGGCATGCGCCTGACCGCCGCGCATGCGCTGCTGCCCGGGTTGGCCCTGGTCGAACACGACCCGCAGGCCGAGGCGCGCTGGCAGCGCTTCCTGGCCGCCTGGGCCTACCGCCACAGTTCGCTGGTCAGCGCGCAGTGGCCCGGCTGCATCGTGCTGGAAGTACGCGCCAGCTTCGCCCTGCTCGGTCCGTGGCCGCGCATCGAGGCGCGGCTGCGCGAGGAACTGCGACTGCTGGGTTTCAGCCACCGCATCGGGCTGGCGCCGACGCCGCGCGCCGCGCAGGTGCTGGCCGGCCTGCGCGACGGCCTGGCGGTGACCCAGCCGGCGGCGATGGCGACGCTGCTGGACCGCGTGCCGGTGGCGCGCGCGCGGCTGCCGGACGATGCCGGCGAGCGCCTGCGGCACATGGGCATCGGCGACCTGCGCACGCTGCGTGCGCTGCCGCGCGATGCGCTGCGCCGGCGTTTCGGCCTGCCGCTGCTCGACCACCTGGACCGGCTCTACGGACAGGCCGACGACCCGCTGGCGTATTACGCGCCACCGGACCACTTCGACGCGCGGCTGGAGCTGGGCTACGAGGTCGAGAGCCACACCGCGCTGCTGTTCCCGCTGCGCCGCCTGGTCGGCGACCTGTGCACTTACCTGTCGGTGCGCGACGGCGGCGTGCAGCGCTTCGTGCTGCGGCTGGAGCACGAGGAGGGCCACAGCGACGTGGCGGTGGGACTGCTGGCCGCCGAGCGCGAGCCGGCGCTGCTGTTCGAGCTGGTACGCAACCGCCTGGAGCAGGTGCGGCTCGAGCGGCCAGTGGTGGCGCTGCGCCTGCTGGCGCGGGAACTGCCGCCATTCGTGCCGGCCGCGCGCGACCTGTTCGATCCGCGTACGCGCCAGCAGCAGCCGTGGCCGCAGCTGCGCGAGCGGTTGCGCGCACGGCTGGGCGATACCGCGGTGCATCGCATCGCGCCGACCTGCGATCCGCGCCCGGAGCGTGCCTGGCGGCCGCTGCAGGGCGACGAGGCGCGCATCGGCGATGCCGCGCCGGGCCTGCCGCCGCGCCCGGCCTGGCTGCTGCCGCAGCCGGTGCCGCTGCGCGACCCGCGCCTGCGCATCGTGTCCGGCCCGGAACGGCTGGAAAGCGGCTGGTGGGACGGCGACGACGCGCGCCGCGATTACTACGTGCTGGAAACGTCGCAGGGCCAGCGCGCCTGGGCCTTCGCGCCGCCGGGCGAGCAGGGCGGCTGGATGCTGCACGGGTGGTTCGCATGAGCCGCCGCGACGCCCGCGATTCGCATGCCGGCACCCGCGTGCCGCGCGCCTGGGAAGTGGCACAGCGCCTGGGGCGCGCGGCCGCCAACGATGGCGCGCCCGGCGAGGACGACCTGCCCGCCTACGCCGAACTGCATTGCCTGTCGGATTTTTCCTTCCTGCGCGGTGCGGCCAGCGCCGAGCAGCTGTTCACGCGTGCGCGCGCCTGCGGCTACGAAGCGCTGGCGATCACCGACGAATGCTCGCTGGCCGGCATCGTGCGCGCCTGGGAGGCGGCACGCGCCAGCGGCGTGAAGCTGGTGGTCGGCAGCGAGTTCGCCCTGGGCTGCGGCCTGCGCTGCGTATTGCTGGTGGAAACCGCCGCCGGCTACACGCGGCTGTGCGAACTGATCAGCCGCGGCCGCCTGGCGGCCGGCAAGGGCACGTACCGGCTGGCACGCGCGGACGTGGAGTCGGTGCTGGGCGACGCCGGTGCCGAGGCCTCGGGCCTGTTCGCGTTGTGGCTGCCGGGCGCCGAGCCGCAGGAGGAACAGGGGCGCTGGCTGCAGGCCGTGTTCGGCGCACGCGCGCACCTGGCGGTGGAACTGCACCGCGAACAGGACGATGCCGCGCGCCTGCAGCGGTTGCTGGCGCTGGCCGATGCGCTGGCGATGACGCCGCTGGCCAGCGGCGACGTGCACATGGACGTGCGCCGCCGGCGCATGCTGCAGGACACGATGACTGCCATCCGCCATAACCTGGCGCTGGCCGAATGCGGCGCGCACCTGTTCCGCAATGGCGAGCGCCACCTGCGCACCCGCCGCGCGCTGGGCAACATCCACCCGCCGGCACTGCTGGACAACGCGGTGCGGCTTGCGCGCCGCTGTAGTTTCGACATGGATCAACTGCGCTACGCGTACCCGACCGAACTGGTGCCTGCCGGGCACACGCCCAGCAGCTGGCTGCGCGAACTGACCGGACGCGGCATGCGCGAGCGCTGGCCGCAGGGAACGCCGGCCGACGTCGTGCGCCAGATCGAGGACGAGCTGGAGCTGATCGCCTACAAGCAGTACGAGGCGTTCTTCCTGACCGTGCAGGACATCGTGCGCTTCGCCAGGGAGCGCGGCATCCTGTGCCAGGGCCGGGGTTCGTCGGCCAATTCCGCGGTGTGCTTCGCGCTGGGCATCACCGTGGTGGACCCGGCCGAAAGCCGGCTGCTGATGGCGCGCTTCCTGTCGCGCGAACGCGACGAGCCACCGGACATCGACGTGGACTTCGAGCACGAGCGGCGCGAGGAAGTGCTGCAGTACGTCTACGCCAAGTACGGCCGCCACCGCGCTGCCTTGGCGGCCACCGTGATCCGGTACCGCGGCAAGAGCGCGGTGCGCGACGTGGCCCGTGCCTTCGGCCTGCCGCCGGACCAGATCGCGCTGCTGGCCGGATGCCATGGCTGGGGCAATGGCGAGGTGCCGATGGCGCAGCGGCTGCGCGAGACCGGCTTCGACCCGGACAACCCGCTGATCCGGCGGCTGATGGCGATCACCGCGCAGTTGAACGGCCACCCGCGCCACCTGTCGCAGCACGTGGGCGGTTTCGTCATCAGCGATGCGCCGCTGTCCACCGTGGTGCCGGTGGAGAACGCGGCCATGGACGGGCGCACCATCATCCAGTGGGACAAGGACGACCTGGAGACGATGAAGCTGCTCAAGGTCGACTGCCTGGCGCTGGGCATGCTCACCTGCATCCGCAAGGCGCTGGACCTGGTGGAGCGCCACCGCGGCCAGCGCATCGACCTGGCACGGTTGCCGGCCGGCGACGAGCCGACCTACGCCATGATCCAGGCCGCCGACACCGTGGGCGTGTTCCAGATCGAATCGCGCGCGCAGATGAGCATGCTGCCGCGGCTGAAGCCGGCGTGCTTCTACGACCTGGTGATCGAGGTGGCGATCGTGCGCCCGGGGCCGATCCAGGGCGGCATGGTGCATCCGTACCTGCGCCGGCGACAGGGCAGGGAGGAGGCCACCTGTCCCGAGGCGTTGCGGGAAATCCTCGGGCGCACCTGCGGCATTCCGCTGTTCCAGGAACAGGTGATGGAGCTTGTCATCATCGCCGCCAGGTACAGCCCCGGTGAAGCCGATGGCCTGCGTCGTTCGATGGCGGCCTGGGGCCGCGGCGGGGACATGGAGCCGCATCGCGTCCGCATCCGCGAACGGATGCAGGCCAACGGCTACTCCGACGAATTCATCGACCAGATCTTCGAGCAGATCAAGGGGTTCGGCTCCTACGGCTTCCCGCAGAGCCATGCCGCCTCGTTCGCCAAGCTGGTCTACATCAGCAGCTGGCTCAAGCGCCATGAACCGGCGGCCTTTGCCTGTGCGCTGCTCAACGCGCAGCCGATGGGCTTTTATTCGCCCAGCGAGATCGTCCAGGACGCGCGCCGCGACGGTCACGGCGGACGCCGCGCGGTGGAGGTGCGGCCGGTGGACGTGACCTGCAGCGACCGGGACAACACCCTGGAAGGCGGGCGGGCACGCCGTGGCCCGGATGACGACGGCGGCCAGCCGGCCATCCGCCTGGGCCTGCGCCAGGTGGCCGGGTTGCCTGAAAGCGCGGCGCTGGCCATCGTCGCCGCGCGTGCCAGGCGCCCGTTCGCCGACGTGCGCGACCTGTGCCTGCGCGCCGGCCTGGACGAGCGGGCGCGGCGCGCGCTGGCCGAAGCCGGCGCGCTGCAGACACTGGCCGGGCACCGCCACGCCGCACGCTGGGAAGTAGCCGGCATCGAACGGCAGCGGCCGCTGCTGCCCGGCAGCCCCGACGAGGAGGCGGTGGTGCTGCCGGCGCCTTCGGCCGGCGAGGAGGTGCTGGCCGACTACCGGGTGCTCGGCCTCACCCTCGGCGAGCATCCGCTGTCGCTGCTGCGCGCGCGGCTGCAGCGCGAGCGCGTGCTCGACATCGCCCAGGTCCGGCAACTGCCGCACGGGCGCGGCGCCCACGTGGCCGGCATCGTGGTGCAGCGGCAGCGTCCGGGTACGGCCAAGGGCACGGTGTTCGTCACCCTCGAGGACGAGCATGGCCCGCTCAACGTCGTGGTCTGGCAGGACCTGGCTGCACGCCGGCGCAAGGTACTGCTGGGGGCGCGGCTGATGGCGGTGCGCGGGCGCTGGGAACAGGTCGATGGCGTGCAGCACCTGGTCGCCCGCGACCTGCACGACCTCAGCCACCTGCTGGGCGACCTGCAGACCCAATCGCGGGATTTCCACTAGCGCGGCGCATCGGCGCAGTGCCGCGGCACCGGCCCGCGACAGGTGATGCGCTGCCTTCGCGGCGCCCGGCAATGCCGCTAGTCACACCGTGCGTACTGGCGTGCCGCAGTCGTCCGCCGTCGCCTCAATCACCCGCCAGCAGAGCGCGGGCGTGAGCGCCGGGCCTCCCGCGTCACTGCCAATCGGACAGCGCGATCTTCAGTTCCGCGGCGAAGCCCTTGGTTGAAGACACCGGTACCGTGAACACGCGCGGTGACTGCTGGCTGATGCCGATGGCCCTGTCGCTGGCGCTGTCCAGTTCGGCCTGCGTCTTGGGGCCGCCGGCCCACTGGTCGTCGCCCCAGACATAGCGCAGCCGCCAGCCATCGCCATCGGGCCGGGCGAACAGCACCAGCGTGTTGCGGAACAGGTATTCGCCGGGAATGTGGTTCTTCAGGAACAGCGCGCCATCGACCTCGTAGCCGGCGTTGCACACCGCCAGCTCGATCGAGAACGCGACCTCGCTGCCGGCGGTGATGCGGCGGCTGTCCAGGAACACCGAGAACAGCACCGGCGCGCGCGCATCGCGGCGCACGTTGCCATCCGCGTCGAAGATGTCGCCGTACTCGCGGCGCACCGCCGATTCGTTGGCCTGGGTGCGCGCGGTGAGCTGGTAGGTATAGGCGCCGCGCGGCGCCACCGTGGCCTCGATGTAATACGAGGAGCGCACCTGCCTGCCGCGCCTGCGTGCGGCCTCGACCTCCGGTGGCAGCGCCAGCGCGGTGATGTCCAGCTGCGCGGTGGCGCAGATGTCGCCGAACAGGAAGCGCGACAGGTTCTGGTACCCCTCCTCGGAATTGACGATGCCGAAATAGCCGCTGTGGCTGCGGTTGACGAACGCGCGCGGCGCGCCCTCCACCCAGGCGTTGGCGATGCGCACCAGGCCGTCGCTGAGCGCGCCGACCGCGAACGAGGACAGGCCGCGCGCCACCGCGTAGTCGCGGCTGTTGGTGCCGACCAGGCAGAACATGCGCTCGGGCGGGAAGCCGGAATCGCCCAGGGTGTTGACCTTGTCCCTGGGGACCTTCAGGTAGCGCGCCATGTTGCCGCGGTTGAAGTTGTTCATGTCGTTGATCGACAGCAGGTCGGGCACGTTGATGCCGGCGACGTCGATGCCGTTGTGCGGGGTGGCGTAGGTGAACACCTTGTCCACCAGCGTGCGCACCTCGGCGCTGGCCACTTCCGGGTTCTGCAGCAGGCAGCGGCAGATCAGCCCGCCCATCGAGTGCGCCACCAGGTACACCCGGAAGTCGCGGCGCTGGCTGGCATTATTGCCGCACACGCTGTCGCGCAGCTCCAGGATGCGCCGGCCCAGGCTGGCCGCGGCTTCGGTGATCGACGGCGCCTTGCCGTCGCCGAACGCGGGGTCGGCCACGTCGTAGTAGCGGTGGATGACGATGCTGCGCGGGGCGATGCCGCTGCGCAGCTCGGCACCGCCGTCATAGACGTCGCGGTAGCCGTAGTCCTTCATCAGCCGCACCAGCGGCGACTCGAACACGAACTTCACCACCGAGCCATCCTGGGCCTGGCGGATCTTGGTGGAGCCGGCCTCCAGTCCCATGAACGGCGTGGAGGTGGTCTCGACGATCTCCGCGCGGGTCATGGCATAGCCGCGCACGTAGATGATCGGGAAGAAAGGGCGCTGAATCCTGTCCATGTCCGGCTCCACGGGAAGGGAGGTCCATACTCGGCCATTGTCGTCGCATCCGTGGCGACCGGAACGCGAACGAGTGCACGGCCTGCAGCGTGCATGCGAGGGCAGGGCGCGTCCGCGGCCTCGCGGCGGACGGATTGGCATCGCGTGCCCGGAATACCGAATGGCGTGCGCACCGGTGGCTGCGGCCGGCGCTGCCCCGACGTGCCGTCCAGGCCACGGGGCGATGCGCTGCTGGTCAGTCGGCGGCGGCGCGATCCAGCTGGCGGTAGCCGATGGCTTCGGCCAGGTGCGTGCGCTCGATGGGGCCGCCACCGGCCAGGTCGGCGATGGTGCGGGCCACGCGCAGGATGCGGTGCATCGAGCGTGCGGACAGCTGCAGGCGTTCCATCGCCTGTTCGAGCATGGCTTGGTCGGTGGCGGTCAGCACGCAGTCGCGCAGGGTCTGTCCCGGGTCGAGGCGGGCGTTGGGGGTACCGGCGCGTTGCAGCTGGTGGGTACGCGCCTGCGTTACCCGGGCCTGCACGGCGGCGCTGGTTTCGGCGGGCGGAGCATCGCCGCGCAGTTCGGACGGTGGCAGCCGTGGCACCTGCAGCTGCAGGTCGATGCGGTCCAGCAGCGGGCCGGAGATGCGCGCGCGGTAGCGGGCGATCGCATCGGCCGAGCAGCGGCACCGGCCACTGCGGTCGCCGGCCCAGCCGCACGGGCATGGGTTCATCGCCGCCACCAGCTGGAAGCGGGCCGGGAACTCGGTGCTGCGCGCGGCCCGTGCGATGGTGACCACGCCCGATTCCAGCGGCTCGCGCAGCACTTCGAGGGTCTGCCGCTTCCATTCGGGCAATTCATCCAGGAACAACACGCCGTTGTGCGCCCGCGATATCTCGCCGGGCCGCGGCAGCGCGCCGCCGCCGACCAAAGCGACCGCGCTGGCGGTGTGGTGCGGGGCGCGGTAGGGCCGTTGCCGCCAGCGTGCCGGGTCCACGCCGTGGCGCCCGACCGAGGCGATGGCCGCCGTTTCCAGGGCTTCGGCCTCGCTGGCCTCGGGCAGGATGCCGGGCAGCCGCGAGGCCAGCAGGGTCTTGCCGCAGCCGGGCGAGCCGACCAGCAGCAGGTGGTGGCCGCCGGCTGCGGCGATCTCCAGTGCGCGGCGGGCCTGCGCATGGCCGCGCACGTCGGCCAGGTCCGGCAGCGGCGCGGGGTCGCGGGTGCTGACCTGCGCGTCGGGCAGGGTCTTCTCGCCAGCCAGGGCGGCGCAGACTTCCAGCAGGGTGCGCGCGACCTTGACCGTCGCCTGCCGTGCCAGCGCGGCCTCGTCGGCGTTGTCCGGCGCCACCACCAGCGTGCGCCGTTCACGCGCCGCGGCGATGGCCGCGGGCAGCGCGCCGTCCACGCCGCGCAGTTCGCCGGTCAGCGCCAGCTCGCCGATGAACTCGTGTGCCGCCAGCGCCTGGCGGTCGATCTGGCCGCTGGCGGCGAGGATGCCCAGTGCGATGGGCAGGTCGAAACGGCCGCCGTCCTTGGGCAGATCGGCCGGGGCCAGGTTGATGGTGATGCGCCGGGCCGGGAACTCGAACTGTGCGCAGAGAATGGCCGCGCGCACCCGGTCGCGCGATTCGCGTACCGCCGCTTCGGGCAGGCCCACGATCTGGGTGCAGGGTAGCCCGCCGGACAGGTGCACTTCGACCCGTACCGGCGGCGCATCCACCCCGGCGCGGGCACGGCTGTGCACCAGCGCCAGGCTCATGGGCGTGGCTCAGGCGTCGCCGGTGGGGCGCTTTTCCAGTGCGGCGACAGCCTGTTCCAGCGCGTCCAGCTTCTCGCGGGTGCGCAGCAGCACGGCGCGCTGCACTTCGAACTCCTCGCGGGTGACCAGGTCCAGTTTGGCCAGGCCGGCCTGCAGCGCACTCTTGAAAGTGGCTTGCAGTTCCTCGCGCGATTCGCGCAGGCCCGGTGGCACCAGGTCGCTCAGGCGGCGGGCCAGCGCATCGATGTGGTTGAGGTCGATCATGGGGTGCTCTCCGCAGGGGCAGGCTGGCAGGTTAGGCGCCGCCGGCAACCGCGGCCATCGGGCTCTGTTGCGTGGGGACATCAGGATAATCCCTTGCCGTCCGTGCGGCACGCCCCGCGCCTGCCGGGTCAGCGCCGGGCAGGCTATGCTTTCCCCGGCACACAGACAGGGAAACGACCGATGAAAATGATCATGGCCATCGTCAAGCCGTTCAAACTGGACGACGTGCGCGAGGCGCTCGCCGAGCGCGGCGTGGCCGGCATCACCGTCACCGAGGTCAAGGGCTTTGGCCGGCAGAAGGGCCACACCGAGCTGTATCGCGGCGCCGAGTACGTGGTCGATTTCCTGCCCAAGGTGAAGATCGAGGTCGCGGTCACCGACGCCCAGGCCGACGAGGTGGTGGAGGCCATCGTCAAGGCCGCCGGCACCGGCAAGATCGGCGACGGCAAGGTGTTCGTGTACGACCTGGGCAGCGTGGTGCGCATCCGCACTGGCGAGCTCGACGCCGACGCGCTCTGAACCATGGCGACCGTGGACGGTGAATTCGGCCAGCGCCTGCAGCGGGCCCTGGCGATGCTGGATGGCAAGGGCCTGCCGCGCGGCACGTCCGCGCCGTTGCTGTACCGGTGGTTGTGGAAGCTCGGTTTCCGCGTGCCGCCGCCGCTCATGATGGGGTTTGTCCCGAATGCCTTGCTGATGGGGGGCTTCTTCGGGCCGACCTGGGGCTTGGTGATGTGGTTGATGGTCTGGCGCCGTTCGCAGATGCCGGCGGGCATGGTGCTGTTGGCCATGGTGTTGGCCGGCGTGCTGTTCGGCCTGGCGATGGGGCTGCACGCGCGCCGGAATGCGCGCCGGCGCGGCATTCCGCTCTGGCGCGATTTCCAGGGTTGAGCGCGGCTGGCGGGCCGCTGCCGGTGTTGCTCACCGCGGCGGGCGAGCCACGGACAGTGGCATGCGTGCCCGGGCAGGCCGGCCACTGGTCGGTATCGCCGCAGCCGGCTCCCAGGTGGCGGCCGGGTGATCGATCCCCGTCCTGAACCAAGCGCTGCGCATCCGCGAGGTCGCCTCCGGCGCTGAAGCTGCTGGGTCCTGTGGGCCAGCGGGCGTCGCGGGGAGCCACAAGCGAAAGACGCGACGCGGGTCGTTCCGGACGGGAGCCCCGGGCCCTCCGCCGATGCCGGGGCCACGAAGGCGATCCGGCGGGACAGGGCCCCATGCGGGAAAGGAGAGCGCCAGGCCCAGGCGCGGACATGGCGGGCGGTACCGATGCCTCAATCGCTGCTGCCTCCGGGTTGCTTGTCCGTGCCCATTGCTTCCAGCGCCGCGCGGGCGCTGCGGCTGGCCGGATCGAGCTTCAGGGCGGTGCGGTAGCTTTGGCGCGCTTCATCCAGCCGCCCCGCCGCGCGATACGCCTCCCCGAGACTGTCGTGGGTGTTGGCCGAACCGGGATATGCCGCCACGCCCCATTCGAATACGCTGACCGCCTCGTCCTTGCGGCCCGCGCGAAGGAATCTGTAGCCCAGCGCGTTCAGCGCCCTCTCGCTGTGGTCGTAGTCGTCGCGGCGCGCTGCGAGGCCTTCATAGGCCGCCGTCATGGCCTTGGGCCCCTGGCGATAGGCGATGGGGGTCAGCAGGTCGTCCAGGCTCCGCTTTGCCGGTTGCATCGGCTTGCCGTTGAGCACCTCCATGAGGTCCTGGCCCATCGTCACCACAAGCGCGCCCTGCCAGAAATTGTCGAGGATGATGACGCAGTCCTCGTGCGACTCGGACCGCAGGTAATAGCTCTGGTAGCCCGGTACGCTGCCGGTGTGGGAGACGACCTGCAGCCTGGCGCCATCGGGCAGTGTCCAGTCATCGACATTCCACCCGAACCCATGGTGCGACGCCTGCGCTGTCAGCATCTGGCGCCGCGTGTCGTGGCTCAGCAGGCGCTCGCCATACAGCGCCCGGTCGAAGCGGTAGAGATCGTCGACCGTGGTGTAGATGCCCGCCGCCGCGAACGACACGCTCGGGTCGATCCACTGCGGCTGCACCAGGGTGCCTTCCGCGGTGCGGGTGTAGCCTTCGGCGAGCCGTTCCAGCACCGACCTGCCGTTGAAAACACCACTGGCGGCCATGCCTGCCGGGGCGAAGATCCGCTCCTGCAGGTTGTCCTCAAGAGGCTGCCCGGTCGCCTGTTCGATCAGCAGGCCGAGCAGGAAGAAGCCATTGTTGTTGTATCGCCACTGCTGGCCCGGATTTTCCAGGAGCGTCGGCTTGATCCACTCACGCGCAAAATCCATCGGCGCATAGCTGCGGCGCGCAGCGGTCTGCCACCACGGGTCGGTGTAGCGGCCGGGGACGTCGGCAAGCCCCGAGGTGTGGCTGAGCAGCTGGGCCACCGTCACCTTCGCCGCAGGCGTCCCGGCGTAGAGCGCCGGCAGGTATTCGCCCAGTGTCCCGTCCAACCGCAGCGTGCCCTGCTGGACCAGTTGCATGGTGAGCGTGGCGACCAGCGGCTTGCTCAGCGAGCCGACCCGATAGCGCCCTTCCACCCGGCTGGGCGTTGCCCATTCAACATTGGCCTGGCCGTAGGCGGCGCGCAGCAGCACCTGGTCTCCCCGCGCCACCAGCACCGTCCCGTTGAACCCACGGTGATCGGCGTAGCTGTCGACCAGGCGGCGCAGTTCATCGGCCGTGGGAGGCTGCTTGGCCAGGGCGACTGCGCTGCACGTCAGCAGGACGAAACCAAACACCCGGGCAATGGGACGCATCGATTGGCCTACGTTGGAGAACCCATCCGAAGCTAGCGGTTGACTACAGTTGTAGTCAATGGGTCGTCCGGCATGGTTCCAGGGCCCTCCGGGCGAGGCGCCGTGCCAGGCAGCGTGATGGCTGCGTTCGGCAGCCGGGTGGACCGGGGGATGCGCGGCGCCTGGAGAACCAACGAAAACCCCGCGCCGGTGGCCGGCGCGGGGTCGGGGTACGTCGCTGCGGTGTGGCGCGGGCTTACTCGCCCAGCGCCTTGGCCACGAACGGCGGGCTGACCAGCACGCCGGTGTGCAGCGGGGCAGTGTAGTACAGCGTGTCGAACGGCTTGGCGGCGGCATCTTCCTGGCGGAAGCCGAAGCCGAAGCCGGCCTGCTTGCTGGCCACGGTCACCGACCACCAGCCGGTTGGGTAGCACGGCTGCGGGAACGGCAGGGTCTTGAACGACTGGAAGCCGGCCTTGCCCATCTCCGCGCGCATGTCCTTGATCAGGTCCAGCAGCGCCAGCGGCGATTCGCTCTGCTGCACCAGCAGGCCGTCGTCCTTCAGCGCGCGGAAGCAACTTTCGAAGAAGGCCTTGTTGAACAGGCCCTCGGCCGGGCCGACCGGGTCGGTGGAGTCCACGATCACCACGTCGACGCTGCCCGGCGCGCAGTTGGCCATGTAGGCCACGCCGTCGTCGAACAGCAGCTCGGCACGGGCATCGCCGTTGGACTCGCACAGCTCCGGGAAGTACTTCTCGGCCATGCGCGTGACCTGCTCGTCGATGTCGCACTGGGTGGCGCTTTCAACGCCCGGGTGCTTGAGCACCTCGCGCAGGGTGCCACAGTCGCCGCCGCCGATGATCACCACGCGCCTGGGCGCCGGGTGGGTGAACAGCACCGGGTGGCTGATCATCTCGTGGTAGAAGAAGTTGTCCTTGGTGGTCAGCATCATGGCGCCATCGATGACCATCAGCTTGCCCCAGTCGGTGCTGTCGTAGATCTCGATCTTCTGGAACGGCGACTGCACTTCGTCCAGCTTGCCGGTGATGCGGAAACCGATGGCCGAGCCGGTCGGCTGGAAGTGTTCGATGAACCAGTTGTCGTGGGTGGTCATGGGGATTCCTGGGTGCAATGGACTTTTCCCTTCTCCCGCGGGCGGGAAAAGGTGCCCCGGAGGGCGGGCGAGGGGGGCGGCAAAGCCCGGTACGACGGGGTCTGCGCCGTATTTCCGCCCCTGGATCCCGCTCCGGAGCGGGAGGGCGGAAGGCGCGGGCGCGGATTGTAACGGACCCTTGCCCCGCTGGCGTTAGAATGCGCGTCCTTTTTATCCACAGCCGAGAGTTGCTACGCCGATGAGCGATTGGTCCCTCGACCAGGCCCGCAAGACCTATTCGATCCCGCACTGGTCCGACGGTTATTTCGACGTCGATGCCGCCGGGCATGTCGTGGTGCGCCCCACCGGCGCGCGGGGCCCGGCCGTGTCGTTGCCGGAAATCGTCGATTCGGCGCGTGCCGCCGGCGCCAAACTGCCGCTGCTGGTGCGGTTCCCGGACATCCTCGGCGAGCGTCTGGGCAAGCTGCAGGCGGCTTTCGCCCAGGCCCAGCGTGACTGGGATTACCGTGGCGGCTACACCGCGGTCTATCCGATCAAGGTCAACCAGCACCGCGGCGTGGCCGGCACCCTGGCCAGCCACCATGGCGAGGGTTTCGGCCTGGAAGCCGGCTCCAAGCCGGAGCTGATGGCGGTACTGGCGTTGAGCCGGCCGGGCGGGCTGATCGTCTGCAACGGCTACAAGGACCGCGAGTACATCCGCCTGGCGCTGATCGGCCGCAAGCTCGGCCTGCAGACCTATATCGTCATCGAGAAGCCCTCCGAGCTGAAGCTGGTGCTGGAGGAATCCAGGGCGCTGGACGTGAAGCCGGGCCTGGGCGTGCGCATGCGCCTGGCATCGCTGGGTGCCGGCAAGTGGCAGAACAGTGGCGGCGACAAGGCCAAGTTCGGGCTGTCGCCGCGCCAGCTGCTGGACCTGTGGAAGTCGCTGCGCGATACCGAGTACGCCGACTGCCTGAACCTGCTGCACTTCCACATGGGCAGCCAGATCAGCAACGTGCGCGACATCGCCAACGGCATGCGCGAGGCCACCCGCTATTTCGTCGAGCTCTCGCGCCTGGGCGCGAAGATCAGCCACGTCGACGTCGGCGGTGGCCTGGGCATCGACTACGAAGGCACCCGCTCGCGCAGCTACTGCTCGATCAACTACGGCCTGAACGCCTACGCCAGCAACATCGTGCAGCCGCTGGCCGAGGCCTGCGAAGCGCACGCGCTCCCGCCGCCGCGCATCGTCACCGAGTGCGGCCGCGCGATGACCGCCCACCACGCGGTGCTGATCGCCAATGTGTCCGAAGTGGAGCAGGCCGCCGATGGACGCATCCCCGAGGCGCATGACGACGAGCCGGCCGCGATCCGCCACCTGCGCGAGATCCATGACGAACTGGACCAGCGCCCGGCGGTGGAGCTGTTCCAGGAAGCCCAGCACTTCCACGCCGAAGGCCTGAGCGCCTACGCCCTGGGCCAGATCGACCTGCCGCAGCGTGCGCGCATCGACGACCTGTTCTACGCCATCGCCAACGGCGTGCGCGCGCGCCTGAGCTACGACGAGAAGAGCCATCGCCCCGCGCTGGACGAGCTGAACGACCGCCTGGTCGACAAGTACTTCGTCAATTTCAGCGTGTTCGAATCGATCCCCGATGCCTGGGCCATCGACCAGGTGTTCCCGATCGTGCCGATCGAGCGCCTGGACGAGCGCCCGGACCGCCGCGGCGTGATCGCCGACATGACCTGCGATTCGGACGGCATGGTCAAGACCTACGTCGAGAACGAGAGCCTGGACAGCTCGCTGCCGCTGCACTCGGTGGGTCATGGCGAGAGCTACCGCATCGGCTTCTTCCTGGTCGGCGCCTACCAGGAAATCCTCGGCGATATCCACAACCTGTTCGGCGACACCGATGCGGTGGAAGTCACGGTCGATGGCAGCGGTTATCGCATCGCCCAGCAGCGTCGCGGCGACACCACCGACGTGATGCTCGATTACGTCGGCTACCGCCTGGACGACCTGCGCGCGGCCTACCGGCAACGCGTGGCCGCGGCCAACCTGCCGGCCGAGCGTGCCGCCGAACTGGATGCCGCGCTGGAAGCGGGCCTGACCGGTTACACCTACCTGTCGGACGAGCCGCTGGGCTGAGCCGGCCGCGGCCATCGCCGCGCTGACGAGGGGGCGGGCGGTGCCCGCCCCTTCTCATTTGCGGCCTGTGCTGCGCGCGATGCCGGGATGGGCGCCAGCGTCGAGGACAGGCATGGGAACAGCCCATCGCATCGCAGCCACCGGCATGCCCGTCCGTGTCGCCGGCATCAGCCCTCGCGCGCGACCTGGAAGCCGGCGAACGACTGGCTCACCGGCATCAGCTCCAGGCGGTTGACGTTCAGGTGCGGCGGCAGGGTGGCGACCCAGAAGATCTGTTCGGCGATGTCCTGCGCGGTCATCGGGTTGGCGCCCTTGTACAGCTGGTCCGAGGCGGCCTGGTTGCCATGGGTGCGCACCAGGGTGAACTCGGTTTCGGCCATGCCCGGCTCGATCGCGGTCACGCGTACGCCGGTGCCGTGCAGGTCGGCGCGCAGGCCCAGCGAGAACTGGCTGACAAAGGCCTTGGTGCCGCCATAGGCGTTGCCGCCCGGATACGGGTAGATGGCGGCGGTGGAACTGATGTTGATGATCGCCCCGCGGCGTTCGATCAGCCGCGGCAGCAGGTGATGGGTCAGGGTGACCAGCGCGGTGACGTTGGTATCGATCATCGTGCGCCAGTCTTCCAGGCTGGCGTGCTGGGCAGCGGCGGTGCCCTGCGCCAGGCCGGCGTTGTTGACCAGCAGGTCGATGCCACCGAACGCCGCCGGCAACGCCGCCAGTGCCGCCTCCATCGCCGCCGGATCGCGGATGTCGAAGACCGCGGCGTGCACCCGCTCGGCCCCGAACTCGTCCACCAGCGGCTGCAGGCGCTCGGCACGGCGGCCGGTGGCGATCACCTTCCAGCCGGCGGCGGCGAAGCGACGGGCGGCGGCGGCACCGAAACCGGACGTGGCGCCGGTGATCAGGACGGTCTTGGACATGACGGTTTCCCAGGGAGAAGAGGCCGTCGATTTTCGCACCTTCGCGCAGCACCGGCGCTGGCGTGATGCGGACACCCCGAACACGTCCATCGCGTCAACGCGCATGCCCATGGCGCCCACCCACCGGAGACCCACCCCCTTGAGCCAAGGGGCGCACCGACAGGCGCGGGGTTGTGGGAAAAAACAGGCACGGGACCCAAGGTTTGTTTCACAAACGCGGGGTGAAGCCTCTGTAGCGACATCACTGCGCCCACGATTTCCGCACCTCGCAGAACACGGGGCTCGTAGACGCGGAGCCTGCCGCGAATGGTGCACTTTGCCAAATCCTGTGCGTGGCAAGCCCCGCACCCACGATGTTCCCGCCGGAGCCACAGCCCCCTTGAGTCAAGGGGGCGCGCCGACAGGCGCAGGGTTGTGGAAGAAGAGGGCGTGGGGCCCGATGTCTGCGCAGCAGACATCGGGGTAACACCGCCGTGGCGGTGTCACCGTGGCGCGCCGACAGGCGCAGGGTTGTGGAAGAAAAGGGCGTGGGGCCCGATGTCTGCGCAGCAGACATCGGGGTAAAACCGCCAAAGCGGTGTTACTGCGCCTTGATGGCCATCGCCTGCAGGCCGCTGCCGTTGAGCTTGGCCTTGGCCTCGGCCAGTTCGCTGGCGGTGCCGTAGGGGCCCATGCGCACGCGGTAGACCGTGTTGCCGTTGATCTGCGCCGATTCGACGCGGGCGGCCAGGCCCATCATCGCCAGCTTGGCCTTGGTCGCCTCGGCGTCGCCGGAAGCGCCGAAGGCGCCGGCCTGGAGGATGTAGCGGACGTTGTCGCCGCCCGCCGCGGTTGCCGGTGCCGCTGGCTCCGCCCGCCTGGGTGCGCTGTCGGCTGCGGCCACGGCAGGTGCCGGGGGAGTCGCCGTGGTGCCGGCAGGCGTGCCTGCGGCTGCGGCCTGGCGCGGCGTCTCGCTGATCGGTGCCGGCAACGGTGCGGCGGCCGCCGGTACCGGGCGCCCTTCCAGGGCAGCCTGCGCGCGCTGCGCTTCGCTGGCCTGCGCTGCCCGCGCGGCCTGGCTTCGGCGCTGTTCCTCGGCACGCGCACTGGCGGCCAGCTCGGCGTCGGACATCTGCACTTCCTTGCCCGGCAGCAGGGTGTAGAAGTCGTACTGGGTCGCGGCCGGCTTATCCGCAGGCTGCGCGCCATCGTGCGCGGCCGGACGGGGGAGGTCGGCGCCGGCGTCGATGTCGGCATCGGCGACCGGGGCCGGCTGTGCGTCCGGATTGGGCTGGGGGCCGACCCGCAGGAAGCCGTCGCCTTCTTTCTTGAACAGGTTCGGGGCGGCCAGGAACACCACGGCCGCGATCGCCGCGCCGGCGACCAGCCATACCCAGCCGGGCGTACCGTTGCCGCTGTTGCGCCGGGCCTGGCTCTTGCCGCGTCGTGCTGCCATTTCTGCAACGTCTCCTTGCTTACATCTTTTCCGGCGCGCTCACGCCCAACAGGCCCAGGCCGTTGGCGAGCGTCTGCCGCGCGGCGCCGGCCAGTGCCAGCCGGGCGTTGCGGGTGGCGGCATCGTCCACCAGTACCGGCGTCCCGTGATACCACGTGTGGAAGGCGTGCGCCAATTCACGCAGGTACTGTGCCACCAGGTGCGGTTCCAGCGACACGCCGGCGGCCTCGACCACTTCCGGGTAACGCGAGATTTCGTTCATCAGCTCCAGCGACGCCGCGTCGTCCAGCTGCGCCAGCGCGGACAGGCCCATCGCCTGGTCGTAGTCCATGCCCTTCTCCTGCGCCTGCCGCAGCAGAGAGCAGACGCGGGCATGCGCGTACTGCACGTAGAACACCGGGTTGTCGTTGCTCTGCTGGCGTGCCAGGTCGATGTCGAAGGTCAGCTGGGAATCGGGCTTGCGCGCGATCAGGAACCAGCGCACCGCATCGCTGCCGACCTCGTCGATCAGGTCGCGCAGGGTCAGGTAGCTGCCGGCGCGCTTGGACAGCTTCACTTCCTCGCCGCCGCGCATCACCGTCACCATCTGGTGCAGCACGTATTCCGGCCAGCCCTGGGGGATGCCCACGCCCAGCGCCTGCAGGCCGGCGCGCACCCGCGCCAGCGAGCCGTGGTGGTCGGCGCCCAGTTCGGTGATGGCGCGCTCGTAACCACGCTGCCACTTGCTCAGGTGGTAGGCCACGTCCGGCAGGAAGTAGGTGTAGGTGCCGTCGGACTTGCGCATCACGCGGTCCTTGTCGTCACCGAAATCGGTCGAGCGCAGCCACAGCGCGCCGCCTTCCTCGTAGGTGTGGCCGGAGGCGACCAGCTGGTCCACCGTCTCGGCGACCTTGCCGTCGGTGTACAGCGAGCTTTCCAGGAAATAGATGTCGAAATCCACGCCGAACGCAGCCAGGTCCTGGTTCTGCTCGTTGCGCAGGTAGGCCACGGCGAAGCGGCGGATGGCGTCGATGTCCCCGGCATCGCCGGCACCGACCACCTGGCTGCCTTCCAGCTCGACGGTCTGGCCGAGCAGGTAGGCCTTGGCGACGTCGGCGATGTACTCGCCGTTGTATGCCTCGGCCGGCCACTGCTCGTCGCCCGGCTTGAAGCCGCGTGCGCGCGCCTGGACCGAGCGGGCCAGGTTCTCGATCTGCACACCGGCGTCGTTGTAGTAGAACTCGCGCCTGGCATTCCAGCCGTTGGCTTCCAGCACGCGGGCGATGCAGTCGCCGATCGCGCCGGCGCGGCCATGGCCGACGTGCAGCGGGCCGGTCGGGTTGGCCGAGACGTACTCGACGCCGACGCTGCGGCCGTTGCCGCCCAGGTTGCGGCCGTAGTCCGCGCCTTCGCGCAGCACGCTGGCGACCTCGCGCTGGAATGCCACCGGCGCCAGCTTGAAGTTGATGAAGCCCGGGCCGGCGATCTCGACGCTGGCGACGTCGTCGCTGGGTGGCAGCGCCGCGACCAGCGCCTGCGCCACCGCGCGCGGGTTGCTGCGTGCGGCCTTGGCCAGCAGCATCGCGGCATTGGTGGCGAAATCGCCGTGCTCGCGGGTCTTGGGTCGTTCGACCACGAAATCCGGCGGCAGGGTGTCGGCAGGCAGGGTGCCGTTGGCGCGCAAGGCTTCGATGCCTTGGCCGATCAGGGCGCGGAGTAGGGATTTCACGTGACTGTCTGCTTGGAGCGCGGAACTGACCATTTTACCCGACCGGCGGGGCCGCTGCTCCCGCGGCGGCGCGGCCGGTCAGCGAAGTCAACAGCGCGTGCAGGCTGCGGCCGGGGCTTGCATGGCCAGCGGCCGTGCCGTGCGATGGGGCTGCCATGCCTGTCCCGGAAGACCGGTGCAGGCGCGCCACGCCCGGGGCGGGGGCCGGCGGGCAGGCGCATCCGGCTACATCCAGCCGCGGGCCGCCAGCGACACCGGCGGGCCATCGCCGATGACGAAGTGGTCCAGCAGCCGTATCTGAACCAGGGCCAGTGCCTCGCGCAGGCGCAGGGTGACGGTACGGTCGGCCGCCGACGGTTCGGCGCTGCCGGAAGGATGGTTGTGGCCGACGATCACCGCCGCGGCGTTGTGTGCCAGGGCCCGGCGCACCAGTTCGCGCGGGTGCACCTCGGCGCCGTCGATGGTGCCGCGGAACAGCTCCTCGAAGGCCAGTGCCCGGTGCCGGCTGTCCAGGAACAGGGCGGCGAACACCTCGTGCGGCCGCGGCCGCAGCCGCTGCACGAAATAACGGCCGGCCGAGTCCGGGTCGGTGAGGGTGGTGCCGCGCTCCAGGTCCGAGGCCAGGTGGCGCTGGCCCAGCTCCAGTGCCGCCACCAGCCGGCAGGCGCGGGCCGGGCCCAGGCCCGGCACCCGCATCAACTCGCGCGCGCCATGGTCCATCAACTGCCGCAGCGGGCCATGTACGTGCAGCATCTCGCGTGCGGTCCGTATCGCATCCTGGCCGGGCAGGCCCGAGCCCAGGAAGATGGCCAGCAGCTCCGCGTCGGACAGGACGCTGGCACCTTGTGCCAGCAGCTTCTCGCGGGGGCGTTCGGAGTCGGGCCAGTGGCGGATGTGCATGGCCTCAGGGTGGCCGTCAAGCGTGTGCAGGGTAATAAGTCGTCACGGACCCTTCGGGTAAGCTAAAGATTCTTGTGCAGGTAGGATTTCCCAAGTGACCGGCTTTCCCCACAGTGTCCATGCGCCCTCCCGGCCGCTGGACGGACAGAAGCTGCTGCTGTGCGTCGGCGGCGGCATCGCCGCCTACAAATCGCTGGAGCTGGTGCGCCGCCTGCGCGACGCCGGCGCCCACGTGCAGGTGGCCATGACCGACGGTGCGCAGCAGTTCGTCACGCCGTTGAGTTTCCAGGCCCTGTCCGGGCAACCGGTGCGCACCACGCTGTGGGACAGCGCCGCCGAGCAGGCGATGGGCCATATCGAACTGGCACGCTGGGCCGACCGCATCGTCATCGCCCCGGCCACCGCCGACCTGCTGGCGCGGCTGGCGCACGGCCATGCCGACGACCTGGTCACCACGCTGTGCCTGGCCACGACCGCGCCGCTGACGGTGTGCCCGGCGATGAACCACCGGATGTGGCTGCATCCGGCCACCCAGGCCAACATCGCGCTGCTGCGCGAGCGCGGCGCGCAGGTGATCGGGCCGGAGGACGGCCCGCTGGCCGAGGGCGAATCCGGCCCCGGGCGGCTGAGCGAACCGGAGGCCATCGTCGCCGCGCTGGCCGGCCAGGCCGCGCCCGCGGCGGTTGCGGCCGTGCCGGACCGGCTGCAGGGCATGCGCGTGCTGATCAGCGCCGGGCCGACGTATGAGGACCTGGACCCGGTGCGCTATGTCGGCAACCGCTCCAGCGGCAAGATGGGCTACGCGCTGGCGGCCGCGGCCGCACGTCGTGGCGCGCGGGTGGTGCTGGTCAGTGGCCCGGTGCAGTTGCCGACGCCGGCCGGCGTGCAGCGGGTGGACGTACGCTCGGCCGCGCAGATGCGCGAGGCGGTGCTGGCCGCGCTGCCGGCCGATATCTACATCGGCGCGGCGGCCGTGGCCGACTACACCCCGCGCCAGGTGGCGCAGCAGAAGCTGAAGAAGACCGCGGGCAGCCAGACGCTGACCCTGGAGCTGGTGCGCACCCCGGACATCCTGGCCGAGGTGGCCACCCAGGAGCAGGCGCTGAAGCTGGTGGTCGGCTTTGCCGCCGAGACCCACGACGTGGAGAAGTACGCGCGTGGCAAGCTCGCCGACAAGCACCTGGACCTCATCATCGCCAACCAGGTCGGTATCACCGGCGGCGGCTTCGAGAGCGACCAGAACGCGGCGACCGCCTACTGGGGCGATGGCCAGCGCGCGTTTCCGGGTACCGCCAAGACGCAGCTGGCCGAACAACTGCTGGACCTGATCGCGGAGAGACTGGACGCATGAACATGGACGCCGCCCCGCACCCATTGCAGGTGAAGCTGCTGGACCCCCGCTTCGGCGATGCCTGGCCGCTGCCGGCCTATGCCACCGAGGCCAGCGCTGGCATGGACCTGCGCGCGGCGATCGAAGTGCCGATGACGCTGGAACCCGGCGACACGGCGCTGCTGCCCAGCGGCATCGCCATCCATATCGCCGACCCGGGCCTGTGCGCCGTGGTGCTGCCGCGCTCGGGGCTGGGCCACCGCCATGGCATCGTGCTGGGCAACGGTACCGGCCTGATCGATGCCGATTACCAGGGGCCGCTGCTGATCAGCGTGTGGAACCGCGGCCGCGAGCCGTTCACCATCGAACCGGGCGACCGCGTCGCCCAGCTGGTTGTCATGCCCATCGCCCGCGTGACCTTGCAGGTGGTGGATACTTTCATCGACAGTGCGCGTGGAACGGGTGGATTCGGCCACACCGGAGTGCGCTGACAGGGGAAACGCACGATGAGCCAAGGGAACCAAAGCGGGCGCCCGCGCCCGGCGCTCGGCCGTTCGACGCCGCTGCTGGCGGCACTGCTGGTGCTGCTGGCCGGCTGGTTCGGCTGGGGGGCCTTCGAGCAGTGGCGGCAGGCCGGCACCGGCGCCCGGCTGGAGCAGGCGCGCGACCAGGCGGTGCAGGAGCTGCACAAGGCCCTTGCCGCGCAGACCGCGCAGTTCGCGCGCCAGCTCGAGTTGGAGCCGGTCAAGGCCGCGCTGGCCCAGGGCGATGGTGCGGCCGTGGCATCGGCGGTGCGTGAAAAATGGGGCGGGGTGGACGACGCGCAGGTATTCGACGGTGCGCTCGCCGATGCCTACGCCGACCCGGCCGCGTTCGGCTATTCGCGGCTGGCCCTGCTGGAACTGGCGATGAGCGAAGGCAAGCCGGTGGCGCGGGTGGTGCGTGACGGCAACGCGCCGCGCCTCGGGCTGGCCGCACCGGTGCGGCTGCAGGAGCGGCCGGCGGTGGTCTACGTGCGCCAGCCGCTGAACCCCCTGACCACCGTGTTCGATGCGCTGGATTCGCCCGATTCGGCCTTCCTCGGCCTGCGCCAGGGCGGGTTCACCATCGTGCGTCGGGGCGATACCGCCCTGGGCGGTGGCGCCGATGCGCTGGCGCGGCCGGTGGCCGACACCGGCCTGCGCGTGGTCGCGGAAATGCCCGACATGAGCGAAGGCCCGCTGGGCCTGGGCACGCTGGCCTGTGCGACGGTGGCGCTGCTGATGCTGGCGACGGCGGTGCTGTTGCTGGTCGGCCGCAAGCGCCTGCGCCTGCCTGTGCTGCGGCGCGGTAGCGAGGCGGTCGATGCCGACAATGGCGTCACCCTGAGCGAGGCGCTGGCGCAGGAACCGCTGCCGGTGGCGGCGGCGCGCGTGCGCGGCGCGGGCGACGGCGAGGATGAACCGGCGCCCGAGCTGGACATCGGCACGGTGCCCGCCGGCATTTTCCGCGCCTACGACATCCGCGGGGTGGTCGGCAGCGAGCTGACGCCGGCCGTGGCCACGCTGATCGGCCAGGCCATCGGCACCCAGATGCAGGCCCAGGGCCTGCGCGAGGTGGTGGTGGGGCGCGACGGCCGCCTGTCCGGCCCCGAACTGGTGGCCGGGCTGGTCGAAGGCCTGCGCCGCGCCGGCTGTGATGTCATCGACATCGGCATGGCGCCGACCCCGGTGGTGTACTTCGCCGCGTACCACCTGCGCGCCGGCAGCTGCGTGGCGGTGACCGGCAGCCACAATCCGCCGGACTACAACGGCTTCAAGATCGTCATCGGCGGCGAAACCCTGTCCGGCGAGGCGATCACCGACCTGCACCGGTGCATCGTCGAAGGCCGCCTGCAGCGTGCCGATGCCCCGGGCGGGCTGCAGCAGCGCGAGGTCATCGCCGACTACGTGCAGCGCATCGCCGACGACGTGCAGCTGGACCGCCCGCTCAAGGTGGTGGCCGATGCCGGCAACGGCGTCGCCGGCGCGGTCGCCCCGCAGCTGCTGGAAGCCATCGGCGCCGAGGTGATCCCGCTGTACTGCGAGGTCGACGGACAGTTCCCCAACCACCACCCGGACCCGAGCGAACCGCACAACCTCGAGGACCTGGTGCAGATGGTCCGGCGTTTCGACGCCGACCTCGGCGTGGCCTTCGACGGCGACGGCGACCGCCTGGGCGTGGTCACCCGCGATGGCCGGATCGTGTTCGCCGACCGCCTGCTGATGCTGTTCGCCGCCGACGTGCTGGCGCGCAACCCCGGCGCGATGGTGATCTACGACGTCAAGTGCACCGGCCGCCTGGCCGACTACATCCTGCGCAACGGCGGCAGCCCGATGATGTGGAAGACCGGGCATTCGCTGATCAAGGCGCGCATGCGCGAGACCGACGCCGAGCTGGCTGGCGAGATGAGCGGCCACTTCTTCTTCAAGGAGCGCTGGTACGGCTTCGACGACGGCCTGTACGCCGCCGCGCGCCTGCTGGAGATCCTGGCGCAGCGCGAGGAAGACCCGTCCGAGGTGTTCGACGAACTGCCCGATGCGGTCTCCACGCCGGAGCTGAAAGTGGCGGTGGCCGAAGGCACCCAGCATGCGCAGGTGGCGTTGGTGGTGGCCGCCGCGCAGGCCGAGGATTCGCCGTTCGCGGCCGCCCGCATCTCCACCATCGACGGCCTGCGCGCGGATTTCAGCGACGGCTGGGGGCTGGTGCGCGCGTCCAACACCACCCCGGTGCTGGTGCTGCGGTTCGAGGCGGACGACGCGGACGCGCTGGAGCGGATCAAGGGCCTGTTCCGCGAGCAGCTGCGGCAGGTGCTGCCGGCCGGCACCGAACTGGGCTTTTGAGCCGGGGTACCCGCGCCGCACGCGGGTGCCCGGCCGTTCGCCGCGAGGCACAGCACGCGCGCCCGGTGGCGCGTGGCGCTAGGGTGCCTGGAAGCGCAGGCCGACGCCCGGTTCGGTGAACAGGTAGCGCGACTGCAGCGCCGAGTCGCCGAGCTTGTGCCGCAGCCGGCCCACCAGGATGCGCAGGTAGTGGGTGTCGTGGCGATGGCTCGGGCCCCAGACTTCCTGCAGGATCTGCGGCTGGGTGACCACCCGCCCGGCGTTGCGCAGCAGCAGCGCCAGCAGCGCGTACTCCTTGCGGGTCAGCGCCACCGCCGCACCATCCAAGCGGACCTCGCGGCGGGCCAGGTCGATGTGCAGGTGGCCATCGTCGAACAGCGGCACCTGGCCGTCGCCATCGGCGTTGCGGCCGCGCAGCAGCGCCCGCACCCGTGCCATCAGCTCCTGCGTGCCGAACGGCTTGGTCACGTAGTCGTTGGCGCCGTTGTCCAGCGCCCGCACCTTCTCCGCCTCGCCACCGCGCACGCTGAGCATGATCACCGGCACCTGGCTCCACTGCCGCAGTTCGGCCAGCACCTCGTGGCCTTCCATGTCGGGCAGGCCGATGTCCAGGATCACCAGGTCGGCGCCCTCGCCGGCCAGCGCACGCAGTCCCTCGCCGCCACTGGCGGCCTGCATGGTGGCGTATCCCTGGGCGCGCAGCGAGATGTCGAGGAAGCGGCGGATCTGCACCTCGTCGTCGATCACCAGCACCCGCGCCGGCGGTATGGCGGGGGGATCAGCCATCGTCGCGCGGGCCTTCCGGGTGGGGCTGGAGCAGGGGCAGGGTCATGCGCACCAGCGTACCGTGTCCATCGCGGCCGGGCAGCGCTTCGACATGGCCGCCATGCGCGCCGATCATGCCCTGGCAGATGGTCAGGCCCAGGCCGGTGCCCTGGCGGCCGCGGTCGCCGCGCTCGACGCTGTAGAACATGTCGAAGATGCGCTGGCGCTCGGCGTCGGGAATGCCCGGTCCCTCGTCGATCACCTCGATGCACAGTTCGCCGTCGCGCACGCGCGCGCGTACTTCCACCGCCACGCCCGGCGGCGAGAACTTGGCCGCGTTCTCCATCACGTTGAACAGTGCCTGCTCGACCAGCGCCGGATGCACCCAGATCGGCGGCAGGTCGTGCGGGATGTCCAGCTTCAGCAGCGCTTCTGGCTGGTAGCGCTGCAGGCGCCGCGCCGCCGAGCCGATCAGTTCGTCGACGCCGATCCAGTCGCGGCTGAGCTTGAGCCCGTCGTGGCCGAGCCGGGTCATGTCCAGCAGGTTCTGGATGTAGCGGTCCAGGCGCTCGCCCTCGACCACGATGGTGTCGAGCAGGGCGCGGCGGTCGCCGGCATCCATCGCCTCGGCATAGCTGGAAAGGCTGTCGGCCGAGCCGATCATCGCCGCCAGCGGCGAGCGCAGGTCGTGCGATACCGACGACAGCAGCGCCGAGCGCAGGCGTTCGGTCTCGTTGTGCAGGTGGGCGGTCTCCAGGTCGGCGACCAGCCGCGTGCGCAGTGCCGCCTGGGCGATGTCATCGACCATCGCTTCGGCCAGCTGGCGCTGCTCCGGGGCCAGTCGCGGATGCTGCCGGTCGAAGCGCAGGCCGGCCACGCCGATGCCATGCCCGTCGCCATCGAGCAGCGGCAGGAACCACCAGTCGGCGCCGGCCAGGGTATCGGTGAAGCGGCCCGACGGCTGCCCGTGGCGCAGCGCCCAGTCGGCGGCGGCCAGGTCGGTGTCGCCGGGCGCGGCGCTGCCGCCGGTGCTGGTGTCGTGCGCCACCCGCACCCAGGCCGGTGCGTCCAGCGCCTGCTCCAGCGCGACCCGGCCGGCATGGGCCACCTGCGCGTTGTCCACGGCACTGGCCAGTTGCCGGCCCAGCGCCTGGCGCACGTTGGCATGGCGGTTGGCCGCGCGCAGCGCCACCACCTGCATGCGCAGCCGCGATGCCAGCCGCCCGGCCACCAGCGCCGCGGCCAGGAACAGGAACACGGTGATCACGCCCTGGCGCGCGTTGATGGCGAAGGTGAAACGCGGCGCGATGAAGAAGAAGTTGTAGGCCAGGAAGCACAGCGTGGCCGCCAGCACCGCCGCGCCCATGCGCGTGCGCGCGGCCACCAGCACCACCGCGACGATGAACACCATCGCCAGGTCGCTCAGCCCGATCCAGCGTTCGCCCAGCCATGCCGCCCCGCAGGCCACGGCGGTGGCCAGCAGCGCCAGCCCGGCATCCCGGCGCCAGTGCTCAGGGTCCAGCGACAACCGCGCCCGGCGCGCGCTGGCCCGCGCCTGCGGCGTGCTGATGATGGTGATCTCGTAGTGCGCGCCGCGCTGGATCAGCTGCTGGGTCAGGGTCTGGTTGAACAGCCGCGCCAGCGGCCGTTCGCGGGTGCGGCCCAGCACCAGGGTGGAGACGGCGTTGTGCGCGGCGTGGTCCAGCAGCACGTCGGCGATGCCCGGCCCGTGCAGCAGTTCGGCATCGCCGCCGAGCCGGCGCGCCAGCGCGAAGGCGTCGTCGATCTCGCGGCGGGTGGCCTCGTCCTGGCGGCGGTGCTGCACCGTGACCACGGTCCACGGGGCATCGCGGCGCTCGGCGATGCGCCGGGCCACGCGCACCAGGTATTCGCTCTGGCCGCCGCCGTCGATCGCCACCAGCACCCGGCGCCGCAGCGGCAGGTTGCCCTCGCCACGCGCTGCGCGGGTCTCGCGCAGGCTGCTGTCGACGCGGTCGGCCGCCTCCTGCATGGCCAGTTCGCGCAGCGCGGTGAGGTTGGCGGGCGAGAAGAAGGCCTGCAGCGCCTGCGCCGCCTGCTCGGGCACGTACACCTTGCCCTGCCGCAGGCGCTCGATCAGTTCGCGCGGCGGCAGGTCGACCAGCACGATGTCGTGCAGGCGGTCGAACACCGCATCGGGCACGGTTTCGGCAACGCGCACCCCGGTGATGCGCATCACCACGTCGTTGAGGCTTTCCAGGTGCTGGATGTTGATGGTCGTCCACACGTCGATGCCGGCGTCGAGCAGTTCCATCACGTCCTGCCAGCGCCGTTCGTGGCGGCTGCCGGGGGCGTTGCGGTGCGCCAGTTCGTCCACCAGCACCAGGGCCGGGCGCCGCGCCAGCACCGCATCCAGGTCCATCTCCTGCAGGTGGTGGGCGCGGTACTGGACCTCGCGCAGGGCGATCAGCGGCAGGCCGTCCAGCAGGGCGGCGGTGTCGTCGCGGCCGTGCGTTTCCACCACGGCCGCGACCACGTCCACGCCCCGGCGCAGCTGCTCCTGCGCACGGGTGAGCATGGCGAAGGTCTTGCCGACGCCGGGTGCGGCGCCGAGGAAAACCGTCAGCTTGCCGCCCGCCTCGCGTTGCAGGCTATCGGCCAGCGCATCGGCCTGGCGGCTGCGGGAGTCGTTCATGGCCGCGATTGTGCGCCGCCACCGGCATGGGCGGAATCAACGCGCATGCGCGGCGGCATCCAGGGCCAGGTTCAGCGCGATCACATTCACCCGCGGCTGCCCGGGCACGCCCCATCCGGGCGCCTGCACGTGGCGTTCCAGCAGGGCTTGCACGCGCTGCTGCGGCCAGCCGCGTGCCCGCGCCACGCGCGCCACCTGCAGCCGTGCCGCGGCCGGCGACAGGTCCGGGTCGAGCCCGCTGGCCGAGGCGGTGACCAGGTCGGCCGGCACCTGCGCCGGTGCGACCCGTTCGCGTGCCGCCACCGCGGCAGTGGCATCGGCCACGCGCTGCGCCAGTTGCGGGTTGCCGCGCGCCAGGTTGCTGCCGGCGGCGGCCATCGGGTCGTAGCCGCTGGCCGATGGCCGCGCCTGGAAGTAGCCGTCGCCGGCGAACGGCTGGGCCAGCAGCAGCGAGCCGCGTACGCGGCCGTCGGCGTCGCGGACCAGGCTGCCGCCGGCCTGGGCCGGGAACAGGGTGCCGGCGATGCCGGTGGCGAGCACGGCGTAGGCCAGGCCGGTACCGAGCAGGGCGAACAGCGACAGGCCGATGGCCGGGCGCCACAGGGCAGTGGGGGTCTTGGGGGTCATGCGCCGAATACCAGGACGAGGAGAAGATCGATGGCCTTGATCGCCGCGAACGGCAGCAGCACGCCGCCGACGCCATACACCAGCATGTTCCGGCGCAGCAGCGCGGTGGCCGTGGCCGGGCGGAAGCGCACGCCACGCAGCGCCAGCGGGATCAGCGCCGGGATCACCAGCGCGTTGAACACCAGCGCCGCCAGCACCGCGTTGCGCGGGCTGGACAGCTGCATCACGTTCAGCGCCGCCATCGACGGGATCGCCGCGGCGAACAGCGCCGGCAGGATCGCGAAGTACTTGGAAACGTCGTTGGCCAGCGAGAAGGTGGTCAGCGCGCCGCGGGTGATCAGCTGCTGCTTGCCCACCTCCACCACCGCCAGCAGCTTGGCCGGATCCGAGTCCAGGTCGACCATGTTGCCGGCCTCCTTGGCGGCCTGGGTGCCGGAGTTCATCGCCAGCCCGATGTCGGCCTGGGCCAGGGCCGGGGCATCGTTGGTGCCGTCGCCGACCATCGCCACCAGCCGCCCGCCCGCCTGCTCGCTGCGTATCCGCGCCAGCTTGTCCTCGGGCCTGGCCTGGGCGATGTAGTCATCCACGCCGGCCTCGGCGGCGATGGCCGCGGCGGTCAGCGGGTTGTCGCCGGTGATCATCACCGTACGGATGCCCATCGCCCGCAACTGCGCGAACTTCTCGCGCATGCCGTGCTTGACCACGTCGGCCAGCTCGACCACGCCCAGCACGTGCCGGCCCTCGCACACCACCAGCGGGGTGGCGCCGCCGCGTGCGACCTGGTCCACGCGCGCCTGCAGCTCGTTGGGCACGCTGCCGCCCAGCGCCGATACATGCGCGGTGATGGCATCGGCGGCGCCCTTGCGGATGCGGCGACCGCCCGCAAGGTCCACCCCGGACATGCGCGTCTGCGCGCTGAACGCCAGGTAGTCGGCCTGGTCCGGCTCGGCCGTGGCGCAGCCCTGCTCGCGCGCCAGGCGCACGATCGACCGGCCTTCCGGGGTCGGGTCGGCCAGCGAGGACAGCAGTGCGGCTTCGCGCAGCTGCCAGGCTTCGATGCCGGCCAGCGGATGGAAGGCGCTGGCCTGGCGATCGCCGTAGGTGATGGTGCCGGTCTTGTCGAGCAGCAGCACATCCACGTCGCCGGCAACCTCCACCGCCTTGCCCGACTTGGCCAGCACGTTGGCCTGCAGCGCGCGGTTCATGCCGGCGATGCCGATGGCCGGCAGCAGCCCGCCGATGGTGGTCGGGATCAGGCACACCAGCAACGCGATCAGCAGCAGCGGATCGAGCCGCACGCCGACGGCGGCGGCGATCGCCGGCAGCGTCGCCACCACCACCAGGAAGGTCAGCGACATCGCCGCCAGCAGCAGGGTCAGCGCGATCTCGTTCGGCGTCTTCTGCCGGTTGGCGCCCTCCACCAGCGCGATCATGCGGTCGAGGAAGCTGTGCCCCGGCTCGGCGGTGACGCGCACCACGATCTGGTCGGACAGCACCTTGGTGCCGCCGATCACCCCGGAGCGGTCGGTGCCGGCCTCGCGCAGCACGGGCGCCGATTCGCCGGTGACGGCGGCCTCGTTGATGGTGGCCAGCCCCAGCACGATCTCGCCATCGGCCGGCACGAACTCGCCGGCACCGACGATCACGTGATCGCCCGGGCGCAGCGCCGCGGCCGCGACCGCGCTTTCGGCCGCGCCGATCCGCGGTGCCGCCAGGCGACGCGCGACCAGGTCCTGGCGCGCACGCCGCAGCGCCGATGCCTGGCCGCGGCCACGTGCTTCGGCCACGGCTTCGGCGAAGTTGCCGAACAGCACCGTCAGCAGCAGGATCGCGGTAACCGCCAGGCCGAAGCCCAGCGGTGCCTGGCCGCCGAGGGTAAGCAGCAGCGCCAGTACGGTACCGGCCATGACCACCGCCATCACCGGGTTGTGCAGCAGGTGCGCCGGCGCGAGCTTGCGCACGGATTCGCGCAGCGCGTGCCGCCAGCCGGCGGCATCCAGCAGCGGGGGGCGGCGCGTGGCCGGGCGGGAAACAGGGGAGTTCATCGAAGCGCTCATGGATGTCAGGCTCCCTGCAGCGCCAGGCCCAGGTGGTCGGCCACCGGGCCGAGCACCAGTGCCGGCATGAACTGCAGCACGGTCAGGACGACGATCACGCAGACCAGGGTCAGGGCGAAGGTCGGGGTTTCTATCTGCAGGCTGCCTGCGCCCTGCGGCGCCTGCCGCTTGCCGGCCAGCTGCGCGGCGATGGCCAGCGGCACGATCAGCACCGGGAACCGTCCCAGCGCCAGCACCAGCGCGCAGCTCAGGTTCCACCAGACCGTGTTGTCGGCCAGCCCTTCAAAGCCCGAGCCGTTGTTGGCATAGGCCGAGGTGAACTCGTAGAACACCTGGGTGATGCCATGGAAGCCGGGGTTGGAGGTGCCGGCCAGGCCGGGGATGGCCAGGGTCAGCGCGGTCATGCCGAGCAGGGTGATCGGCTGCAGCAGCACCAGCAGGGCGAGCAGCCGTACCTGCGGCGTTTCCAGCTTGCGGCCGAACAGCTCGGGCGTGCGCCCGGTCATCAACCCGGCCAGGAACACCGCCAGCAACAGGTACACCAGGAACTGCTGCAGGCCGCAGCCGATGCCGCCCCAGATGGCACCGACCAGCATGTTGACCAGCGAGGCCATGCCGGCCAGCGGACTCATCGAATCCTGCATGCCGTTGACCGAACCGTTCTGCACCTGCGTGGTGAGCGTGGCCCACAGCGCGGTGCCGTCGGCGCCGAAGCGGACTTCCTTGCCTTCCATCAGCAACGGGCTGGCAGCGCCGGCGCCGTGCCCTTCCAGCCACACCGTGCCGAAGGTGGACAGCAGCGACATGCCGAGCATGCAGCCGAACACCAGCGCACCGAAGCGGCGGCGGCCGGTGAAGGCGCCGATCATGAACACCACCGCCATCGGCACCAGCACGATGCCGACCAGTTCCAGCGCGTTGGACAGCGGCGTCGGGTTCTCCAGCGGGAAGCTGCTGTTGGGCCCGTACCAGCCACCGCCATTGGCGCCGAGCTGCTTGGCCGCGACCATCGCCGCCACCGGGCCGAGCGGGATCTTCTGCGTCGCCATGCCGGCGCTGGCGTCGATCGGCGTGGCCTGCGGGCCGGCGGCCAGCGTCGAGGGCACGCCCTGCCAGGCCAGCAGCAGCGTCCATACCAGGCACAGTGGCAGCAGGAAGCGCAGGCACAGGCGCACCACGTCGGCGTAGTAGTTGCCCACGGTGACGGGTGCCGGTGCCACGGAGGCGCCGGTGGCGGGGTCCGGCGCCCGCGCGAACAGCGCCCGCAGCGTGGCCACCGCCAGTGCCAGGCCCATCATCGGGGTGATCACCTGCAGGCCGGTGATGGCGGTCATCTGCGACAGGTAGGACAGCTGCGCCTGGCCGCTGTAATGCTGCTGGTTGGTGTTGGTCAGGAACGACACCAGGGTGTGCAGCGCGGTGTCCCAGCGCAGGTTGGGTACCTGGTCGGGGTTGAGCGGCAGCCAGGCCTGGGTCATGAACACCGCCAGCGTGGGCAGCGCCAGCACCAGGTTGCTGGCGAGGAAGGCGATGGCATAGCCGCGCCAGGACATGGCGCGCCCGGGGTCCACGCCGAGCAGCCGGTACAACGGCTTTTCGATCCACTGGAACAGCGGGTCGATGCGCATGGGCGTGCCGCGCATCAGTCGCGCCAGGTACAGGCCCAGCGGCCACGCCAGGGCGATGCCGGCCAGCAGGATGACAAGGGCTTCGGTCATGGCGTGCTCCTCAGAACGACTCGGGACGCAGGACCGCGTACAGCAGGTAGGCGGCAGCGACCAGCGCCACCAGTCCGCACAGGAACAAAAGCCAGCCGGGCATTGGGAACCTCGGTTCAGCGGGGCGACCGCCTGCGCGGCGGGCGTACCGTATGGAAAGGGAAGCGGCGGCGCCATTGCCTGCGCGGCCGCCCGTGCCAGGAGCGGTATCGTGCTCGCGGGGGCCGTAAACGTTCGATGGCAGCCGGCCGGCCGCGGCGTAAAAACGCCATAAAAAATCCGCAGGCTGGGCGGTGATGGCGTGGCCGCGCCGGTGGCCCGGAGGCTGCGTGGGTGGGCGGCGGCAACAAAAAAGCGGCCCGTGGGCCGCTTGCGGGGTTCCGCTTGTGGGGCGCGCTCAGCCCGGCGGCGACGCCGGGGTATCGGCCGCATCGGCCGCCGCGCCGGTGCCCTTGAGCTCGCGGTAACGGGCCAGGGTTTCTGCGATCTCCACGTCCAGTGCCTTGCGCTGCTGCTCGAACGCCGCCTGCAGCCGCAGCTGGGCAAGCAGTTCGGTATGGCGCTGGCGGATGTCCTGGGCCTGCTTGTCGGTGACCTTCTGCCCGGCCAGTTCGCGGTCGCCGGCGACCGACAGCTGGGTGGCAAGCGCCTCGCGCAGGCTGCCGACGTTGTAGATCGCGGTCCTGATGTTGTTGTCGACGATCGCCGCGCGCTCGTTGAACACGCGGCGCAGCGCGTCCTCGCTGCCATAGGTGGACAGCATGGCCTGCTCGGTGCGCCTGCGGGTCTCGGCCGCCGCGGCATCCACCTGCGCCTGTGCGGCGGCAAGCTCCGCGTCGGCGCGCTCCTCGGCGCTGAGCGCGCGCTGCACCTCGGCGCTGCGCAGGCCGCTGCGCGCGTTGAACTCCTGGCGGGCGCTGTTGACGGCCTCGGGTGGCAGGGTGTCCGAACAGATCCGTTCACCGCGGGGGGTATCCCAGCAGTAGAGCTTCTTGCCGGTGTCGGCCGGCTTGTCCTGGGCCGGCGCCGGTGCCGGCATGGCCAGTGCTGCCAGCACCAGCAGCATGCCGGTGCCGGTGATGGACGGATTCGGCCTCATGACAGCCCCCTGCGGTCAGCCCGTTGGATTGCTTCCGTAGCGGGCCCGGTAGGCCAGCAACGGTTCGCGGTAGCCGACAAGTTCCGGGTTCCCGGAGGCGAATGCAAGCAGGTCGGCCAGGTTGGCCACGGCGATCACCGGGATGCCGGTCTCGGCGGCCACGGCCTGGGCGGCCGAGCGGCGGTCATCCTCCGAGGCGATCTCCTGGCGGTCCAGCGCGACCACGATGCCGGCCGGGATGCCGTTGGCGGCGCGGATGATGGCCAGCGCCTCGCGGATGGCGGTGCCGGCGGTGATCACGTCGTCGACGATCAGGATGCGCTTGCCGGCCATGTCGGCGCCGATCAGGGTGCCGCCCTCGCCGTGGTCCTTGGCTTCCTTGCGGTTGAAGGTCAACGGCAGGTTGCGGCCGCGGTGCGAGAACTCGCAGGCGATGGCGGTGGCCAGCGGGATGCCCTTGTAGGCCGGCCCGAACAGCTGGTCGAAGGCGACGCAGGAGGATTCGACCGCGTCGGCGTAGCAGTTGCCCAGCTGGGCCAGCGCCAGGCCGGTGTCGAAACGGCCGGCGTTGAAGAAGTAGGGGCTTACCCGGCCGGACTTGAGGGTGAACTGGCCGAAGCGGAGGGCATCGGCGTTCAGCGCCAGCTGCAGGAAGCGGGAACGGTGGTCACTCATGTAATGCGCTTTTTTGTCGTCTATTGAAGGCGCCTAGGGTAAAGCATGGCTTCGGGGAATGCTGGCGCGGGCGGTATGCTGTGCCGTCCCGGGCCTGTCAGCGGTTTCCCATGCGCATCATCAGTTTCAACGCCAACGGCATCCGTTCGGCCACCACCAAGGGCTTCGGCGCCTGGTTCGCCGGCCAGCAGGCCGACGTGCTGTGCATCCAGGAGACCAAGGCGCAGGAATCGCAGCTGTCCGACCCGCTGTTCCGCCCGGACGGCCACCACTGCTTCTACCGCGATGCCACCACCAAGAAGGGCTACAGCGGGGTGGCCATCTGGAGCCGGCGCGAACCGGACGAGGTCCGCACCGGGCTGGGCTGGGCGCCGTTCGACGACGAAGGCCGCTATATCGAGGCGCGCTTCGGCAATCTGAGCGTGGTCTCCTTCTATATCCCGTCCGGCTCGTCGGGCGAGCTGCGCCAGGGGTTCAAGTTCGAGGTGATGGACTGGCTGCGGCCGATCCTGGCGCAGTGGCTGGCCAGCGGCCGCGACTACGTGCTGTGCGGGGACTGGAACATCGTGCGCACTGCCCTGGACATCAGGAACTGGAAGTCCAACCAGAAGAACTCGGGCTGCCTGCCGGAGGAGCGCGACTGGCTCAACGGCCTGTGCGCGGACCTGCCCGGGGAGCACGACCCGGCTGCCGGCCGCGGCTGGGTGGACGCCTACCGCGTACTGCACCCGCAGGGGCAGGACTACACGTGGTGGAGCAACCGTGGCGCGGCGCGCGCCAACAACGTCGGTTGGCGCATCGACTACCAGCTGGTCACCCCCGGCCTGCGCGAGCGCCTGCGCGGCTGCTCGATCTACCGCGACGAGCGCTTTTCCGACCACGCCCCGTTCACCGTGGACTACGACCTGTGAGCGAGGCCGCCGCGAAGCGCCGCCAGGGCTGGCGCGAGGTGATGGGCAACCTGCGCCAGCGCAAGGTGCTGGCGATGCTGCTGCTGGGCTTCAGTTCCGGCCTGCCGATCTACCTGGTCGGCAACACGCTCGGCTTCTGGATGCGCAAGGAAGGCATCGAGCTGGACACCATCGGCTTCCTGTCCTGGGTGGGCCTGGCGTACTCGATGAAGTTCCTGTGGGCGCCGATCGTCGACAAGACCGACGTGCCGGTGCTGGGGCGGGTGTTCGGACGCCGCCGCGGCTGGATGCTGCTGTCGCAGCTGTTCGCCGGCCTGGCCCTGGTCGGGATGGCGCTGGTGCAGCCCAAGGGCGGCGACATGCTGGTGCTGGGCCTGTCGGTGGAGCACCTGCTGGTGTTCGGGGTGCTGGCGACCGTGGTGGCGTTCGCGTCGGCCACGCAGGACATCGTCATCGATGCCTGGCGCATCGAGAGCGCCAGCAGCAGCGAGCAGCTGGGCCTGCTGACCGCCTCCTCGGCGCTGGGCTACCGCACCGCGCTGCTGGTCACCGACGCGCTGATCCTGATCATCGCCGCGCGCGTGGGCTGGCAGGTGTCCTACGAAATCATGGCGGCGCTGATGGGTCTGGGCGTGGCCGCGGTGCTGCTGGCGCGCGAACCGGCACGGGCGGTGATCGCCGTGCACGACCAGGCCGCCCGGCTGTGGACGCCGCGTGGCCTGTTCGACGCGGTGATCGGCCCGTTCGTGATGTTCTTCCGCGAGTACCGCAGCGGCGCGCTGCTGATCCTGGCGGCGATCAGCATCTACCGCATGGCCGACTTCGTGATGGGCCCCATGGCCAACCCGTTCTACGTCGACCTCGGCCTGGACGAGGACACGGTGGGTGCGGTGCGCGGATCGGTCGGCCTGGTGGCGACCTTCTTCGGCATCGCCCTGGCCGGCGTGATCTCGGTGCGCTGGGGGGTGATGGCGGCGTTGCTGGTCGGTGCCGTGCTGGGCCCCTGCTCGAACCTGGCGTTCGCATGGATGGCCTACGTCGGCCCGGGCAAGCTGGAGTTCGCCATCGCCATGGCGGTGGACAACCTGTCCAGCGGCTTTGCCGGCACCGCCCTGATCGCCTACATGTCCAGCCTGACCAGCATCGGCTACACCGCGACCCAGTATGCGTTGCTCAGCTCGTTCTACGCGATGCCGGGCAAGGCGCTCAAGGGCCTGTCGGGGATGACCGTGCAGCACCTGGCGCAGGGCCGCACCCTGCTGGAGGGGTATGCCCTGTTCTTCGTCGGCACGGCGCTGCTGGCGATACCGGTGCTGCTGCTGTGCGTGGCGCTGGCGGCGATGCAGGCGCGCAAGGCCACGTCGTCCGGCTGAATGCGTCGTGGGGGGGCCGCATCGCGCCGGCCTGTTCTCCGCCAGCCGTTGAATCCGGGCGCTGCCTCGCCGATGATGCCGGCGGGGGGATCCGCCGGACTGCTGGCGGGATGACATGGCCGACGTGATCTTGCGGGATGTCGACCCGCTGCTGCTTGAACGCATCCGCCGCCTGGCGGTGGCGCGCGGCTGGACCCGCGAACATACCTGCCTGGTGCTGCTCGAACAGGGCCTGTTCGCCGGCGAGCACGAGATGAGCCACGGTTTCGAGAATCCGGAAGTGGACGTATTGTCCGAAGCCATCCACGCCCTGCAGGCGTTGCCCGCCGGTGCCGAATTCGGTTGAGCGGCCGGGCCTGCGCCGCCGCGGCGTTCAGGCCGGATGGATCGCGCCGAGGATCCGGGGGCCGCGCGCGCCGCTGACGCTGGGCAGGTTGCCCGGGCGGCCCGCCAGGGTTTCGCGCGCCAGCCAGGCAAAGCCCATCGCTTCCATGTAATCGGGATCCAGCCCGTATGCGGCGCTGGAGACCACCTCCACCCCGGGCAGGCGCGCGGCGATGCGCCGCAGCAGCAAGGTATTGCGCACGCCGCCGCCACAGGCCAGCAGCCGCCTCACCCCGGGCAGGTGCGCCAGCAGCGCCCCGGCGACGGTGGTGGCGGTCAGTTCCAGCAGGGTGGCCTGTACATCGGCCGGCGCCAGCGGCGCGTCGCCGAGCCGTGCATCCACCCAGTCCAGGTGGAACTGTTCGCGGCCGGTGCTCTTGGGCGGTGGCAGCGCGAACCAGGCATCGTCCAGCAACCGCGCCAGCAGCGCCTCGTCCACCCGGCCAGTGGCGGCGAAGGCGCCATCGGCGTCGAATGCGGTGCCGAGGTGCCGCTGGCACCAGCCATCGAGCAGCGCATTGGCCGGGCCGGTGTCGAAACCGCGCAGGCTGCCGTCGCGGGCCAGCAGGCTCAGGTTGGCGATACCGCCCAGGTTGAGCACCGCCCGGTCCTCGCCGCTGCTGCCGAGCATCGCCAGGTGGAAGGCGGGCATCAGCGGCGCACCGTGCCCGCCGGCGGCGACGTCGCGGCGGCGGAAATCGGCCACCGTGGTGATGCCGGTCAGTTCAGCGATGCGGTTGGCATCGCCGATCTGCCAGGTGAAGGCGGGGCTGGCAGTGGGGCGATGGCGGATGGTCTGCCCATGCGAGCCGATCGCCCGCACCTGCGCATGCGCGATGCCGGCCCGTTCGAGCAGGCCGTTGGCGGCGGCGGCGAAGGCGATGCCGACCTCGGCGTCCAGTTGCCCGAGTGCGTCCAGCGATGCCGGCTCGGCACCCTGGCCCAAGGCAACCAGCGCGTCGCGGGTCCGGACCTGCCAGTCGAAGGTATGCCCGTGCACGAACCGGCAGCCGCCTCCAACCGGGAACTGCACCAGCGCGGCGTCGATGCCATCGGCGCTGGTGCCGGACATCAGGCCGAGGAACAGGGGCAGCTGCGGATCGATGGAGGTCATGCCGGGGCCGGAAACAAGAAGGGCAGGGAAGCTTCAGGCTCCCTGCCCTGGCCGTCAACGCGGCAGGCCGCCGTCAGCCGCGCTTGTTCCCGGCCGGGGCCGTTGCGGTACTGGCGGTGACGGTGGGCTTGTCCTTGCCGGCATCGGCGTACATCAGCTCTTCCATGCCGCGGATGCGGGCCATCGCCGGCGCGGTCTGGGCGCGGAACGCAGCCAGCTCGGCACCCTTGAGCGGCTCCGGCGGCGGCATGGTCACCGACAGCGGGTTGCGGTGCTGGCCGTTGACCCGGAATTCGTAGTGCAGGTGCGGGCCGGTGGCCATGCCGGTGGAACCGACGTAGCCGATCACGGTGCCCTGGTTCACGCGCTGGCCGGTACGGATCTTGCCGAAACGCGACATGTGCCCGTACAGGGTGGTGTAGCCGCGGCCGTGGTCGAGGATCACCACGTTGCCGTAGCCGCGCTGGGTGCCGGCGAACTGTACGCGGGCGTCGCCGGCGGCCATGATCGGCGTGCCGGTGCCGGCGGCGTAGTCCACGCCCTTGTGCATGCGCATCGTACCGAGGATGGGGTGGCGACGCGAACCGAAGGTGGAACTCAGCCGCGCGAACGGGATCGGCATGCGGATGAAGCTCTTCTTCAGCGGCCGGCCGTTGAGGTCGAAGTACTCGGACTTGTCGCCACGGTCGAAGCGGAACCCGGTGTAGGTCTTGCCGCCGGTACTGAAGGTCGCGGCCAGGATCTTGCTGGTGTCGATGCGCTCGCCCTCGCGCCAGGTCTCGTCCATGACCACGCTGAAGCGGTCGCCCGGCTGCACGTCCTTGGAGAAGTCGATGTCGTACTTGAAGATCTCGTCGGTCATCGTATTGATGGCCGAGGGCGACAGCCCGGCCTTCAGCGCCGAGGCATAGAGCGAGCTGCGGATTTCGCCGCTGGCGACCACGGTGCGGGTGGTGGTCACCCGCTCCAGCACCCGCTCGCGGACCTGGTCGCCCTGCAGCGACAGCTCGACGCGGTGGCCGGCATCGCGGTCGAAGCGGATTGTGCGCAGCTGGCCGTTCACCGGCAGGTCGAAGGCGATCTCGGTACCCGGCCGCAGCCGGGTCAGTGCCTCGCGCGTGCCCGGGTGGTCCAGTACCCGGTGCATCACCGTCGCCGGTACCCCCGCCACCTCGAACAGGTCGCTCAGGGTCTGGCCGCGTTGCACCCGCAGGATCTGCCAGCTGTCGCCGGGAACTTCGGCGCGCCGGGCCGGCGGCAGCGGGGGCAGCGGCAGGGCCAGGGTCGAATGCGCCGATGGCAGCGGCGCGTCGATGGCATTGGAGAAGCCCGGCACGATGGTCGCCGCCAGCGCGCCGATGGTCGCGAACAGGCTGGCGTGGATCCAGTGGCGCCGGGTCCAGCGCTCGTTGAACGCTGCCGGGAGGTGTTGCTTCAACTTCCGATGCAGGGCGGTGTCGTGGAGGACGTGGAGTCGTTCCTGAAAGCGCTGTTTGCGCGCCTGGCCGTGATCGGGTTGGGACATCGCTGGGTTCTCTGGACGGCCCGGATCGCGGGCCCAAACGCGGTTAACATAGTCACCCTTCAATACCGCGTCAAACCATTGAGCCGCATGGCTTTTTGATGAATTGGGCGGTTAACCTGCACTTAACACCATTCATGTCTGACGGCGAAGCCGGGAGTTCTAGCGTGTCCTCGATTGATGAAGCCCTTGCCCTGATCGGCCGCGGTGCCGATGAAATCCTCAAGGTAGATGAACTGCGCCAGCGTCTGGAGAGCGGTCGTCCGCTGCGGGTCAAGGCCGGCTTCGACCCCACCGCCCCGGACCTGCACCTGGGCCATACCGTGCTGCTGAACAAGCTGCGCCAGTTCCAGAACCTGGGGCACCAGGTGATCTTCCTGATCGGCGACTTCACCGGCATGATCGGCGACCCGTCGGGCAAGAACGTCACCCGCAAGCCGCTTTCGCGCGAGGACGTGCTGGCCAATGCCCGCACCTACCAGGACCAGGTGTTCAAGGTGCTCGACCGCGAACGCACCGAGGTCCGCTTCAATTCCGAATGGTTCGGCAAGATGGGCGCGGCCGACATGATCCGCCTGGCCGGCCAGCACACGGTGGCGCGCATGCTCGAGCGCGACGATTTCGCCAAGCGCTACGCCGCCCAGCAGTCCATCGCCATCCATGAGTTCCTCTACCCACTGGTGCAGGGCTACGACTCGGTGGCGCTGGAGGCGGACGTCGAGCTCGGCGGCACCGACCAGAAGTTCAACCTGCTCATGGGGCGCGGCCTGCAGGAGCACTACGGCCAGAAGCCGCAGATCGTGCTGACCATGCCGCTGCTGGAAGGCCTGGACGGCGTCAACAAGATGTCCAAGTCGCTGGGCAACTACATCGGCATCAGCGAGCCGCCGATCGACATCGTCACCAAGACCATGAAGATCGACGACACGCTCATGTGGCGCTGGATCGACCTGCTCAGCTTCGACATCTCCATTGCCGAGGCCGGGCAGCTGCGTGCCGAAGTCGAAGCCGGCGCGATCAACCCGCGCGAGATCAAGTTGCGCCTGGCGCGCGAACTGGCCACGCGCTTCCACGATGCCGCTGCCGCCGAGCAGGCCATTGCCGGCTGGAATGCGGCGGTGACCGGGCAGGGCGACATCACCCAGTTGCCGCTGCAGGAAGTGGTGGTGCCGGCCGAAGGCCTGCGCATCGGCGCCCTGTTGACGGCCGCCGGCCTCACGCCGAGCAACTCCGAGGCCTCGCGCAAGCTCAAGGAGCGTGCGGTGAAGGTGGACGGTAGCGTCGTCGAGGATGCGCAGACGGTGCTGCCGCCGGGTTTCGAAGGCCTGCTGCAGGTGGGCAAGCGCACGTTCGCGCGGGTGCTGCTGGTCGTCGCCTGACGCCACGCCACGCCGCAGCCAGGCCGGGCATGAGGTCCCGGTCTGGCGCGGCATGAATGCACGCGAATGGTATTTGCCTCTTCCCAAAGTGGAGAGGAGGACGCATACTTCCGCTCCTTCGCCGCCGGCCGTTGGTTGTCAGCGGAGTCAGGAAAGAAGTTGAAGTCACCCTCACGCAGGTGTTGACGGCAACGAAAAGGCTGCCATAATAGGCGGCTCGCTTCGACGGAAAGCCTTCGGGTTTGAGAGAGAAGCGGCGGAGTCGGACCTCGAAACGAGGTGTTGACGAAGCGGAAAAGCCGGCTATAATGGGCGGCTCGCTCGGATGGAAACGTCGGGCACTAAGGAAGAAGGCGCTGAGGCCGATTCCGAAGTT
>QLAH01000037.1_pt1 | contig 175559 bp, 159 predicted proteins | sample 4693081 | NCBI WGS metagenome assembly QLAH01 (sample SAMN09425401, study PRJNA476045) | Lake water metagenome, whole genome shotgun sequencing project.
TGGTGTACTTCTTCGCCACGCTCACCACCAGCCGCAGGTTCGCCGCCACCATCCGCTCCTTCGCCCGCCGGCCCGCCTGGATCCGTCGGCGCAGCAGCGGCGGCGTGAGGCCGGCGGCCTCGGCCAGCTGCTCATGGCTGGGGGCGGAACCGAGGCGCACCTGAAGCTCCGCCTCCAGCTCCTCGAGGGCCATCAGCTCCTGGACCTGCCGGCCCAGGGTGATCTCCTGCTCGTGGCTGAGCAGCGGTACCCGGCCGATATCGCGCAGGTAGGAGCGCACCAGATCGCCGTCCACTGACGGCATCAGCCGACCGACGGCGGGAACGGCGGCAGGTTCGGGGGCAGCCTCGGGGGCAGCGGAATCGGTGACCGGATCGAGGGAGAGGGCGACGACCACGGGCCTGGGATCTGAAGATGTGTAAAGCCTAACCTGAAGAAGTGTGAATTCCTCTCATCCGGGGCCGATCCCGGGCGGCACAGCCTGTCGAAAGGGCCCGAGGCTCAGGGCCCACCCAGGCGCAGCAGCAGCCAGGAGGCCGTCTTCAGGTAGATGAACACCCCGGCCACGTCGGTGGCGGTAGCGATGAACGGCGCCGACATCAGGGCAGGATCCAGGCCAAAGCGATCGAACAGCAGCGGCAGTGCCGCGCCGGCCGTGGCGGCCAGCGTGGTGATCGCCACCAGGCTGATCCCGGCCGCCCCCGCCACCACCCAGTTCTGGGACACGTAGGCCGACCAGGGCACCACCACCAGCATCATCAGGATTCCCAGCAAGGCTCCGGCAAGGCACTCCCGCCCGATGGCCCGCGCCGGCCCCAGCGACTGCAGACGCTGGGTGCTAAGGCCCCGGATCACCACAGTGGAGCTCTGGGCTCCGACGTTTCCCCCGGTGCCGATCAGCAGGGGGATGAAGGCTGCCAGCACCACCACCCGGTTGAGCACGTCCTGCTGGGAGGCGATCACCGCAGCGGTGCCGCTGTTGGCCAGCAGCAGCACCAGCAGCCACACCACCCGCCGGCGGGCCACCGTGAACAGATCACTACGGAAGTAGTCGTCTTCGTCGCCGGCCTGCACGGCACCGGCCGCGTAGAGGTCGCGGGTGGCCTCCTGCTGGATCACGTCGATGACGTCATCCACGGTGACGATCCCCACCAGCCGCTGCTCCCGGTCCACCACCGGCACCGCGAGGAAGTCGTAGCGCTGGATCACGCGCGCCACCTCCTCCTGATCCGTGTCGGTGGTCACATTGACCACCTCCCGGGTCATCACGTCCCCCAGCCGATCCTCCGGGTCGGCCGTCACCAGATCCCGCAGCGAGAGCATGCCGGTGAGATGGCGGGAGGCATCGGTGATGTACAGGCTGTAGATCGTCTCGGTGTCGCGGGCGCGGCGGCGCACGATCTCCAGGGCCTGGGCGGCGCTGTGGAACTCCTTGAGGTCGATGAACTCGGTCGTCATCAGACGACCTGCCGTTTCGGGCTCATAGCCCAGCATCTGGGCCGTGACCCGTCGCTCGGCCGGACTCAGTTCCGAGAGCAGGCCGCGCACCACCTTGGCCGGCAGTTCATCGAACAGCCGCACCCGGTCGTCGGGCGACATCTCCTCCACCAGTTCCAGCACCTCGCCGGAACGCAGGCGCTCCAGCAGGCTCTGCTGCACATCCGGGTCGAGGTACTCGTACACCTCGATCGCCTGATCCTTCGGGAGCAGGCGGAAAGCCAGGGCCTGGAGGGTGCGGGGCAGGGCACCGATCGCCTCGGCCGCGTCCACCGGCTGCACCGGCTGGAGCAGCAGCTTGGCGCCGTCGTAAAGGCCCGCCTGCAGCAGACTCTGCAGTTGCTGGACCACCATCTGGGCAATGGCGGAGGCCTCGCTCATGGCTCGGATCCGGTGGCTGCGACGAGTGTATTGGGCAGGTGGTTAAGGTCCGGCAGCACAACGCCTGAGCAGTCCCGATGTCCGTGAACGTGACCGATGTGGTGATCCGCGATGCCGCCGGGCAGGAACGCCGGCTCGGCGAGTGGAGCGGCCAGGTTCTACTGATCGTGAACGTGGCCAGTCGCTGCGGCTTCACCCGGCAGTACGCCGGCCTGCAGGCCCTGCAGGACACCTACGGATCGCGGGGTTTCGCCGTTCTCGGCTTCCCCTGCAACGACTTTGGCGCCCAGGAACCGGGCAGCCTGCCGGAGATCAAGGAGTTCTGCTCCCTCACCTATGGCGCCAGTTTCGAACTGTTCGACAAGGTGCATGCCAGCGGCACCACCACCGAGCCCTACACCACCCTCAACACGGTCGCACCGGCCGGCGATGTGGCCTGGAACTTCGAGAAGTTCCTGATCGGCAAGGACGGGAGCGTGCTCGCCCGCTTCAAGAGCAACGTGGAGCCGGATTCAGCGGAGCTCAAGGCTGCGATCGAGGCGGCCCTGGCAGCCTGAGAGGGCCAGGGGCCGCGGAGAAGAACCCCAGGTTCAGACCGAGAGCCAGCCCCGCGCCGGTTCTCCCGCGGCCATGACCGCCTCCACCTGCAGCCAGCGATCGCCGCGGGCAGATCCCCAGGAGCGCAGCACCCGCAGGGGAACCCCTTGCTTCAGCGCGATCAGCGCAGGCGCTTCCTGCCGGGGAGCGCAACGCAGCGACTCACAGCCCAAGCTGAGAAGTGGATCGCGGAAGCTCTCACGGCGGCGCACTTCCGGTGCCCGGCGATCAGCGCCGCCCGCGGGCAGGGCCGCAGGCGCCAGCATGGCGAAGCCGAGAAGGGCCGCGAGCCGCAGGGAGGCCCATCCCAGGCGGTGATTCGCGGCAGCAACCCTGGAGGAAGTGGCGGCAGCCATTCAGATGTCGAGCTGGGCGAAATCGAGTTCAGCGCTGTGGGTTTCGATGAACTCGCGGCGCGGGGCCACCTTGTCACCCATGAGGATCGTGAAGATGCGGTCGGCCTCTGCCGCATCCTCGATCTCCACCCGCTTCATCATGCGCGTGGAGGGATCCATGGTGGTTTCCCAGAGTTGCTTGGGCATCATCTCGCCCAGACCCTTGAAACGCTGGATCGTGTAGTTGGCCTTTTCGCCATAGCCGTCGAGCGTTTTCTTCAGCTCGGATTCGTTGTAGCAGTAGGCGTGGTTCTTGCCGCGTTCCACCTTGTAAAGCGGCGGGCAGGCGATGTAGATGTAGCCACCCTCCACCAGGGCCTTCTGATAGCGATAGAAAAAGGTGAGCAGCAGGGTGCGGATATGGGCGCCGTCGACGTCGGCGTCGGTCATGATCACGATGCGGTGGTACCGCAGATTCTTTTCGTCGAATTCTTCTCCCTTGATCCCCAGGCCGAGGGCCGTGATCAGGGCCTGGATTTCAGTGTTCTTGTAGATCTTGGCATCATCGGTTTTCTCGATGTTGAGGATCTTGCCGCGCAGCGGCAGGATCGCCTGGAAGCGGCGGTCGCGGCCCTGCTTGGCGGAGCCGCCGGCGGAATCGCCTTCCACGATGTAGATCTCGGATTCGCCCGGATCGCGGGAACTGCAGTCAGCCAGCTTGCCCGGCAGGGTGGAGCTCTCCAGCACCGACTTGCGGCGCACCAGTTCGCGGGCGCGGCGGGCCGCCTCGGCCGCGTTGAAGGCCTGGATCGCCTTCTCCAGGATCAGATCGATCACGGAGGGATTGAATTCCAGGTATTCGCTCAGCGACTCGCCCACAAGGCTGTCGACGATGCCGCGGACCTCGGTGTTGCCGAGCTTGGTCTTCGTCTGGCCTTCGAACTCGGGATCCGGCACCTTCACCGAGAGCACGGCGGTCAGCCCCTCGCGGATGTTCTCGCCCGCAAGGTTGCCATCGCTCTCCTTCCGCTTGCCCCGCTTCTTGGCGAAGGTATTCAAGGTGCGGGTGAGCACCGTCTTGAGGCCCTCGATATGGGTGCCACCATCAACGGTGCGGATGTTGTTGGCAAAACCCAGGATGCTGTCGGAGTAGGCATCGACGCACCACTGCAGGGCCGCCTCCACCTGCACGCCGTCCTTCTCGGAGTTCACATAGATGATGTCAGCATGGAGCGGATCTTTCTCCGCATTCATGTAGGCGACATACTCCTTGATGCCGCCCACATAGTGATAGATCTCCTCGTGTGGTTCTCCCTCGGGGGAGAGGGCCGCCGGCCGCTCGTCGCGGAAGACGATCTTCACGCCCCCGTTGAGATAGGCAAGCTCCCGCAGGCGTGCGGAGAGGGTGTGGTAGTCGAACTCGATGCCGCCGCTGAAGATCTCGATGTCCGGCAGGAACCGCACCGCAGTGCCGGTGCGCTCGGAATCGGCCGCCGGCTTCGATGCCAGGGTGCCGATCGGGGCGCCGCGCTCGAAGCGTTGCTGGTGCTCCTGGCCCTGGCGGTGAACGACGACCTCCACCCATTCACTGAGGGCGTTGACCACCGAGACCCCCACGCCGTGGAGGCCTCCGGACACCTTGTAACCACCGGCACCGAACTTGCCGCCGGCGTGCAGCACCGTGAGCACCGTTTCCAGGGCACTGCGGCCGGTGCGGGGGTGGATGTCGGTGGGAATGCCGCGGCCGTTGTCGGTGACGCTGGCGGAACCGTCGGGGTGCAGCACCACCACGATGCTGTCGCAGTGCCCGGCCAGGGCTTCGTCGACGGAGTTGTCGACCACCTCATAGACGAGGTGATGCAGGCCCCGCGGCCCCGTGGAGCCGATGTACATCCCGGGGCGCTTGCGCACGGGCTCCAGGCCCTCCAGCACCTGGATCTGCTCGGCGCCGTAGGCAGACTGGACCTTGGTGGCTTCGCTCATGCGGTCGGAAGTCCCCGGGAGGTACGCAACAACGGGAACTCCCTGGGCGATGAAGGGCTGGACGAGAAGAGCCTCCGGTTCGACGGTACCAGGGCTGCTCGATTTCTCCGAAAGCAAGCCTATCACCGGCATTCCTCCCAGGGCCCACCCGGCAGAGTGGGGTTCCTCCCGTGCACGCCCTGATCGACTCCATCAGCGCCAACCGCCCCCTGGTGATCGCCCTGATGGGGCCCACCGCCAGCGGCAAGACGGCCCTGGCGATCGAACTGGCCGAAGCGCTCGACCTGGCGGTGCTGTCGGTGGACTCACGCCAGCTCTACCGCGGAATGGACGTGGGCACCGCCAAGCCCACGCCGGAGCAGCGCTCCAGAGTGCGGCACGAGCTCCTCGATCTCCGCGATCCCAACAACCCGATCAACCTGCAGGAGTTCTGCGCGCTGGCCACGGAGCAGATCGAGGCGGAACACCGTCGCCGGGGCATCGCCCTGCTGGTGGGCGGGACCGGCCTCTATCTCAAGGCTCTGCTGGAGGGCATGCGTCCGCCGGCGGTACCGCCCCAGCACGGCCTCCGCGCCCAGTTCGAAGCCCTGGGCCAGCCGCTCTGCCACCGGCTCCTGCAGGCGGTCGATGCCACGGCCGCCGCCCGCATCGCCCCGGCCGACGCCGTGCGCACCCAGCGGGCCTTGGAGGTGCTCTACGCCACGGGCCGGCCCCTCGGCAGCCAGCAGCGGCGCGACCCTCCCCCCTGGAGGGTGCTGGAACTGGGACTCGACCCACCGGATCTCGCCCAGCGCATCCGTCAGCGCACTCTTGCCCTCTACCGCGAAGGGCTGGTGGGCGAGACCGAGGTCCTGATCGCCCGTTATGGCACCCACTGCCCCCTGCTCGGGACCATCGGCTATGGCGAGGCTCGCGAGCTGCTGGCCGGCCGGCTGGAGGAGCACGCCGCGATCAGCCTTACGGAACGGCGCACCCGTCAGTACGCGAAGCGCCAGCGCACCTGGTTCCGGCGGCAGCACCGACCCCTGTGGCTGTCACCGGACGATCCGCTGCAGGTGGCTGTCCTTGCTGCCGAGGGAGGTCTAAGGTAAGAGCCAACCTGCCGTCCTGAATGCCTCCCCGTCCCCGTTTTGACCGCCGCGCTCCCGTGCGGGAGCTGCCGAACATCAACGACCGCATCGCCTACCCCAATCTGCGGGTGGTCGACGCCGACGGCAGTCAACTCGGTGTGATCAGCCGCGAAGCCGCCCTTGAGGTCGCCCGAGACCGAGAGCTCGACCTGGTCCTGGTGAGCGAGAAGGCTGATCCGCCGGTTTGCCGGATCATGGACTACGGCAAATACAAGTTCGAGCAGGAGAAGAAGGCCAAGGAAGCCAAGAAGAAGTCGCACCAGACGGAGGTCAAGGAAGTCAAGATGCGTTACAAGATCGACTCGCACGACTATCAGGTGCGGATCGGTCAGGCCGTTCGCTTCCTCAAGGCCGGCGACAAGGTGAAGTGCACGGTGATCTTCCGCGGTCGCGAGATTCAGCACACGGCCCTGGCCGAGGTGCTGCTGCTGCGGATGGCCAAGGACCTCGAGGAAAACGCCGAGATCCAGCAGCACCCCAAGCGGGAGGGCCGCAACATGATCATGTTCCTCAGTCCCCGTAAGCAGGCTGTCGGCAAGACCGCTGCGGCGACCAAAGCCTCGGCGGCACCAGCAACCGACTGACCCCCGCGGGCGACGACTCAGAGCCCTTCCTCCAACCAACCAAGAAGCTCCCTCCAGCCTTCCTTCGCCGAAGCCGGGTGGTAGTCGGCCCGGGCCTCGCACAGGAAACCGTGCCCCCCTGCGAGCACCCGCAGGCGGTGCTCCCTGCCGGGGGGACGGCCTCGGTTGGCCAGTGCCAGGGTTTCGGCGACCGCCTGCCGATCGACAGCGGGGATCAGGGGGTCGTCGCTTCCGAACAGGCACAGCAGACGACCCGGGACCGAGGGCACCAGGTCGAGGGTGGGAGCGCCGCCCCCGGGCCGGCCGCTGGCCACACCGGCGCCGTAGAAGCTCACCGTGGCGGCAATGGCGGGCAGCGTGGCCGCCAGCATCGCCACATGGCCGCCAAAACAGAAGCCCACACAGCCGAGGCCGGCCCCGGGCCGATCGAGCGCCTGCCTCAGCCAGTCGGCCGCGAGGGCCACGTCGTCGAGCAGCTGAGCCGTGGTGGTGCGGTCCTTGTGGGAGCGCCCCTCCAGCAGGGCGGCATCGTCGTAGGGCAGCTCCAGATCCGGGGCTGTGCGGCTGAACAGGGGCACCGCCAGAGCCGCATAACCCTGAGCGGCGAGCCGTTCGGCCACGCTGCGCACCCAGGCATTGACCCCGAACACCTCCGGCAGCACCAGCACCCTGCCCCGGGGGGTGGAGGCGGCAGGCCGGGCCCACCAGCAGCGCAGGGGAGCCTGGGCCTCCACCCGCGGCGGGATCGTTTGCCATTGGGCCAGAACGGGGGCCGCAGGGGTGGGCCAGTCGGGGACGGAGGCGGTCAAAGGGCTGGCAACAGCAGGGGTGTCCCCATTGTCTCGGGGGCAACCGGCACACGCTCCTATGACAGGGGGGGAATTGTCACCGCGCCCAAAGCTCCTTAAGGTGGCCGGCAGCCCATCTGGCCCCCGGCGTGCGATTTCATATCCAGCAGGAAAGCGACATTCCGGCGTCCACACAGCTCTACAACCAGATCTGCTTCGCGATCGCGGCACGCCACTACCCACCCGGCCACCGCTTGCCCAGCACCCGTCAGCTGGCCATGCAGACGGGGCTCCATCGCAACACGATCAGCAAGGTCTACCGCCAGCTGGAGACCGACGGCGTGGTGGAGGCGATGGCCGGCTCGGGCATCTACGTGCGCGACCAGCAGAAGCCCCGTGAGATCAAGCCGCCGCCGGGACTGCGCAGCAAGGCCATGCCCGACATCGATCGGGAAGTGCGCCAGAGCGTCGACGGCCTGCTCAACGCCGGCTGCACCCTGCAGCAGGCCCGCGAACTGCTCACCCGCGAGATCGACTGGCGCTTGCGCTGCGGCGCTCGCGTGCTGGTGAGCACCCCCCGCGAGGACATCGGCGCCTCGATGCTGATCGCCGAGGAGCTCACCCCCAACCTCGAGGTGCCGGTGGAGGTGGTGCCGATGGAGGAACTCGAGGCCGTCCTGGAAAGCTCCAGCAAGGGCACGGTGGTGACCAGCCGCTACTTCCTCCAGCCGGTGGAGGAGATCGCCAAGCTGCACGGCGTGCGCGCCGTGGCGGTCGACCTCAACGACTTCCGCCACGAACTGGATCTGCTCAAGGAACTGCGCGCCGGCAGCTGCGTGGGCCTGGTGAGCATCAGCCCCGGCATCCTCAGGGCCGCCGAGGTGATCCTGCACAGCATGCGCGGCAATGAGCTGCTGGTGATGACGGCGAATCCCGATACGGGCAGCCGGCTCCTGGCCCTGCTGCGGGCTGCCAGCCATGTGCTCTGCGATCGCCCCAGCCTGCCGCTGGTGGAGCAGACCCTTCGCCAGAACAGGGCCCAGCTGATGCGCCTGCCGGTGGTGCACTGCGCCCAGAGCTACCTGGGAAGTGCCACCATCGATCAGCTGCGCAAGGAGATTGGACTGCAGGCGGCGTGATCTGCCTGGGCAACCCGGCACCCACGATTGGCGATACTGAACCCTGAGCCGTCCGGTCCATGCTGCAGGCCCTACGCGCCGATCTCGCGATCATCCGGGAACGCGACCCGGCGGCCAGGGGGACCCTGGAGATCCTGCTCTGCTACCCGGGCTTCCATGCCCTGGTCCTGCACCGCCTCAGCCATCGCCTCTGGAACCTCGGCCTGCCCCTGCTGCCCCGCCTGCTCAGCCAGCTGGGCCGACTGCTCACAGGTGTGGAGATCCATCCGGGCGCCCGCATCGGACGTGGCGTGTTCATCGACCACGGTATGGGCGTGGTGATCGGCGAAACCAGCGTGATCGGCGATCAGTGCCTGCTTTACCAGGGTGCGACCCTTGGGGGCACCGGCAAGCAGCACGGCAAGCGGCACCCCACCCTGGAGGAAAACGTGGTGGTGGGGGCCGGCGCCAAGGTTCTTGGCGCCATCACCGTGGGGGCCAACACCCGGATCGGCGCGGGGTCGGTGGTGCTCAGGGACGTGGCCCCGGACAGCACGGTGGTGGGCATTCCTGGCCGGGTGGTTCACCAGAGTGGCGTGCGGATCGATCCGCTCGCCCACTCCGCCCTCCCCGATGCGGAAGCCCGGGTGATCCGCAACCTGATGGAGCGCATCGACGCTCTGGAGAATGAATTGGCCAGGACCCAGGCCTGCCTGCGGGAGGTGGCAGAGGGACGGCCTCTGGCCGAACCCTGCACAGGACGGGCCCAGAACCTCAGGGACCGAGAAATCCTTGAGTTTCTTGGAGATGAGGGTGGGGTAGCCTCGCCACCATGAGGCTTCATTTTCCCCAGGCGATCTGGAAACATCGCGAGCTGATCTGGAGGCTCAGTCAGAGAGAAATACAAGGTCGTTATCGGGGCTCGATCCTGGGTATGGGCTGGAGGCTTTCTGCAGCCGCTGGCAATGCTTGCGGTCTACACGTTTGTGTTCTCACAGATTTTCCAGACTCGATGGGGTGGGATCGAGCAGGCAGGACCCCCTGGCCTTTGCTGTCAACCTGTTCGCCGGGCTGTTCGTATTCAACCTGTTCGCTGAATGCGCAAGTCGTGGGCCAGGACTGATCACGGCAAACCCAAACTACGTCAAGAAAGTGGTCTTCCCCCTAGAGACTCTCGCCCCCGTATCCCTGGCAACGGCAACCTTTCACACCCTATCAAGCCTAGGCGTACTCCTAATCTTTGAACAGACAAGTTTCGGGAGGATTCCCATCAGAGTCCTGTGGCTTCCGATCGTATGGCTACCCGTTCTCCTGGGCAGTCTGGCGATCCTTTGGGTTCTGTCGGCAATCGGGGTATTCCTCAGGGATATTGACCAAGTGATTGGGGTTGGCGTGAACATGCTGATGTTCCTGAGCCCCATTTTCTTCCCTCATTCGGCACTGCCGCCGAGATGGATCCCCCTGCTGCGGGTCAATCCACTCGCGCAGGCGGTCGAACAGACACGTGCAGTTCTGGTTTTGGGGCATAAGCCAGGATCCAGTTACCTGATCATCGGGATCGGCCTTGGAATTGCGGCCTGCGAACTCGCCTACCTTGGATTCCAGAGGGCGAAGCCGGCCCTCGCCGATGTGATCTGAACCTGCCATTCATAATGGTGAACTAAAGTGGACCAAGAAAACCTCACATCCTCCAGCCGAGAACCATGCATAAAGGCAGAAAATCTGGGCAAATGCTACCAGATTTATGAAAATCCCAAAGATCGCTTGAAACAAGCCCTCGCGCGGGGGCGGCGAGAATATTTCCGAGAGTTCTGGGCCCTTCGGAATGTATGCCTAGAGATACCAAGAGGTGAGACAGTTGCCATCGTTGGCCGGAATGGCAGCGGTAAAAGCACGTTGCTTCAGATGATCTGTGGAACACTGGTCCCAACAGAGGGGTCCATCACGAGCCATGGAACCATCGCAGCATTGTTGGAACTAGGTAGCGGCTTCAACCAGGAGTTCACTGGCATTGAGAATGTTTTTCTCAATGCCTCGTTGTTTGGACTCTCAAAGAAGCAGACCGAATCACGATTGGACGACATCCAAGCCTTTGCGGACATTGGCGATTTCATCAACCAGCCAGTTAAGACCTACTCCAGCGGGATGCTTGTGCGCCTTGCATTCTCCGTGATTGCGCACGTTGATCCATCTGTACTGATCGTTGACGAAGCGCTGAGTGTAGGAGACGCAGTTTTCGGCCAGAGATGCATGCGATTCATTCGGAGATTCACTGAGGATGGCACTCTTCTCTTTGTCAGTCATGATCTTAATGCGGTATCCCGCTTATGCGAGCGAGTCATATGGATTGATTCCGGATGCTTGAGAATGGATGCAGAATCCAATGCATTTGTCACAGCCTATACAAGATATTGCCTGGAATCATCCCAGGCCGAAATCAAGCGGACACAGGAGGATGAAGAGACGCTTGCTGAGCCAGAAACAAACCCGATGGCACAACTCCCAGCGGAAGCACAAGGACTTAGTCTTGCCCACCTGGAGGGGTTGGCGGAAACCAGTTCCCTAGACGAGGTCGCTGACTGGCAGGAAGACAAAGATTACGGCAACCAACATGCGCGCATAACATCTGTTCAATTACTTGACGTCAGCGGGGAGCCAACAACAGCGCTAAACTGTGGTCAGAAAGTACGCCTCATCATCACCGCCTACTGCGGGCAAACAGTGGACAATTTCATGGCGGGTTTCATTGTACGCAACCGAACAGGGATGATTCTCTGGGGGGAGAACAACATCTTGCTCAAGCCCATCCAAGCCAAGGCCCGACAGCGTGTTGAAGTAAGCTTTGTATTCACTATGCCATTCGTGGCCCCAGGTTCCTATAGTATATCCGCAGCAGTGAGCGAAGGCGACCCAGATCTTCCGATCGCAATGCATTACAAACCAGATGCCTTCATTCTTCAGCCCATTCTTGGCAGTCGTCCCATCCATGGTGTGTTTGCCACATCCGACATGGCAGTTCTTGCTGAGGTGAACTCGTGAATCAGCCCACTGCACAGAAGATGGAAGTAATCACAGCCTACGGGGGCAACTTTCTGATTCCGGGTAAGAGTGACTGTATTGATCATATCCTGAAGCAGTCCGGGCAATTTGAAACGGATGACATCAGAAGAGCAAGCACCTACCTGGACCAAAGCAGGAAGTCTCCTGGGGGCAGGAGGCTGTTTTTCGATATCGGCGCCAATATCGGCACACACTCCATTTCCGCGCTCAAAGAACATGGCTACGAGAAGCTGCTTGCCATCGAGCCGTCTGCAGATAACTATCGTCTTCTCACAGCGAGTCTCTGCCTTCACGGCATAATGGATCGTGCTATATGCATACAGGCAGCCGCCTCCGAAAACGATGGCATGGCCACACTGTTCCATAACCCAGACAACTGTGGCGATCATCGACTAAACATCATACCGCAGCATGCTGATGTCCATAACGTGAGAGCACATGAACAAGTCAAGACCATCAACATCTGCACATATCTGACAAGGCAGTTTTCTGAGATTCCACTGGAAGATGTGCTGTGCTGGATTGATACACAAGGACATGAGCTAGCAATCCTGCGCTCACTTCAGCCTCTCTTGGAGCAGGGCCTGCCTGTCGTGATGGAGTTCTGGCCCTTCGGGATGGAACAACAGCAGGGAAGCCTCGCGCAGCTAGCTTCACTTCTTTCAAGTCCCAGGCTGAAGATTGCGAACATCAATTCCGAACTCATTCAGCCTATGAGCCTGGATGAATTAGAACTGTTTTGGCGCAGGCTTCGTGCTGCAGACACGGAGAACCCAGAGGGTGCCAGTTATAGCAGTCTGTTGATTCATGCTTCTGGTGAACAACAGTCAATACATCCCGAAGAAGCCCAGAGAATATCCATGACTGTCAGTTGCAAAGACAGTGAATCCATGCTTAAGATTCCTGGTGCAGGCGAGGTCTTTTACCAGGGAGACATTTCTTACCAATTGATGCACAACGGCCTGAAGGTCATCCAGGGCGGGTACTACGGCACATGGATGTGTGAGTTAATCCGCCAGCTTCATGGCCATCACGAGCCGCAGGAAGAAAAAGGTTTTGATAAAATATCCAAAAGGGCTTCCGATGATGGCTTGATGATTGAGATTGGCTGCTACTGGGCTTACTACTCACTGTGGTTTGCAAAGGATCATCCCAGCCGCATGGCGATTGGCCTTGAGCCCGACGCTAATCACTTAGTGATTGCAAAAAAGAATGCTCAACTCAACAACCTCGATCATCAGTTCAGGGTCATTCACGGTGTTTCCAGCAGCAACAGCAATGAAGCACTAGCAATACGAACGGAATCGGGGGGGGAGGGGGGGGGCTGATGTTGCCTGGGTACACCTTGCAAGACCTTCTCAGCCTAGCCCAAATGCCCATGGTTGAAATCGCTCATTGCGATGCCCAGGGTGCAGAGAGTCACGTTGTCGACCAGATTATTGAATTGGGCAAGAACCATAGGCTCAGATTCTGTGTCATCTCAACTCATGCCTATGAAATCACCGGTGATCCCCTGACTCATCAAACATGTCTTCAAAAACTGCAGGCTGCAGGAGCGCACATTATTGCTGAACATGATGTGCATGAAAGCTTTAGTGGTGATGGACTGATCGCCGCATCCTTCAGTCCAAAGGACCAACATCTTCAAATCCCAATCTCGTGCAATCGATACTCCACTTCTCTGTTCCCAAAACCCGCCTTCCACCTATCGCATGCTCTCCAAGAACTGAGCGCCATCAAAATAGGAAAAGTGACGGAAGACATACACCATGAGAAGCCACCCTCAAGTGGAAGTCGACTCGCAAAGCTACTCGCCCGCATCTTGCCCCGATGAAGTCTGATAGCGAATTTTATTCCCAGAATTTCGAAGATGTCTTCTTAGCTCGTTGCTTCGCAGGGATAACTGATGGATTTTATATTGATGTAGGCGCTCAGCACGAAGAAGTGGATTCCGTTACTCGTCACTTCTATGAGGCTGGCTGGTCTGGTATCAACATTGAGCCAGTTGCTGAATTTGCTGCGACCTTCAAGTGCAGAGAACGCGATCTAACCGTATGCTGTGCAGCCGGCTCCGATGAAAGGCTGATGCCCATGGCGATTTCCCTGGATTCAGGCCTATCGAGCCTTGACCAGAAGAACGCCGCAAATACCGAGAGCTTGGGACTTCTGACAGAAACCCGAATCATTCACATTCGACGCCTTGATGATATTCTTCTGGATATTGGTTTGCCTGAGAAAGACTTTGAGTTCCTTAAGGTGGATGTTGAAGGTTTTGAACTAGAAGTAATCAATGGCCTCAATCTACATCGCTATCGACCACGCATCATCCTTTGTGAGGTGACGGAACCAAATACCTGCACCAAGACTGAAAACTTTGCGGAGCTCTGTCGCGTCATAGAATCGTATGGGTATACTAAAGTATTCTTTGATGGGCTGAACCAATGGTGGTGCAAAGCAACCTGCTTTCCTGAGCTCTCCCAGCACTTCCACTTACCACCGGGAGTGATGGATTCCTTGACGATCAGTCCCTACAGTGGCACCTCGGCCAGGAAGAAACTACGGCATTCACAGACTGAACTCGAAGCATCAATTGCAATGCAGCGTCAAATCAATGAGCAGATTGCAGCACTTCGACAGCAGCTCCAAGAGGCTCATGAACAGCTTGCCGAAGCCAATGAATCGCATGAACATGCCTTGCGTGAGATTGAAGCAATTCACTCCAGCCACTCTTGGAGAATCACGCAACCCTTCCGCAAGGCAACGCAAGTCTTCACTCATATCTGGCAGCAGCACGGAACAACGCAGTAGTGGGCTCACCCGGAGGGGAGTGGGCGTACCACCGGCGGACTCTTGTCAAAAGCTGGGATGGGAGCGGTCCCAAGCTGGCTGCTGTGCGCGAGGATTCTTGGGTCTTCCATCAGCTACATGCCTCCCACCGCACTGATCGCTGGAATCACGGGCCAGGACGGTGCCTATCTGGCGCGCCATCTGCTGACGGCCGGATACCGGGTGGTGGGGAGCAGTCGTGATGCCCAGAACTGCGACACCAGCCGTTTGCAGCGCCTGGGCATCGGCGATGACGTAGAACTGATCTCCCTTGCGCCCAACGACTTCCGCAGCGTGCTGAAGGCGCTTTCGTCTCTGCAGCCAACTGAGATCTACAATCTTGCGGGACAAACCAGCGTCGGCCTCTCCTTCGAGCAGCCCGTCGAATGTATGGAATCGATTGCTGGGGGAACGCTCAACTTCCTTGAAGTGCTGCGCTATCTCCGTATTCCCTCGCGACTGTTCAGTGCCGGAAGCTCAGAGAGCTTCGGAGATACCCAGCTGGAACCAGCCAACGAGTCCACTGCCTTTCATCCAAGAAGTCCCTATGCCGTAGCCAAAAGCACTGCTTTCTGGCAGGTTGCCAACTACAGAGAAGCTTATGGCATCTTCTGTTGCACCGGCATTCTCGCTAACCATGAATCACCACTGAGGCCCCAACGCTTTGTTACCCAGAAGATTGTTGAGGGAGTGCGGCGCATCAAACGCGGAGAGAGTAAAGAGCTACGGCTTGGCAACCTCGACATCTGGCGTGACTGGGGCTGGGCACCGGAGTATGTCGTGGCCATGCATCAGATGCTTCAGGCCCCCACAGCGAAAGACTATCTGATCGCATCAGGACACACCACATCTCTGCGTGAATTCGTTCGCCTGGCCTTTGCGGCAGCGGGGCTGGAAGCCGAGCCCTACCTGATCAGCGACGCCACATTCCTGCGCCCCAGCGATCTCAAGTATTCTGCGATGGACCCACGGCTCATTGAGGCTGATCTCGGCTGGAAAGCCAGAGTTACCCCAGCTGAAATCGTGCAGAGAATGTTCGAGGAACAACTCTTCTGAGCGTTTGGTCACCTCCAGCACACACCCATGTTCATGCCCAGAACAGCTCTGATCGAAGGACTTGTTGGCTTCAGTGTTGCTGAGTTCTCACGTGCCAAGTGCTGTTGGATCCATGGCAGCAGCCAGCAATCATTGAGAATCAATACCGAAAGGTATCTGCACCGCTGCCAGCCTCTTCGTGAGCGTGACCCTACCTTCATCAATCAGGTTTTCACCTTCGAACTCCCCCGACCCGTCACGGAGAGCTGCCGGAAGGGGTCCCCATCACACGGTTCCCACAACTTCCACTGCCGCCCCGGCTGGAGACGGACCAAGGATGATCAGCGCAAGAGCAGCCAAGAATCGCTGATGGTTTGCAAGGGCTTCCCGGCGTCCGGCTCCATGGAACACTCCCTCCGAAGTGCAACAATCAACGGCCGATGATCGGGATTGTCGGCAACCGAGGAGGGTTTCGCGAACCTGGAGGAGTGAGAAAGCTCGTCCAGTTGCTCTGTCAAAGGCTGGAGATCGAGCAATTCACTTATCATATCCTTACCGCGAAGGAGAAATCAGGGAGAGATTGCAGCAGCCTCATCATGGTGGGTTGCAGTAGCCCATGGGCCTACGGCGTTGCCCTGAAGAGCCTGATACAACGCCCAGCTTTGCCCATCCACTGGATACCCTGTTTTCACCCACCGCGTTATGTCACTCATCCATGGAAGGCGCGCGTTGCCCTCTGGGCGCTCCGCGGGCTTCAGATGCTGGGAGTTCATGTCTACGCTCTGACCCAGGCCGAGCAAACTGAACTGAACGCTGGACGCTGTGCCTTGCTGAGCCTGCCCTTCGACTCTGAGGAGGCATTCCAGGTCCAGGCACTGAAGCGAATGACACCCATCGCGCAGCGGCCCCTTGCTCTGGTCTTCCTGGGGAGGCCTGTCTCCCAGAAGGGGTGGCCGCAGTACCTGGCGATAGTCAGCCACTTGGGATTGAACTCCCTGGCTCTGGTGCCTTTCGCCCCAGAAGGTAAGCTCCCGCGCACCCTCACAGTCAAGATCGGCCTGCATGACCATGAAGTCCGTGAGCATCTTGATCAGTGTCAACTTCTGATCCTCCCATCCGATTACGAGTCATTCGGATTTGCCCAGGCGGAGGCGCTTCTTTCCGGGTGCTGTGTGCCTGTGCTGGGAGAGTGGCCCCTCTGGCTCAAGATCGCTGAGCTGGATTGGCGCCAACTCACGCCATGGCAGGCCGCGGAGCGGGTGCGAACACTTTTGAAACAACCAGCCACCTTGGCCTCTCTGCAAAAGCAGCAGCTCCAAGCCTGGATGAACCTGCCTGAACGTCAAGCCCCGATCCTGCCAGATCTGCGAGAGATTGACGCAGACATCGCCCGCAGAAGGGGAACTGACAGATCGTCAGACCGGCGGAACATCCACCTTACGGAATGATGGCGGGCGACGAGCATAGTGTCGACGCACAGCAATTGCTCGGTAGAGCCTACGCAGACCTTCTCGCTGTCTGAGCATCAACCAGACTACTAACTTCAGAACATTCAGCAGATGCCTTAGGGCGATCATCCCCTCGCGCCCCACAAGGAGAAGCTGCCGACACGCCAGGTAGAGCTGACGCTTGGCATCCCCAAGTGTGGGAACGACAGCAAGCGCGGCTGGCGCACGATGTACATCAAGTCCTCGATCTTGATAAACAGCCTTGCCAACAAAACCTGCGCGCAACATCGTTGTGAGCACCCCAATGATGGGAGGGGAGTATTGCACCGAATGATCGGCGGCCCGGACGGCCTCTCGGCTCAGCCGCCCAGCCATGCATTCACGCAGGGAGTGTGCGAATGCTTCACGGCTGGGCTCTGCCCATCGCACAGATTCGGAAACAGATCTGAGATAAGGACGATAGACCTCTGTTTTTTCGTTAAGCTCCACCAGCGAATATTGACAGGGGTGATGTGGGCCCAGGCCAAAAAAAGGATAATCTGTGATGCCGCCATAATCCGTGTAAACAGTTGCCAACCCAAACGCATCTGCTTCGATGATATTCAGGCCCAGCCCCTCGGCGCGGTGAGGAGAAGCGTAAACCTGGCATACAGAAAATAGGCGCCGAAGATCAACTTTGCTTAGCCTCCGAGCAAGAAGAAAAACATTGGGCATCGAGGCAATTCGCTCAATAAGTGAGAGATACTGACCTGGGAATGCCGTGCCGCCTGATGTTTTGATAATCAGGGCATACTGTTGCATCGACGGATCAGAAAAGATATCAACGAGCAGGGCGGGATTCTTTCTCTCAATGCAGCTATGAAAATCAAAGACATTAAGGGCTATCGCCTTAAACTGGGCAGGGTCTAGATCCAAGCCTAGAGACCAGAGAAACTCTTTATCAGAAAGATCACAGCTGTCTGGCCTGGGCTCAGAGGATAGCTCATGAAACAACTCGCGATAATCAAGAGGAGCATAAATCAGCTTCTCCATCGGCAATACACGACTAAGACTATCGTAAATAAAACGTGTCGGAGCCAGAACTTTATCCAGATAAGGGGCAGCTTCTGCATGTACTGGCGCTGGAGATTCCAACTCCCACCACCAATAGCCCATGTTGCAGACTTTAGAAAAACAATGGCCGGCAATCCCACTATTGACATAGTGAAGATGCTGATCGGCGTTAACAAGAAATAGCGTAGGAGCGTCTTTATTGAAGAGGCTTAGGCAATCCAGAGACTCGACCCATGCGAGATCTGCATCTACAATTGGCTTAGCACGGGCAGGATCAACGGTAAATGAAAAGTGAACACCAGCATCGCTCAAGCCTTTTAGGATTAAACCCGTGATCCTTCCGATGCCGAAGGAGAAGTTGGGATATCCCACAATATTCAGCTCTGCTTTATCCCGCAGCTCACGACTGGCATGAGAACGAACTTTTCCCAAGTCAATACCGGGAAGATGTAGATCTAAAGCGCCAAATACATTCACCCCCGGACAGTGTATAAGTGACGACTCTCGCATTCCAATACCATGCAGAGCCAACAAGAAGTCACCTTCGTCGACAAAGCGTGAAGGCGGAAGCCCAGCCCAACCAGTGTTTGCGCGCTCACAAAAGAACCTATTGAGCTTGCGCCGTTCGTGTGCCTTCAATAAATAGACGTTTTGGCGTTCATTAACCTCATAGGTGATAGCGCCAATCAGGCTTGGCGGTGGCGTGAAGGATAATTCATCAAGCCTGACCCTGTTAGCCTGCACACACTTAGAATAGTTTTTAATTAGATATTCAATCGTTTTATTTGCTCCTCGCGGACTCCGGGGGTCTCTCCCCATATGCTTGGAGATACCTAGAGCACCGGCGACCAAGAGCGAGCTGTAATGGAAGAAAATTAAAGGGTGATCAACATGCTGATCGTCAGTGTCATCAAACAAACGAACAAAAACACTGCCGTCATTACAGGTATTGACAAGTCTCTCCTGGATATTCCAATAGGCTACGTTGAGTCCCGGATTACGATTCACTCGCACGGAACACAACGACGGAAACATGTCGCCAAATCGCTGGTCAGTGAATAAGTTTTCTTCAAACCAGATCAAAGAGTTATAGACAAGCTGTCGCGCCCAAAAGTCAACAACCTGCAGCGATCTATTTGTATTCTCAAAGTGCACAAAGCCAAAGTTGTATGACCCGCATGCGCGAATGTTTTCAAGAGTCGGCTGCTGGAAAGCATTTAGGGAGTCAGACAGAATGTGCGGGGTAACGACGCAATCAATGCCAGACATCGATCCGGCGAGCTGAGCCGGCTCAAGACTCCCAAAGAATTGAATGTCCGGATCAATATAAGTAGCTGACCGTGGAGATAACTCGCGAAGAAGATAAGCAAAGACCCAAGGCTTGACAGAAGTGCTGAATTCAGTAATGTCATAATAAAGGCTCATTGCCGAGAGCTCTTTAGAGTGACGAAAGAGGGTTGATATCGACAGCACTTGGCTTTGGGGACAAGATAGCAATCCCTTAAGCTTGCAGAGCTGGCCTTCTGATAGGCTAGGATGATCAACAAGAAAGACGTAAAATTTCCAGTCGCCAGAGTGATGCTCAACGAAAGATCTCTCACACTCTAAAGCATAAAGAAGATAATCGAAATTGCAAATCGTAAATGCGATGCGCTCCAAGGTCATGACTCTGCTTTGCATTGAGTCTATCAGATAAGGGTGATGGCATAGAACCCATTACACAAGCTTGAACTAGAATGAAACGCCAGGAAGTCTTTTCTCGGCACAAGTTTTGCTGACCTTGCGCGTTTTGAATGCAGCTCTGGGCGGTAAGCAAGTCAACTCAGTCCTATCCAATTCGACGAGGCTGAACGATCCTCTTTTGCTCCACGCGACTCTCTGGCTATTCAGATGCAGCCACAGCCACAGAAGCTGGCGAACCAAGGGTTCGCTGCACCAAGCCTCAGGACGAAGCCGGCTGAACACCTCATGAACCCAGGAGGTGCTCGTCAGGAGCAGAGGCAGGCCTCTCGACCAGGACTAACGCCCCCGGGCCTTGAGCACGGTCTTGAGTGTCTTGACCAGGATGAGCAGATCGAGGGCCGTGCCCCAGTGGCGCAGATAATAGAGGTCGTAGCTGAGCTTCAGCTCGGCTTCCTGGACGCTGGCGGCGTAAGGGGCACAGACCTGGGCCCAGCCGCTCAGCCCTGGGGGCATCCAGTGACGCTTGCGGTAGTGGGGGATGCGCTCCTCCAGTTCGTGCTCCAGTTCGGGCCGCTCCGGCCGCGGACCGATCAGGCTCATATCGCCTCGCAGAACATTGATGAGCTGAGGAAGCTCATCAAGCCGTACCCGGCGCAGCAACGCACCGACGCGAGTGATCCTGGCATCCCGGCGAGCGGTCCAGGTGGCAGGGGCATCAGGATCGGCCTGACGCATGGTGCGCAGCTTGTACAGCCGAAAGCTGAGCCCCATCAGACCACTGCGCTCCTGCACATAGAACACCGGTCCCCGATCTTCCAGCCAGATCAGCAAACACGCGATCAGCATCAGCGGCAGTGTGCCCAACAGCAACAGCAGTGCCAGGATGATGTCGGCCGAACGCTTGAGCTGGCGTTGCACGCTCAGGGGATCGTGCCAAGGAAGATCACCCTGACACAACGCGTCCTCGGACAGATGGGCGGGCAACAGACGCTGCTGCTGTCGCTCCGCCAGCTCCAGCACACTGAGGGTGTCGGTCTGACAAGCCTTCCCCAGACGCCGCAGCTGCACACGCACGGCAAGGGCCCAAAGGCTGAGTCCACTCAACAGAAGCAGCTGGATCCGTCGATGCCCGAGGGTGAACGTGGGGGGAAGGTTCAGCACCCAGTAGGCCAGGACCACCATCAACCCGGTGGCCAGGGCTGCCACCGTCAGACGCAAGAACAACTGGCCTGGATCCAATCGGGGCCAGCGCAGCAGCGTATAGCTGCCAAACAGCCAGCTGAAAAAGATGTAGGCGAGGCCAAACGGCAACAGCCATTGAGGATGGGCCAGCAGGTCGGTGCGGAAAACGCGATCCACAACAAACGCCAGGCCTGCAACTCCCAGAAGATCGAGACCGGCGCACAGCAACAAGACCTGGCGAGGTCTCAGCCAGAACATGGGCGACCTGGGGAGATGGGGTGCATCAACAGGCAGGGCCTCAGTGCGGCAGCGCCGCCATGAGCGAGCCCATCTCGAGTGCCTGCAACCCGTAGCTCCAGCCGAGGTTGCTCTTGATGCCTGCTCGCTCGAGAGCCTGTTGCAGCGTATCGGTGGTGAGCACGCCAAAAATCACCGGAACACCGGTGTCACGGGCCACAGTCGCAACGCCCTTGCTCACTTCAGCGACCACCACATCAAAGTGGGGAGTATCGCCACGGATCACGGCCCCGAGGGTGACCACCACCTGATAGCGACCACTGGCAGCCAGGCGCTGGGCCACCAGGGGGATCTCGAAGCTGCCGGGCACCCAGGCCACATCCAGCTGGCCGCTGGTGTCGCCGGTGTCGATGCCGTGGCGAGAGAGGCAGTCGAGACAGCCGCTCAGCAGGCGGGAGGTGACCAGATCGTTGAAACGGGCCACAACAACAGCGATGCGCAGACCGCCGACGTCAGTGAAACGACCCTCGAAGACCGTCAAAGGCTCAGACCACGAAGTAGCTCACGCCCCAGTTGAGCAGGACCAGGCCCACCCAGGCCAGCCCGCCGATCAGGATCAGCCGGTTGGAGCGGCCGCTGTCCTCGCTGCTGGCGTACAGCACCGGCACCGCCACGACCAGGGCGAAGGACATCACCACCAGGGCCAGAACGGTGAGGGTGTTGAGAATCTGCATGGCGAGGGCTGGCCAGCGGGCCGGGGATCAGGCAGTGAGCGGATTCTCACACGCGGCTCCCGGGCCATGGCGCGGGGCGGGCGGCAACCGTCACAAGTTGTCGGGAGGGCCCCGACGGATCGGTCGGTGGCCGCGCAGAGGCGCTGCGGCGACGGCCGGTGACTGACACCATCTGTGGTGGCGCGTAGGATCGTCACCCCCACGCCCAGTGCCATGGCGGCCGCGACCCCGGCGAAGGTTGAGCAGCAGCTCTCGCTGGTGGCCGCCCTCGGTCTCTGCAGCGAGCCCGTGCACCCGGGGCCGGAGGAGCAGCCGCTTCCGCCATCGGTGGCAGGCGCGGAAGATGAGGACAGCCTGGCTGCCGAGGCGCGGGCACGGCCTCGGCGACGCCGGACACCGGCCCCAGGCGAAGCACCCAAGGCAGCGGATCCCGAAGACGGCAACACCCCTTTGGAGGAAGGGGCCGCGACAGACGACGACCAACCCCGCTGGCATCACCACGGCCTGGTGGACCCGGCGGCCCTGACGCCGATGCTGCGCCACTACGTGGAGCTCAAAGCGGCCCACCCGGAGCGGGTGCTGCTCTATCGGCTCGGTGATTTCTTCGAGTGCTTCTTCGAGGACGCGATCACCCTCTCGCGCCTGCTCGAGCTCACCCTCACCGGCAAGGAGGGCGGCAAGAGCGTGGGGAGGGTGCCGATGGCCGGCATCCCCCACCACGCGGCAGAGCGCTACTGCGCCGAACTGGTGCGTCGGGGACTGAGCGTGGCGCTCTGCGACCAGCTCGAAACCACCCCTGCCAAGGGTGCCCTGCTGCGCCGCGACATCACTCGCGTGCTCACCCCCGGCACGGTGCTGGAGGAGGGGATGCTGGCGGCCCGGCGGAACAACTGGCTGTGCGCGGTGGTAAGGGAAGGGGGGCGCTGGGGGCTGGCCGTGGCCGACGTGAGCACCGGCGAGTTCCGTGTGACCGAGCGGGACGGCAGCGGCGGCCTGCACCAGGAGCTGCTGCAGCTGGAGGCGGCCGAGGTGGTGAGTCCCCAGCCTGGGGAGGACGGCAGCCGGCCGGGCTGGTGCCCCGAGGGGCTGCACGTGACCCTGCTGGCGCGGACCCCGTTCGAGGCGCCCGAGGCGGCCGCCACCCTGCGGCGCCGTTTCCGCCTGGCCAGCCTCGATGGTCTGGGGCTGGGCGAGGTGCCGCTGGCCCTGCGCGCCGCCGGCGGCCTGGTGGCCTACCTGGACAGCACCCAGCGGGCGGAGGGGGACACGGCGGTGCCCCTGGATCCGCCGCGGGTCTGGCACGCCGGCGACCAGCTGGTGCTCGATGCCCAGACCCGCCGCAATCTCGAGCTCACCCGCACCCAGATGGGAGGCCAGCTGCACGGCTCCCTGCTCTGGGCCATCGATCGCACCGCCACCGCCATGGGCGGCCGCTGCCTCCGCCGCTGGATCGAAGCCCCACTGGTGGAGAGGGCCGCCATCCAGCAGCGTCAGGACGCCGTGGGCGAACTGGTGGAACATCGGCCGCTGCGGCGGAGCCTGCGGCGCCTGCTGCGGCCGATGGGCGATCTGGAGCGGCTGGCGGGCCGGGCCGGCGCCGGCACCGCCTCCGCCCGCGACCTGGTGGCCCTGGCGGACGGTCTGGAGCGGCTGCCCCGGCTGGCGGCCCTGGTGGAGGGCTGCGCCAGCGCGCCCCTGCAGGCGCTGCGGCAGCCCCAGCCGGACCTGGCGGCCCTGGCCGCCGGCCTGCGCCAGCGCCTGGTGGAGAACCCGCCCCTCGCCCTCAGCGAGGGCGGCCTGATCCACGACGGCGTCGATCCCCTGCTCGATGGCCTGCGCAACCGGCTCGACGACCAGGACCGCTGGCTGGCCGAGCAGGAGGCACTGGAACGGCGGGCCAGCGGCAACCCCAACCTCCGCCTGCAATACCACCGCACCTTCGGCTACTTCCTGTCGGTGACCCGGGCGAAGGCCGGCGCGGTGCCCGAGCACTGGATCCGCCGCCAGACCCTGGCCAACGAGGAGCGGTTCGTGACGCCCGACCTCAAGGCCCGGGAGGGGAGCATCCTGCAGCTGCGGGCCCGGGCCGCCCAGCGCGAATACGAGCTGTTCTGCGCCCTGCGCAACGAGGTGGGCGCCCTGGCAGCCCCGATCCGGGAGGCGGCCCGGCGGGTGGCCGATCTCGACGCCCTGGCCTCCCTGGCGGAGGTGGCGGCCACGGGCGGCTGGTGCCGGCCGGAGCTCACGGACGGGCGGGAGCTGACGATCGAGGCGGGTCGCCACCCGGTGGTGGAGGAGCTGCTGGTGGAGGAGGCCTTCACCGCCAACGACCTGCGGCTGGGGGCCGGCGATGACGACGCCCCCGACCTGCTGGTGCTAACCGGCCCCAACGCCAGCGGCAAGAGCTGCTACCTCCGCCAGACGGGCCTGCTGCAGCTGCTGGCCCAGATCGGCAGCTGGGTGCCGGCCCGCCGGGCGCGCCTGGGCATCGCCGATCGGATCTTCACCCGCGTCGGGGCCGTCGACGACCTGGCCAGCGGCCAGTCCACCTTCATGGTGGAGATGGCCGAAACAGCCAACATCCTTCACCACGCCACGGGCCGCTCGCTGGTGCTGCTCGATGAGATCGGCCGCGGCACCGCCACCTTCGACGGCCTCTCGATCGCCTGGGCCGTGGCGGAGCACCTGGCCACCGCCATCGGCGCCCGCACGATCTTCGCCACCCATTACCACGAGCTCAGCGAACTGGCCGAGCTGCTCACCAACGTGGGCACGGCCCAGGTGCTGGTGGAGGAGACGGGCGACGATCTGGTGTTCCTGCACCGGGTGGTGCGCGGCGGGGCGAGCCGCAGCTACGGCATCGAAGCCGCCCGGCTGGCGGGCGTGCCGGCCTCGGTGGTGCGGCGGGCGCGGCAGGTGCTGGGGCGGATCGAAGCCAACAGCCACGTGGCCGTGGGCCTTCAGGCGGCCTGATCCAGCCAGGCACGGCGCAACAGGGCATTGACCGCCGCGGCCACCAGGCCCGCGCCGCCCCGGCTGCCGTCGAGGCGGATCTGGGGCAGAGCGCTCTGCTCCAGCCGCCGCTTGCTCTCCGCCACCCCCACGAACCCCACCGGCATGCCGATCACCAGGGCGGGAAAAGCGGCCCCGGCCGCCACGAGCTCCAGCAGCCGATCGAGGGCGGTGGGGGCGCTGCCCACCAGCACCACCGCCCCGGGATGGGCCGCCAGGGCCCGCTCCATCCCCTCGGCGCTGCGGGTGCCGCCGGCGGGGGCCCGCTCGGGAGCCCAGGCCAGCACGCCGTGCACAGGATTGGCGAAGGTGCGCCGGGCCATCGGCGCCACGGCCGCCGCGGCCATCGCCGTGTCGGTGAGGATCGCCGTGCCCCCGGCCAGGGCGGCCATGCCAGCCGCACAGGCCCCCGGGGAGCAGACCAGATCGCCGGCGAGCGTGAGGTCGCCGCTGCTGTGGACCAGCCGCTCCAGCAGCTCCTGCTCCACCCCCTGCAGCCCGGTGGGGCCGAGCCAGCCGCGGATGCGCCGCACGCTTTCCGTAAAGATCGGATGGTCGAACTCGCTCACGCGCGCGCTGCCCTGATGCCGGTCCATCTCTACTGGGGAGACGACGAGGCCGCCCGCACCCGGGCGGTGGAGGCCCTGGTGGAGCAGCTGGTGGAACCTGCCTGGGCGTCGATCAACCTCAGCCGACTCGACGGCAGCGACGCCGCTCAGGCGGCGCAGGCCCTCGAGGAGGCGCGCACGCCCCCGTTCGGCTCCGGGGCGCGGGTGGTGCTGCTGCAGCGGAGCCCCTTCTGCGCCGCCTGCCCGGCGGAGCTCGCCAGCCGGCTGGAGGCCAGCCTGGGCCTGATTCCCCCCGACGGGCATCTGGTGCTGGTGAGCCCCGCCAAGCCCGACGCCCGCCTGCGCACCACCAAGGCCCTTCGGGCCGTGGCCGAGGAGAAGAGCTTCGTGCTGCCGGCGGTGTGGGACGGCGAGGGCCTGCTGGAGCTGGTGCGGCGTACCGCCGGCGAGCTGGGGCTCCGTCTGGAACCGGCCGCAGCCGAGGCCCTGAGCGAAGCGATCGGCAGCGACAGCGCCCGGCTGGCGAGCGAACTGGAGAAGCTCGCCCTGTTCGGCGGCGGCGCTCCGATCGGCGTAGAGGCCGTGGAGGCGCTGGTGGGGGGACGGGCCACCAGCTCCCTGGCGGTGGGGGACGCCCTGCTGGCCGGGCGACCGGCGGATGCGATCGCCCTGGTCGATGCCCTGCTGGCGGCCAACGAACCGGCGCTGCGGATCGTGGCGGCCCTCAGCGGCCAGATCCGCGGCTGGCTGTGGGTTTCGCTGCTGGAGGCCAGCGGCGAGCGCGACGTGGCCGTGATCGCCAAGGCCGCCGGCATCGGCAACCCGAAACGGATCTACGTGCTGCGCCGCCAGATCCAGGGGCGGCCCGCCGCCCAGCTTCTGAGGCTGCTGGGGCAGGTGCTGGAGGTGGAGGCGGCCCTCAAGCGGGGGGCCGATCCGGCCGACGCCTTCCGTGACGGCTTTCTGCTGGGTCCCGACGGCCACCGATAATCGCGCCCACTGCCGCATCGACGCCGGGAATGGCCCTGCTGGTTCAGAAGTTCGGGGGCACCTCGGTGGCCGATGTGGAACGCATCCAGACCGTGGCCCGCCGGATCGCCACCTGCCGGGAGGAGGGGCACGAGCTGGTGATCGTGGTGTCGGCCATGGGCCACACCACCGACGAACTCACCGGGCTGGCCCGGGCGATCACCGCCGATCCGCCCAAGCGGGAGATGGACATGCTGCTGGCCACCGGCGAGCAGGTGTCGATCGCCCTGCTGTCGATGGCCCTGCATGCCCAAGGGGTGCCGGCCGTGTCGATGACCGGCACCCAGGCCGGCATCGTCACCGAGTCGTCCCATGGCCGGGCCCGCATCCTTGAGGTGCGCACCGAGCGCCTGCGGCGCCTGCTCGACGACGGCAAGGTGGTGGTGGTGGCGGGCTTCCAGGGCACCAGCAGCGGCACCGCCGGCACCCCGGAGATCACCACCCTGGGCCGGGGGGGCTCCGACACCTCGGCGGTGGCCCTGGCGGCGGCGCTGGGAGCGGACGCCTGCGAGATCTACACCGACGTGCCCGGGGTGCTCACCACCGATCCGCGCAAGGTGCCCGATGCCCAGCTGATGGAGAGCGTCAGCTGTGACGAGATGCTGGAACTGGCCAGCCTCGGTGCCGCCGTGCTTCACCCGCGGGCCGTGGAGATCGCCCGCAACTACGGCGTACCGCTGCGGGTCCGCTCCAGCTGGAGCGACGATCCCGGCACCCTGCTCACCAGCGGCCGCGCCCGCCCGATCGGCAGCGAGGGACTGGAGCTGGGCAAGCCCGTGGACGGAGCCGAGCTGGAAACGGCCCAGGCGGTGCTGGCCCTCTCCCACGTGCCTGACCGGCCCGGCGTGGCGGCCAGCCTGTTCGAAGCCCTAGGCGCCGCCGGGCTCAATATCGACCTGATCGTGCAGGCCACCCACGAGGGGGCCAGCAACGACATCGCCTTCACCCTGCCCGCCGCCGACGGCCCCCGGGCCGAGGCCGTCTGCCGTTCGGTGCTGGATGCCATGGGAGCCGAGGGAGCCCGCCTGATGGCCGAGACCGGCATGGCCAAGCTCAGCATCGCCGGGGCGGGGATCATGGGCCGGCCCGGGGTGGCCGCCCGGCTGTTCGACACCCTCGCTCGCCTGGGCATCAACCTGCGGCTGATCGGCACCAGCGAGGTGAAGGTGAGCTGCCTGGTGGACGGCAGCCAGGGCGCCAAGGCCCTGCGGGCGGCCGCCGATGCCTTCGAACTGAACGAAAGCCAGCTCCGGGACGGGCCGATCCCCTGCCGCCCGGAGGATCCGGCCGTGCGGGGTGTGGCCCTCGACCGGGACCAGGTGCAGGTGGTGGTGCGGGGCGTGCCGGACCGTCCCGGCGCAGCGGCCGCCATCTGCCGCGCCCTGGCTGATGCCGGCATCAGCCTCGATGCGATCGTGCAGTCGGAGCGCACCCATGGCGAGCCCGACAACCTCTGCCGGGACATGAGCTTCACCCTCAGGCGCGACGACCGCCCGGGGGCCGAGCGCGCCCTGGCGGTGGTGCTGGCGGGCTGGCCCGGCGCCCGCTTTGAGGAGGGCCCGGCGATCGCGCGGGTGAGCGCGGTGGGGGCGGGCATGGCCTGCACCGCGGGCACGGCGGCGCGGATGTTCCGCTGCCTGGCCGATGCCGGCATCAATATCGAACTGATCGCCACCAGCGAGATCCGCACGAGCTGCGTGGTGGCGGAGGCCGATGGGGTGCGGGCCCTGCAGGCGGTGCACGACGCCTTCCGGCTCGGTGGCGACATCCGCCACCACGCCCAGGGCAGCGAAGCGCCGGTCTGAGCCCGGGATCGGGCGATCAGCGGCGGCCTTCGCGGTGCATCCAGCTGATCCAGTCAGCGGAGATGCCTTTGGGGCAGGCCGCCTCGCACTCCAGATGGCTGCTGCAGCCGCCGAAGCCCTCAGCCCCCATCCGCTCCTGCAACGCCACCGCCCGCCGCGCTCGCTCCGGCTGCCCCTGGGGCAGCTGGCCCAGATGGGCGAGCTTGGCCGCCACGAACAGGCTGGCTGAAGCGTTGCGGCAGCTGGCGACGCAGGCGCCACAGCCGATGCAGGTGGCGGTATCGAAGGCGGAGGCCGCCTGGTCGCGGCCGATCAGCAGGGCGTTGGCATCCGGAGCCTGACCCGCGTTCACCGAGCAGTAGCCACCCGCCGCCAGGATCCGGTCGAAGGCTGAGCGATCCACCCCCAGGTCCTGCACCACGGGGAAGGCGCGGGCCCGGAAGGGCTCCAGCACCAGGGTGGTGCCATCGGGGAAATGGCGCAGGTACAGCTGGCAGACGCTGGTGCGGGCCCGGGGGCCGTGGGCCTGGCCGTTCACCAGGAAGCCGCAGGAGCCGCAGATGCCCTCGCGGCAGTCGTGGTCGAAGCCCACCGGCCGCCGGCCTTCCCGCACCAGCCGGCCGTTCAGCAGGTCGAGGGCCTCGAGCAGCGACAGATCGGGGGAGAGCCCCTCCAGCCGATGGTCTTCGAAGGCGCCGGGGCTGCCGGGGTCCGCCTGGCGCCAGATCCGCAGGGTGAGCGAGAGGGAACAGACCATCGCTTCGGGAGGCGGGATCAGCGGGATCTGGTCCATGATGCTGCCATCCCTCCGCGGCAATTTCTGAAGCCGTGACTGAGACCCCTGCGACCCCCACTGGGACCCCCACGATCGAGAGCCTGGAGCAGGGCGAGCGCCCCTTCGTGCTGGCGGATCACATGGGCAGGGTGCTGGGCATGAATGCGTCCTTCACGCGCACCTTCGGCTGGACCCTCGAATCGCTGGAGGGTCAGCCCCTCAGCCTGATCCTGCCGGAGGCCTTCCAGATGTCGCATCAGCTGGGCTTCTCCCGCTTCCAGGCCACCGGGCACTCCACGATCCTGGCCCACCCCCTGCGGCTGGCCACGATCTGCAGCGACGGCCGCACGATCGTGTCGGAGCACTTCATCGTGGCCGAGCAGCGGCGGGGCCAGTGGGTGTTCGGAGCCACCCTCACGCCCCTGGAGCAGGACCCCTCGGCGCCATGAGCGGGACGGCATCCCCCCGGGACGATGCCGATGCCGTCCTGATAGAGGAACTGCGGAGCACCCTGGGCCGGCTGGAGGCGGCCCTGGCCACGATCGACGATGCCCTGGTGATCACCACCGGCGACGGGCGGGTGCAGTGGTGCAACGCCTCGTTCGAGCAGCTGGTGAGCCTGCCCCGCCTGCTGGTGCTCGACCGGCCGCTCGACTCCCTGCTGCCGCAACGGGACGACGGCCTTCCCCTGATCCCCCCCGGCTGGCACGGCCAGGGGGCCGCCGCGGCAGGCGAGCGGTTCACCGTGTTCCTGAGCCGCGAACCGATGCGCGCCCTCGAGATCGAGTGGGAGCCGGTGATCAGCGACCCCTCCCGGCCCCTCGTCCTCTGCTTCCGCGACAGCACCGCCCGGGTCTCCTACGCCACGCTCCAGGAGGAGGTGGAACGCAGCGAGCGCCGGCGGCTGCAGGCCGAGGTGGCCCACCAGCAGCTGCAGGAACGGCAGATGCGCCTGGCCGCCCAGGTGGTGGAATGCCCGGTCACCGGTCTGCCCAACCGCCGCGCCCTCCACACCCACATCACCCGGGCGCTGCGCCGGCTGCGCAACACCCACGGGGCCGTGACTCTGCTGTTCTGCGATCTGAACGGCTTCAAGGAGATCAACGATCTGTACGGCCATCAGGTCGGCGACGAGCTGCTGATCGAAATCGCCCGCCGCCTCAGACGCGCGCTGGGTCCGGGCGATGTCCTGGCCCGGCTGGGGGGCGATGAGTTCGTGGTGCTGACGACGGCGGAACCGGAGGGGGAGGTGTTCGCACTGGCGGAGCGGCTCCAGCAGCAGCTCGGCGAGCCCTGGAAGGTCCAGGGCTCCGTGGTCCATCCCTCGATGAGCGTGGGCATTGCCAGCAGCAGCGATCCCCTGCTCTCGGTGGAGGAGCTGGTGCGCCGGGCCGATCTGGCGATGTACGAGGCCAAGACGCGACGCGACCGGGGCGTCGCCTGCTACGACGAGCGGATCGATCAGAACATGCGCCAGTCGATCGAGCTGCGTCGCCGCCTGGAGCGGGCGATCGAGCAGGACGAACTGGTGATCCACTATCAGCCGATCGTCAATCTCCACGACGGCCAGATCGCGGGTCTGGAAGCCCTGGTGCGCCTCCCGGGCCCCGAGGCCACGCTGATCCTGCCCGGCGACTTCATCCCGCTCGCGGAGCGCACCGGCCTGATCTTCAGCCTGGGGGCCTGGGTGCTGGAGCGCGTGCTCTCCGACCTGCAGCGCCTGGCCACCCCTGGGGCCGGCTTTCGGGTGTCGGTGAACATGAGCCCGCTCGAACTGCGGCGACAAGGCTTCGCCACAGCGATCCTCGAGCGCATCCACCGCCATGGCGTATCGCCGAAGCACCTGGCGATCGAGGTGACCGAGAGCATGCTGATCACAAGGCCCGACCGGACCAGCCGCGAACTGCAGGAGCTGCGCAGGGCCGGCATGCAGGTGCACCTCGACGACTTCGGCAGCGGCTACTCGAGCATGTCGTGGCTGGCTCGCCTGCCGATCGATGCCGTGAAGATCGATCGCAGCTTCATCGCCGAGGGGAGTCACGATCCGCGCAAGGCCCGCGTGCTGGAGGCGATGGTGCAGCTGGCCCGCGATCTGGATCTGGAGGTGGTGGCCGAGGGGATCGAAACCGAGGAACAGGAGCAGCGCATGGTCCGGCTCGGCTGCGGGCTCGGGCAGGGCTGGCGCTTCGGGCTGCCCTCTCCAGACATTCTGGAGTCCCTCGGGAAGGCAGGCGGAGATCTCAGCGGTAGTCGCGCCGAGCAGGCTTGACACTTGTGAAGACCAGGGGTTCCTGGTGGCGCACGGGCTCAGCGCCCTGGCGATGCTCCCAGGCGGCGATGTGGCAGAACCGCTCGTCGTCCCGCAGGGCCTCGCCGTCCTCGGTGCGGTGCTCCTGGCGGAAATGGGCACCGCACGACTCCTCCCGGGCCAGGGCATCGCGCAGCATCAGCTCGGCGAGGCCGAACAGGTCGTCCACCCGCAGGGCCTTCTCCAGTTCCGGATCGATCGCCGTGCCGTGATCGGGCAGGGACAGGTCCTCCGAGAAGGACGCCCGCAGCTCCGCCAGTTCTCCGAGCGCCTGACGCAGGCGTGGGCCGCTGCGGCTGATGCCGCAGGCGTTGATCATCAGCTGGCCGAGAGCACGGTGGAAGTCATCCGCCGGTCGGAGGCCTCCCACGGCCCGCAGAGCCGAGATCCGCCGGTCCACCGCAGCCACCGCCGCCCGGCAGGCGGGATGGTCGTCGGCGACGGGCGGCAGGGGATGGGAGGCCAGCCAGGCCGGCACCGTGGCCGGAGCGATGAAGGTGCCGTCAGCCAGGCCCTGCATCAGGGCACTGGCCCCGAGGCGGTTGGCGCCGTGCTCGGAGAAGTTCGCCTCCCCCAGAACGAACAGGCCAGGGATCGTGCTCATCAGCCGGTAGTCCACCCACAGCCCGCCCATCGTGTAGTGAGGGGCGGGATAGATGCGCAGAGGCGTGGTGAGCGGATCGTCGCCGGTTATGCGCTCATACATCTCCAGCAGATTGCCGTAGCGGGCCACGATCGCGTCCCGGCCCTCACGGGCGATCGCATCGGCCAGATCGAGATACACCCCCTGGCCGCCACTGCGCCCGCGAGGCCCCACGCCTCGGCCTTCGAGGCAGAGCTCCCGGGCGCGGCGCGAAGCCACATCACGCGGCACCATGTTGCCGAAGCTCGGGTACTGGCGCTCCAGGAAGTAGTCGCGCTCATGCTCCGGAATCCGCTCCGGCGGGCGGTCGTCGCCCACCCGCGCCGGCAGCCATACCCGCCCGTCGTTGCGCAGGCTCTCGCTCATCAGGGTGAGCTTGCTCTGGAAAGCGTCGCCGGGAGGGATGCAGGTGGGATGGATCTGGGTGAAGCAGGGATTGGCGAACAGCGCGCCCTGGAGATGGGACCGCCAGATCGCCGTGGCGTTGCTTTTGAGCGCGTTGGTGGAGAGGTGGTAGACGTTCGAATAGCCACCGCTCGCCAGCAGCACGGCATGGGCGGTGTACGTCTCGAGGGCACCGGTGCGCTGGTCGCGGACCACCACGCCCCGGGCGACGCCATCCACCACGATCAGCTCGAGCATGTCGCGGCGGGTGAGCAGCTCCACCCGGCCGGCCTCCACCTGGCGCAGCAGCGCGCCGGTGGCGCCGTAGAGGAGCTGCTGGCCGGTCTGGCCGCGGGCGTAGAAGGTGCGGCTCACCTGCGTGCCGCCGAAGCTGCGGTTGGCCAGGGTGCCGCCGTACTCGCGGGCGAAGGGCACCCCCTGGGCCACACAGTGGTCGATGATCGCCAGGCTGAGTTCCGCCAGGCGATGGCAGCCCGCCTCGCGGGCCCGGAAGTCGCCCCCCTTCACGGTGTCGCGGAACAGCCGCTCGATGCTGTCGCCGTCGTTGGCGTCGTTGCGGGCAGCGTTGATCCCCCCCTGGGCCGCCACCGAATGGGCCCGCCGCGGACTGTCGTGGTAGGTGACCAGCCTCACCCGGTAGCCCTGCTCGGCCAGGGTGGCGGCGGCCGAGGCGCCCGCCAGGCCGCTGCCCACCACCAGGATCGTGAACCGGCGCCGGTTCCCGGGTGCCACCAGCGGCAGGCCGTCGCGGCAGCGCTGCCAGGCGGTGGCCACGGGGCCGCCGGGGAGCTGGGGATCAAGCCGCGGCGACGCTCCGCTCATGCCGGCGAAAACCTCAGGAGAAGAGCCAGCAGGGCAAAGCCGCCGCCCAGCAACAGGGCCAGCAGCCGGCCCCAGGCGCGGATGCGGGCCCCATTCGCCGGGTCCAGCAGCCCGAGGCTGCGGTGGGCGGCCTCATGGCCATGAAACAGATGCAGCCCCGCTGCCAGGCTGCCGGCGCCGTAGAGCAGCAGCGAGGCCGGCGAGCGGAGCACGCTCTGAAGGGCCTCCAGCTCCTGACCCTCGGCCGGACGGTGCCAGCGCAGCTGCAGCAGGTGCAGCGCCAGGAACGCCAGCAACAGGCCGCCGATCGCGGGGGCCTGGACCGCCGCCAGGGCGGCCAGGCCGTCCCCGGGGCCCTCGCGCCGGCTGCGGCGCAGCGCCGGTGCCGTGCCGCGGGCCCGGGCGAGCAGGAAGGCCCGCCACAGCGCCAGGAGCGGATGGAACAGCAGCGCCACCAGCAGGGCCGCCTCCACCACCGGAAGCCAGGGCTGGCGATGGAGCACGGCCGCGTAGCGCTCGAAGGCGGCCGGATTCACCAGCGCGGGCACCAGCCCCGCCAGATGCACCACCAGAAACAGCGCCAGCAGCAGGCCTGAGACCGCCACCCCCACGGCAGGCACTGACGACGGGCGATCGGGCGCAGTCATGGACCCATGCTCCCCCATCGGCAGGCCTCGGGGTAGGAAGGGATCGCGATCCGCCCCGGGCCCGTGCGCCGTTCCCGACGCTCCACCGTGCTGAGCGCCTTTCTCACCCTGCTGAACGACCGGCTGGGGGAGAGCATCGTGTTCCCGCTGCTGCCGTTCCTGCTGGCGAGCACCACCAGCGATGGCCGCACGCTGGGGCTGCTCACGGGCAGTTATGCCGTGGCCCAGTTCCTGGCCACGCCCATGATCGGCGCCCTCAGCGACCGCTATGGCCGCAAACCGGTGATGGCCTGCTGCGTCGCGGGCACGGTGCTGGGCCTGGGGCTGTTCGCCGCCACGATCGCCTTCCCCTGGGCCAGCCAGTGGCCCGCCGCCAGTGCCGCGGGGGTTCCCCTGATCCTGCTGTTCGCCGCCCGGCTGATCGATGGCTTCAGCGGCGGCACCGCCGCCACCGCCGGGGCCGTGCTGGCCGACATCACTCCTCCGGAGGAGCGGGCCCGGGCCTTCGGCCTGATCGGGGTGGCCTTCGGCCTGGGCTTCATCCTCGGCCCGGCCCTCGGCGGCCTGCTGGCCCGCCAATCGGTGACCCTGCCGGTACTCGTGGCGGTGGGATTCGCCGCCGTCAACCTGGTGGCGGTGCTCACCCTGCTGCCGGAGACCCATCCCCCCGAGGCGCGGATCCCGCTGCCCAGGCGGCGGGAGCTGCAACCCTTCAGCCAGCTGACGAACGTGTTCCGCAACCCCCGGGTGCGGCGGCTGTGCGGCGCCCTCTTCCTCTTCTTCCTGGCGTTCAACGGCTTCACGGCCATGCTGGTGCTCTACTTCCGCCAGGCCTTCGGCTGGGGGCCGGACCTGGCCGCCCTGGCCTTCCTGGTGGTGGGGGTGGTGGCCACCGTGGTGCAGGGCGGCCTGATCGGACCCCTGGTGCAGCAGCTGGGCGAATGGCGGCTGAGTCTGGCGGGCGTGGGCAGCGTGATCGCCGGTTGCCTGCTGATCCCTCTGGCCACCCCCGCCACGGCCATCCCGATGGTGTTCCTTGCCGTTTCGCTTCTGGCCCTGGGCACGGGGCTGGCCACCCCCTGCCTGCGCAGCCTGGTGTCGCGCCGGCTGGGCGATGCGGGGCAAGGCGCGGCGCTGGGCAGCCTGCAGGGCCTCCAGAGCGCGGGCAGCTTCCTCGGTCCGCCGCTGGCCGGACTGGCCTACGACACCGCAGGACGCCACAGCCCCTTCTGGCTGGGCATCGGCCTGATGGTGGGCGTGGCGGCGCTGGTGGCCGGAGGCCTGCCGGGCGGCCCCGCCGTGAAGAGGGAGCGCGAACCTCTGCACGGATAGTGCGCACGACAATCTCAGACGGTGACTTCTGCGAAGATGGAAGCCATGGTGATTGCGCGGTGATCCAGCCGACCACGAGACGATGGCGTCCACACACAACGTGCCCGGATCAGACTGCTAAGATAGATAATTGCTGATGCAGCTACAGCTTCACTGAAGCGCATCGGCAAATCGTCCTGCGGCCGAGAGATTGATGAGTGCGAATCCTGGCGCCCCGGCCGTTGCACCCGAGCTGTACATCAACCGCGAGTTGAGCTGGATTGCGTTCAATCGCCGCGTACTGGCTCAGGCACTCGATGAGCACACTCCCCTGCTTGAGCAGGCGAAATTCAGCGCCATCTTCAGCAACAACCTAGACGAATTCTTTATGGTGAGGGTGGCTTCCCTCAAATCGCAGCAGGAGGCCGGCGTCACCACCCGCAGCGACGACGGGCGCACACCGCAGGAGCAGCTGGAGGCGATCCAGAGGGAACTGAGGCCCCTGCTGGATCTGCAGCAGCAGCATTACCGCCATTCGCTCAAACGCAATCTCAGTGAATACGGCGTTCACCTTTACGACTACGTGCGCCTGAACCGTCAGCAGAAGCAGTGGGTCGACGACTACTTCCGCACCGCCGTTTTCCCGGTGCTCACCCCCCTGGCGGTGGATCCGGCCCACCCGTTCCCGTTCATGAGCAACCTCAGCCTGAACGTGGCGGTGCTGGTGCGCGATCCGGACACCCAGCAACAGCAGTTCGCCCGTGTGAAGGTGCCCCAGAAGATCCTTCCGCGCTTCGTACCGATCCCCACCGAGCTGGGCGGCCGGGGCGTCAAGCCGGTCTATTCCGCGGTGCCCCTGGAGCAGGTGGTGGCCTTCAACCTGCAGTTGCTGTTCCCCGGCATGACGATCGAGGGGCACTACTTCTTCCGCATCACCCGCGACGCCGACCTGGAGCTGCGCGACCTCGAGGCCGACGACCTGATGGAGGCACTGCAGGAGGGGCTGCGCAAACGGCGCATGGGCGGGGAGGTGGTGCGGCTGGAGGTGGCCGACGAGATGCCCGACGAGGTGGTGCAGTTGCTGATGGAGGGCTGCGACGTGGAGGCGGCAGACCTCTACCGCATCAACGGCCCTCTCGGCCTCGACGATCTGATGAGCCTGCTGGCGATCCCCCTGCCCCAGCTCAAGGACGTCCCCCACAAGGGACGTACCGTGCCGGCCCTGCTGCGGGCCCAGCGCAGTCAGCTCGAGGACGGCTCGATCAAGGCCGAGGACTTCGAGAGCATCTTCCGGGTGATCCGCCGCGGCGACGTGCTGCTGCACCATCCCTACGACCTGTTCGCCACCTCGGTGGAGGAATTCCTCAGCCAGGCCGCCAACGACCCCTCGGTGCTGGCGATCAAGATGACCCTCTACCGCACCTCGAAGGATTCACCCGTGGTGGCGGCCCTGATCCGCGCCGCCGAGAACGGCAAGCAGGTGATGGCCCTGGTGGAGCTGAAGGCGCGCTTCGATGAAGACAACAACATCCAGTGGGCACGCCAGCTGGAGCGCTCGGGCGTGCACGTGGTGTATGGCGTTCTGGGCCTCAAGACCCACACCAAGGTGGCTCTGGTGGTGCGGCGCGAGAAAACGAAACTGCGTAGCTACCTACACATCGGCACCGGCAACTACAACTCACGCACCTCCAGCCTCTACACCGATCTCGGCCTGCTGACCGCCCGTGAGGAATTCGGCCAGGACCTGGTGGAGCTGTTTAACTACCTCACCGGCTTCTCCAAGCAGCAGAGTTTCCGCAAGTTGCTGGTGGCTCCGGTCACCCTGCGCAAGGGCATGGAGGACCGCATCCGCCGCGAGATTCTCCATGCCAGGGAAGGTCGCGGGGGCCACATCCGGGCCAAGATGAACGCCCTGGTCGATCCGGCCATCATCGCCCTTCTCTACGAAGCCTCCCAGGCGGGGGTGAGAATTGAGCTGGTGATCCGGGGCATGTGTTCCCTGCGGCCCGGGGTGGAGGGGGTGAGCGACAACATCCGCGTGCTGAGCGTGATCGGCCGCTTCCTGGAGCACTCCCGGCTCTTCTGGTTTGCCAACGGTGGTGAACCCGAGATGCTGATCGGCAGTGCCGATTGGATGCCTCGCAACCTCGACCGTCGGGTCGAAGCGGTGGCGCCGGTGGACGATCCAGTCCTGCGCCAGCAATTGGAGACGCTGATCGAGCTCTACCTCTCGGATACGGCCGCCTGGCACATGCAGAATGACGGCCGTTTCGTTCAGCAACAACCGGAAGGGGAACAGCAGCTGGTTCAGGCCACGTTGATGGAGCGCTGGCGGGGCGGATTCGCAGCAGAGCGACCCGTCGGGTAGCTGGCGTCACCAAATCTCGGGATCGGACCAGATTTGTACAGGAATTCTTCCGTTTCCCGACGATGCGCCCACGTCCACGGTGCTACATTCCGCGCAAATTCATTCGGAGGCCTGGGGTGATGGGGACACCTCTGCATTCCGCCCTCACCGTGCTGCCCGGCCGTGCCGACAGCCCGGGGAGCGGCGATCGTTCCGGTCGGAGAGCCGTTGCGGGCCCTGGCTCAGCGCGGCAGACGGGACGGCTCAGTGCGGACACGATCGGTTGGTATCTCAGCAGCATCGGCCGTGTGCCACTGCTCACGCCAGCCGAGGAGATTGAACTGGCCCACCATGTGCAGAAGGCCAAGCAACTGCTGGAGCTGCCTCCATCAGAGCTTACCCCCCAGCACAAGAGGCAAATCCGCATGGGCCAGCGGGCCCGCGACCGCATGATGGCCGCCAACCTGCGGCTGGTGGTGAGCGTGGCCAAGAAGTATCAGAACCAGGGGCTCGAGTTGCTGGATCTGGTGCAGGAAGGGGCGATCGGGCTTGAGCGGGCCGTCGATAAGTTCGACCCCGCGATGGGCTACAAATTCAGCACCTATGCCTACTGGTGGATCCGCCAGGGGATGACCCGGGCCATCGACAACAGCGCCCGCACCATCCGGCTGCCGATTCACATCAGTGAGAAGCTCTCCAAGATGCGACGCATCAGCCGCGAGCTCTCCCATCGCCTCGGCCGCCAGCCGAACCGGTTGGAGCTGTCCCATGCGATGGACATGCGGCCGGAGGAGCTGGAGGAGCTGATGTCCCAGAGCGCTCCCTGCGCCTCCCTCGACGCCCATGCACGCGGCGAGGAGGACCGCAGCACCCTGGGTGAACTGATCGCTGATCCGGCCAGCAACGAGCATTTCGATGCGATGGATCGCCATCTGCAGAAGGAACACCTCGGCACCTGGATGTCGCAGCTGAACGAGCGCGAACAGAAGATCCTGAGGCTGCGCTTCGGGCTGGAGGGCAGCGAACCGCTCACCCTCGCCGAGATCGGCCGCCAGATCAATGTGTCGCGCGAGCGGGTGCGACAGCTCGAAGCGAAGGCGATCCTGAAGCTGCGGCTGATGAGCAACCTCCAGCAGGCCGCCTGATCGCCGCTGCTGCCCCTTGTTCGTGAGCCCAGATCCTGCTGTCGGGTGGACCCACCAGTTGTTCGCCGTGGCGGCGGCCGGTGCCTGGCTGGCAGGCCTGAGTGTGCTGGCCCTGTGGGTGCGCGACCGCTGGCCCCACCACCGCGAGTGGAGCCGCAAGCTGGTGCACATCGGCGCCGGGCCGGTGGTGCTGATCGCCTGGTGGCTGGGCATCGACCGCACGATCGCCCTTCCCGCCGCCGCCACGGTCACCGTGATTGCAGCGCTCAACCACCGCTTTCGCCTGCTGCCGGCAGTGGAGGATGTCGACCGCCACAGCTACGGCACAGTGGCCTACGGCGCCTCCTTCACTCTGCTGCTGTGGCTGTGGTGGCCGGCGCGGCCGGATGCGGTGGCAGCGGGGGTACTGGTGATGGCCATCGGTGACGGCCTGGCCGGGCTGCTGGGTCCGATGGTGGCTTCACCGAGCTGGAGCGTCCTCGGGGAACGCCGCTCCCTGGCGGGCACCGGCGCCATGGCCCTGTCGGGGCTGGTCGCCCTCGGTGTCACCGCCCTCCTGCCGGGCAGCCAGCCCCCGCACCCCGCGGCTCTGCTGCTGATCGCGGCTGCGGCCACGGCCCTCGAACAGTTCGCTCTGTTTGGGATCGACAATCTCACCGTGCCCCTGGCTGCGGCCTGGTTGTGGACGGTGCTGGCCTGAGCGGCTCCGGCCTCAGCCGTGCAGCAGCTCTTCGCAGCGCCGCTCCCAGTCGCGGGGCGTGCCCAGACCGGCCACAAGCAGCCGGTCGGCCGGCTCGTGGCGCAGGCGCAGCTGCCACTGACGGATCAGATCGGCCCGGTCCATCCAGGTATCGAGCACCGTGCGCTGGATCGCCTCGCCATCCCAGCGGCGGCAGCGCGCCGCCTCCACGGCCCAGCCCAACAGGTCGTCGAGCTGGAAGGGACGGAACCCGGCGAACACCGGACCGGCGGCGGGATCGGCGCCGCTGCGCTGCTCGAGATAGAAGAGCTGCAGCGGATCGGAAAGGCCGCAGAACTGGAGCAGGTAGGTCATGCCGGTGCTCCCGAATCTTCAGAGAGAACCGGAAGCTAGACAGCCCCTGTCAAAGGGAAGTTCTCAGTGAACATTCCGTTGCAAGAGCAATAGTTTGGCACTCAAACTTTGCGAGTGCCAAGGGAGGGCAACCCCTGCTCAGACAGCGGCCAGATGGTGTTCACGCGCTGCGCGAACAGCACCCGCCAATTCCTCGAGCAGCTCGAGGGTGGTGGGGAGGTCGATGCAGGCATCGGTGATGCTCTGGCCGTAGGTGAGCTGGGAGAGGTCGGCGGGGATCTTCTGATTGCCCGCCACCAGGTGGCTCTCGAGCATCACCCCCATCACGTGCACCGAACCGCCCCGCACCTGCTCCGCCAGGGCCTCCAGCACCGAGCCCTGCAGGCGGTAGTCCTTGTTCGAGTTGCCGTGGCTGCAGTCCACCATCAGCCGTGCCGGCAGCCCATCCTTCGCCAGCTGGGCGGCGGCCTTTTCCACCGCCTCGGCCTGGTAGTTGGGCCCGCCCTTGCCGCCCCGCAGCACCAGGTGGCCGTCGGGGTTGCCGGTGGTGGTCACGATGGCGGCGTGGCCGTTCTCGTTGATGCCCAGGAAATGATGGGGCCGGGCGGCGGCCTCCATGGCGTTGATCGCAGTGGTGACGCTGCCATCGGTGCCGTTCTTGAAGCCGATCGGCATCGACAGGCCCGAAGCCATCTCCCGGTGGGTCTGGCTCTCGGTGGTGCGGGCCCCGATCGCGGTCCAGCTGATCAGGTCGGCGATGTACTGGGGCACCACCGGATCGAGCAGCTCGGTGGCGGCCGGCAGGCCCATCTCCGCCAGGTGCAGCAGCAAGGCGCGGGCCCTCCGCAGACCGGTGTTGATGTCGTAGCTGCCGTCGAGGTGGGGATCGTTGATCATCCCCTTCCAGCCCACGGTGGTGCGGGGCTTCTCGAAGTACACGCGCATCACCACCTCCAGCTCGTCGTGGTGACGGCGGTGGGCCTGCACCAGGGCGTCGGCGTACTCCTTCGCCGCCTGCACGTCGTGCACCGAGCAGGGGCCCACGATCACGAGCAGCCGCTGATCGCCGGCATGCAGGATCGCCTTGATCCGCTCCCGCGCCTGCTGCACGGTGCGGGAGGCGGCCTCACCGATCGGCAGCTCCCGGTGCAGCAGGGCCGGCGGCACCAGCGGCCGGGTTTCCACCACGTGGAGGTTGGAGGTGGGGATCATGCGGCGAAACTGGGCGGGCGGGCCGGTTTTCCAGCCTATGCGGGCGTGCGCAGAGCGGAGCCATAACCCCCACCCGAGGGAGTTCTTTACCCGCGCACAATCTGCCCTGCCTAGCGATGGGTGCCTCCGCCAGCGGCGAGGGACTCTGACCGCCGAACCGCATGTCATCGGCCTCACGCCCGTCCCACCTGGCTTGAACCGCCTCACCTGCACACCTCCTCTTCATGCGCACCCTCACTTTCGCGGCTGCCATGGCGGCGCTCCTCTCCGCGCTGCCCGCCCAGGCGGCACCGACGTTCATCAACGGACTGACGATCAGCGGGAGCGCGCTCGATCAATCCGGCGGAACGGCGCTGAACAATGGCCGCCTCGGATTCTTCTCCGATCTCTACTACGATACTCACCGGAATGAATGGTGGGGCCTTTCGGATCGCGGTCCTGGTGGCGGCACGATCAGCTATGACACGCGTCTGAATCGCTTCAGCCTGGACGTCAATCCGCTCACAGGGGCGATCAGTAATTTCGCCGTGCAGCAGACGATCCTGTTTCGCGATGGAGCTCAGACCTTCAACGGGCTGGCCCCCAACCCCTCCAACAACCTTGGCAACGCCTTCGACCCGGAAGGCATGGTGATCCTACCGGGCAGCGGCAACATCCTGGTCTCGGATGAATACGGACCCTCCGTGATTGAATTCGGCCGCAACGGCCAGCTCGTACGTCGCTATGAGGTGCCCGCCAACCTGATCCCGAAGGTCGGCAGCAATGTCAATTACAACGCCACCTCGAGTACTCTCACGGCCGGGCGTGAGAACAATCGCGGCCTCGAGGGCCTCGCCGTCAGCCCCGACGGTCGCTATGCCTTCGCCATGCTGCAGAACGGCACGATCACCGACGGCACATTCAGCGGCGGCGGTTCGTTCAACCGCAGCATGTACACTCGCATCATCAAGTACGACACGAGCACGGGCAGCGTCGTTGGGCAGTATGCGTACAGGCTCGATGGCAGTGGCCCATCACCAAGCCAGGGGCGCGGCATCTCGGCGATCGTGGCCCTCGATGCAAACCGCTTCATGGTTCTGGAGCGCAACAACCGCGGCGTCGGCGTCGACGCAAATATCAACAGCCCTGATAAGAAGGTCTACATCATCGACCTCAGTGGGGCCACTGATGTCAGCACCATCCCGCTCACGGGCACCCTGCCCATCGGCACCGTGGTTGCCAGCAAGAGCGCAGACGCTCTGGCAAATCTGGTGGACTCCATCATCTTGAACGATCCCTCCATGGGGGCGCTTGGAGGCCGGGGAGCAGAGAAGTGGGAGGGGTTGACCGTCGGTCCGCAGTTGAGTGACGGCTCCTATCTGCTGCTGGCCGGAACCGACAACGACTACTCGGTGACGCAGAACGGCACAGGAACCCAGTTCGATGTGTATTACAACCCCATCGATGGATCACGCGTGCAGTGCGATCTGGGCACCCAGGTGAATTGCACCAGCATCAGCGCAACCGGCGCCTTGAGCTCCACCCCCGGCGATGTGGGCAACCTGCCCGCCTCCTACGAACTGATCCCTGGGGTGCTGATCGGTTTCCGGGCCAGCGCTCAAGATCTCGGCGGCTACACGCCACCGGTGGCAGCGGTGCCCGGCCCCCTGCCCCTGGCCGGCGCCATGGCGGCGCTGGCCTGGAGCCGCGGCCTGCGGCGACGCCTGCGGGCGCACCCTGCCCGGCGCTGACGCTCCGGCTGCCTAGGTTCGTCCGGCAGCGCCGGAGAACCACCCATGGACCCCAGCCTCAGCCACCTCAATTCCCGGGGTGAGGTTCATATGGTGGATGTGGGAAGTAAGGCCAGCACGGCGCGGGAAGCGGTGGCCGAGGGCTATCTCCGCCTGGATCCGGCAGCCCTGGCCCTAGTGCGGGAGGGCAGGGCCGGCAAGGGCGACGTGCTGGCGGTGGCCCGGGTGGCGGCGATCCAGGCGGCCAAGCGCACCGCCGACCTGATCCCCCTCTGCCATCCCCTGCCCCTCAGCGCCCTGGAGGTTTGGATCGGCGAGTCCCCGTTGCCCGCAGCCGCCGACCCGACCGCCGGCATGCCGGCCGCTACGGGCCTGCGGATCGAGGCCACCGTGCGCACCACTGCCCCCACCGGCGTGGAGATGGAGGCCCTCACGGCCGTGCAGGTGGGCCTGCTCACTCTCTACGACATGCTCAAATCCGCCGACTGCGCCATGACCATCGGCCCGGTTCAGCTGCTGCGCAAGCAGGGTGGCCGCAGCGGCGACTGGCGACGCAAGGAGGAGATGGGCGATGCCTGATCCGACCGCCGGTGTACCCGGCGCCGAGCCCTGGGGCCCGGAAGGCCTGCCCCTGGGGGAAGCGCGCACGCAGATCCTGGCGGGCCTGCAACCCCTGGGGCTTCAGGAGGAGCTGCCCCTGACCAGCGCCCTGGGCCGCACCTGCGCCGAGCCGGTGCGGGCAGCGGCGGCGGTGCCGGGATTCCGGGCCTCGATCCTCGACGGCTACGCCATCGCCGGCTCGGAGGTGCCGACGGTGGGCAGCCAGTGGCGCGTGGTGGGGCGCTCGGTGGCCGGACTTCCCCATGGCGGCACCTTGAAGACCGGTGAAGCGGTTCGGATCCTCACTGGCTCCGTTGTGCCCGAAGGCAGCGGGCGGGTGCTGGCCCAGGAGCTGGTGCAGGTGCGCCAGGAGGAAGGGGCGGAACCCCTGATCGAGCTGCTGCAGCCCTGCGGCGCCAATCCCTGGATCCGCCAGCCCGACGAGGAGGCCAGCCCGGGGGAGGTCCTGGTGCCCGCGGGCCGGCGGCTGGGGGTGGCCGAACTCGGGCGTCTGGCGAGCTGCGGCGTGCAGCAGCTGTGCGTGACGGCACGCCCGCGGATCGGGCTGCTGATCAGCGGCGACGAACTGCTGCCGGCGGGTGCGCCCCGGGGGCCCGGGCAGATCTGGGAAAGCAACTCCGCCCTGCTCACGGCGCTGCTCGGGCGCTTGGGTTACACGGTGCGCGAGCAGCGGGTGGTGGGGGACCAGCCGGAGCCCCTGCGCCAGGCCCTGCTGGAGCTGGCGGAGTACTGCGACGTGGTGGTGAGCACCGGCGGCGTGTCCGCCGGCGACAGCGACTGGATCCGCCCGCTGGTGGCGGAGCTGGGGGAGGTGCGCTTCTGGAAGCTGTTCCTGCGTCCGGGGCGCCCGTTCGCCTGGGGCCAGGTGGCAGGCGTCCCCTTCTTCGGCCTGCCGGGCAATCCGGTGGCCGCGGCCGTCACGGCCCTGCAGCTGCTGTGGCCGGCCCTTCAGCGGCTGGAGGGGGCGGAGCTGCAGCTGCTGCCGCGGCTGCGGGTGCGGCTGGAGGCGCCACTGAAGCGGGGCTCCGGCCGGCCGGAACTGGCGCGCGCCCAGCTGGCGGTGGCCGCCGATGGGGCCCTGCTGGCGCGGGTGGAGGGCAGCCAGGCCTCCTCGCGCATCGGCTCGCTGCAGGGCGCCGACCTGCTGCTGGAGATCCCGGCGGAGCTGGGGGCGCTGGAGGCGGGCACCGAGCTGTGGGCGCAGCTGCTGCGGCTGGCGATCCTCTGAAGGGGAGGGCCCGGGGCGGGCATCACCGCTACTGTGAAACCATGAAGAACATCACAGTTTCTGTGGATGAGGCGGTGCACCGCCGTGCACGGTTGCGCGCCGCCGAGCTCAACACGTCCCTCTCGGCGCTGGTGAAGGGTTTCCTCCAGGATCTGGCCGCGGATGCCAGCGAGGCCGAGCGCCGCCGCCGCCTGCAGAACCAACTGCTGGAGCGACTGGATGCGCAGGGATGCGGTGTGATCGCCGCCAACCGACTGGATCGCGAGGCGCTCCATCAGCGCCGCTCCCATTCCGAGGAGACCTGAGGCCGGAGCGCCATGGCCCCCGGCTGCTTCCTCGACACCAACGTCCTGCTCTACGCAGTGAGCGTCGCCCCGGCTGAGCATGCCAAGCGTGAGCGGGCGCGCGAGCTTCTCCAGGACGACGACTGGACCCTCTCGATTCAGGTGCTGCAGGAGTTCTTCGTGCAGGCCACCCGGACAAGCCGCGTTCAGCATCTCTCCGCCGCGGAGGCCCGCGGCCTGATCGATTGCTGGAGCCGCTTCACGGTGCAGGCGATCACCTGGGAGGTGCTGCAGCGTGCCCTCGATCTAAGGGACACCTACCCCCTGTCGTACTGGGATGCGGCGATCCTGGCAGCCGCCGAGGAGAGCAGCTGCAACTTGCTCTTCTCGGAGGATCTGAGCGATGGCGGTTGCTACGGGGGTGTGCGGGTGTGCAATCCGTTTCGAGGCCTGCCCTGATCGAAGCACCACGATGGATTCCAGGCAGGTTGTGCAGCGTCTGGCCGCCGGCAACTCCGGGCTACAGAATCAGCCCAGGACTGCCGCCCGCCGCTACCGGAATCCGAGGCCATCCAGCCCATAACGGCGATGCACAAGCGCTCCCTCAGCGAAACCGACATCTGCGACCGCTTCATCACGCCGGCCCTGCGCCAGGCGGGCTGGCTGCAGGAGCGGATCCTGCGCGAGCATTCGTTCACCGATGGCCGCATCATCGTGCGCGGCCGGCTGGTGAGCCGGGGCCGGCGCAAGCGGGCCGATTCCTGCTGGTGCACGAAGGGGTGCCGCTGGCGGTGATCGAAGCGAAAGACAACAGCCAGGCCCTCGGCGCCGGCATGCAGCAGGCGCTGGCCTATTCCGAGGCGCTGGGGGTACCCCATCTGCCGTTTGTGTTCAGCAGCAACGGCGATGGCTTCCTGTTTCACGACCGCACCGGCCAGGCCGACACGGTGGAATCGGTGCTGGCGCTGGAGCATTTCCCGCGCCCCGAAGAGCTGTGGCAGCGCTATTGCCGCTGGCGCGGTTTCACGGCCGAGCAGGAAAAGGTGGCGCTGCAGCCCTACTACGACGGCGGCAGCCGCAAGGAGCCGCGCTACTACCAGGTGAATGCGATCCAGGCCACGGTGGAGGCGATCGCCAGGGGGCAGCAGCGCATCCTGCTGGTGATGGCCACGGGCACGGGCAAAACGTTCACGGCGTTTCAGATCATCTGGCGGCTGTGGAAGGCGGGGGCGAAGAAGCGGATCCTGTTTCTCGCCGACAGGAACGTGCTGGTGAACCAGACGATGGTGAACGATTTCCGGCCCTTCGGCGGCGCCATGGCCAAGCTGAGCACGGCGGCCAAAACGATTGAGCGCTCCGATGGCACCCTGGAGACGATCGCCCTGGCCCTGAACAAGCAACGCCGCATCAACAAATCGCACGAGATCTACCTGGGCCTGTATCAGGCGCTCACCGGCCCGGAGGAGCGCCAGAAGCTTTACAAGGAGTTTTCGCCGGATTTCTTCGATCTGATCGTGGTGGATGAATGCCATCGCGGCAGTGCGGCGGAGGATTCGGCCTGGCGCGAGATTCTCGAGTACTTCAGCGGTGCCACCCAGATCGGCCTCACCGCCACGCCGAAGGAAACCAAATATGTGTCGAACATCCACTACTTCGGCGAACCGGTTTATACCTATTCGCTCAAGCAGGGCATCGCCGATGGCTTCCTGGCTCCCTACAAGGTGATCCGCGTGCACCTGGATCTCGATGTGGAGGGCTACCGGCCCCGATCCGGCCAGCTGGATGATCGCGGCACGGAGATCGAGGATCGCCTCTACAACCAGAAGGATTTCGACCGCGTGCTGGTGATCGACGCGCGCACGAGGCGCGTGGCCCGCTGGATCACCGAGTATCTCAAGGCCAGCGGCGACCGCATGCAGAAAACGATCGTGTTCTGCGTGGATACCGAGCACGCCGAGCTGATGCGCCAGGCCCTGATCAATGAGAATCAAGACATGGTGCAGGCCAACCGTCACTACGTGATGCGCATCACCGGCAACGACGAGGAAGGCATGAAGCAGCTCGACAACTTCATCGATCCGCTGGAGCCCCATCCGGTGATCGTCACCACCTCACGGCTGTTGAGCACGGGGGTGGATGCGCAGACCTGCCGGCTGATCGTGCTGGATCGGGAGGTGGGTTCGATGACGGAGTTCAAGCAGATCGTGGGCCGCGGCACCCGCGTGCATGCCGACAGCCAGAAGCTGTATTTCACCCTGGTGGATTTCCGCAAGGCCAGCAAGCACTTCGCCGACAAGGATTTTGATGGCGATCCGGTGCAGATCTATGAACCCGGCGAAGGGGATCCACCGCTGCCGCCGGAGGGAGATCCCTTGCCCCAGGAAGAAGACGGGGAGATTGAGGATGGTCCGCAGCTGGGCGATGGCCAGGAGGGGGAGGGCAACGATCCGCCCGACCCCCTGCCCCCCGGTCCTCTACCCCCTGGCCAGCCACGCGAGAAGTACTACATCAAGGGCAGGCCGGTGAAGGTGCTCACCGAGCGCGTGGAGTATCTGGATGAAAATGGCAAGCTGGTGATCGAATCGCTGCGCGACTACAGCCGCCGCACGGTGCGCGAGCAGTACGCCAGCCTTGATGTCTTCCTGCGCCGCTGGCGCGGCGAGGCGCGCAAGGCGGCGATCATCGAGGAGCTGGCCGAGGAAGGGCTGCTGCTGGAGCCGCTGCAGGAGGAGGTGGGGCTGGAGCTTGATCCCTTCGATCTGATCTGCCACATCGTCTACGACCAGCCGCCCCTGAGCCGCCGCGAGCGGGCAGCAAGGGTGCGGAAGCAGGATGTGTTCAGCCGCTACGGGCCGCAGGCGCGGGCGGTGCTGGAGGCCCTGCTGGCCAAATACCAAGACGAAGGCGTGGTGGCCGAGCTCGACAATGTGAAAATCCTGCAGATCCCCCCGTTCAACGCCATGGGCACGCAGCTGGAATTGGTGCGCTGCTTCGGCGGCAAGGCCGATTTCGAGCGCGCGGTGCATGAGATGCAGACCGCCCTGTATGCGGAGGCCGCCTGAGATGTCGGCCCGCACGGCCGTGAAGGCGATTCAGGACATCATGCGCAAGGACGTGGGCGTCGATGGCGATGCCCAGCGCCTGTCGCAGCTGTGCTGGCTGTTCTTCCTCAAGATCATCGACGATCAGGATGAGCTGCTGGAGAGCACAGAAGACGGCTATCGCTCTCCGATTCCTGAGCATCTGCAATGGCGCAACTGGGCCAAAGATGAGGAGGGGATCACCGGCGAGGCCCTGCTGGAGTTCATCAATCACGAGCTGTTTCCCTACCTCAAGGAGATGCCGCTCAAGGGCTCCCATGCCAACCGGGCCCAGGTGGTGCGCGAGGTGTTCGCCGGGGCGTACAACTACATGAAGTCGGGCACGCTGCTGCGCCAGGTGATCAACAAGATCAATGGCATCGATTTCAATAGTCTTTCCGATCGCAAGCACTTCGGCGATGTGTATGAGCAGCTGCTCAATGATCTGCAGAGTGCCGGCAATGCCGGCGAGTATTACACTCCCCGGGGGGTGACGGGTTTCATGGTCGATCGCATCGACCCGAAGCCCGGTGAGCTGCTGCTGGATACCAGCGGCGGCACCGGCGGCTTCATCACCTGCGCCCTGCGCCACATGCGCGAGCGTTATGTGAAAACCGTGGCCGATGAGCAGGCGATGCAGGCGGCATTGCGGGTGATCGAGAAAAAGCCGTTGCCGCACATGTTGTGCGTCACCAACATGCTGCTACATGGGATTGAGGATCCCAGCTTCGTGAAGCACGACAACACCCTGGCCCGCCCCTACAGCAGCTGGGGCACCGCCGACCAGGTGGCCATCATTCTCACCAATTCCCCCTTCGGCGGCGAGGAGGAAGACGGCATTCAGGACAACTTCCCCAGCCAGTTTCGCACCCGCGAAACGGCGGATCTTTTCCTGGCCCTGTTCATCCGCCTGCTCAAGCCCGGCGGCCGGGCGGGGATCGTGTTGCCCGATGGCTCGTTGTTCGGCGAGGGCGTGAAAACGCGCCTGAAGGAAAAGCTGCTGGCCGAGTGCAACCTGCACACAATCGTGCGGCTTCCCAATTCGGTGTTCCGCCCCTACGCCAGCATCGGCACCAACCTGCTGTTCTTTGAGAAGGGCACGCCCACCCAGGAGATCTGGTACTACGAGCACCGCGTGCCCGAGGGCCAGAAGGCCTACTCGATGACGCGCCCGATCCGGCAGGAGCATTTCGCCGATTGCGTGACCTGGTGGGGAGGCCCCCACCGCGAGGGCCGCGTGGAAACTGAGCAGGCTTGGCGCGTACCGATCGAAACGATCCAGGAGCGGAACTACAACCTCGATCTCAAGAACCCCCACACCGTCGCCGAAGACCACGGCGACCCCGAGGAACTGCTGGCCAGCCTTCAGGAGGCGGAACGCCAGACGGCCGAGCTGCGCGATCAGCTCAAGGCGATCCTGGCCGAGGCGCTGCTGCGATGAACGCCGAACGGCTGCTGGACCATTTTGAGCATATCAGCGAGGCGCCGGATGCGGTGGCTCGGCTGCGGCGCTTCATTCTCGATCTGGCGGTACGGGGGAAGTTGGTGGAGCCCCCCAAAAGCTGGCTGGAATGCACCTTGGGAGATGTTGGCGAATGGGGTAGTGGCGGTACGCCACTAAGGACGAAAAGCGAATACTACGGAGGCGATATTCCCTGGCTGGTAATTGGTGATTTAAATGATGGACTGGTTACTACGTCGGCAACGACGATAACCGAAGAAGGGCTTGCTAACTCCTCGGCGAAGATTGTTGATGAAGGGACACTACTCATTGCCATGTATGGATCAATAGGAAAGCTGGGCGTTGCGGGCATGCGCTGCGCTACAAACCAGGCGATCGCGTTTTGTCGGCCATATTCAGACATGGCCGCAAGGGACTATCTCTTTGTGCTTCTTAAGAGTCTTCGCAATGAGTTGCTCCAGCAAGGCCAAGGGGTTGCTCAACAGAACATTAGCCAGAAGATCCTGAAGGCTCATCCGGTGGAGCTTCCACCCCTGACCGAACAACACCGCATCGTCGCCAAGGTGGACGAACTGATGGCCCTCTGCGACCAGCTGGAGGCCGCCCGGCAGCAGCGGGAGCAGGGCCGAGAGCGCTTGATGGCTGGAACCCTGCAGCGCCTCAACCAACCCGCCGAAGACCCCACCACGGCCCGCAACGACGCCCGCTTCGCCCTGCAGGTGCTGCCCTCGATCACCACCACACCGGCCCAGATCAAGCAGCTGCGCCAGACCATCCTCAACCTGGCGGTGCGCGGCAAGCTGGTGGAGCAGGATCCGGAGGATGAGCCGGCGGTAACGTCTGGAATCTTCAAGAAGCATCAAGCACAATCCCCCAAGGGAGCGAAGCGAAGACGGAGCACCTCCATGAAATCGCTCGACATGCAGAGGTGGCAACAGTTACTTCCTCCTGGCTGGGCATCATTCAGACTCGCCGAGCTTGTTGCTCCGGATCGACCAATTTCCTATGGAGTCTTGGTCCCTGGGGATAATGTGCTTAATGGCATTCCGTTTGTGCGCGCTCAGGACTTGACTCTAGACGCTCACCTCAGCATGCCAAGCAAAAGCATTTCCCCTGAAATCGATAAAGCCTACGCTAGAACAAGGCTAGTTGGTGGCGAAATACTGCTTTGTGTTGTAGGAAGCATCGGAAAGCTTGGTGTTGCACCACTTGAATGGGCCGGAGCCAACATTGCTAGGGCGGTCGCTCGTATCGCCCCAATATCTGATTCGATAAGGGACTACTTGCTTATAGCTTTGCGCTCAAGTCACTCTCAGTCATTCTTCCTGGAGGCAACTCGCACACTTGCACAGCCAACCCTGAATATTGGCCTATTGGAGGAGATTCGGATCCCCCTCCCACCCCTCGCCGAGCAACACCGCATCGTCGCTAAAGTGGACGAACTGGTAAACCTATGCGACCGGCTGGAGCAGCAGCTCAGCCAGGCCGATCAGCAGCGGCGGCGGTTGCTGGAGGCGGTGTTGGCGGAGGCGTTGAGGGCCCCGGAGAAGGCTTTGGCGTCCGTTGGGAGTGCCTGACAGGCTGATCGGCAATGTTCTCGATAGACTCTGCGTAAGCCTGAACGACCAATCCCGCGGATCACAGGATGCGGATCGACAGCCTTCTGCTGGAGAACTTCAAGGGCTTCAGCCACCGTGAATTGACCTTCCATCCACAGTTCAACCTGGTTGTGGGTCAAAATGGCAGCGGCAAAACGTCCCTGTTGGATGCGCTTGCCATAGCCACCGGAAGCTGGTTTCTTGGCATTTCAGGAGTCGAAACACGTCATATCCGACCAGATGAAGTCCGCTTACAGTCCTTCACATCAGAAGCCGGCACGAATTGGGAAGGGCAGTACCCCTGTGCGGTTGAGGCCTGTGGATCAATTCTTCAGCAATCTCTCACTTGGCGGCGCACGCTCAATGGGGCAGGGGGGCGAACAACCAGAAACCATGCCGCTTTGATCAAGAAGCTTGGCAACCAGACAGCACATTCTGTACGCGAAGGTGGCCCAATCGTCCTTCCTCTTATCTCTTATTACGGCACTGGCCGGCTCTGGAATGCACCTAGAGAACAAGGTCAGGTCAAGGAACCACCTGGGGGCTTACTCAACAAAGAGATATCACGACTAGATGGCTACAAAACAAGCGTCGATCCTCGCCTCTCGGTCAGTGCGCTCATCCAATGGATCGCCCTGCAATCGTGGCTTTCCTTTCAGCAGGGCGGGCAGGACAGTCAAATCTTTCAGGTGGTCCGCCAAGCCCTGCTGAACTCCATCCCTGCAGCAGAGGAGTTGCGGTTCGATGCCAAGCTCGGAGAAGTGGTACTTCGCTTCAAAAATGGTGATCAACAACCCTTCATGAATCTCAGCGATGGTCAGCGTTCCATGCTGGCCGTTGTAGGCGATATAGCCCAGAAGGCGGCTACGCTCAACCCCCACCTCGGATCTAATGTTCTTCAGGAAACAGAAGGGGTTGTCTTAATCGATGAGCTTGATCTACATCTTCATCCCACTTGGCAGCGCCATGTGATCGAGGATCTGCGGACCACTTTCCCCAGATTGCAGTTCATCTGCACCACCCACTCACCATTCCTGATTCAATCGCTCCGCTCGGGCGATGAGCTGCTGATGCTGGAAGGCCAGCCAACAGCCAAGCTGGGTGATCTTTCAATCGCCGAAATCGCCGAAGGACTTCAAGGAGTACCCGATACCAGCGTGAGTGCTCGCTACGCCGAGATGAAAGAGACAGCGAAGAACTATCTCGAGCTACTGGATCAGGCCAGCCAATCCCCGGAAGCGGTTTCGGCCGCATTCAAGGATCGGCTGGCCGAGGCGGTTTCTCCCTTTGCAGATAATCCCGCCTTCCAGGCTCTATTGGAACTGCAGAGGGTCGCCCGGCTGGGGAATGGCTGATGCGACCGATTCGACGCGGAGAGTCGCCACGTCAGGCTGACTTCTCCAACTATCGCGATGCTCTCCCAGATTTGGCAAGCCGGCTTGGTCAGTACTGCAGTTACTGCGAGCGTCGTATTCCTACACAACTTGCTGTAGAGCATATTCAGCCCAAGGGTCTTCCTGCCTATCAAGCACTTCAGGGGCGCTGGGAAAACTTCTTGCTGGCTTGCGTGAATTGCAATTCGAACAAGGGAGATAATGATGTCATTTTAAATGATGTTCTCCTGCCTGATCGTGATAACACCTTTGCAGCCTTCCTTTACGATGCCAGTGGAAGGATTCGGGTTTCTGCTCAGCTCAGAACGACGGCTCAGCAGCAGGCCCGTGCCACCCTTTCCCTGGTAGGGCTTGATCGCGAGAGCCAGGATATCGCAGATGCCAATGGCCGCTTGATTGCTCTCGATCGCATCAAACAGCGCGTTGAAGCCTGGCTCCAGGCTGTCCATGCAAGAGATGAGGTTCTTGCTCTACGTCCGGGCGATGCCGTGCTCGCCGAGGCCATCGTGCGCCTTGCTCTGGCCACTGGCTTTTTCAGTGTCTGGATGGAAGTGTTTCGTGCCGATCCCTCCATGCGCCATCGTCTGATCAACGCGTTTCCCGGCACCCGCGCCAGTGGCTGTTTCGATCCCCAGAGCACTGACCCGGTGCAGCCGGCGCCCAATCCGGACCGCCTTCCCCATGGAGGCAAAGCCTGAGATCGATGCCGCGGCATACACAACATCGACTCAGGTGAGCCATGGGCCAGGCCCCAGCGGCCCATGCGAAGCCTCACAGCGCCGTGTTCCCCTCCACCCACGTCCCGGCTCCGCCGCTCCATTCGCGTTTCCAGAACGGCGCCTCGTGCTTGAGCAGCTCCAACAGCTCCTGGCCGCAGCGCTGAGCCGGGCCCCGGCGGTCGGCGGCCACCGCCACCAGCACGATCGCCTCGCCGGGAAGGATGCGGCCCACCCGATGCAGCACCAGCACCGCCTCGGCGCCATGGCGCTGGCTGCAGTCACGGGTCAGTTGCTCCAGCTGCGTCTCGGTCATGCCGGGGTAGTGCTCCAACTCCAGCGCCTGCAGCGGTTCGCCCATTGCCGAAACACCGCGCACCCGGCCGATGAAATGGGCTTCGGCCGCCGCTTGGGCTTGGGCAGATCTGCCCAGCTGCCGCTGCCAGGCACCCAGAGCCTCCAGAGGCTCGAACGGGTGCGCAAGTAGCTGAACCGTGCAAGGGGTGCTCATGGGCTGGGACGATGGCGGTGTGAGCGGGAGGGCGGCCTGACTTTCAGCCGCCGCTGATCGGCGGCAGGAAGGCCAGTTCGTCACCATCCGCCAGGGGCGTGTCGGCGCTCGCGAACTGCCGGTTGATCGCCACCCGGATGCCCTGCGGGAGCGCACCGTCGCCGGCGGCGCTCCCGGCGGAGGACAGCCCCAGCTGCCGCCACAGCGACAGCGGCGTCGCGGGCGGCGTATCGGGCGTGACCGGCCGCTCACTCCAGCCGGCCCGCTCGCGCAGCGAAGCAAACAGTTTCACCTGAATGGGCATGGCTGGCGGGGAGGGGTGACTGCGTGGCAGTGCTGCACGCAGCATGGCGTCACGCCATGGCGCTGTGACACAGCCCTCGCCACCTCTCCCCCGCCCGGTGACGACCATCCTGCCGCGATCTTGACATCGCCGGCCTCAGCATCGCCCTCCAGCCGCAATGGGGCATCCCTTGCATCGCTGCCTCGGTGGCGGCAGTTTTTGTCGACTTTCAACTGGCGACGCGATCCTGGCTACGAGCAGCTCGATCGCGAAAACGCCAGGCTCAAGGCCTTGATCTCCTGCGTCGATCGGCTCTGCTTTCCGCCCGGGTCCAGCTCGACCCCAGCACCGCCCTTCGCGTGCGGCTGCGGACCTTCCTGTCCCTGGTGACACTGTCATCACTCAGCGAGGAGGGGTGACGCCAGGGCAGGGGTTGGCGCCGAACATCCCGGTCAGTTTCTGCAGGCCCATCGCATAGGTCTGCTGGGCCGCCGCAGCGCCACCGCTGGCCGCCGCCGACTGCAGCTTGCCGGCGAACTGCTGGCAGGCCTGCTGTTGCTGGGCGCTGGCCGGCGGCGGCGTCGCGGCCGCTGGAGCCGCCGTCGTCGCTCCCGGGGCTGGGGTGGAGGTGGCCGGGGCGGAGGCCGGAGCTCCGGGCGTGCCGGTGGCGGTTGGGGCCGGGATATCGCGGCATGGATTTTCGCCGAAGCGCTGCACCAGCTGCAGCACGCCCTGCTGATACACCTGCTGGGCCATGGCTGGATTGCCGCTGGCCTGCTGCAGCTTGCCGGCGAACTCCTGGCAGGCCTGCCGTTCCTGGGCGCGGCGGACCAGAGGCCCGGCGCTGGCGGGACCGGGAAGCGCAGGGCTCAGCAGCCCGCTGAGCAGCAGCAGGGGCAAGGAACGGAGCAGCCGTGGGGTCGCCATCAACGCAGCTGTGGAGGGTGGGTGCGGGGCACGCTACGGCGCTCATCGCGGCGGAGGTGTCCTGCAGGGCGACGGCAGCCAGGCGGCCCCCGGCCTCCCCGACAATGGGCGCAGCCTTCCTGATCCGCACCGTGAGCCTTGCCATCGCCCTGCTCACCGTGTCGGACACGCGCACCCTGGCGGACGACCCGAGCGGCGACGCGCTGCAGCAGCGCCTGCAGGCCGCCGGCCACCGCCTGGTGGAGCGAGCCCTGGTGCCCGACAACCGCTACGCCATCCGCGCCGTGGTCAGCCGCTGGATCGCCGAGGAGGGGGTGCAGGTGGTACTCAGCAGCGGTGGCACCGGCCTCACCGGCCGGGATGGCACGCCGGAGGCGGTGGCACCTCTGCTCGACAAGACGATCGACGGCTTCGGCGAGCTGTTCCGCGTGCTCTCGTTCGAAACGATCGGCACCAGCACCCTGCAGAGCCGCTGCCAGGCCGGCGTGGCCAACGGCACCGTGATCTTCGTGCTGCCCGGCTCCCTCGATGCGGTGCAGACCGCCTGGGACCGGCTGATCGCCGCCCAGCTCGACGCCGCCACCCGCCCCTGCAACCTGGTGCAGCTGCTGCCGCGGCTGCGGGAACCGTCCGGCTGACCATGGCCCTCACGGCCGCGCTGGCCCTGGTGGCCTTCTTCTACGCCTCAGTGGGTCATGCCGGCGCTTCGGGCTACATCGCCGTGCTGGCCCTCGCCGGCTGGCCGGTGGCAGCGATCAAGCCGCTGGCCCTGATGCTCAACACCCTGGTGGCTGCCGTGGGCTGCTGGAACTTCCTGCGGGCCGGCCACTGGCCGGGGCGCAGATTCTGGCCCGTGTACGCGCTGGCGGTACCGGCCGCCTTCCTCGGTGGGGGCTGGGCGGTGCCGGGCCCCTGGCTCCAGCGGCTCGTCGGCCTGGTGTTGCTCGCCTCCGCCTGGCGGCTGGGGTGCAAAACCCTGGATCCGACGACCCTGCGCTCCCCCAACGCCGTGGTGCTGGCGTCCGCCGGTGGCGGGCTCGGTCTGCTGGCGGGGCTCACCGGCACCGGCGGCGGCGTGTTCCTCACGCCGCTGCTGCTGCTCTGCCGCTGGTGCACCACCCGTCAGGCAGCGGCGGTCTCGGTGCTGTTCATCCTGCTGAATTCGCTGGCGGGCCTGGCCGGTCTGCTCCTGGCCCGTCCGGCTCAGGTGGCAGCCGTGCTGCAGCCCGGGTTGCTGGTGTGGGTGGCGATGGTGCTGCCGGCTGGGGCCCTGGGCTCAAGGCTCGGAAGCCGTCACTGGCCGGTGAGCTGGATCCGGCGCTGCCTGGCCGGCGTGCTGGTGCTTGCGGGCCTGAAGCTGCTGGGCCTGAGGCTGGGCTGACCTTGCCGCTCACCCCCCCAGACGGGCCATCTCCACATGGGGCGTAGAGGTGGTGGGGGGCGCCTCGCCCCGTTCCTCGCTGGCGCGATCGGAGCGTTGGCGCCACAGGGAGGCGATCGCTTCCCGCAGGGCCGCGGCCGGGCGGCCGGGCGCCAGCCAGGGCCGCAGATCGAGGCCGCTGCCCGGTGGGGCGAACAGACAGGTGTAGGCGAAGCCATCAGCGGTGACACGCAGGCGATTGCAGTCGCCGCAGAAGGGGGCGCTGATCGAGGCCACCGTGGCCAGCACTCCGCCGCCATCGCGGTAGCGCCAGCGGCTGGCGGTGCCATGGCGGCCGCGGCCCAGGGGCTCCAGCGGCCAGCATTCGCCGATCCGGGCCACCATCTCGGCGGCCGGCAGCACGGCCTCGGGCCGCCAGCCGTTGCGGTTGCCCACATCCATGAATTCGATCAGGCGCAGTTCCACGCCCCGCTCGCGGGCCAGGCCGGCGAGGGGCAGCAGTTCGTCGTCGTTGGCGCCGCGCTGGATCACGGCGTTGAGCTTCAGGGCCCCCTGCGACGGATCGAAACCAGCGGTCCGGGCATATTCGATCGCCGCCAGCACCCGCTCCAGCGCCCGGGTACCGGCGGCGGCATCCGCCAGGCCGGCCATGCGCGCCACGCTGGCGCCGGTGGTGCCGTCGAGGCTGAGGGTGAGCCGATCGAGCCCGGCCTGTCGCAGGGCCCGCGCCCGTTCCGCCGTGAGCAGCAGACCATTGCTGGTGAGGGCGACCTCCCGCAGGCCGTGCCGGCGCAGGGGCTGGGCCGCCCGGATCAGCGCCTCCAGTTCCGGATGGAGCAGCGGTTCGCCGCCAGTGAGCCTCAGGCTCCGGGCCCCCAGTGCCACCGCCGCCGCCGCCACAGCCAGCCGCTGCTCGAGCGTGAGCAGCCCCGGGGGGTCCTGGCCATCGGGCAGGCAGTAGGGGCAGGCCAGGTTGCAGCGCGCCGTGAGCGAGAGGCGAAGAACCCCCAGGGGGCGGCCGTGCTGGTCGCTGGGATGGGGGAGGGGCATGGGGGCAGGCTAGAAACCGACCGGGCTTCGTAGGCTTGATCTCCTTCCGCGCCAGCGGCGAACGAGGCGGCCATGGCTGATCCCGACCTGCCTTCCTCCGGCGGCGGCTGGCCGCTGATCGACGGCTGGGCCCGCGCCACCCTCTCCCCCGGCGGCGCCCGGCTCTGGCAGACGCTGAACCACAAAAGCGCCTGCCTGTCCTGCGCCTGGGGCACCGGCGGCCAGAACGGCGGCTTCCGCGATGAACTGGGCGAACCGCTGCAGCGCTGCCTCAAGAGCGTGGAGGCGATCGCCGCGGAACTGCAACCGGCGGTGGACCCCAACGTGTTCGCCGGCCGCTGCCTCCACGAGCTGCAGCAGCTCAGCTCCGCCGCCTGCGATCGTCTGGGGAGGTTGGATCGGCCCCTGATCCGGCGCGAAGGCCGGGATCACTACGAACCGATCAGCTGGGAGGAGGTGTTCCCCCTGCTGGAGTCGGCGTTCCGCTGCCCGCCGGAGCGCCTGGCCTCCTATAGCTCCGGCCGCTCGTCCAACGAGGCCGCCTACCTGCTGCAGCTGCTGCTGCGGGCCCTGGGCTCCAACAACCTGGCCGATTGTTCCGACCTCTGCCACGCCCCCTCCTCGATCGGCCTGCGCCAGGCCCTCGGCAGCGGCACCTCGAACGTGAACCTGGAGGGCCTGCATCAGTCCGACTGCGTGGTGCTGGTGGGCTCCAACGCCCCGGCCAACCACCCGCGGCTGATGAACGAGCTGATCCGGCTGCGGGAGCGCGGCGGCACGGTGATCGTGATCAACCCGGTGCTGGAGGTGGGGCTGCAGCGCTTCGGCTCGCCCGCCTTCCCGATCCGCTCGCTGCTGCGGGGCTCGGAGATCGCTTCGATCTTCCTGCAGCCGATCCCCGGCTCGGATACGGCGGTGTTCCTGGGCATCCAGAAAGCGCTGCTCGAGCAGGGCGGCATCGCCTGGGAGCTGGTGAAGGACTGCAGCGAAGGCTGGGAGTCGCTGATCGCCCAGCTCGAGACAACCAGCTGGGAGGCGATCACCGCCTGCTGCGGCCTGAGCCGCGAGGAGCTGGAGCTCTGCGCTGCCCGCCTGCACGCCAGCCGCGCCGCCGTGTTCGCCTGGGCGATGGGCATCACCCACCACGCCAACGGTGTCGACAACGTGCAGGCGATCGTCAACACCGCCGTACTCAGCGGCCACATCGGCCGCCCGGGCGCCGGCACGATGCCGATCCGGGGTCATTCCAACGTGCAGGGCTTCGGGTCGATGGGGGTGACGGTGCACCTCGGCCCGGAGCTGCGCCAGGCCTTGGAACAGCTTCTCGGCCAGCCCCTGAGCGAGCGCCAGGGCTACGACACCCGCGCCCTGATCGAGGCCGCCGATGCCGGCAGCGTCGACACCCTCTTCTGCCTGGGCGGCAACCTGTTCGGCGCCAACCCCGACAGCACCGAGGCGGCCCGCGCCCTGAGCCGCATCGACACCGTGGTGTACCTGGCCACCAAGCCCAACACCGGCCATTTCCATGGTCTCGGCGCCCGCCAGACCCTGCTGCTGCCGGTGTTCAACCGCTTCGAGACTCCCCACCGCACCACGGTGGAGTCGGGCAACAACTGGGTGCGCCTCAACGAACCCGGCCGCAGCCACCTGCGCAGCGACCAGCTCCGCAGCGAGGTGCACATCCTGGTGGAGCTGGCGCACCGCCTGCTGGGCGACACGCCGATCGCCTGGGGCCGTCTGCACGACAGCGCCTACGTGCGCGAGCTGATCGCCCGCACCGTGCCGGGCTACGGCCCGATGGCCGGCATCGACCGCAGCCGCCGCGAGTTCGAGGTGCAGGGCCGGGTGCTGAGCGAGCCACGGTTTCCCACACCCAGCGGCCGGGCCCAGCTGGTGGCCACGCCACTGCCGGAGCTGGCGCTGCCCCCGCCGGAGCATTTCGGCGGGCTGGCCGCTGGCGAGCGTGGCCTGGTGCTGAGCCTGATCACCGCCCGCAGCTACGGCCAGCACAACACCGTTGTTTACAAGGAGGGCGACAGCTACCGCGGCATGCCCCACCGCCACACGATCCTGATGAACCGCGACGACCTCGCGCGGGCCGGCTGGCGCGCCCATCAGCGGGTGGACGTGCAGGGGGAGGCAGGCGTTCTCGAGGGCGTCGAGATCATCCCGGGCGAGATCCGCGCCGGAGCGGCGCTGATGTTCTACCCCGAAGCCAACGTGCTGATGCGGGCGGTCTGCGATCCCCGCAGCGGCACGCCGGCCTTCAAGCGGGTGCCGGTGCTGGTGCGGGGCTGAACCGCCCGATCGGCGGGCATCGCGCCAGGGCTCAGGCCGGCCCGCTGACCCTGGATGGGGCCTATCCCGAGGAGGACTGGGGCTTCTCACCGCCCAGCAAGCGGTGGAGGCCCGCTACGAGCAGGGGCCCTTCCCGCTGCCGGCGTCGCGGATGGAGCTGCTGACGCTGCTCGAGGCGGAGCTGCGCCGCTGTGAGCGGAGGGCGATGGAGCTCGGCGAATCGGCCGGAGAGCCAGCCGGCTGAGCGGCTTCCGGATGGTTCACGTTGCGCAGGGCGCGCGGATCCAGAACAACCGCCTCGAACGCCTGGGTTGCCAGCCAGCCCTGCAGGCGCCGTTCGCCGCGCTGCACCGCCGCGCTCAGATCGGCGCGCAGCGGTGCCGTGCTCGGATAAACCCCCAGCAGGGGTTGCAGGCGCTGGCCGTCGTGGGCCAGGTGGAGCTGGACGGGCCCCCCGACCGCCGCCGCGTCGTGTGCCTTCGCCAGGAGGCTGCGCAGGGCCGCGAGGCTCAGATCGGGCATGTCCACCGGACAGAGCAGCAGGCGCTCGTCGGGGTGGCGCTGCATCAGCCGGTGCAGGGCCAGCAGCGGTCCCTCCCAGGGAGGTGCTTCCGCCAGGGCGGTGATCGGCTCGCCGTTCAGGGCGCGCGCGATCTGCAGGTGGCGCTGATGGCGGCTGAACAGGGTCACCGGGATCTGCAGCTCGAGCAGCAGCCGCAGAGTGCGCTCCAGCCAGCTGCCACCTTCCGGGTGGGGCAGCAGGGCCTTGTCGCGGCCCATGCGCCGGCTGGCGCCGCCGCTCAGCAGGCAGGCCCGCACGCGCATCGCCGCCAACGCTGCGGCGCCATCGGGCGGACGCATCGTCACCACCGGGCTCGGCCTCCTCGCGATTGTGCCGGTCCGATGCAGCCGCAGGCGCCCTGCCGGTGCATCAGCGCTCAGCCGACGGCTCCAGAAGACCGAACTCCGCCAGGGCCCGCGGCAGGTTGCGGTGCTCGTGGCCGGGGTGACTGAGCTTCACCAGGGCGAAGCGCTGCAGTTCATCGAGTTCCGCCCAGGCCCCGGGCTGCAGTGGCAGCCCCAGCTGGCTGCAGGAGGCGGCCAGCACCGCCGGCAGCTGCTCACCCTGCTGCCAGGGCTCGCCCGCCGGTCTCGGCAGATCCCTGGCCTGGCCGGCGCTGAGCCCGGCGGTGCGGCGCAGCAGGTGATCCCGCATCGCCTCGATCGAGGCAGCGTCGTCAGGCCAGGCCAGCAGATCGGCCCGCTCGTTCTCGCCCAATTCGCTCCAGTGCTGCAGCTTCAGCTTCACACCGGCCAGATCCAGCTTGCGCCGCACCGCCATCGGGATGCAGCGCAGATCGCCGACGAAGTCAGCTTCGAAGGAGTAACAGGTGCGGGCGAGTGAGGAGGACAGAGCGCACCGTTGCGGGTGGTTCCATTCCAGCGCGGTACCGGCAGAACCGTAGCGGTGCTCACACAGTCGGTACTGCTTCGGGTGCTGAAATCCGGCTGCGGTTTGCGTTGGCGCCGCGCACAGCCTCACCCCGGTGTGCTTGTTCGGACGCCCTGGGTTCGTCGCCTGCTCCCCAGGAGCCGATCCCCTTGTCGATGCCCGACACCACCCGCGCGAACGCCCGCAGCCAGTGCCCCTACTGCGGTGTCGGCTGCGGCCTCGACCTTCTGCCCCCCGGCGATGACGGACCGGCGCAGCGCTGTGATGGTGATGGCAACCCGATCTGGACCGCACGGGGCGATCGCCATCACCCCTCCAGCCTCGGCCAGGTCTGCATCAAGGGCGCCACGGTGGGCGAGACGCTCTCCCGCGGCCGGCTCCGCCAACCTCTGCACCGCAGCAGCCTGCAGGAGGAGTTCCGGCCGATCCGCTGGGAAGCGGCCTTCGCGCTGCTGGTGGAGCGCATCAACGCCAGCCGGCAGGCCCGCGGGGGATCCGGCGGCATCGCCCTGTACGGCTCGGGCCAGTTTCACACCGAGGACTACTACGTCGCCCAGAAGCTGCTCAAGGGGGCCCTGGGCACCAACAACTTCGACGCCAACTCCCGGCTGTGCATGAGCTCGGCCGTGGCGGGGTACGCGCGCAGCCTCGGCTCCGACGGCCCCCCCTGCTGCTACGACGACCTCGACCACTGCCGGCTGGCCTTCCTGATCGGCACCAACACCGCCGAGTGCCACCCGGTGCTGTTCCAGCGCCTGCTGAAGCGCAAGCGCCGCCACCCCGACAGCGTCACGATCGTGGTGGTGGATCCCCGCGCCACCGACACCAGCAAGGCGGCGGATCACCATCTCGCCATCGCGCCGGGCACCGACCTGGCGCTGCTCCACGGCCTAGGCCACCTGCTGCTGCGCCAAGGCGACACCGACCCTGCCTTCCTCGACGCGAGCACCGAAGGGCTGGAGGCCTACGCCGAACTGGTGGCCGCCTGGACCCCGGAGCGCGTGGCCCGCTTCTGCGGCCTTCCCGAGGAGCAACTGCGGGACGTCGCCACCCTCTGGGGCCGGAGCGCGAGCGTGCTGAGCCTGTGGTCGATGGGGGTGAACCAGCGGCGCGAGGGCACGGCGGTGGTATGCGGCCTGATCAATCTGCATCTGCTCACCGGCCAGATCGGCCGCCCCGGCGCCGGACCCTTCTCGCTCACCGGCCAGCCCAACGCCATGGGGGGTCGGGAGGCCGGCGGGCTCTCCCATCTGCTGCCGGGCTACCGGAACGTGAGCGATGCCGGCCATCGCGCCGAGGTGGAAACCGCCTGGGGCTTCCCGCCCGGCTCGATCGCCCCCGAGCCCGGCCTGACGGCCTGGCAGCAGATCGAGGCGATGGAAGCCGGCGAACTGGATCTGTGGTGGGTGGCGGCCACCAATCCGCTGGTGAGCCTGCCCAACCTCGAGCGGGTGAAGCGGGCCCTGGCCCGCTGCCCGCTGGTGGTGGTGAGCGAGTCCGCCGCCGACAGCGAGACCTGCCACTACGCCCATCTGCTGCTGCCGTCCGCCCCCTGGAGCGAAAAGGCCGGCGTGATGACCAATTCCGAACGGCGCCTCACCTACTGCCCGGCCTACCGGCCGCGCACCGGCGAGAGCCGGCCCGACTGGGAGGTGTTCGCCGAGCTGGGCCGCCGCCTGGGGTTCGTGGAGCAGTTCCGGTACCGCTCCTCGGCGGAGGTGTTCGCCGAATTCGCGGCGCTCACCGCCGGCCGGGTCTGCGATCTCTCCGGCCTGAGCCACGAGCTGCTGGAGCGGGAGGGCCCTCAGCAGTGGCCGTTCCCTGCGAGCAGCACGCCGAGCAACGGCTCCGGGCGGCTCTACACCGATGGGCGCTTCCCCAGCCCCACAGGGCGGGCCCGCTTCGTGGCCGACCAGCCTCTCGGGCTGGCCGAGCCCCCCTGCGACGCCTACCCGCTGGTGCTCACCGTGGGCCGCTACCTCGGCCACTGGCACACCATGACCCGCACCGGTCATGTGGAGCGCCTGCGCACGCTGCATCCGGAGCCGCTGCTGGAGATCCACCCCCGGGATGCGCAGCGCTTCGGGCTGACGGAGGGGGAGCTGGCCACGATCCGCTCGCGCCGCCACGCCGTCATGGCCCGGGTGCAGGTGACCGATCGGATCCGAGTGGGCTCGGTGTTCCTGCCGATGCACTGGGGCTTCCGCCAGGAACCGGCCTGCGAGGCCAATGCCCTGATGCACGAGCAGGCCTGCCCGATCTCGCAGCAACCGGAACTGAAAGCCACCGCCGTGACCGTGGCGCCGGCGGCGATGCGGCTCAGATCCGGCGGAGGTGCGTGAAGGGCCCCGGCCCTCCCTGCGCCTCCATCAGCTCGGGCGCGAGACGGAGGCCCCGATCGGAGCGGTCCTCCCGGCCGATCAGCCCCTGTTCGCGCCAGCGCGAGAGCTGACGAGTGACCGTGGCGCGGGTATGGCCGCTCAGCTCCGCCAGTTCGGCATGGGTGAGACGAAACGGCAGTTCGTACCAGGCGCCGCAACGCTGGCCCAGCCGCTTCACCAGAAGTTGCAGCAGGGCGAGGATCCGCTGCTCGGCATCGCCCAGGTGGCGGATCAGCAGCAGCCCCAGGGTCCAGTCATGCAGGCTGGTGGAGCCGACGGCTGGCAGGTTCGTGCCTTCCTCCAGCAGACGTGTGGGCCAGAGCGCCTGCAGATGGAGGCGGACATGCCGCAGCAGATCGAGCGACAGCTGATCACCCGCCTGGAGGAATCCCAGGGTGATCGGCTGGGCCTGCAGGGCCTCCAGCTCAGGCCGGGAGATGGCCACGCGCACCAGACCGGATTCCACCGTGAGGCAGTGATGCCGCTCGAGCTGGCTCTCATCCAGCAGCAGCGTATGGCCGCCGTCGATGGTGAGGCCGGGCAGAGTCTCAGCCGTCGTCATGGGCATAACGGCGGAAGAGGAAATCGAGCGCCTGGTTGCGCAGCCGGCCGTAACGGGGATCGGACTGGATGGCCTCGTAGTTGCGGGGCCGCTCGAACGGCACCTCGAGAATCTCGCCGACCGTGGCGGAGGGTCCGTTGGTCATCATCACCACCCGGTCGGCGAGGAAGAGGGCCTCATCGATGTCGTGGGTGATCATCAGCACCGTGGGCTTCTGTTCGCGCCAGATCGCCAGCAGTTCCTCCTGCAGCTCCTCGCGGGTGATGGCATCGAGGGCGCCGAAGGGCTCGTCGAGCACCAGCACCTCGGGCCGCACCGCCAGGGCACGGGCGATCGCCACCCGCTGGCGCATCCCGCCGGAGAGCTCCCCGGGCAGCCGGTGGTGGGCGTCGGAGAGATGCACCATGTCGAGGTGGTGCTCCACCACGTCGCGACGCACCGCCGCCGAGAGCTCAGGACGGGCCGCCTTCACCGCCAGTTCCACGTTCTTCCACACCGTGTGCCAAGGGAGAAGCGAATAGTTCTGAAACACCACCATCCGGTCGGGGCCCGGGCGATCAATCGGCACCCCCTGCAGGGTGACGCTGCCGCTGGTGGGCTGCAGAAAGCCCGACACCATGTTCAGCAGCGTGGATTTGCCGCAGCCGGAGTGGCCGATCACGCAGAGGAACTCCCCCTGGTGCACCTGCAGGTTGATGTCGCGGAGGGCCTCGAACGGCCCGCGGCGCGTGGCGAACACCTGACCCACCGAGCGGAACTCGAGGAAGGCGCTGCCGGAGCCTGCGGAAGGGACGGAGGCGCTGGTGCCGGGAGAGACGGAGGGTTCGAGCATGGTGGGCATCTCAGCGGTTCGCGAGGGGGCGGACGGCGGCGGCGGTGGCGGACGGCAGGGGCACCGGGGCGACGGGCGGCACGCAGGCGCCCGGGAGGCTGCGCAGGTAGCCGAGGGGGTCGTCCTGGTCGAAGGCGATGCCATCGGCCAGAGAGATGGCGTCCCGTTCCGGGTGCAGCACCGGATAGCCGGCCCGCTCCAGGGCCCGGTCACAGATGTCATGGCGATACACCTGGCCGAGCAGCTCCAGGCGGTTGCTGGGAAACGGGCTCCAACCCCAGCGGCTGAACTGGGTGAGCAGCCAGGTGCCCTCACCACGGTTGGGCACGTGGGCCCTGTCGGCGTGGAACTGGTTGAAGCGCAGCAGCAGGGCCGGCTCCCGCTCGGTGCCGTAGTCGAATTGGCGCTGCAGGGCCAGGGAGGAGCCCGAGCCCAGCCATTGCGGTCGGCTCAGCAGGCCGATCAGGTATTCGCGCTGGGCGCCGTCGTCGCAGCGGGCGCCCGCCTGCATCAGGCCGCTGCAGAGGGCCTCCAGCGCTTCGCCATGGAGCGCAGCCCAGGCCTCGGAGCAGGTGAGCACCTTCTCGGGATGGCCGCTCCAGATGTCGAGATCGGTGGCAAGCACGTAGGCCAGGGAGGATTCCACCGCCCGGGCCACCCGGTAGCGGCCGGCGATGAAGCCGTCGATCGCACCGGCCGTGAGCGCGGCCTCCATGCCCATCGGCGAGAGCTCGCTGAAGCGCACCTGGCGCTGGGCGTCGATGCCGCCGGCGGCCAGCCAGTGGCGCAGCAGGATCTCGGCGATGCCCCGGCTCTGGGGCACGGCGATCCGCAGCGGGCCCTCCGCACCGGCCAACACATCGGCCAGGGCCTGGCGGTCGTTCACTCCCCGCCCCAGGAAGCGGCGGGCCAGGCAGAGGGCATTGCCGTTGCGGCTCACCGTCATCGGCGTGATCGCAGGCCAGGGATGGGAGCCCCCCAGCCCGAGGCAGAGGGCCAGGGGGGTGGTGGCCGCCGTGATGGCGGTCTGAATGGCCCCCGCGCGCAACTCGTGCTCCAGCTCCTGCCAGTCATCGAACGCAACCGGCTCCACTGACAGCAGCGCCGGATCGAAGAGCCCCTCCTCCAGCGCCACCGCCAGCGGCGCGATGTCGAGGCCGGGCATGTAGCCCAGGCGCACCGGCACCGGCTCCCGGGCCGCCGGCGTGACCACGGCCAGCGGCGCCACGACCGCACGCCGCTGGCGCAGGCGGCGCTGCTGCTGCAGGAAGCCGATCAGTTCGCTGCGCAGCCGGTAGTAATCGGGGTGCTCCATCACCGCCAGCCGCTCCCTCGGCCGCGGCAGGGGCACCTTGAGGATCTGGCCGATGCCGGCCTCGGGGCCGTTGGTCATCATCACCACCCGGTCCGAGAGCAGCAGGGCCTCGTCCACGTCGTGGGTCACCATCACCGCGGTGAGGCCCTCCTCCTGGCAGATGCGCATCAGCTGCTGCTGGAGGTTGCCGCGGGTGAGGGCGTCAAGGGCGCCGAACGGCTCATCAAGCAGCAGCAGCTTCGGGCGCAGGGCCAGGGCGCGCGCGATCGCCACCCTCTGCTTCATCCCGCCGGAAAGCTCGGCGGGGTACTTGTCGGCCGCCGCGGCCAGACCCACCATCGCGATCTTCTCCTCCACCAGCGCCCGCCGCTGCGAGGCAGGCCGGTCGCGCATCACCGCGTTCACGCCCAGGGCGATGTTCTGCCGCACGGTCTTCCAGGGCAGCAGCGAGTAGTTCTGGAACACCACCATCCGGTCGGGTCCCGGCTCAGTGACCTGGCGGCCGTTCATCAGGATGCCGCCGCTGCTGGCCTGGAGCAGGCCGGCCATCAGGTTCAGCAGGGTGCTCTTGCCGCAGCCGGAATGGCCGATCAGCGAAACGAACTCGCCTTCGGCGATCTCCAGATCGATGTCCCTCAGGGCCACATAGCGCCCACCCCCCTGCAGGGGAAACACCTGGGTGACGTCATCGACGGTGAGGAAGCCGGTGCCCATCTCAGCGGCCCCCCCGGGAGACGCGGCGGCCGGCCCAGGCCACCAGCCGGTCGAGCGCCAGACCCACCACACCCACGTAGAGGATCGCCAGCATGATCTGGCTGGAGCTGGTGTCGCCGCCGGCGTTGTAGGCGTCCCAGATGAAATAGCCGATGCCGCCGTCGGCCTTGAGCATCTCGGCCGCCACGATCGCCAGCCAGGCCAGACCCACCGAAATACGCAGGCCGGTGAACACGTAGGGAACGGTGGCCGGGATCACCACCTCGCGGATGTAGTCGCTCTTTCGCAGCCGCAGCACCCGGGCCACATTGGTGTAGTCGGTGGGGATCTCACGGATGCCCACGGCGGTGTTGATGATGATCGGCCAGATGGCGGTGATGAAGATCACGAAGATCGCCGAGGTGTTGGCGTCCTGGAACACCATCAGCGAGATCGGGAACCAGGCCAGGGGCGGCACGGTGCGCAGCACCTGGATCACCGGATCGAGCCCCTTGCCCACGAAGCGGCTCAGGCCCAGCAGGCCGCCGATGGCGATGCCCACCACCGCCGCCAGGCCATAGCCGGCCGCGACCCGCTGCAGCGAGATCAGGATCTGCAGCCCCAGTCCCTTGCTGGTGCCGCCGTCGTCGAAGAACGGCTGGCTGATGTAGGGATCCCAGGTGTCGGCCACCACGTTGATCGGCCCGGGCAGGCGGCCGGTGCCGAGCAGCAGCGAGAGCAGCTGCCACACCAGCAGGAAACCGCCGATGCAGACCAGGTAGGGCAGGAAGGCGCGCAGGCCGGGGTTCAACCCGCGGCGACGGGAGGAGGAGCGGCCCGGAGGCCGGCCCGCGGAGGCGGTGAGGGTCATGGAATGGACGAAGGTGGGGACCCGCGGAAAGGTCCGGAAAGGGAACGCGGACTCAGGCCAGGGCCTTGATCTTCAGGGCGTCGAGGTAGGCCTTGGGGTTTTCGGGGTCGAACACCACCCCATCGAAGAAGGTCTCCTTGCCGCGGGAATCGCTGGCGGGAATCGCCTTCTCCTGGCCGATGGCGCGGGCGGCCTCCTTCCAGAGATCAGCTCGGTTCACCTGCTTCACCAGAGCGGCCACGTCGGTGCTGGCGGGCAGATAGCCCCAGCGGATGTCTTCGGTGGCGAACCAGGTGTCGTGGCTGGTGAAGGGGAAAGAGGCGGCGTCGCTCCAGAACCGCATCCGGAAGGGGCTGTCCTTCACGCTGCGACCGTCGCCGTAGTCGACGTTGCCGGCCAGGCGGGGCTTGATGTCCTCAACCTTGGCCTTGATGTACTTGTCCTTGGCGAGGATCTCGCACATCTCATCGAGATTGGCCGGGTCGTCGCACCACTGCTGGGCCTCGAGCACCGCCTTGAGCAGAGCAAGAGTGGCCATGGGGTTCTTCTCCGCCCAGTCGGCCCGCAGCGAGAACGACTTCTCCGGGTGGGCCTTCCAGAGCTCGCCGGTCTGGGCGACGGTGTAGCCCAGTTGCTTGTTCACGAGCCGCTGGTTCCAGGGCTCGCCCACGCAGAACACATCCATCGTGCCGGTCTGCATGTTGGCCACCATCTGCGGCGGCGGGATCACCACCAGGTCGGCATCTTTGTTGGGATCGACGCCGTTGGCGGCCAGCCAGTAGCGCATCCACAGATCGTGCGTGCCGCCGGGGAAGGTGACGGCCGCCTTGAACTTGCGCGGGCCGGCATTCTTCGCCGCCACGGCCTTGGCAAGCCCCTCACGGTTGTCGATCGTGAGCTTGTCAGCCAGCAGATCCTTGGCTGCCGAAATGCCCTGGCCCTGCACGCTGAGCCGCGCCACGGTGATCATCGGCAGCGGCTGCTTGCTCTTGGTGATCGTGCCGGCCGCCATCAGCAGCGGCATGGGCGTGAGGATGTGGGCGCCGTCGATGCCACCGCTACCGCTGCCCAGCTCGAGGTTGTCGCGGGTGACGGCCCAGGAGGTCTGCTTCACCACCTTCACATCGGGCATGCCGTGCTTGGCAAACAAGCCCTTCTCCTTGGCGATGATCAGCGGCGCCGAATCGGTGAGGGCGATGAAGCCGAGGGTGGCGGCCTTCACCTCGGGCGCATCGGCGCCTGTGGCCGGAGAGGCCGTGGAAGGATCAGTGGTGGAAGTGGTGCGGCCACCGCAGGCCGACAGCCAGACCGCGCCTGCTGCGGATCCGGCAGCGGTGAGCAGGAACTTGCGGCGCGACAGACTCGACATGGAGGGAAGAACAGAGGGCTTGGGGTTGCCGGCAGGCCCACCGTGGGGACAACCAGCACTCCAGACGGGCCTCAGAACGAAGCGCCTCTGTCCGGCCATGGTGTTGAGGTCGGCGCGCAAGCTGACCGACGGGCCTAGAACATCACGCCGGGTCGCCCGCAAGGCGTGGCGATTGTTACCAGATGGTCAATCAGGCACGCGCAGCGGCCGAGAATGCGCGCGCCATCTCCTGCCGGTGAGTCTCGCCACTGCGGGCCGTGAGCAGGGCGCGGGCCTGGCCGAGCGCATCCTCCAGGCAGGGGAAACCATCGGCCAGCCAGAGGTAGGCCGCCAGGTTCCAGAGCAGCGCATCGGCCAGCGGCCCTTCACCTCGCAGGGCCGCCAGGGCCTGATCCCGCCAGGTGGGCAGATCGCCCCAGGCCACCTCCTCGGCACGGATGCCGTGATCGCGCGGGTGCAGCAGGATCCGCTCCGGCCCGCTCCCCTCCCGCAGGCGCGCGGTGATCCCGGCCCGGGTGGTGGGCAGGTCGACGGAACCCTCCAGCCCCTTCACCGTGAGCACGTCGGCTTCCCCGGCCGCCGCCAGGGCTTCCCAGGCGCGTTTCTCGGTGGGCGGGTGCACGAAGCCGCTCACCAGCAGGTGATCGCCGCGGTGGGGCGTCCAGAGGAGTTCCAGGCTCGCCACCGGCGGCCGCTTGCCGATGTCGTCACGCACCGGCAGCAGCCGCTCCGCCAGCGGGAAGTGGTCGGGTTGATGGGTGAGCACCAGGTTGTGGCTGTTCAGGCAGTCCTGCAGCGCCGGCAGGGACAGACCCCGCCACTCGATCTCCAGGGCGGCGAACAGCTCCGCCAGGGTGACCCCGAACTTCACCGGCATCGGATCGCCGCCGTGCAGCACCACCGGCAGGCCGGTGCTGGCCAGCATCAGGGCGACGAGGGGCAGCACCGGCGCCGTGCGGCTGCGCCCGTCGTAGGGCACCCCGAAGCAAAGGGCCCTGCGCCCCGGCGTCTCCAGGGTGGGCCCGTGGTGGCGATAGCTTTCGAGCATGCCCGTCAGCTCGATCGGCAGGGGCCGGCGGATGCGGTGGGCGATCAGGAAGGCTCCCATCTGGGCGTCACTCACCTGGCCCTGGAGCATCAGGTCCATGGCCTCGCGCGCCTCCTCACGGCTGAGGCCGGTGCTGGTGTGTTCGCCGCTGCCCACCTTGCCGATCAGTTCGCGGAAGCGGGCGCGCCCCGGGCCGAGGGCTTCGAGGCGGCGATCACGACGGCCCTCGAGGGCTTCATGGGCGTCGCGCTCCGCGGCCGGCTGGTTCAGTAGCGGATGCAACACGAAGAAAGCGCGCTCTGACAGACACTCGTTATTCTCCACACCCGATTTTCGCGGTTGTGGCCGGTGCCGCTTCCACAGGTGCCGAAATCCCAGTCATTTCTTCCAGCGACGTAGCCCTCATCGGCGTCTGCTCGGTCCCTTCCATCCCTCCTGTCCCCGAAGCGCAACTTCTCGGCCAGAGGGATCCCGTTCGCGACCCCGACCGTGCCGCCGCATGTCCGACCCGACGTCGTTCACCGCCATCCAGCCGAGGCTGAGCAAGATCGAGCAGGCCAAGGCGGAGGGCTGCGGCCTGGATCTGGAACCGCGCCTGCAGGAGCTGGCCGATCAGGGCTGGGAGGCCCTCGATGAGGCCACGCTCACCATCCGCCTGAAATGGCTGGGGATCTTCTTCAGGCCCGTGACGCCGGGGCGGTTCATGGTGCGCCTGCGCCTCCCCAACGGCGTGATCACAGCAGAGCAGTTGGAGGTGCTGGCCGAGGCCGTGGATCGCTGCGGCGAGGAGGGCAGCGCCGACATCACCACCCGTCAGAACCTCCAGCTGCGGGGCCTGCTGCTGGAGGACATGCCTCGGCTGCTGGTCGAGATGGCCGCCGTGGGGCTCACCAGCCGCCAGTCGGGTCACGACAATCCGCGCAATATCACCGGCAACCCGCTGGCCGGCATCGATCCGGAGGAGCTCGTGGACACGCGCCCGCTGGTGGCGGCGATCCAGGAGCGACTGCTGGCGGCGGACGGCCCGCGCAACCTGCCGCGCAAGTTCAACGTGGCCGTGGGCGGTGCGCCCGACAGCTTCCTGCTGCACAACGATCTGGCCTTCCTGCCGGCGCACCGGGAGAGGGAACTGGGCTTCACCGTGATGGTGGGCGGCTTCTTCTCGGCCCAGCGCAACGAACTGGCGATCCCGCTGGGGCTCTGGCTGAGGGGGGAGCAACTGCCGGCGTTCACCCTGGCGGTGCTGCGCCACTTCGAGCTCCAGGGCAACCGCGAGGCCCGCAACCGCAGCCGGTTGATGTATCTGGTGGAATCCCTGGGGCTGGAGGCCTACCGGGAGGCGGTGCTGACCACCTTCGCCGAGCTGCTGGGCCCAGCAGCGGGCGGACGGGTGCGGGAACTGGCGCTGCCCCACGACGGCTCCCATCTGGTGAACCGTCCACCCCGCTCCGGCCTCGGCGTGCATGAACAGCGCCAGGCGGGCCTGCACTGGGTGGGCCTGCACGTGCCGATGGGCCGGCTGGAAGCCGCCTCGATGACCGAGCTGGCGGCCTTGTCCCGCCGCCACGGCAGCGGCGAGCTGCGCCTCACCGAGGCCCAGAACGTGCTGATCCCCCACGTGAGCGGAGAGCGGCTGGAGGCCCTGCTGGCCGAACCCCTGCTCCGGCGCTTGCGGCCGGAGCCGGGCGCGCTGCAGGCGGAGGCGGTGAGCTGCACCGGCAACCGCTACTGCAGCTTCGCGCTGATCCCCACCAAAACCACGGCCCAGGCGGTGATGGAGGAACTGGAGCGGCGACTGGATCTGCCCCATCCGGTGCGCAGCCACTGGACCGGCTGCCCGAATGCCTGCGGCCAGCCCTACATGGGTGAGATTGGCCTGATGGGGGCCAAGGCCCGCCACGACGGCCAGATGGTGGAGGCGGTGAAGATCTTCCTGGGAGGCTCGATGGGCAGCGAGCCCCGCCTGGCTGAGCTGCACCACAAGGGGGTGCCGCTCAGCCAGCTCAGCGACGTGCTCGAGGATCTGCTGGTGGAGAGGTTCGGTGCGCGTCGGCGCGCCGCCAGCTGAGCGCCAGCAGAACCCATGGATGCCCGCACAACAGGGGTGACCCGGTGGCAGGGTGGAGCCGGCCTGCGGCGCACATCCTTGACGGCGAGCCTGGCGCCACCCCTGCCGCCGCCCGGGGAGCCGGAACGCTGGGAGATGCTGCAACGGCTGCGCCGCAGCCCGGCCGGCGACCCCACCCCCTGGATCGACGCCCTGACCGAGGGGCTGGAGCCGGCGGAACCCGATCTGTTGATGGTGCTGGCCCGGCGGGTGGACGCGGCCGGCGCCCGCCGGCTGCTGGCACTGGCGGGCGCCGCCGTGCTGGCGGCCCTCGATCAGGAACTGGCGGTGTGGGACGAGCCCGCCCGGGCGTCGTGGCTGGAGCCGCTGCTGGAGAGTGCCGGCGGCGGGGGCACCCTGGCCGCCGATCCAGCGCTGCTGCCCCTGCTGGGACGCTGCCGCGACCCACGGGTGGCGGCACGGCTCCGCCAGGCTCTGAAGCCGGACGCCGACCCCGCCGTGCCCCCGAACCCGCTGCTGCTGCCCCTGTTGGGCCATCAGCGCCAGCCGGGAGATCTGCCGCTGCTGCTGCACGAGGCCCGCAACCCCGGGCCGATCGCCCGGCGTCGCGCAGCCCTGGAGGGGGTGGCGCTGGGGCTCGGCGCCTGGCCGCCGGTGGCTCTGCGCGAGGGGCTGGCGGCGCTGGCGCTGGATCTGGATCCGCTGCTGGCGAGCCGGGCGGTGGACCTGCTGGCCCGCCTGCCGCAGGGCAGCACCGCGCTGCACCGGCTCAGCCGCCGCGCCCTCGATCCGGGCGTACGCCAGCGCCTCGAGCGGCGACTGCGGGCATCGCTGCGGCCCCTGGTGCTGGTGGTGCACGGGCGCAGCGGCGGTGCGATCCCGGCCGAGCTGCAGGGACTGGCCGACGAGCTGGCCATGCGGCGCCGGACGCCGGTGCAGCTGGTGGCGCTCAGCGGCGGTCCGCAGGACCCCACCCCCGAGGTGGCAGCCGCTCTGCGGGCCCGGAGCGGCGTGCGGCTGGTGCCGCTGCTGCTGCTGCCGGGCGGCCACGTGCGCAACGACCTGCCGCGGATCGCCGCCCACTGGCGGCGGTTCGGGTCGCTGGCACGCAGTCCCTTTCTCGGCGCCTGGCCGCGCTGGCAACAGCTGCTGGCGGCCCAGGTGACGGCAGAAGCGTGGAGAGGCCGTTCCCTGCTGTGGCTGAACCATCCGGTGAGCGGTGAGCTCGGCGAGCGCTATCTGGCCCATCTGGTCCGCCGCACCGGCGCCCCGGCGCTCGCCACCCCCTACAGCGCCGACGCCCCCGGCGCCGAGCTGCCCCACGGTGAGGGTGTGGTGTGGCAGCCGCTGGCGCTGGCGGCCAACCGCCTCACCGAAGCCCTGATGGGTCGGCCGGAGCGTTCGCCCCTGCGCCCGCCGCTGCTTCTGCAGGGTGAGGTGCGCGCCTTCCTGCTGGAGGAGCTGGAAGCCCTTCCCTGACGGCAACAACCGTCGCCGTTGCCACCAAGGGGGGCTCGGGCCGTTACGGACAATGGAACGACGCCCCCGGTACGCCCGCGATGACCGCCACCCCCCTTGCCCCCTCCGACCTGCTGCCCGGCTATCGCGCCGCCGCCGCCGAGCGCGAGGCCCTGGGGGTGCCTGCCCTGCCGCTCACCGCACTCCAGGCCCAGGCCCTCACCGCGCTGCTGCAGGCCCCGCCGGCCGGCGAAGAGGCATTCCTGTTGGAGCTGCTGAGCGAACGGATCCCCCCCGGGGTGGATGAGGCGGCCTACGTGAAGGCCAGCTGGCTGGCGGCGGTGGCCCGGGGTGAGGCCACCAGCCCGCTGCTGAGCCCGGTGGAGGCGGTGCGGCTGCTGGCCACGATGATCGGCGGCTACAACGTCGGCGCCCTGATCGATCTGCTCGGCAACGCCGATGCGGCGGTCGCCGAGGCCGCCGCCGAGGGTCTGAGCCGCACCCTGCTCGTCTACGACGCCTTCCACGACGTGCTGGAGCTGGCGGAGAGCAATCCGCTGGCGAAGCGGGTGGTGGAGTCGTGGGCGGCCGCCGAATGGTTCACCGCCCGGCCGGCGCTGCCGGAGGAGATCACGGTGACCGTGTTCAAGGTGGAGGGCGAAACCAACACCGACGACCTCTCCCCCGCCACCCACGCCACCACCCGCCCGGACATCCCCCTGCATGCGATGGCGATGCTGGAGACGCGGATGCCCGGCGGCCTGGAGCTGATCGCCGAGCTGAAGAAAAAGGGCCACCCCGTGGCCTACGTGGGTGACGTGGTGGGCACCGGCAGCTCGCGAAAATCCGCCATCAACTCGGTGCTGTGGCACACCGGCACCGACATCCCCCACGTGCCGAACAAGCGCAGCGGCGGCGTGATCCTGGGCGGCAAGATCGCGCCGATTTTCTTCAACACCGCCGAGGATTCCGGTGCCCTGCCGATCGAGTGCGACGTCACTGCCCTCAGCTCAGGCGATGTGATCACGATCCGCCCCTACGCCGGCACGATCGAGCGCGCTGCAGGGGAGGCGAACGCCGGTGAGATCGTGGCCCTCTTCGAGCTCAAGCCGAGCACGATCACCGACGAGGTGCGCGCGGGCGGCCGCATCCCGCTGCTGATCGGCCGTTCGCTCACCGACAAGGTGCGCGCCCACCTGGGCCTGCCGCCTTCCGAGCTGTTCATCCGACCGGTGGCGCCGGCCGACACCGGCAAGGGCTACACCCTGGCTCAGAAGATGGTGGGCAGGGCCTGCGGCCTGCCGGGCGTGCGCCCCGGCACCAGCTGCGAGCCGCTGATGACCACGGTGGGCAGCCAGGACACCACCGGGCCGATGACCCGCGATGAGATGAAGGAGCTGGCCTGTCTGGGCTTCTCGGCGGATCTGGTGATGCAGAGCTTCTGCCACACCGCCGCCTATCCCAAGCCGGTGGATCTGAAAACCCACGCCGAGCTGCCCGATTTCATGGCCTCACGCGGCGGTGTGGCCCTGCGCCCAGGCGACGGCATCATCCACAGCTGGCTCAACCGCATGCTGCTGCCCGACACCGTGGGCACCGGCGGTGACAGCCACACCCGCTTCCCCCTGGGCATCTCCTTCCCGGCCGGCTCGGGCCTGGTGGCCTTCGCCGCCGCCATCGGCGCCATGCCGCTCGACATGCCCGAATCGGTGCTGGTGAAGTTCAGCGGTTCGCTGCAGCCGGGCGTGACCCTGCGCGACGTGGTGAACGCCATCCCCTATGTGGCGATCCAGCAGGGTCTGCTCACCGTGGCCAAGGAGGGCAAGAAGAACGTGTTCAACGGCCGGATCATGGAGATCGAGGGTCTTCCCGATCTGAAACTCGAGCAGGCCTTCGAGCTCACCGACGCCACGGCTGAACGCTCCTGTGCCGGCAGCACGATCAAGCTCTCGGAGGAAACCGTGAGCGAATACCTGCGCAGCAACGTGGCGCTGCTGAAGAACATGATCGCCCGCGGCTACGGCGATGCCCGCACGCTGGCGCGGCGGATCAAGTCGATGGAGGCCTGGCTGGCGGATCCGCAGCTGCTGGAGGCGGATGCCGACGCCGAGTACGCCGCCGTGATCGAGATCGACCTCGATGCGATCACGGAGCCGATCCTGGCCTGCCCCAACGACCCCGACAACGTCAAAACCCTCACCGAGGTCGCGGGCGATCGCATCGACGAGGTGTTCATCGGCTCCTGCATGACCAACATCGGCCACTACCGCGCCGCCGCCAACGTGCTGGAGGGGCAGGGGCAGAACGCGGCCCGACTGTGGGTGTGCCCTCCCACCCGCATGGATGAGGAGAAGCTGAAGGAGGAGGGCTATTACGCCATCTTCGAAGCAGCCGGCTCGCGCATGGAGATGCCTGGTTGCTCACTGTGCATGGGCAACCAGGCGCGGGTGGAGGACAACACCACCGTGTTCTCCACCAGCACCCGCAACTTCAACAACCGCCTCGGCAATGGCGCCCAGGTGTACCTGGGCAGCGCCGAGCTTGCGGCGGTGTGCGCCCAGCTCGGCCGCATCCCCAGCAAGGAGGAATACCTTGCAGTCGCCGCCGAGCGCATCGACCCCTATGGCGCCGAGCTCTACCGTTACCTCAACTTCGATCAGATCGAGGGCTTCGAGGAGCAGGGCCGGGTGGTGAGCGCCGAGGAGGAGGCGAAGGTGCTGGCGGAGGTGTGAGGGCAGGCCGCCTCAGGATTTGCTCATGCCAAAGACGAACGGGCTGGCTGGCACCAGCCTGCTGGTGACATCGCCGTTGAGCGAGAAGATCTGCCTCTCCACCGGCAATTCCATCTGCGGCGCGCCCTTGCTGAAATCCAGCTTGTCGATGTCCACCCACACCACGTTCGGGGCGTAGGTGCTCTCGAAGTAGTAGCGGCCCCCGGTCAGGTCCTGCACCGTACGGAAGATGGTGCTCGCAACGTTCGGCTTCGCCGGATCGGGACTGCCGAAGGGCACCGAAACATTGCGGATCACACTGAACCTGTAGGCCGCTCCCTCTCCCTGGCTGGCCGGTTTCGGCAGGCCGTTCACGTAGTAGGCGGCGCGCACGAAGCGGCGATCCGTGGGCGTGCGCTCGCCGGGCAGGGGCTTGACGCCGCCGAAAGTGCGGTACTGCTTGAGGTTCTCGATCTGCTTGTCGTAGGTGGGTTCATTGATCATCACCGTGAAGCGCTTGTCGTGATAGATCTTCGGCTTGCCGCCGATGAACTCGATCACAGGGGAGTCGCCGGATTTGTCTGACAGCGACACGTGCACCAGCGTGGGGTAGCCGTTCGGCAGGATCAGCGGCACGATCTGGAGGGCGTCGTTTTTCTGCGCCGCCACGGCCTCAGCCACGGTGGCGTAGTTGTCGAGGTAGTACTGCACCCACTGCATCACGCCGATGGCGGGCCGGCGGGGATCGCGCTTGCCGAAACTCACCTCCTCGCCGGCGAGGTAGAGGGCATGGGCACTGAGGCCCTTTTCGTTCACGCCCTCATGGGTGCCCATGTTGTAGGCCGAGAGCACCAGGCTTCCGTACTTCGTTGTCCATTGCAGGGGATTCACCGTCACCGCCCCGGTGCGTGCGATGCCGCGCGGATACACGCGAAAGGCGGTGTCGGCCTTCTCCGTCCAGTCCTGGGTGCGGCCCACGAACACCTGATCGGACCCGCCCACCCAGAGCACGCGGGAGCAGGCCAGCGCGGCGGGCGCGGCCACCAGGCCGACCAGACCCAGAGCCAGGGCACAGAAGCGGAAACGCATCGTGCTGCTGCGCCTCACAGCTGGCGGGGGAAACTCCATGGAGGCGTTGAAGCGGGGATGCCAATCGGAAACGCTCTGACTACGTTCCAGGGGGCTCTTCCATGGATTCTCCTTCCCATGACAGCCTTACAGACACGCCTGGCCGGCTGGCTCCGGCCCCTGCAACGCGCTCTGGTGCTCGGCCTGGCCTTGCTGCTCAGCGTGGGGCTCGTCGCCTGCGACGGCACGACGAGCATGAAGGATGCCGCCCAAACCGCCGTGAGCGTGGCCCGTACAGCCGCCGACGTGACCGGCAACGAGCAGCTCAAGAGCGTGCTCGATCCGGTGCTGGCCGTGCTCAACACCAGCGAGCGCCAGGTGAAGGCCGGCGATGTGGCAGCGGCAGGCGGAACCCTCAAGACCTTCCAGGCGCTCTGGGACACCGCACGCCCGGTGGTGAAGCTGGCGGCAGGCCCGAACTACGGCCTGATCGACAAGGGCGTGAAGCTGATCACCACCACCTTCGGCGGTGACACCGCCCCCAGCAAGGACAATGCGCTGGCGGCGATCACGGGCCTGATCCAACCCCTGGCCGCCCTGCTGGGCTGATCGCGGAGGATCAGCAGCACCAAGGCCGGGCTCATGGGGCCTCGGCCTTGGTGCCCATTCGCCGGGCCAGGCGAGGCCCCCATTCCTTCCTCAGGGCTCGGGATAGTCAAACGTGACGCCTTCCGGCAGCCACTCGGGCTGAAGCGATGCGTCGTACACATACCAGGGCTCCTCGCGGCGGAAGGCCTCGAAGGGGGTGTGCAGCAACACCCAGCGGATGAAGGCCACCGCCAGGGGGGCGGGGATGAGGTTTGGCTGATTGGCGCGGAAGAAGCCGGCGAGCTCGAAGGTGTCGGGATCAGGGGCGCGCAGGTCGGCCTGCATGCCGGTATCGACTTCGCCGGGGATCAGCTCAGCCACGGCGAGGGTGGGCGGAAGCTCCAGCTGCAGCGAGCGGCTGAGTGAGTGGAGGGCATGCTTGCTCATGCAGTAGAGCGAGAGGCCAGGGAAGGTGGCGAAGGCGGAGCGGGTGGAGAGGTTCAGCACCCGACCGCCGGGCACCAGGTGAGCGACAAGGGCGCAGGCCAACCGGGCCGGTGCCACGGCCATCAGGGTGAAGCCCGTGAGCAGGGTGTCGCTGGCGTGGTGGGTGAGCGGCCCGATCGGCACCACGGTGCCGGCCCCGTTCACCAGGGCCGCCAGGGGCCGCTGCCCGAGAGCGGCGAGAATGCCGGCGATGGCCACTTCGATGCCGGCGGTGGTGGCGAGATCGGCTTCTACCAACTGGAGGCCCTCGCCGCTGACGGCGAGGCCGGAGCCCTCGGCGACGCGTACGACGGCGATCAGCGGCCGTCCGCTCTGCCGCAGCTGTTCCACCAATTCGCGCCCCAGGCCGCGGCTGGCGCCGGTCACGACGATGACACCAGAGGGAAGCTGGTCGGGCAGGGTCATGACATCGAGGCGGGTGTGCAACAGTCAACCCAACTCATCTTGCCGGGCAGAGGCCAACGAAGGGTCGAGCCGCAGACATGAGGTGGATGCCACGAAGAGTGATTCCAAAAGATTCACGGGATTCCATTCCCCCCAGGGAGTCCGCTCCACCGGGCAATCTGCTGGCGAAACGTCCAGGCATCTGCTGACAAGGATTCAGACTAAAGGTAAATTGAGATAACTCGGAACAGGAGATGCTCGGATGAGCAGGCCAAAAGTCCCCAAACACAAAGCCATGGAGCTGGCCAACCTCGTACTGCTTGCTTATCACATGTACGAGGACTTTGCGGAGAGTACGGCCCTCAAAACAGAGAACGACTGGTCCTTTCCCAACGTTCTGCATGGGTCAGCGGAATCCTCATTCGATTACCGCAACCCACTGAATCGCCACACAAACGAAGAGCCGATTGAATACGAGGTACTCGCAGAGTTCTGGCATACAGACAGGCCGGTGGGCAGGCTGCGCCTGGAAACAGTTCCATTCGGCTTCATTGCTTCGAGAAAGAGCACACATGCGCTGAAGCGAAGACAAGAAGTGTTTGTCGTCTTCCGCGGCACTCTCAACTCCCAGGAGTGGGCCGCCAATAGCCGATACAGGAAGGCCCAGGTGGTGAAAGGTATCGACAGCGAAGGCTACATCCATCAGGGCTTTAACTCAGTCTTCGAAGTTTCCTATCTCGGGAGGCTGGGCACGATCCGCGGTTTTTACACGAATACAAAGAGAAGACTTCTGGGAGCACAACCACCACTGGAGACAAGACAACGATCGATTCGCGAAACCCTTGAGAGTGTCCTGTTCAACAGTGACCTCGTGGACACCGATGCGCATATTTACATCACTGGCCACAGTCTTGGTGGTGCTCTGGCCTTACTCGCCGGTCGCGTCATCGCCAATTCAGGCCGCCTGATGGCCAGCGGGAAGGATGGGTCCAAAATCAATCTATACAGTGATAGCTTGGCAATCTGTACGTTTGCAGGCCCCAGAGTTGGCGACAAAGCATTCAAGTCTGTATTCAAAGATATCACCGTAGTCCGGTATGTCAACTCCGAAGACATCGTGCCCACGGTACCACCGGCCACCAGCAAGCTGCTGGGTGAGGACATGAGATTAACTCCCGAGGGCTTACAGGCGTTCAAAGCCCAAGGAGTGGCATCTGTGGTCAACACATTCAATGCCACAGCCGGCACAGTTCAACGCGACAGCAAGATGAGCAGAAACGTCCCCTTTACACATATTGGCCAACAGCGGACATTCACGCTGTCACAAGACAGCATCAGTTTTAACCATAACCATGAGGTGACCTACCGAGAGGGAATCCTTCGGTGCCACGAGGCGCGTCAGGACTGACGGCACCTTCACCGCCGCCTGGAAAATTGAGGCGAGCACAAGCTTTCGATCGGTCCATCGTAAATCTCCAGCATTCATGCAGAGCAGTTTCTTCACTTCCGTTTTGCTGCCACTGGCTCTGGCAGTCGTCATGTTCGACATGGGCCTCGGCCTGATTCCAGAAGATTTCAGGCGAATCACCCGCTATCCCAAGGCGGTGGCCGTTGGCTCCCTCTGCCAGGTCTTGTTGCTGCCGTTGATCGGAACACTGATCGCGATGGTGGTGCCCATGCAACCAGCGATTGCTGTGGGTCTGATTGTTGTGGCGCTTTGCCCGGGTGGGGCTTCCTCAAATCTCATGACCTATCTGGCGAGGGGCGATGTTGCCCTATCGGTCACACTCACGGCAGTGAGCAGCATCGTCACCGTATTCACGATCCCGCTGTTCACCAATCTGGCACTTCAGCATTTTCTAGGAGAGAGCACTGCAATCGTGCTGCCGGTCGGCTCGACCATCCTGCAGATCTTCCTGATCACGCTCCTACCCGTAGCGATCGGAATGACAATCCGTTACCTGTTTCCTAACACGGCACGCCGCCTGGAAAAGCAGATGAGTCGCCTGGCCATCGGGCTCTTGGCACTGATCATCACGCTATTGGCCATCAAGGAAGGCAATAAGTTGCCAGGATTCTTGATGCAGGCTGGAATGAGCGTCGTGCTGCTCAACCTGCTCGCGATGCTGGCGGGATGGCTGGCTGCCAGGTTGTTCCGGCTGCCGCTGGCTCAACAGATCTGCATCGCGATTGAAGTGGGCATACAAAATGGAACGCTGGCGATCGCCATCACGGCTGGCCTCCTCAACAACGCCGACATGGCTGTACCCGCTGCGGTCTACAGCCTTCTGATGTATGCCACTGGCCTAGGTGCCATCGCATTGAGCAGACAGGCGATCGGTAACGCGCCCAGCATGACGCGTTAAGCAGATATCTTTGTTGAACCACAGGTTATCGATCTTCCTGGATCCTGATCGGCTGTGCCAGAAGGGGGAATCGGGGAAGCGCCGGGCCGGGCCTGCGTAGGTGGCTTGCCGATGGTGGCGGTAGCGGTGCGCCACAGCCCGCAGCTCGGTGCCAAGAGCTGCCTGAGCCTCGCTGCGTCCGGCCAGGTGGTCCTCGATCGCCACGGCAGCGCTCTCTGCCGTCGCCAGGGCATGGAACAGGCCCTGGGAGGCGATCGGATCGAAACTGATCGAGGCGTCGCCGATGGCGAAGAAGCCTGTGGGCAGCGGGCCATCGAGAACGGAGCCGGCTGCGTGGCAGGCGCCGACGGGGCCCTGGACCTGCTTGGGGAGCACTTCGGCCAGAAGGGGATGGCGCCGGGCCATGTCCAGCAGCGCTGGGCTGGTTCGCAGGCGGCGGGCCTGCTCCGCACGGGGATCGAGGAACAGAGCCAGCAGGCGTGGTCCGCTGGGCAGCAGCACTGAGTACCACCACCCGTCGTGGTCCGCGCAGATGCGGGTGGTGCCGTCGCCAGGTGCGCCGGCCCCTGGCAGATGGGTGTGGAGGCAGAGCAGGGGCGGCTCGTGCTGGCGGCGGATCGGGAGCTGGTGGGCGAGCACGGAACGCCGACCCGTGGCATCGATCAGCACCGGCGCTTCGAGGCAGAGTCCGAGGCGCGGCGCCAGCAGCTGCCAGCCGGCCGGGATCGGCTTCGGCTGGAGCGGGCCGTGGACGCGCAACAGCTCGGCGCCGCTCTCGAGGGCCGCGCGGCGGAGGCTGGCCTCGAAGCGATCCCGGTGCAGGTGCCAGCCGGGTCCGCAGGGATCGCGCAGGGCATCGAACCACACGGGTGTGGCGTGATCCCAGCAGGAGAGGGTTGCGGTGCGCTGGCGATGGCCATCCGCCAGGAACTGCGGCCAGTGCCGCAGGCTCCGCAGCAGGGTGGTGGCGGCCCCAGGCAGCGATTCACCGAGCGGTGGGGCGGCGGATACGGTCCGGGGAGGCCGTTGGCGATCGAGCAGCAACACGCGATGGCGCGCACACAGCCGCAGGGCAAGCGCCGAGCCGGCGGGGCCGGCCCCCGCCACGATCACATCCCAGGCCTGCCGGCTCCCGCAGGGTGGCATCAGGACTGCGGCTGATCCGGTCGACGCGCGAGGCGACGCATGGCGCGGTCGGTGCTCAGGCGTTGCTCGGGGCTGAGGGGTGGGGCGCTGCGATCCGCTACCTGCATCTGCGCCGGCAGATCCGGATCGCTTTCCACCCCGGGCCGAACAAGCACGATCCCCTGTTGGCCAAAGGCCTCCACCATGCGCTTCAACTGGTTGGGATAGCCGGCACCCAGGGTGGCGTCCCAGTCGGCGCGGGAGTGGAAGGCCGCGAGGCGCTCCGCGCGGGGAAGGGTGGGATCGATGGCCTGGTGGTAGCTCTCCTCGCTGAGCACCTGGTTGGGGACGCGCGCGGGCCAGAAGCTGGGCAGATAGGGGTCGTAGGCAGGGTTGTAGCCGGAGCGGCAGCTGGCGGTGTCGGTCTGCCAGGGCACGGCCATCCAGCGGGTGATCGAGCCGGGGAACTGCCCGTACAGGGGGCCGTTGGTGGAGCAGGCCTCTGCGGGGGTGAGGGTGGTGCCGTAGCTGGGCTCGGGATCATTGCTGGCTCGGTGCCGCAGGCGATAGGGAGCCGCGTACATCGTGGCGTGACGCATCGGCCAGGTCATCTCACAGCCGGGATGGAATGCATCGGCCAGGCAGAACTCGAGAGCGGCGCGATCGAGCATGGCCGGCTGCTCCTGCAAGGGCACCGCGTCGATGGTTCCAGGCTGGGGGTCCGCGGGATCCCAATCGGCCGCGAAGTTTCCGTCGGCCCAACGTTGCAGCAGCAGCAACTGGGTGTCTGTGAGAGCATTCATCGCCCGGGGGATCGCAGGCATCGGCAGATCCATGGCATCGCCATAGAGCCAGGGCCAGGGCTTCATCGAAGCGTCATCGAGGGCGGGATTGCGGAAGGCGTTGGCGATGGTGCGGCGCAGTTCCGCGTAGGTGCTATCGGTGCTGGCAAGCTTGCAGAGGGTGGCGGGATCGAGGAAATGGAGGGGCATGCCGTAGCCGAAGCCTGCGGCGAATCCCTTGTTCACCCACTGCAGATCACAGAGCGAACGCAGGATCGGGAGGATGTCCTGCCGGAAGGAGGTTTGAGAGGGCACAGGCAACTGGCCGGCCTGGATCGCCACATCCGTGAGCAGGGCATAGAGGGTGCGAACGCCTTTGATCTGCGGGGCGTAGTTGGGTGGAGCCACCACCACCCAGGCCGGAGCCACTTCCAGCTCCCGGCCCTGCACCACCACGCGAGCCGTGACGGGACCATCACTGGTGTCGTCGTACCAGCCGTCGTTGTTGGCGAAGGTGGTGGGTGGTTGCTGGTCGATGGAGCCAGATCGGCCATGACCGCCGAACACGCGCAGACGGCCCTGGCCATCGGTACGCAGCTCACCCAGAGGCACCGGAATGGACAGGAAGGTGCCGCCATCGAAGTGGTAGGCGGGGCCCTGGGCATGGGGGGAGGAGATGGAGCGCGGTCCGGGCTGGATGGAAAGACAATCGCGATCGGCAACGCCGCTGTTCCTGCGTGCGGAGGCTGGCGCGGTGAAGGCCTCGGGAATATCGAGGGCGAGCTGGAATTGGTACCAGGCCGCCTTGAGGTTGGCGAGTTCCACTGTCCACTCGATCATGGTGTCGGCATCCATGGCCAACTCGCACACCACCTTCCCGGTTGCGTCGTACCCGTAGAGGCGGAATTCAGCCACCTCACGCTTCAGGGCCCCTGTAGCGTCTCGGTAGGTGCTGGACGGATGGGGAAGCGGATCGGTGACCTGAGAGCCGAGATAGAAGCCATCCTCATGGCTGGAATTGCCCACTCTGGCAATGCCGATGGTGGGATGGATCCGAGCTGTTACCACCTGCGCCAGCAGATCAGGAGGATGGGCCATGGCAGGAAGCAGGGCTGAGGAAAAACGCCTTTTCAAGGAATTAGCCAGGGAATGCGAAGGTGTGAGCCTGCTTCATCGAACGTGATGGTGAGCCAGCCAAGATGGCGGGCCGGCTGTCATTCAGCATCAGCGGACTGCAGCCATCGGGCGGCGGCTTCGGCGCATCGCCGTGATGGCGGGTTTGAAAACGGGAACACCGCCGGAGTTGCTGTCGCCTGCCGGAGCCGACGACAACACACTCGTCGTTCCCGTGCCTACCCTGGAGCGATGTGGATCCCTAACCCCCATGGTCGGCTTCTTTGAAACACTCAAGCGCGCGATTCTTGAAGCCGAGCGTGATCCGACGGTGGATACGGCCCAGGCGGCCATCAACCTGGTGAGCCAGTGGTTGACGGATCATGAGGAAGAGATCGGCGCGAAAGCCGTCCCCGTCCCGACGGAATTCAACGGCACGATGATGCAGTGGTTTCATTGGTACGGCGAAGCCGACGGCCAGCACTGGCGACGGCTGAAAGAGGCGGCCCCTGAACTGGCCAAGGCGGGAATCACAGGGCTTTGGCTGCCCCCCGCCACAAAAGGCGGCAGCACCTGGGATGTGGGTTATGGCATCTACGACTTGTTCGACCTGGGGGAATTCGATCAAAAAGGTTCCGTGGCGACGAAGTACGGCACCCGGGCCGAATTTGAGTCGGCAGTGGCGGCCTGCCATGCCCAGGGCATCCAGATTTATGCCGACGCGGTTTTCAACCACAAAATGTGGGCGGACGAGGAAGAGGAATATCGGGCCACACCCTATGCCCCAACAAATCGCAACCACGCCCTTGAGAACGAACAACCGATCCGGGCGTGGACGGGCTATCGCTTCGAGAAACGGGGCGGCCAGTATTCCTCCATGCAATGGCACTGGCATCATTTTGATGCAGTAGATCACAACAGCCTTCGAAAGAATTACACAGCCATCTGGAGAACTCAGGGCGCCTCGTTCGAGGCCAATGTTGATTTAGAGAAAGGGAATTACGATTACTTAATGGGATGTGATCTCAATATCAACCATCCGGAAGTTCGTGGGGAGCTCAAGCACTGGGGCCGCTGGATGCATGACACCTTTAAGGTGGATGGTTTCCGCCTGGATGCGATTAAACACATCAGCAGCGATTTCTTCCTTGATTGGATCAATGACATCGATCAACATGCTAACTATACCCATTTCGTCGTAGGCGAGTATTGGAGCTATGACCTCACGTCGCTTTCCTGGTATGCCGCCAACTCAGGAGGGCGCATGCATCTCTTTGACGCACCTCTGCACAACAATTTCCATGAGGCCAGCCGCAGCGGAGGCCACTACGACATGCGTCGCTTGCTGAATGGCACCTTGCTGCAAACCATGCCCCTGCTGGCGGTGACACTCGTGGAGAACCACGATACCCAGCCGTTGCAATCGCTGGAATCGGTTGTGGAGTCCTGGTTCAAACCCTTGGCCTATGCCGTCATCCTGCTGCGCGACCAGGGCTACCCCTGCATTTTCTATGCCGATTATTATGGCGCCCATTACAAGGCAAGGAAAGGAAATGAAGGGCCGGAGTATGAAATCTGGCTCACCAGCCATCGATTCCTCATTGATCGTTTTCTGCTGGCGCGCCAACACTGCAGCTATGGTCCGCAATACGACTACATCGATCACTTCAACACCATCGGCTGGACACGCCTCGGCACCCCGGGGCATCCCCGTACCATGGCGGTCCTGATGAGTGATGGTCCCGCAGGATCTAAGTGGATGGAGGTAGGTAAACCGCATACCGCCTTCCGCGATCTCACAGGCCACATCCGCGAGACGATCACCACCAATGGCGACGGCTGGGCCGAGTGGCGTTGTCCTGGCGGTTCGGTATCCGTCTGGGTAGAGGAAGCGTGCCTTGCGGAGATGGGCGTGGAGCTGCCGCACTGAACCTTGCAGGGCTGGGGTCTATTCGCTCGAGGGCGGTCAGCTCGGCACTGCCGCCACCCTCATCCTCTGAAGCCTCTTCTGGGACGGCGGCGGGGTCTGGCTCTACCGGCGCTGGTCGCGCGGCCCGTCACCCCGAACCGCTGATCCGCTCGAGCCGCCTTGGCCGTGTCGATCAGCAGGTGAGCCATCCTCGTCCCCGTAGAGCGGGGCTCTGCGTGGGCGTCACCGCGACAACGAACCATCGCCTGCTGGATCTCTGCCAGAGCGCGGCCGATGTTGCGCACCATGGCTCAGAGGTGCTGACCTCACAGCCCCAGATCGGCCAGCTCATCACGCCCAGGCTCTGCAGCTGGGCGATGCCGGCGGCAATGGCCACCCCGCCAATGCCAATCGTGAGCAGAGTTGCAGACACGAATGGCAGCGCTAGGAGTTTGTTGCCCATAAATGCGGCTCTCAGGGATCCCAGTGCATTGGGGCGACGTTGAACGCGACGACGCTATTGTTCTGATCCCTGAGGCTTATCAGACGGGGCTCATTCCGGCCTGTTTACCATTGGCAGGGGCAATTTCGTTCATCCCGTCGTTGCCAACATCACCTGCTGCTGTGCTCGCCTGAAGGGGATCGGGCCGCGTTTTGGTGGAGGTGGCTGGCCGTGCGGCAGGCGGCCCGTTGCGATGTAGCCGTCGATGCCCTGATCGCTGCAGGCGTTGGCGTTGTCCTCACTCCAGTAGCCCGCATCCATCGTCATCACATCCGGCAGGGCACCGGCGCTGGCGGCGATCCGCTGCTGCATGGGCTCCAGGTGCTCAGCATCGGGCGGCTGGTTGCTGACGCCCACCGCCACGATCACCTGGTGGTCGCTGTCGACCTCCAGCTGGCAGTTGTAGCCCTGCAGATAGGTGCCGCCGGACTGCATGAGATGGCTGTCGGGATCGATGTAGCCGCAGGCCAGCGGAGCGGTAGTTTCGCTGGGTCATCTTGGTTGGTGTGCCGTCGGCTTTCCGAGCCAGACCACGCGTGGGCATCGGCGTCGGACTTCATGGGTTCCAGATCCGTTGGTTCCAGACCAGCAGTTTCAGCCGCCTCGATCGCCTTCTCCTTGGCAGCTTTGGCCTTGGCTGCTGCCGCCTCCGCTTCCCTGCTCAGTTCGGCCTGCTCAGTGGCCGATGCCTTCGATTCCTCGGCTGCAGTCGCTTTGGCCCTGGCCTTCTCTGCCTCCTCCTGCCGCTGCCGCGCAGCAGCGGCAGCGGCTTCCGCCTCCATCTCCTTGCGGGCCAGACGGATTTTTTCGAGGCAGCCCTGCTTGTGCCGCAACTCATCGGGCAGCTCGCTGCCGAGCGTGCCCTTGCCGTAACGCCGATCCTCCTGCGCATCGAGGATTTCGGCCTTGCGGATCAAGGCGTTGATCTCCCTTTCCAGCTCCTTCTCCGCCCTGAGCATCCGCTCGTGGCTCATGGCCTTGCAGTAGGCGTAGAGCAGCAGCATCGTCAACCGTTGCGCGGAAGGCTGCACCTACATGCGCGGGCAAACCCCTCCTCCCCGCGCGGATCCTTGGCCTCAGCGGGGATCAGAATCTCAGAGAGATCCAGCTCGTCGATCTGGTCCAGCATGGAGTACACCTGATGGTCTTCTGAGAGCCACTCGCGGGGTGACGGTGGAAGCAGGGTGGTCTGGTCCGGCTGCCAGGCACGGAAGGACTTGGTCTTCTGCATGCCCCATGATCCCCTCCAGATCCATTGCAGTCACTGGGATCTGCGCAGAATCAGGGGCTTCTATGGAGTTGGCTGAGCGCGATCTATGCGCGACACGCTCCTAGCTTCGGCTGATCTCCCCACTCCGCTGCGGCCCCGTGCCATGACCCCGGCCAATCCCTACGCCCAGGAAACCCTGGCCAATCTGCTGCAGGGCAAAGTGATCATCGTCACCGGCGGCAACAGTGGCATCGGCAAATCGATCGTGGAGGAGGTGGCCCGCCTGGGGGCGAAGGTGGTGATCGATTACCGCTCCCACCCGGAGGCCACCGAAGCAATCGAGCGGGAGCTCGGCGACCTGGGCGGCAGTTGTATCGGTGTGCAGGCTGATGTGTCCAAGCTCGAGGATCTGCAGCGTCTGGTGCAGGAAGCGGTGAACCGCTACGGGCGCCTCGATGTGATGGTGAACAACACCCCCTACTGCGTAGCCAAGGGAGATGTACGCATGCTGACACGTACCGCCGGCGTGGAGTTGGCATCCAAAGGCGTGTCGATCGTGAATGTGGGGCCCGGGGCGGTGGCCACCCCCATCAACGACTCCTGCATGAATAACCCGGAGCTCCTGGCCAAGCTCAACGCCGCCAGCTACATCACAGCTACCAGCATCTTTGCCGACGGCGGCATCATGCAGAGCAGCCCAGGCCTCTGATGGACGGAGCTGATCCGGGCTCCAAGCGCTACACACGCGCAGATATCGAGCGTCTGCGCAAGCGCCATCGCGGCTATCAGCTCACCCTGGCGGTCGAGGTGTTGCTGGTGGTCACCCTGCCCCTGGCGGCGCTGTGGCCTGGGCTGTTGTCGTTGATGTTGGTGCTGCTGGCGGCGGTGCTGATCGCATTTCTCACCCGCTATTCCTTGCTGCGACGCTCCCGCCCGATCGTGTATGTCTTCGGCGGGTTAGCGATCGCCCTGGAGGTGTTGTGGCATCTGCTGCGGCAGCTGAACCCCGATTGGGCTGTGGTGCTCACCGTGCCGCATGTGGTGGTGTGGGTGGTGTTTCTTGCCCTGGTGTTGCTACGCAAGGTCAAATCCCTGGTGCGCGAGCCATTCGTCACCGTGTCGGTGGTGATGGGTGCCGCCAGCGGTTACCTGCTGATCGGCATTGCGGGTGGCCTGCTGTTCTCGGCGCTGTGGGTGTTCCAACCCCAGGCCTTCAATCTGGCTGTATTCCCCATGGTTGGTGCTGGCGTCGCCAAGGGGCCCTTGATGGGCAGCACCCTCGACGTGGCTCCGACGCTGATGGCGGGGTCGATGAACCTGCTCACCACAGCGGGCACGTCGTTGCTCGACCCGCGCAACGTGACCGCCCAGGTGTTGAGTTCAGCGATCACTGTGACCGGCCAGCTCTATGTGGCCATCCTGATCGCCTTGATTCTGGGTCGCTTCCACCGCCGCCGGGGCTGAGGCCACAGCCTCCAGGACAGCGGCCAGCTCGCGCCGCTCCAGCCCCACCTCCACCCCCATGTGCTGATCGGTCCGACCGGTGATCAACAGCGCGGCGCGCTGGTTGGTGGCGATCTGCCACAGCCACTTGGTGAGCAGGGTGAGGCGGTTCTCGGTGTCGGGCATGAACGCCAGGTGGGCCAGGCCCCACAGCAGCCAGGCGGGAAAGCCGCTCAGCCGCAAGCCGCGCAGGTCGGCCACGGCGAAGGTACGGCCGATCACCGCCATGCTGCCTAAATCGACGAAGCGGAACGGGGCGTGGTCGCGGCCCTGGCAGCGGGCCAGGATGTCACGGGCCACCCAGGTGCCCATCTGCACCGCCGGGCCCGCCATGCCGGGCAGGGGCTTGCCGTCGTCAGTGTGGCTGTAGCCGCAGAGGTCACCCACGACCCGAATCTCTGGATGGCCAGGGAGCGAGAAGTCAGGTTGCACCACCACCCGGCCGCCCCGGTCCAGCTCACAGCCGGTGTGCTCGGCCAGCAGCTTGCCCAGGTGGGACGCCCGCACCCCGGCCGTCCAGCACACGGTGGCGCCCTCAAGCGTGTAGGTGCTGCTGCTGCCATCGGCCTTCTTCTGGCTGAGGGTCACCACTCCGCTGGCGATCGACTGCACCCGCCCGCCCAGCTCCAGCTCCACGCCCAGCGTCCGCAGGTAGCTGCCGGCGGCCTCCGAGAGGCTGGGGTGCATGGCCCGCAACACGCGATCGCCTGGATCGATCAGCACCACACGGCTGTGGTCGGGATTGAGCTGTTTGAACGCGTGGGCCACCGCATGGCACATCAGGTCGGCCAAGGAGCCAGCCAGCTCGCAGCCGGTGGGGCCGCCACTCCTCATGGCGGAAGTAGCTGCTGCCGGAGCCGGTGGCCAGGATCAGGTGGTCGTAGGCATAACGCCGATCGTTGAAGACCACCTCCTTGGCCGAGGGGTCGATCTCCTCCACTTCCCCCAGCAGGATCTGGATGTTGGGAGCCTTGCCCAGTAGCTGCCGCAGCGGTGAGGCCACGTCGGCCTCCGACACCAGGCCCGAGGCCACCTGATAGAGCAGCGGCTGGAACAAGTTGAAGTTGCGCTTATCGATCAGCGTCACCCGTACCGGTTGGCTCCGCAGGGCCTGGGCCGCCTTCAGCCCAGCAAAGCCACCGCCCACGACCACCACATGGGGCAGTTCGGCGCTGGTATCAACCGGTGGGTCCAGTTCAAGGAAGAAACGCTCGGGTGCCATGGGGGCTGACCAGTTGATCGGACCTTATGCCGCGTTGACCGGGCTTGCTGCTTCCAATCGCGAGATCCTGCGAACCACGGAACACATCGCGCCACCCCCGTGTCTGTCTCTTCGCTGGAAGCCATCTGTACCCGCATGACCGCAGCTGCCCACGGCAGCGAGCGGATCGCGTCGTGGAGCTGCCGGATGTGCGCCTCAGCGACGGCATGAAACCTGGCCCACCATCCTGGAAACAGCCCACAGCATCACGTCCTGATTGACACGGGACAGCCACCGTGATGGGGGGCGACAGCTCCGCAGCAGCTTCAGCTGAGGCCTCCCCTGCGCTCACGGACGACATCCTCGTGAGATGCACGTCCATCCCGTGTACGGCTTGCTGAATCAGCAGCGTGGCCCCACCGGCATGCAGGCGCAGGTGCTGAAGGCCCAAGAGCCGTGTTAAGGCTAGGCGCCATAGCCCAGCATCTCCGAGAACACGGCGGCAAGGTATGGCCAATACTTCCGCAAGACGAGCTTTGTGACTGCTGTTGCTAGCCAGATTAAAGAGTGTGAAATCTTGTCCAGGTACTTTTTGTCAGTCGGATCCATCGAATCACCTACTTCCACGAACTCGCACAAGCTCGCCTCCTCCAACCTCCTCAGGCAGGCTTGATTGCAACGCCAGGCGTTGTGAAGTACGAGATCACGCCGGGCTTTGGCCTCAATGAAAATTGCCCAGGATGGAGAGACACGATCAGGATCAATAGACAGGAAATCACAAAGGCTGTTTAGGTAGTCCAGCGACTTCTTGAACATGAACGGGTAAAGAACTTGCTCTGCGGCTCGCTGAATCAGAGCCTCTCTTCCACCAGCATCGAGCAACTCAGAGAGAGCGAAAGTGGCCAAGCTAACCTTCTCCGGATTCATGCGAGTCTCCAGGGCCACAGTCTCCTGAAGAAAGACCTCTAAGGATACGACATGGGCAACAAAGAGTTGTGCTACAAAGAATTGAATTGGCGTGAGCTGGTTTGGGGATAAAGTCCCCTCAAGACACTTGAACTCCATCCAAAGTGACAACTTCGGCCGCTTCAACGCCGCGACGCGCGCGCGACGTGAAGGCACAACATCCCCGCAGCGCAGTGGAGCGACTGATTCAGGAATGAGATGGACGGTTGATACTCGTCTCTCGATTTTTGGAGTAGTCATTCAAAGACAACAAAAGCTTATCATCACCCGCCTGAAGGCCTCGATACAGAAAAGCGTGACCGCCGGTCGGGTCGGGCACATGATGATGCTGGGCGAGTCAGAAACCTTTCACAAAGAGGCCGCTGATGACCGTTGCATTTGTCCATCCAAAGTCTAGTTTACGACTGCCAAGATGCGCAATTCTGAGACCAAGCGACAAGCCAAGCTTATCAAGGGCCGTTTGAGAATAAATGTTTAGATGCTCATGAATGACATGATACATCTCGAAAGGGCGTGAGACGAAGTTTTCCAGGTCCTCACCAGATCGATCCCGAGGCAATTCAACATAGAGATAGCCTCCGCGATTTAAGCGAGAGACAACCTCGAGCATCAGGGATCTAGGCTCAGATACATGCTCGAGTACATGGCAGATCTGAATATAGTCATACTTTTGATTCGAATTCAGTTTATCTAGTCGCAGGAATCTCGAATCTGAAAGTTCCTCTGTAGAATAGTCGAGCACAGTCACGACTTTTGATCTTAGACTTGTAGGAACAAATCGGCCCTCACCGCCTCCCCAATCCAGAACTGTCTGAATACTCCCGCAATTCACATGGCTATCAATTATGCCATCAAGATTTGTCATGCGCGAGTCGGTCTCTTCTTGACACTTGCCTACTAGATGCATTACTGGTTGATATGAAGGCTCGACGGCGCAACGATCTCTATTATATGATTCCGAACGGTAATCCCTGTAGAGACCAACGAGTTGATGAAGTGGATACACTTGGCTAGGCCCAACAAATGAGCAGTCCTTGCACACTCTAATCCGGACCTTTAGCGATGCTTCAGCATCTGGGCGCATAGCCGAAGCGGCATCCTTCAAGCGAGGAAAGTGATGGACAATACGAAGAAGAATCTTTGAAGCATATTTCCTAAATTTAGAATTTCTGGATTCAGCAGTTTTTGCTAAGACTTCATAAAGAGAGTCGACATGTAGGTTAATTTGGCCTATAACCCTGAGAGCAAAGAAAGGGGCAAGGATGCCATTGGGAGTTTCAACAACATTGGGAGAATGGCAGTTTCGGCACAAGATAGGCTCGTTCATGGGAGTGGACGTAGCGTCGGTGATTTGAGTTTTCCGCCTAACGAATTTTGATTGTTTCCGAGAATCAAACTGATTTGCTCTCCCCTTTCCGTGAACTACCGTCGCGGTTCCTTCGGGCCACCTTAAAGATTCTGTTGTCATGGCAAGTCTGACCAGGACGGTCGCTGCTCAGATCACCTGGTGCCCTTCCCAGCGCAGGTGGAGGCGAGCCCTCCCCGCCTCACACCCCACCAACCAACCGCCAGGGCAAGCCGTTCAGCCGTTCCACGCCGGCACGAACACCGGTCCAGGGGTCAACGAAGCCTGCCACCACCCTGATCTGTAGCAATCGTTACAACATTCCGCAGAATGCCTTGCGGCTCCTGCGCCTCACTAGCTTGCGCCTGACCTCCTGTTCTCCAGGTCTGATGCGTCTCCAACGTTCCCTGAGCTGTGGCCTGGCCTTGGCGGCCGCTGCTGCTCTCACCCTCTCCGGCTGCACGCAGAATCCAGAGGATGCCGCCAAGAACGCCGTCGACGCCACCGGCCAGGCCGCCAAGGAGGCCGCCACCAACGCCGGTCAGGCCGCGCTCGCGCCGGCTGTCTCGCCCGTGCTCGACCTGCTCAACAAGAGCGAAGGCGAAGTGAGGGGCGGCAATCTCGCCGCCGCGATCACCGCCATGGGTGGCTTCCAGAGCCTCTGGGACAAGGCCGCTCCCGTAATCCAGCCCCTGGCCGGCGACAAGTGGCCCATGATCGACACCGCCGCGAAGCTGGTGATCAAAACCTTCGCCAGCGGCGCCCAGCCCGATGCCGCCACCGCGGGTTCCGCCCTCACCGGTCTGATCGGTCCCCTCAGCAGCCTGCTGACCAAGTAGGCCGCGCCCACCCACACGCCGGAACATGTGTCGGGAGGCGCCCTCGGCTTGCGCGGGCTTCTCCCGTCCTTCCCGCCCTTGTGATCACCGGCCACCTCAGGGAACCAGGCACCGGTTCGTGGTGGCGTGACCCCCTGGTTCAGCCTCACGGTCGCTACAGGGAATTGCCGATGCGGATGGCGGCGGCGATCACGGGCGGAAGGGCCAACCAGAGGGTCGAACACCACAGCCCCAAGGTTGAGCCTCGTTGACCGTTGAAAAACAATCCTGCTCCACCCACACCAACCAACACCACCATCAACAGGAAGAAGACAATCGCATAGGCAACCTCGCCCTCACGGGCAGAGGCCCGCAGCACCCAGCCCAGAAAGAAGAGCATCGCAACAGTATCGATGCCAAAGAAGAACCAGCCAACCGCCTTAAGTGTTGCCATCCTTCAGCATCGACCAGAGGGTATGAACCAGACTCTCCCATGAACTGGCGTGATGGACGCAAGAAACACCGGCATGCGCGACACCCTCTCCTGCTGCCCGGAGTCTGCCACGCTGGTATAGCAGTCGGCAGGCAATCAACAGAGTGGCAGAGGCAACGTAGACCTGCCCCTGGGAGTCAAGTTTCCGGCTGCGATGATCGCCTGCCTGAGACTTTCGGCCATTCAGGGCGATGGCATCCTGATCCCTGGCCATCAGTCACGCGGAAGGGAGAACTCATCTTTCGGGCAAAGCCATCGTGGGTCGCTCATGAAGGCGCGCCGCTCCTCCCCTCACCGATCAACGCGATGGCCCTCGGTCCCGGATCGTGAGGATGGCCGGCCCTTCATGATGAAGGCCAACGCCACCACCACCCCCTGAACCAGGAAACCCTGCTGTTCGAGCCCACCGTGCCCGAGGCCGGTGCCCTGCGGACGGTGCTGGCGTTTCCCAGCACCTACGCCGTAGGCATCACCAGCCTCGGCTTCCAGGTGGTGTGGGCCACCCTGGCCCGCCGCACGGATGTCGACGTGCGGCGCCTGTTCACCGACGGCGGCGACCCGCCTCACGGCGCCGGCCGCGGGCGCGGCCCCGCCCTCGATCTGTTCGGGCTGTCGCTGAGCTGGGAGCTCGACGGCCCGGTGCTGCTGGATCTGCTCGAGCAGCAGCGCATCCCCCGCTGGAGTGATCAGCGCGGCGATGACGATCCGATCGTGTTCGGCGGCGGCCCCGTGCTCACCGCCAACCCCGAACCGCTGGCCCCGTTTCTCGACGCGGTGCTGCTCGGCGACGGCGAGCGGCTGCTGCCGGCCTTCCTCGACGCCCTCCAGGAATGCCGCAGCCTGCCCCGCACCGAGCGGCTGCGGGCCCTGGCGCAGGTGGAGGGGGTCTACGTGCCCTCCCTCTACGCGCCCCGCTACGACCCGCAGGGAACCCTGCTGGCGGTGGAGCCCCTGGATGCCTCGCTCCCAGCCAGGGTGAGCAAGCAGACCTGGCGGGGCGAAAGCCTCACCCACTCCACCGTGATCACGCCCGAAGCCGCCTGGCCCTCCATCCACATGGTGGAAGTGGTGCGCAGCTGCCCCGAGCTCTGCCGCTTCTGCCTCGCCAGCTACCTCACCCTGCCCTTCCGCACCCCCTCACTCGAGCGCAGCCTGATCCCGGCAGTGGAGAAAGGCCTGGCCGTCACCCGCCGGCTGGGCCTGCTCGGCGCCTCCGTCACCCAGCATCCCGAATTCGCCGACCTGTTGCACTGGCTCGACGCCGACCGCTTCGACGACACCCGCGTCAGCGTCAGCTCGGTGCGGGCCGCCACGGTCACCCCCGAACTGGGCCGGATCCTGGCGAAACGCGGCAGCCGCTCGCTCACGATCGCGATCGAAAGCGGCAGCGACCGCATGCGCACGCTCGTGAACAAGAAGCTGGAGCGCGAGGAGATCTTCGCCGCAGCCCGCCACGCCAAGGACGGCGGCCTCAGCGGCCTGAAGCTCTACGGCATGGTGGGCCTTCCCACGGAAGAGGCAGCCGACGTGGAGGCCACCGCCGAGCTGCTCCTGGCTCTCAAGAAGGCCGTGCCCGGTCTGCGGCTGTCGCTGGGGGTGAGCACCTTCGTGCCCAAGGCCCACACCCCCTTCCAATGGGAGGGTGTGCGGCCGGAAGCGGAGAAGCGCCTGCAGTTGCTGGCGAAGCGGCTCAAGCCGAAGGGCATCGAGCTGCGGCCCGAGAGCTATGGCTGGAGCGTGATCCAGGCCCTGATCTCCCGCGGCGACCGGCGCCTCGCCCCGGTGATCGCCGCCGTGCGCGGCAGCCAGGAAAGCCTGGGCGGCTGGAAACGGGCCTACCGCGCCGTGCGCGAGGGAACGGCCGGCGCCCTGATCGCCGGCGCCCCGACCGATCTGCCGCCCCCACCCCCCTGGGAAACGGTGATCCATCACACCTGGAATCCGGACACTCCTCTGCCCTGGACCCACCTGCGCGGTCCCCTGGAGCCGGCGGTACTGCAACGCCATTGGCAGGAAGCCCTTGCCGCAGGCGCGATCTAGGTTGAGTTCCTGGAGGATTCACAAGGGAGATAACGCGCATGACCCGCTTCTCTGTTGCCCGAGCCCAGGCCCAGCCCCACCCGCTCTCCGACCCCTGGCCCCTGGGCGCTCCGCGCCGAACCGGCTCCCGCGGCCGCCAGGAGCTCCTGCCCTGCAGCTGCCCGCTCTGCCAGCGGGGTGGAACCGGCGTCGTTCCGGGGGGGCGCACCGCCAACACCCTGGCCGGCACCACCGCCGCCGCCCCGTCCGCCGCCAGCCTTCAGACCCTGGCGGACTACCTGCGCGTCGGCTTCTGGCAGGAAGCCGGCACCGTCCCACGCCGCTACAACCTGGGCAGCAGCAGTAACGGGCCCAATCCCAACAACGGCGAGCTCCGCTACAACATCAGCGGCTGGAACTTCGACACCGACGGGAACGGCACACTCGACGGCGACAGCAATGGCCTCACCAGCGCCCGGCGCGATCTGGTCAGGGAGGTGTTCAAGCTCTACGAAGCCACCCTCGGCATCCGCTTCGTCGAAACCACCGCCACCGACACCAGCGTCGACATCTTTTTTACCGACAATTACAGCGGGGCCTACGCCTACGCCGCCGGCAACTCCTACGACATCGGCATCGACTACTCGGTGATCAACGTTGCCAGCAATTGGTATTCCGGCATCTCCAGCTTCGACTCCTACACCGTTCAAACCTTCTTTCACGAGATCGGCCACGCCCTCGGCCTCGGGCATCAGGGGCTGTACAACGGCAGCGGCACCTACAGCACCCACGCCAAGTTCGCCAACGACAGTTGGCAGGTGTCGATGATGTCGTACTTCAGCCAGACAGCCAATCCCACCACCGGCGCCTCCTATGCCTTCCTGCAGTCGCCGATGTCGGTCGACTGGCTGGCCCTCGACGACATTTACCGCCCTGCCGGCTACGGCGTGGGTCAGGCTTTCCGCGGGGACACCGTCTACGGCGTTGGCACCACCATCAGCGCCGCCACGAGCCGGATCTGGAACGAGTTCAGCCTCTACGCCGGGCGCGCGGCCTACACGATCGTCGACAGCGACGGCTACGACACCCTCAATGTCAGCAACTTCACCGCCAACCAGGTGATCAACCTGGCACCGTCCGATCCAACCTCTACCCAGCCCTCGCTCTCCAACATCGGCGGCAAGATCGGTAATCTCTCGATCGCCACCGGCACGATCATCGAAGCTGCCATCGGCGGCAGTGGCAACGACACCTTCTTCGGCAACAGTGCGGCCAACACCTTCCGCGGCGGTGCGGGAAACGACAGCTTCTACGACAATCTCGGCTCCGACATCTATTACGGCGACGCCGACTTCGACCAGCTCTTCTTCACCGACTCCATCGACCTCTTCCGCTACGAACTCTCCGGCGACTCGCTGCTGTTCTCCCGGATTGCCGGCAGCTTCGATGTGGACCAGGTCTGGAACAGCCTGGAGACGCTCTCCTTCGCAGGAATCTCGTATTCCTATGGCCAGCTGGCGGAAAGCCTCGTCGCCCCGCTGCCCAACACCACGATCGCAGCGGTGAACGGCCTGGCCAGTGGTGCCGCCACCAACAGCACCAGCCTCTCCTTCACCGGCAACCTCAGCTTCGGCCTCGGCGCCAACCAGGCGATCGCCTTCTTTCGTGACGGTGTCGAACTCGGCACCGCCACGCTCAACGCCCCTGGCTCCACAGCGTGGACCTACTCCCTGCAGGAGAGCGACGGCACCAGCACCTTCGCCTACACGGCCCGGGTCGTGGAACCCACCACCGGCAGGCTCGGAACCCTCTCCAGTCCCTTCTCCCTCACGATCGACACCGTGGCGCCCCTGGTCACGGTCGACAGCCTGCAGACCGACAGCACCACTCCCCTGCTCCGAGGCTCCGTGAGCGAGGCCGGCGCGCAGGTGAGCGTGACCATCGGCGGCCTCAGCCGCAGCGCGGTCAACGAGGGCAGCGGCAGCTGGAGCCTCCAGTGGAGCGATTCACTGCCCGCCGGAGCCACCTACGACGTGGCCGCGGTCGCCACCGATGCCGCAGGCAACACCGGCGGCGACACCACCACCAACGAGCTGACGATCCTCGCACCGCCGCCGCCCCCGGCACCGATCCTTTACTTCTCGCTGGCCACCGCCGTGTCCACCGCCTCGCCCTCGGTGATGGGCGGGCTCACCGCCCAGACCAACGACATCGTCGCCTTCAACGGCAGCCGCTTCTCCACCTGGCTGAACGGCAACGCCAGCGGTCTGAGTGGCGCCGCGCTGCGCGATTTCCATCTGATCAGTCCGGATCAGGTGGTGGTGGCCTTTCAGCGTCCGGTGACGCTCTCGGGCATCGCCTTCGACGACTCGGATCTGGCCCTGCTCAGTCGCAATGGGAGCGGCGGCTTCGATCTGTCGATGTTGCTCGACGGCAGTGACGTGGGCCTCACCACCAACAGCGAGTCGATCGATGCGGTGACCGGCCTGAGCGACGGGTCGTGGCTGATCTCCACCCGCGGCAGCGGCAGCGTGCCCGCAGGGAGCACCTCCCTGAACTTCGCCGCCGAGGACATCCTGCGGTTCACCCCCTCCAGCCTCGGCTCCAGCACCACCGGAAGCTGGAGCCTCTATGCCGACATGAGCGACGTGTCGATTACGGGAACAAGCGAGAACGTCACCGCCCTCTCAGCGGCAGCGGATGGCCGGCTGTTCGTGACCACCAGCGGCAACGCCAGTGCCCCTGGACTGAGCGCCGCGAACGAGGACGTGTTCCTGTTCCGGCCCACCGGCCTCGGCGCCCTCACCACCGGCAGCTTCGACGGCCTGCTCACCTTTGATGGCAGCATCTACGGCCTAGGGCCCAACGCCCTGGTCGGAACCGCGCTCCCGGTGTGAACAGGATCCGTCAGTCCACCGGCGCCGGTGGACGCCAGGCCCGCAGGCCGGCGAGCAGCACCCAGCCGGCCACGTTGATCCGGCTGTCGTAGAAGGGCATGTCGGTGGCGTGCAGCGTCACCAGCACCAGCGCCGAGGCCCACCAGGCCCTGTCCCACAGAGGCCCGGCGGCCATGCCCCCGCGCTGGCTGCGGACCAGCAGACCCAACACCACCGCCACCACCAGCAGGGCCACCGGCACCCCGTGGCTCACCGCCAGATCGATCGGCAGGTTGTGGGGATGGCCGTGCCAGTGGCCCGTGCGCCGCGGATAGATCAGGCTGAAGGCCGCGGCCCCCCAGCCCAGCCAGGGGCGTTCCGCCGCCAGCCCCAGGGCCACCTGCCACTGCGCCAGTCGGGTGATCGCCAGCGGGCGCTCGCCGGCGAAGGCCAGGTCGCTCAGCCGCCCCCAGATCACCTCCGGCACCACACTGCGTGCAGGCCCCTGCAGCACCGCCGGCACCCCGGTCACCGACGCCAGGGCGATCAGCAGCAACACCGGCAGCAGAACCGGCAGCAGCCATGCCCAGCTGGCCGGACCCGCCACCAGCGGCAGGGCCAGCACCAGGGCACCCCAGGCGTTGCGGGAGTCGGTGAGGAACACAGCGGCCACCACCCCGAGGGCGATCAGCGCCACGGCGATGCGGCCCCGCAGGCGCAGACCGGGCTGGAGCAGGGCGGCCAGGGCGAAGGGCCAGGCCAGAGCCAGCCAGGAGCCGGCGATGTTGGCGTAGTCGAACAGGCCCGCGAGGCGGCCTTCAGGATTGCCGCCGGGGTGCAGGTGCCAGATGATCAGGCCGCCCAGCTGTTCGAAGGGTCCATGCCAGCCGGCCCAGAGCTGGCCCAGGCCCGTGACCACCACGGGCACCGTGCCTGCCAGCAGGACCAGGCCGGCACGGCGCCGGGCGGCGGTGGTGGTGAGATAGGGCTGGAACGCCCAGAAGCCCACGAAGAACGGCAGCCAGTTGGCCAAGCCCACCCAGGCCAGCCAGCCGCTTTCGGCCCCGAAGCAGCCCAGCACCATCAGAACGCTCACCACCAGCAGGACCCGGTTCACCGGGTCCTGCAGCAGCGGCGGCCGCCGGCGGCAACCCTGCACCAGCGAGACGAACAGCAGCAGCCCCCCCAGGAAGGCGCTGCTCGCCAGCAGGAGCAGGCCCAGCTGGAAACAGCGCCATCCCAGCGGCGAGGCCTCGGGAGGCCGGTGCCGGCGCAGGCGCAGATCCAGACCGGCGAGGGAAGGCAGGGGAGGGAGGCGCAACAAGGGGGACGGCCTTAGTCGAACACCGCGGTGCGACCGCGATACACCATCACCTGACGGCGCAGCACCAGGCGCACGGCCCGGGCCAGGGCCAGCCGTTCGGTGTCGCGACCCTTGCGGATCAGATCCTCCACCTCGTCGCGGTGGCTCACGTGCACCGTGGCCTGCTCGATGATCGGCCCGGCATCCAGCTCCTCGGTCACGAAGTGGGCGGTGGCGCCGATCAGCTTCACCCCCCGGTCCCAGGCCCGGTGGTAGGGCTGCGCCCCCTGGAACGCCGGCAGGAACGAGTGGTGGATGTTGATCACCGGCCCGAACGCTTCCAGGAAGCCGGGGCTGAGCACCTGCATGTACTTGGCCAGGATCGCCAGCTCGATGCCGTGCTCCCGCAGAAGGTCCAGCTGCTGCTGCTCGGCCTCGGCCCGGTTCTCGGCACTCACCGGCAGGTGCACGAAACGGGCGCCGAAGGACTCGGCGTCGTGGCGGAGATCCGGATGGTTGGAGATCACCAGCGGCACCTCCATCGGCAGCTCACCGGCGCGGGTGCGCCAGAGCAGATCCACCAGGCAGTGCGACTGGCGGCTCACGAAGATCGCCACCCGCGGGATGGCATCGGAGAAGTGCAGCTCGCCGGAGCCCCCCAGCCGTCTGGCCAGCGCCTCGACGGCCGGGGCCAGGGCCTCCCGGGGCAGGCCGAAGCCCTGCAGCTCCCATTCGATTCGGCTCAGGAACACCCCGGCGCCGGCATCGGTGTGGTGGTCGGCATGGACGATGTTGCCGCCGTTGGCCGCCACCCAGCCGGAGAGCTCGCTCACCAGGCCCGGACGATCGGGGCAGATCACCTGCAGGATCGCGGTGGGGGAGCGCATGCCGGGGAACAGGTCGAAAGGCATTGCCGAAGGCATTGTGAACCCCGGAGGGCCTCAGAGCATGTGCAGACGCAGCACCTCGGGTGTGGCGCGGCGGACGCGGCAGTGAATCGTGGCGAGGCCGAGCCGCTCATGGGCCGCCACCCGGTGGCAGCCGTTGAAACCCCAGAGGCGGCCATCCACCTCGAGCACGTCGATCGGCTCCTTCTGGCCTTCGGCGGCGATCGACGCCATCAGGGCCTGCACCTTGGCCTCATCGAGGCTGCGCTGCAGCGGCCGGCGGATGGAACTCAGGGGAAGGGTGGCCAAACGCATGGCTCTAACTCATAGTCACTACGTTTTAGCCGTGCCGGCGGCGCTGTTGCGAGCAGTCACAGAGCCCCGGTCCGCGCCACGGCACGCCGGTACCATCGATCCGTGTGCCCCGCCGGAACGCCGCCCGCCATGGCCGTCGCCTCGTTTCCTTCCACCCTGCGCGCCTCCATGGGCAGCGTGATCACCGCCTGCCGCAGGCTGCTGGTGCTCGGCATCGCCCTGGTGCTCAGCGTCGGTCTGGCCGCCTGCAGCGGCGAGCCGCCCAAACCCCCGGTGATCAGCGCCTCCGACATGGCCCTCATCACCCGTCAGGCGGAGGGTTTCCTCAGCGCCCGCGATCGCCTGCCGGAACTGGCCGATCTGGTCAACAACCGCGACTGGACCTTCACCCGCAACCTCATCCACGGCCCGATGCAGGAAGTGGGGCGGGAGATGCTCTACATCAACCAGCGCCTCCTCCCCGCCGACCGTCCGGAAGCCGAAAAGCTCGCCACCAACCTCAAGAACGCCATGGCCGAGCTGGATGAGGCCGCCCGCCTCCAGGACGGCGAGGCCCTGCGCAAGGCCTACATCAAGGTGGCCAGCGGCTTCGGTCTCTACGCCCAGGTGCTCCCCGACGACGTGAAGGTGGCCCTCAAGCAGGTGTGAGTGCCCCACCCCCCGCCGCCCCCCGCACGGTTCTCGTGGTGGGGGGTTCTCTTTTGGGCGCCTGCACCGCCTGGGCACTACGCCGGCGCGGGCATCGCGTCCAGTTGATCGATCCCGGCGAGTCCGCGGGCGGATCCTGGGCGGCCCTCGGCGTGCTGATGGGCCAGGTGTTCCATCGCCACTCCGGACGCGGCTGGCGGCTGCGGCAGCGCAGCCTGGCGCTCTGGCAGGACTGGATCCGGGAGCTGGAGGTGCGCGGCCAGCGGATCCCCCACCGCGCCGGCCTGCTGCTGCTGGCCGCCGACGCGGCGGAGGCGGCGCGACTGAGGGGGCTGGCGCAGGAGCGGCAGGCGCTGGGCTTTCCCCTGGAACTGTGGGAACCTCAGCGGCTCGAAGACCTGGAGCCTGCCCTGCCGACCGGTGCCCGGGTGGGGCTGTTCTCGCCGGGCGACGGCCAACTGGATCCGGCAGCGGCGATCACCGCCTTCCGCGCCGATGGCCTGGCGGCCGGCGTGGAGGCGGTCGCCGATCGGGCCGTGGCGCTTGAACCCCTGGCATCGGGAGGCTGGAGGGTTCGGCGTGCTGCCGGTGATCCGCTGGAGGCCGAGTGCCTGGTGGTGGTCGCCGGCATCGAGGGAATGCGGCTGGTGGAGCCGCTGGGCTTCCAGCAGCCGCTGGAGCCGGTGCTGGGGCAGGCCCTGGAACTGGAACTGGAACTGCCGCCGGCTGGCAGCTGGCCCGGGGTCGTGGCCTGGCGCGGCTGCAACCTGATCCCCCGGCCGGATCTCCCAGGCGGCCGGCGGCTGTGGCTCGGGGCGACCCTGGAACCGGGCACCCGGGCAGACCCTGGCGCTCTGGCAGCCCTGCATGATCTCCACGGCGACGCCCCTTCCTGGCTGGCCCGGGCCCGGGTGCTGCGGCACTGGCACGGCCTCCGTCCCCGCCCCGTGGGCCGTCCGGCTCCCCTGCTGGAGCACCTGGCCCCGGGCCTGCTGCTGGCGACCGGCCATTACCGCAACGGGGTGCTGCTGGCCCCCGCCAGCGCCGAATGGGTGGTGGAGCAGGTGGAGCGGGCATAAAAAAGCCCCCCTGACGGGGGGCGGTGGGGAGGGCTGCACAAGCGGTGGGCGCCGCCGGCCCGTCCTCACTTGCTCTCGGTGAACTCGGCGTCGATGACGTCGTCGGCGGCGGGACCGGCATTGCCATTGCCGCCGGGGGTGGCGGCTTCGGCACCACCGGCCTCAGCCCCGGCCTGCTGGTAAACGGCGGCACCGGCGGCGTAGAGGGCCTGCTGCAGCTGCTCCAGGGTGCTGCGGATCATGGCGGTGTCGTCCTTCTCCACGGCCTCCTTGAGGTCCTTGGTGAAGCCCTCCACCTTGGCCTTGTCCTCGGCACCCACCTTGTCGCCGAGCTCCGAGAGCTGCTTCTCGGCCTGGTAGATCAGGGTTTCCGCCTGGTTCTTCAGGTCGATCTTCTCGCGCTTCTCCTTGTCGGCCGCGGCGTTCGCCTCGGCGTCCTTCACCATCCGATCCACCTCGTTGTCGCTGAGGGTGGAAGCCCCGGTGATCGAGATGCTCTGCTCCTTGCCGCTGCCCTTGTCCTTGGCCGTCACGCTGAGGATGCCGTTGGCGTCGATGTCGAAGGTGACCTCGATCTGGGGCACGCCACGGGGAGCCGGCGGGATGCCGTCGAGACGGAAGGTGCCGAGCGACTTGTTGTCGCTGGCCATCTCGCGCTCACCCTGCAGCACGTGGATCTCCACGTTGGTCTGGCCGTCGACCGCGGTGGAATACACCTCGGTCTTCTTGGTGGGGATCGTGGTGTTGCGGCTGATCATCTTGGTCATCACACCGCCGAGGGTCTCCACGCCCAGCGACAGCGGCGTGACGTCGAGCAGCAGGATGTCCTTCACCTCACCGGCCAGCACGCCGCCCTGAATCGCGGCGCCCACCGCCACCACCTCATCGGGGTTGACGGTCTGGTTGGGATCCTTGCCGGTGACGCGCTTCACCAGCTCCAGCACCGCAGGAATGCGGGTGGAACCCCCCACCATCACGATCTCGTCGAGCTCGCTGGCCGAGAGCTTGGCGTCGCGGAGGGCCTGCTCCACCGGCACCTTGCAGCGGTCGATCAGGGAGGAGGCCAGCTCCTCGAACTTGGCCCGGGTGAGGGTGAGATCGAGGTGCTTGGGACCCTCCGGCGTGGCCGTGATGAAGGGCAGGTTGATCTCGCTCTGGGTGGCGCTGGAGAGCTCGATCTTGGCCTTTTCGGCGGCTTCGGTGAGGCGCTGCAGGGCCTGCTTGTCCTGGCGCAGGTCGATGCCCTCGTTGGCCTTGAAGGAGTCGGCCAGGTAATCGACGATCACCTTGTCGAAGTCGTCGCCGCCGAGGTGGGTGTCACCGCTGGTGGAGAGCACCTCGAACACGCCGTCGCCCACCTCCAGCACCGACACGTCGAAGGTGCCGCCGCCGAGGTCGAACACCAGGATGCGCTCGTTGCTCTTCTTGTCGAGGCCGTAGGCCAGCGCCGCCGCGGTGGGCTCGTTGATGATGCGCAGCACCTCGAGGCCGGCGATCTTGCCGGCGTCCTTGGTGGCCTGGCGCTGGGAGTCGTTGAAGTAGGCAGGAACCGTGATCACCGCCTGGGTGACGGTTTCCCCCAGATACTTGCCGGCATCTTCGGCCAGCTTGCGCAGCACCTCGGCCGAGATCTCCTCGGGGGCGAACTGCTTGTTGAGCACCGGGCACTTGACCTTCACATTGGAGCCGGCCTTCTCCACGCCATAGCTCACTTCCTTGGATTCCTCGTTCACCTCGTCGACCCGGCGGCCGATGAAACGCTTCACGGAATAAAATGTGTTCTCCGGGTTCATGACCGCCTGACGCTTGGCGATCTGACCGACCAGCTTGTCCTGGTTCTTGGTGAAGGCCACCACCGAGGGGGTCGTGCGGAACCCTTCGGCGTTGGCGATCACCGTGGGCTTGCCGCCCTCCATCACGGCGACGCAGCTGTTCGTGGTGCCGAGGTCAATACCGACGACCTTGCCCATGGGTTCCCACCTCCAGAGTGGATGAATGCGGACTGAGGTCATCTTCCGCAGCAGTCCTGCAAGCCGGCGAGGGGTGGTTCCCGAACCGTTGCGGGCCGGCTGAGCCGCCAGAAGCCAGTCGTGGCCTACGGTCTGGCGGACCGTTCCCGCCAGTGACCATGTCCGTCGCCCCGTCCGGTCGCCCGGCGATCTCGGGTACCACCGCACTGGTGGGCGTACTCGGCGACCCGGTGCGGCACTCACTCTCACCGGCCATGCACAACGCCGCCCTGGAAGAGCTGGGCCTCGACTGGGTGTACCTGGCCCTGCCCGCGCCGGCCCCGGAACTGGCGGGTGTGGTGCGGGCCCTCGAGGCGCTCGACTGCCGCGGCCTCAACGTCACCCTGCCCCACAAGCAGGCGGTGGCCTCCCTCTGCACCGAGCTCAGCCCCCTGGCCCGGCGGCTGGGGGCCGTGAACACCCTGGTGCGCCGGGCCGAAGGGGGCTGGTGGGGCACCAACACGGATGGGGAGGGGTTCCTGGCGCCCCTGCGGGAGCAGGGCCTGGCGGGCGCCAGCCGCCGGGCGGTGGTGCTGGGCTGCGGCGGCAGCGCCCGGGCCGTGGTGGCCGGCCTGATCGATCTGGGACTCGCCGGGGTGCAGGTGGCCGGGCGCCGGCCTGAGGCCCTGCGGGCGTTCGTGGCGGAGTTCGCCGGCGAAGCCACCGCGCCGGAAGCCCTGCCCTGGAGCGACGGACCAGGCCTGAGCGACGCCCTGGCCGCAGCCGACCTGGTGGTGAACACCACACCGGTGGGCATGGCCTCCGGCCACGACCCGGCCGCCGCCGAAGGCTGCCCGCTGCGTTCTCAGGAGCTGGCCGCGCTGACTCCGGGCACCTGTGTCTACGACCTCATCTACACCCCACGCCCCAGTCGGCTGTTACGGGAGGCGGCGGAGCGAGGCTGCGCCACCCTCGATGGTCTGGAGATGCTGGTGCAGCAAGGGGCTGCCTCGCTGCGCCTGTGGACCGGCCTGGCGGAGGTGCCGGTGCAACGGATGCGGGCCGCAGCGCTGGCACGACTGCAGTCCCCCTAGCCTGAACCGACCCTCTGGCCGCTCCCCTCTCCATGCAGGACCCACCGATCTGGCAGCGGCTGGCGGCCGCCCTGGTGTATCTGCTGCCCTGGAGCGACGCGCTGCAGTTCGGCCGCTCGCTCTTCGGCCTGTTCCCACCGCTCCAGTGGGTCGTCCTGCCGGCCATCCCGCTGCTGCAGCTGCAGCAGGCGATCCCCTTCGGCGGCCTGGTGCTGTTCCTGGTGCTCTTCCTCGCGGTGGTGCGCAATCCCCGCGTGCCCTACCTGATCCGTTTCAACGCCCTGCAGGCGATCCTGATCGACATCGTGCTGGTGCTGCTGGGTCTGGCCTTCAACACCCTGCTGGCTCCGTTAGGGCCGAACTTCGCCGTCCGCACCCTGGAGAACACCGTGTTCCTGGGCGCCCTCCTGCTGGTGCTGTTCGCCGTGATCCAGAGCCTGCGGGGCAAGGAGGCCGACATCCCAACCGTGTCCGAAGCCGTGCGGATGCAGCTCTTCTGATTCAGCCCCTCGCTCCGCTGGCAGGAGGGTCGTGCGATAGGTTGCTGAGTCCGTCGCTGTCGGGCCTCCGTCCGCCAGCCACCGTCCCCCAGGCGACCATGACGCAGTCCTATTACGAAACCATGTACATCCTCCGTCCGGACATCCCGGAGGAGGAGGTCGAAACCCATGTCGCCAAGTACCGCGACATCGTGATCGAGGCGGGCGGCCAGGTGCTCGACACCCAGATGCGCGGCAAGCGCCGTCTGGCCTATCCGATCGCCAAGCACCGTGAGGGCATCTACGTCCAGCTCAATCACGACGGCGACGGCCAGCAGGTGGCCCCCCTCGAGCGGGCGATGCGCATCTCCGAGGATGTGATCCGCTACCTCACCGTCAAGCAGGATGGCCCGATGCCAGCTCCCCGTTCGGTGCCGGCGACCAGCAGTGAACCCGCCGCGGCGGCAGAACCAGTCGGTGCCTGATTCTGCCGATCCCCCCAGCCCGTAGCCGTCGGACCTTGAACCGCCCGGCGGCACGGCTAGAGTTCGGCAGATTTTACCGCCGGATTGGATGAGTGAATCCCTCCTCGATCCAGCTGGCAAGGACGATCAGCCGATGAACTGGCGGCATGGGATCGAGCCTCCTTCGGACTGGCCATCGCCAGGTCCCCCGCCGCCCCTGAACTTCTCCCACCTGCGGGTCGTTGCGTCCGGGGACAGCACCTCCCACCCCGGTGAGGCCACTTCTGCGTACGAAGAGCCAGCGGCCGCCGCCGCTGATGACGCCCTCAGAATCCGGCAATTGGAGCAAAAGCTGACCGAGGCCCGCAACCAGGCCGAGGCCTTGCAGGACGAGGCCGAAGCCCTGCATCAGATGCTCGAGGATCTTCCGGAGATCTTCGAGCGCAAGTTCCGCCAGCGGCTTCAGGCGGTGCTGGACCATCAGCAACGCCTGCTCGCCGACAACCAGGCCCTGCGGGAGCATCTGTTCGCACTCGGGCCCGCCGCGGCCGTGGAACGGCCCCGCCTGCCGCCGGCGAACGAGGAACGCTGGGGCCTCGGCCGACGACTGCGGCAGATCCTGCGCCACGACCGGGAGACCTGAACCCCGCTCCGGCCGCGGGCGTCCTCTGGCTCAGCGCCCCCGTCGGGATGCCGCCCACAGCCGCGTGGGCAGACCCCACACGTAGATGAACCCCTCGGCCGCCTTGTGGTCGAACCGGTCTTCGGCGCCGTAGGTGGCCATGTCGGGCACGTAGAGGCTGTCGGCGGTGCTGCGCCGGCCGATCACGGTGGCGTTGCCCTTGTGCAGCTTCACCCGCACCGTGCCGTTGACGCTCTGCTGGGTGCGGTCGAGGAAGCCGTCGAGGGCCTCTTTCAGCGGGCCGTACCAGAGGCCCTGGTACACCAGATCGGCCCATTGCATCTCGAGCTGGCGCTTGGTGCGCTGCACGTCGGCGGCCAGGGTGAGGCTCTCGAGTTCCTGGTGGGCCCGGATCAGCAGCAGCAGGCCGGGGGTTTCGTAGATCTCGCGGCTCTTGATGCCCACCACCCGGTTCTCCACCATGTCGAGCCGGCCGAAGCCGTGCAGACCGGCCAGTTCATTCGCCCGGCGGATCAGCCTCACGGGATCGAGGGCCACGCCGTCGATGCTCACCGGATTGCCCTGGGCGAAGCCGATCTCCACGATCTGCGGGCTGTCGGGGGCGGCCTCCACCGAGCGGGTGAGGGCATAGATCTCCTCAGGCGGCTCCACATCCGGATCCTCGAGGGAACCGGCCTCGATGCTGCGGCCCAGCAGGTTGAGGTCGATCGAATAGGGGGACTTCTTGCTCACCGGCGCCGGGATGCCGCAGCGCTCGCCGTAGGCGATCGTCTCCTCCCGGCTCATGCCCCACTCCCTCGCCGGGGCGAGAACCTTCAGATCCGGGGCCAGGGAACCGATCGCCACATCGAAGCGCACCTGGTCGTTGCCCTTGCCGGTGCAGCCGTGGGCCACCGCATCGGCCCCCACCTCCCGGGCCACCTCCACCAGCCGGCGGGCGATCAGCGGCCGCGCCAGGGCGGTGCTGAGCGGATAGCGGCCCTCGTAGAGGGCGTTGGCGCGGATGGCCGGGAAGGCGAACTCGGTGATGAACGGCTCGATCAGATCACCAACGATCGACTGGCTGGCGCCGGAATCCAGGGCCTTCTGGCGGATGGGCTCCAGTTCGTCGCCCTGGCCGAGATCGGCGGCGAAGGTGATCACCTCCTCCACGCCCCATTCCTGCTTCAGATAGGGAATGCACACGCTGGTGTCCACACCACCCGAGTACGCCAGCACCGCCTTCTTGGCCCGACCCATCAGCGCGTCTCCTGTTCCGCTCGTGCGGATTCTCTCGTGCGGAGGGATTCTCCTCCCCGGCCGTCACCTTCCGGGCCCCGGCTCAGCAGCCAGAGGAGCATGGCCAGGGGCGGCAGCAGCACAAGCGCCAGCGCCACGTCGGCCCGCGGAGGCAGGGGCTGGGGCCAGCGGGCGCCGGCGGCCGCCAGCGCGGCGGCCAGGGCCAGGGACAGGCCCCACACCCAGGCCACCTGGCGGAGCTTGGCTGAAGACATCGCGGCAGGTTGGGGGACTCCACGGCGTAGGATGGCCGATCGGCCTTTCTCGGGGTGCCGTCTCTTCCACCCCGTCACGCCCTGCATGAGCATCCTCGATACCGTCAACCCCTCCCTCACCCGCTACCGCCGCGACGAGCCGGCGCCGGTGCTGCCCCTGCGCGATGAGCCCGATCTGCTGAGCCTGCTGGAGGCCAGCGGCCGCCTGGTGGCCGACGAAGACACCGCCGGCACCGAGGTGAGCACCGTGGAGGAGGAGGAGCTCTCGGCGCTGATGGGCGAGAAGGAGGATTACAACCAGGCCGACGAGGCGACCGAGGAAGACTGGGAGGACTGATCCCTCCGCCGCCCTCACCCCCATGGCCGGAACCACCACGGCAGGCTCCAGCGGCACCGGCGCCGGCAGCCCGAAGCAACCGGCCCGGCTCGACGGCCGCATCATGGCTGCCGTGCTGGCAGCGATCCTGCTGCTCGCCTGCCTGGCCAGTGATGCGCTGGTGGCCAATTCCGCGCTCACCATCCCCTTGGTGGTGGCCGCAGCCGTGGCCGCCGGCGTGGCCCGCTGGGGCGTGCCGCACCTGCGCAGCCTGAAACTCGGCCAGGTGATCCGCGAGGAGGGCCCCCAGGCGCACCACAGCAAGGCGGGCACTCCCACCATGGGCGGCCTGCTGGTGGTACCGGTAGGGGTGCTGGTGGGAGCCCTGCTCGATCCCACCGACCCCCGCCTGCCGGCCGTGGCCGCCATCACCCTGGCCTACATGGCGATCGGTGCCGTCGATGACTGGCGCAGCCTCACCCGCCAGACCAACACGGGCCTCACCCCCCGCGGCAAGCTGCTGCTCCAGGCCCTGGCGGCCCTCGCCTTCCTTGTCTGGGCGGCGTGGGGCGGCTGGCTGGGGGGCGGCACCCCGGGCGACGTAGGCCTGCCCTTCGGCTGGGTGCTGCCCCTGGGGCTGGCGATCTGGCCCCTGGGGCTGTTCGTGTTCCTGGCGGAGAGCAACGCCACCAATCTCACCGATGGCCTCGACGGCCTGGCGGCCGGCTGCGGCGCCGTGGTGTTCACCGGCATGGGTCTGCAGCTGATGCTGCGCGGCCACGGGGGCGACGCCGCCCTGGCCGGCTTCTGTGCGGCCATGGCCGGCTGCTGGCTCGGCTTCCTCAGCCAGAACCGCCACCCGGCCCGGGTGTTCATGGGCGACACGGGCTCCCTGGCGATGGGCGCGGCCCTCTCGGCGGTGGCGCTGCTCAGCAACAGCCTCTGGCCCCTGCTGCTGATGGGCGGCGTGTTCCTGGCCGAATCCATCTCGGTGATCCTGCAGGTGTGGGTGTTCAAGGCCACCAAGGGACCCGACGGCCAGGGGCGCCGCCTGTTCCGCATGGCCCCGCTGCACCACCACTTCGAACTCGGCGGTCTGAACGAACAGGCCGTGGTGCTCTCCTTCTGGGGCGTCAGCCTGATACTGGTGGTGCTGGGGCTGATCCTGCGGCCCTGAGCCACCAACCCACCGCCGGCACTGCCGCCACCGTTGCCATGGCCTACTTCACCTGGAAGGAGGCGGGTCTGACCGCTGACTGCGCCAGCCTCGATGCGATGGCGGCCCGGTTCGAGGAGGCCGCAGCCCTGATGCGCCGCATGGCCGCCGAGGGTTTCCTGCTCGAGCGCCATCCCGACGGCCAGCACATCACCCACCCCGATCCAGCCGTGTTCGAGGCCTACGGCTTCGTGAGCGAGGAGCCGCCGGAGCGCCAGCTCACCCTGCTCCAGCACTGAGCGCAGTGGAGGGGGGCGGCCGTCAGCGGCGCCGCAGGTACCCCACCACCCACACCACCACGAAGGCGAGCGAGGAGATCCCCAGATAGATCAGGGTCCAGCGCTGCAGGTCGGCCACATCCCAGCCGAACGGCAGTCCGGCGGCGTCGCCGGCGGTACGCAGGGCCAGCGGCAGGAGGGCGAACACGGCGGCGAAGCGGGGAGGGCGGCACGCTAGGGGAGAGGATCAGGGGCGGTGTTCGGATCGATCCCCATGGCAACCCCGGCCCCCTTCCCCCGCACCCTGATGCTGCTGGGCAGCGGCGAACTGGGCAAGGAGGTGGCCATCGCCGCCCAGCGCCTCGGCTGCCATGTGATCGCGGTCGACCGCTACGCCGGCGCCCCGGCGATGCAGGTGGCGGATGCCGCCGAGGTGATCGCCATGACCGACCCGGAAGCGCTGCGCGCCGTGGTGCGCCGCCACCGGCCCGACGTGGTGATTCCCGAGATCGAGGCCCTGGCGGTGGACGCCCTGGCGGAGCTGGAGGCCGAGGGCATCACCGTGATCCCCACCGCCCGGGCCACGGCGGTGACCATGAACCGCGACCGGATCCGCGACCTGGCGGCCGGCAGCCTGGGCCTGCGGACGGCCCGCTTCGCCTACGCCGAAAGCGCCGAGGCCCTGGCGGAGGCGGCGGCGCCCCTGGGCTGGCCGGTGGTGGTGAAACCGGTGATGAGCTCCTCGGGCAAGGGCCAGAGCGTGGTGCGGGGACCAGGGGGGATCACCGCCGCCTGGGAGGCGGCCATGGCGGGAGCCCGCGGAACGGGCGCGCGCGTGATCGTCGAGGAGTTCCTGCGGTTCGACCTGGAGATCACCCTGCTCACGGTGAAGCCTTGGCAGGGAGCGACCCTGTTCTGCCCGCCGATCGGCCACGTGCAGCAACGGGGCGACTACCAGTGCAGCTGGCAGCCGGCGGTTCTCGGGGAGGCGCAGCTGGCCGTCGCCCAGGCCATGGCCCGGGCCGTGACCGACGAACTGGGCGGCGCCGGACTGTTCGGAGTGGAGTTCTTCCTCTGCGGCGCTCCGGGTGAGGAGGAGGTGGTGTTCTCGGAACTCTCCCCCCGTCCCCACGACACGGGGCTGGTGACACTGGCCGGTCAGAACCTGAGCGAGTTCGAGTTGCATGTCCGGGCCGTGCTGGGACTGCCGATCCCGGAGATCCGCAGCCTGGGCCCGGCCGCCAGCAGGGTGATCCTGGCCTCCGAGGTGGCCGACACCGTGAGCTACGACGGGCTGGAGGAGGCCCTGGCCGTGCCGGAGAGCCAGGTGCTGCTGTTCGGCAAGCCCGACGCCCGCCCCGGCCGGCGGATGGGGGTGGCCCTGGCCCGGGGCGGAAGCCTGGCCCAGGCGCGGGAGCGGGCGGACGCCGCCGCGGACGCCGTTCATGTCAGGACCAGCGGTTGAAACCGGCGCACCCCCCTGGTGACAGCGGGATTCGGGCCTTATGGTGCGCCCCGGTGGGAACGAACATGAGCCAGGCCCAGTCCCATGTCCCCCAACGGCGAGGATCGCGCGATCGGAGCGGACGGACGAGGTCCAAGGCGGTTCTGACCAGCGTTCCCGATCTGCTGAGCCGTCGGCGCCCTGCGCAGCCTCCCCCGCCCCGCAGGCGGCGACCCGCTCTGCTCACCTTCACGCTGGGACTGGTCCTGGGTTACGGCATGGCCGGACCCCTGCCGGATCTGGCCAGGAACGCGGGCGCCACACTGGCGAGCCTGATCGAGGCCCCCAAGGGCCTGGCCGCCATGCTGGACCCCCTCGGAATCAGCAATCGCCGCGTGCTGGTCGTGGGTACCGACCACGTCGGCGAGAACACCGATGTGATGTTCACCGTCCAGATCGGCGACGGGGTGACCCGCATCACCCAGGTGCCGCGCGACACCTTCGTGGAGCCCCCCGGTGAGCCGGTCCTGAAGGCCAATGCCCTCCTTGCCACCAGCGGCATCGAGGCGACCAAGCGGGAGGTGGGCCACCTGGTGGGCGCGCCGGTGGAACGCTATCTGCGGGTGGATCTCGATGCGGTGGCCAAGGTGGCCAACGCCCTCGGCGGTGTTGAGGTGGACGTGCCCAAGCGCATGTACTACGTGGACAATGCGCAGGGCCTCTACATCGACCTTTACCCCGGCCGGCAGGTGCTGCGGGGGGACGACCTGCTCGGTTTCCTGCGCTTCCGTCACGACGAAACGGGCGATCTGGGCCGGATGGAGCGGCAGCGGCTCGTGATCAACCAGGTGTTTTCCCGGCTGGTCCAGCCCGCCACGCTCACCCAGCTGCCCACCCTGTTGAAGATCGCCGGCGAAGACATCCAGACCGACCTTTCGCCGATCGAGATGACCCAGCTGCTGACGGCGATGGCCCAGACCAATCTGAGCACCTCGCGGCTGCCGGGTCGCCTGTACTGGCAGGACGATCTCAGCTACTGGATGCCCGACACCAACACGGCCCATCCGACCGGCAGCGGCGAGGAGCCTCCACTCTGAAACCGGGCTCCTGCTTCAGCGGCTGTCCCCGCCGCGCTGCAGAAAGCGGTGATGATCCAGCCCCTCGAGCAGTCCCCAGGCCTGCGGGCGGGAGGCGAAGAAAACGCGCCGCCGGCCCCGCAGGCTCTCCAGAACAGGGTCGTGATCGTCAGGAACAACCCCCAGGGGCAGTCCCCGCAGCAGCTCGCCATCGCCCTGCTGGGCTGCCTCCACCAGGATGCTGCTCAGGGGCAGGTTCCAGCGCAGAGCCAGGTAGCGGATCGCCTCCGACTTGGAGGCGGTGAGCGGCAGCACGTCGAGATACCAGTGCTGGAAAAGATGCGGACGCGCCAGCAGACCTCGACGCCGCAGGAGCTGGCGCACGGTGGGCAGAATGCTCTGGTCGGCTTCCCCGAGGGTGTAGCTCACTTTGTAGGGTCCCTGATCGCCCGGGCCCTGGAGCCGCAGGCGATCACCCAGTTCCGCCAGCACCGTGACCACCCTCGCCCGGTTCCAGTGCCGGGCGATGTGGCGCTCCCAGTGAGGATCGGCTGCATAGAGCGGTTCCTTGTCACCGACCTCGCCCTCCTGGGCCAGATGGATCTCGGTGCCGGTGCGAGTGATCCACAGCACCGGATGGGGAAGATGGAGCTCGGCGAAGCGTAATCGGGCCGACTTGAACCCCCGGCCCGTGGAAACGGCGATGGCCAGCTGGGGATCGGCCTCGAGTCGTTGACGCAGTTCCCTGAGACTGGCGGGATCGGGCTCCACCAGACAGGCGTCGAGGTCGAGGACCAGCAGGCGGTGGTGACCGGCCACCGCCGCCGGATCGGCGGCATGGCGGAACCAGAGGGCGGGAAGCTGGGCGGTGGCGGAGCCGAGGGCCGCCGAGACCTCGCCCAGGTACTGGATCGCATGGGCATCCCAGCTGTAGTGCCGGCAGACGGCCTCGATACCGTTCGTGCTCCAGGTCTGCCAGCGGGCCGGTGAGCGCAGGCTCTCCTCCACCCCCTGCTGCAGGGCATCGAGGTCGGAGACATCCACCAGCAGTCCGTTCTCGCAGCGCTGGAGGATGTCGCGGGGACCGCCGTCATCGGTGGCCACCACCGGCAGACCGCAGGCCGCCGCCTCCAGCAGGGTGAGACCGAACGGCTCGGTGAGCGCCGGGTTGACGAACACGCCACGGCGCCGAGCTGCCCAGCGGTAGATCTCGGGGATCTGGGCGCGCTGGTGCTGCTTGGGATAAGCCACCTGACCATAGAGATCGAAGCGGTCCACCAGTTCGAACACCTGCTGGAACACTTCGCGCTGGGTCTTCTCCAGCTGGCGCGGATCGGAACGGCAACCGAGCACAAGCACCAGGTTGTGATGCTGGCGGAGGTGATCGGAGCGGCCGAACACCTCCACCAGGGCAGGAATGTTCTTGCGGTGGTCGGCCCGGCAGATCGCGAGCACCGGCGCCTTGGCCGGTTCGCGCAGGAACGGCTGCATCAGGGCCTCCACCACCCGGTCGGGATCGCGGCTGGAGGGCTGAGGCGGGAAGAACTGATGGGCGTCGACCCCGGGTGGGATCACCCGCGAACACGCGGTGCGGAACCGGTCATAGCGGGCGTACTGCATCTCCCGCTCCTGGCCTGTGCTGGTGACCACCAGGGAGCTGTGGGCCAGCGCCAGTTCCTCGGCGTCGATCCGCCGGGCCATGGCGTACTGCTGATCGATCTGACTCGGCTCCAGGCCGCTGGTCATCAGCCGGCGGCGCTTCTCCCGGCCAAGGGAGTGGGCAGTGAACACCAGCGGGATGCCCAGGCGACGGCGCAGCAGAGCGCCCACGTAGCCGGCATCGGCGTAGTGGGCATGGATCCAGTCCGGCAGGCGGGGCTGGGCCAGCAGCGCCTCCGCCAGGCTGTCGGCCAGTTCATCGAGATGGGGCCAGAGCAACTCCTTGCGCAGGTAGCGGCGAGGCCCGAAGGCGAAGCGCCGGATCAGGGCATCGGGTCCGATCGGCTCGGTGGCACGGGCATAGTCGGCGGAAACCCGGCGGTCCTGAATCAGCCGGGTGACCACCTCCACCCTCTCCACCTCCGGACGGGCCGCCAGGCTGCGGGCCAGCTCCAGCACGTAGGTGGTCTGTCCACCGGTGTCGGGATCACGCCCGAGCTCCAGGTCACGGCCTCGGAACAGACCATGGAGATGGAGGTGGAGGACGTACAGACCCAAGACCAAGCCAGGGCACGGACCCCACACCCTTAGCGAGTTCCACCGGGGCGCGCACGAATGGGACAGGGCGGAGAACCGAATCTGCAGGGCCGTTCTCCTCGCCGGAAAGCCAGCTCTCGGAATGGGACTGGGCAGGCATGGCGGTCCTGCGCGGCGTCATCGATCGTCACGAAGTGGTGACAGAAAACGCTCCCCGGGATCGGCAGCGCTCGCTCGCGTATCAGGCGTGCAGGGACAGGGCCGGCAAAGCCGTGATGTCCGGGAGCAAGCGCAGCATGAACCAGATCCAAAAGAGAGTTGGAGTGATGGGTGCGTTCAGACCCGTGCCTGAGCCTTGAACTCACTTAGTTCAATAGAAACAGCATCTGGATTCTGGCTTTCAACAATGAAACGTCGAAATTCCCCTTGCAATCCATTCTCTTTCAATACAATTTCATCAATTGGTTGACTCTGACGATTAAGGACATTGAAACGCATGATGATCTCTCCACATGGTCGATTCGCACAGTGAACTTCAAACACTTGACTCACGCCTCCGCCGTAAAGCCGAGGGGCATGACATTCCTCCCGACACCAACGATAAAAAACACCCGATCCTTCAGCTCTCCAACCCTGCTCCGCAGCGATCACCTGATCCCTGGACAGGGAACTCTGCGACTGGCCGATCCTGGCAGTTGACTGGCCAACCCAGATACCAAGCCCCAGACACATCATTCCAACGAGGGACAGCTGGAAAAACATGGAAGCAAAGGTAGAAACGTCGTGGGTGGCACGAGCAGCTTTATGATCCGTTGATTCATCTGATTCGTTCACCTCACGGATGAGCTTATTAAGCTCATCCTGAACCGATTTATCTAAGTTATCGTTCATTCTGATCTGAGTAGAGTGACCTGAACATCAATCCAGCGCCCGATCCTATCATCACAATCATGGCGACTAGTGACCATAGCGTTGTCGGCATGAATTGCATGTTAAGACTGTGCAGGATTCCAGCAATCAGCGCTGCAGACGAACCAATGATCATGAACCATGCCATCTTGCGAAAGACGTTCATGAACAGCATGGCGACACCGATGCCCAAGGGGATCATCAACAGTCCCATACCTCCCGAAACGCCTCCCAGGGAAGGAATCCCCCATCCACCGCCATAGCCATATCTCAATCCAGGGCGATAACCCCCTCCCCATCGACCAAAACCACCGAACCCTATACCGCCAAGAGATGAAACCATAACCTGATTCAGAAGCAGAAAGATTCCTCCTGCAAACAAGCCTCCCCCGAGTAAGAATGTAAAGAAATCCTGGGCAGGATTACGGCTCATACAAAAGCAACCGCGCTTCTTTCAGTGTGGCCAAGACCACTTCCTCTGTCATCCCCTGGAGGGGGGACCCCCCTCAGGCCGCCACCGCCTCCGGCGGATGCTGCGCCAGCACCTGCTTGAGATAGCGGCCCGTGTGACTCGTGGGATGTTCAGCCACCTCCTCCGGCGTGCCGCACACCACGATCTCGCCGCCCCTGTCGCCGCCTTCGGGGCCGAGATCGATCAGCCAGTCGGCGCAGCGGATCACATCAAGGTTGTGCTCGATCACCAGGATCGAGTTGCCCTTGTCCACCAGCCGCTGCATCACGTCCATCAGTTTGTGCACGTCGTAGAAGCTCAGGCCCGTGGTGGGTTCGTCGATCAGATAGAGGGTTTTGCCGGTGGCCCGCTTGGAGAGTTCGGTGGCCAGCTTCACCCGCTGGGCCTCACCGCCGGAGAGGGTGGGGGCCGGCTGGCCGAGCTTGATGTAGCCGAGGCCCACGTCCACCAGGGTGCGCAGACGATCGGCGGCCTGGGGAATGGCCGAGAACTCCTCGGCGGCCTGCTCCACCGTCATCTCCAGCACGTCGGCGATCGTGTGACCGCGGTAGGTGACCTGCAGGGTTTCCCGGTTGTAGCGGGCGCCCTTGCAGACATCACACTGCACGTACACATCGGGCAGGAAGTTCATCTCGATCACGTTCACACCCTGGCCACTGCAGGCCTCGCAGCGGCCGCCCTTCACGTTGAAGCTGAACTGGCCCACCTGGTAGCCGCGAGCCTTGGCCTCCACCGTGGCGGCGAACACCTGGCGGATCGGATCGAAGGCCCCCGTGTAGGTGGCCGGGTTTGAACGTGGGGTGCGGCCGATCGGGCTCTGGTCGATCACGATCACCTTGTCGATCGCCTGGATGCCCCGGAGCTCGCCGAGCCCGGAGGGGAAGGGAACCTTCAGGCCGAGGCGGTGCTCCAGGGCCGGGTGCAGCAGCTCGTTCACCAGCGTGCTCTTGCCGCTGCCGCTCACCCCGGTGACGCACACCAGCCGGCCGAGGGGGATCTCCACGTCGAGGCCGCGGAGGTTGTTGCGGCTGCAGTCGCGCAGAACCAGGCGGCGGCTGCCGGCATCGCGCCGCTCCGCCGGGGTGGGGATGCGACGGCGACCGCTGAGGTAGGCGCCGGTGAGTGACTCCTCGGCGGCGAGCAGATCCTCGAGCGAGCCCTCGGCCACGATCGAACCGCCGTGCACCCCCGCCCCGGGGCCGATGTCCACCAGATGGTCGGCGGCGCGGATGGTGTCCTCGTCGTGCTCCACCACGATCAGGGTGTTGCCCAGGTCGCGGAGCTTGATCAGGGTGGCCAGAAGCCGGTCGTTGTCGCGCTGGTGCAGGCCGATGCTCGGTTCGTCGAGCACGTAGAGCACGCCGGTGAGGCCGGCGCCGATCTGGGTGGCCAGCCGGATCCGCTGGGCCTCGCCGCCGGAGAGGGTCATCGCGGGGCGATCGAGGCTGAGGTAATCGAGGCCCACGTCGAGCAGGAACTTGAGGCGCATGCGGATCTCGCGCAGCACCAGATCGCCGATCTGGATCTGGCGCGACGAGAGCAGGGGGTCGGAGCCCTCGCTGCTGCCCACCCCCATCAGCTCCTCGATCCGCCGCAGGCTCTCGGACACGCTCACGGCCGTGAGCTCGTGGATGGCGTACGGGCCCACCTTCACCGCCAGGGCCTCGGGCCGCAGGCGCAGCCCCTGGCAGGTGGCGCAGGGCACCAGTTCGAGGAACTTCTCCAGCTTCTGGCGGATCGACTCGCCGCTGGCATCCCGCAGCTGGCGCTCGAGAATCGGCAGGATCCCCTCGAACGGGCGCACGTAGCTCTGGCCCTTGCGGTAGCGGCTGTCGGCCTGGATCGGGATCGGCTCCTTGCTGCCATGGAGCAGCACCTCCTGCTGCTCGGAACTGAGCTGGTTCCAGGGGGTCTTGATCTCGAAGCCGAAGGCCTCGCCCACCGAATACAGCAGCGAGAAGTAGTAGCTGTTGTCCTTGTCGCTCCAGGGGGCGATCGCCGCGTACACCGGCAGGGAGGGATCCGGGATCACCCGCTCGCTGGTGAACTTACGCAGATGGCCGATGCCATGGCAGTCGGAGCAGGCCCCGTAGGGGCTGTTGAAGGAGAACAGGCGCGGCGAGAGTTCCTCCATCACCGCCCCGTGGACCGGACAGGCGAAGTTCTCGGAATAGAGCCGTTCGCGCTCCACCCCCTCCGGCATCTCCTCGCCGGTCTTGGGCACCACCTCCACCAGGGCCAGGCCCTCGCCGCGCTTCAGGGCGGTGCCCAGGGAATCGGTGAGGCGCTCCTGGATGCCCTCCCGCGCCACCAGGCGATCCACCACCACCTCGATGTTGTGGGCGTGGTTCTTGTCGAGCTCGATGTTGTCGGCAAGTTCGCGCACCTCGCCGTTGATGCGCACGCGGGCGAAACCCTCGGCCACCAGGCCGGAGAGCAGCTTCACATGGGTGCCCTTTTTGCCCCGCACCACCGGCGCCAGCAGCTGGTAGCGGGTGCCCTCCGGCAGGGTGAGGATCTGATCCACCATCTCGTCGATGGTCTGGGGGCGGATCGAGCGATCGCACTGGGGGCAGTGGGGCTCGCCGGCCCGGCCGAACAGCAGGCGCAGGTAGTCCTGGATCTCCGTCACCGTTCCCACGGTGGAACGGGGGTTGTGGCTGGTGGATTTCTGGTCGATCGAGATCGCCGGCGACAGACCCTCGATCGCATCCACATCCGGCTTGTCCACCTGGCCCAGAAACTGGCGGGCGTAGGCCGAGAGGCTCTCCACGTAACGCCGCTGCCCTTCGGCGAAGATCGTGTCGAACGCCAGGGAGCTCTTGCCGCTGCCGCTCACGCCGGTGAACACCACCAGGCGGTTGCGGGGAATGGTGAGATCGACATTGCGCAGGTTGTGCTGCCGCGCCCCGCGCACCCGGATCACGTCCTCCAGGCTGCCGCCGTTGAGGGTGCGCAGAGCGGCGGCGCTGCCGTTGCCGCGATCCTGAACGGGCTCCGCCGATCTGGCCGTGGACCCGTTGCGGGCGCGGGGCATGGAGAGTGTTCGGCAGCGGATGATTCTATGGGGAGCCCCCGGCGGCAACGGTACGGGCCACCAGGTCTTCGCTGACCTGCCAGAGGCGCTGGCGTTGCTCGGGGTCGAGAGCTGCCGGGGCGATGCGTACGGCCGTGGGCCAGCCCCGCATGCCGCCCCACTGGTTCGGCCCGTAATGGCCCCCGGCCTCCGCCTCCGGCGCGGTGGCGGCGAACAACTGGGGCAGAGCGCCCATGGCGGCGCTCTGGAACAGGGGATCCATCAGCCGATAGGCCAGGGCCTCGAGCCGGGACCCGTTGGCGGCCACCGAATCGGGCTGGAGGTTGGTGCGGGCCAGGCCCGGGTGGGCCGCCAGCGAGAGGATCCGTCCGGATACGACGGCCGCGTCGACGCTCGACCCGGCATCGAGGCGCTGCTGGAGCTCGAGCGCAAAGGCCACGTTGGCCAGCTTGCTCTGGGAATAGGCCTTCCAGCGGTCGTAACGGCGCTCGCCCTGGAGGTCGTCGAAATCGAAGCGGCCGAAGTACTGGGCCCCGGAGGTCACCGTGACCACCCGGGCCCCGGGACGGCGTTGCAACAGGGGAAGCAGGGCGCGGGTGAGGGCGAAGTGACCGAGATGGTTGGTGCCGAACTGCAGCTCGAAGCCCTGGCGGGTGAGCCGCCGCGGCGGGGCCATCACGCCGGCGTTGTTGATCAGCAGATCGAGGCGGCCGTAGCGCTCGGCCATCGCCGCCGCCGCCCGGTCCACGCTCTCCAGGTCGGCCAGGTCGAGATCGAGCAGGTCGATCGGACCGGTGGCGGTGGGCAGCAGCTCCTGGCGCGCCGCCTCGGCCCTGGCGCGGGAGCGGCAGCCCAGCACCACGGTGGCTCCGTGGCTCGCCAGGGCGCGGGCGGTCTCCAGACCCAGGCCGCTGCTGGCCCCGGTGACCAGGGCGAGGCGACCGGTCTGGTCGGGAATGTCGGAAGTGGTCCAGGCCATGGCGCGAGTGTCCCACGTGCGGGACACTCGCGGCTCCAGGTTCAGGCGGCTCCCCGCTCGGCTCCTGGGCTTTCGGGGCGCTCCAGCAGGCTTGCGGCATAGCTGCGCACCTCGCCGGAATCGCCGCCGGCCAGTTCCGCCAGTTCCGCCTGGCGTTCGTGGGTCTCGCGCAGCTGGTGAACCCGGGTGTGGGTCTGCCCCGCCTTCACCACCTTGCTGACGCGGAAGTGATGGTGGGCCGCGGCGGCCACCAGGGGCTGGTGGGTAACGCAGAACACCTGACGGTGCTCGGCAAGCCGGCGCAGCAGATCGGCCATCGCACCACTGACACGCCCGCTGACGCCGGTGTCGATCTCGTCGAACAGCAGGGCGACGTGGGGATCAGCCGCCGCCAGACAGGTTTTCAGGGCCAGCAGGAAGCGGCTCATCTCACCGCCGGAGGCCACCTCCGCCAGCGGTGCCAGGAGCTGGCCGGGGTTGGCGCTGAACCGGAAGCTCACCGCATCGGCGCCCTCCTCGCCGGGCTCGGCCGGTTCGATCGCCACGACGAAACGCACATGGGCCAGGCCCATCGGCCGGAGCGCCTCCATCAGCCGGGTCTCCAGCTCCCGGGCGGCGGTCTGGCGAGCCGCGGTGAGGGCGCCACAGGCCCGGTCGCGATCCCGGCGGGCGGCGGTCTCGGCCTGTTCCAGCGCCGCCAGCGAGGCTTCGGCGCCGCCGGGGGCCAGTTGCAGGCGCAGCCGATCACGCAGGTCGATCAGCTCAGCCAGATCCCGCCCATGGCGGCGCTCCAGCGCCTTCAGCTCGGCCATGCGCTCCTGCAGCTCCGCCAGGTGATCGGGGTCGCTCTCGAGCCCGGCGCCGTAGCGTTCGAGGTCGCGAGCCAGATCCTGCATCCCCGCCAGCGCATCCGTGCAGGTCTGACGCAGTTGCTCAAGGGAAGGGTCCAGGCCCTGCATCTGCTGCAACTCCTGTTCGCAGACCGCCAGATGGTCGAGGGCCGAAGGGGCACCATCGGCCCCCTCCACCAGCCGGCCCAGCAGCAGACCCACGCCCTCCTGCAGGCGAACCCCGTGGGCGAGCCGGTCCTGCTCGATCTGCAGCCGCTGCCGCTCCTGCGGGTCGTCGAGAGCGGCGGACTCCAGGTCGTCGAGAAGCTGGAGCTGCTGCTCCCGCTCCCGTTCGAGCCTCTCCTGGTCGGCCCGGGCGGCGGTCAGGGAAGCCTGGGCCTCGCGCCAGCGGCGGAAGCCGATCCGGACGTCCTCCAGCAGAGGGATCTGTCCATCGCCGGCGAAGCGGTCGAGCCAGCGGCGCTGCTGGCCGGGGCGGGCCAGCTGCTGGGTCTGACCCTGCACGGTGAGATCCAGCAGCAGGGGGCGCAGCTCGAGGATCTGGGCGCGGCTCACGGCGGTGCCATCGAGCCGGTGGCGGCTGCTGAGGCGCCCCTCCGCCAGCCGCCATTCGCGGCTGATCAGTAACTCGTCGTCGTCGCTGTCCAGCTCCTGGTCGCGCAGCCAGGCCCGCACCGGCGGGCTGAGGGAGAAACCGGCCTCGATCCGGCCGCGGTCGCTGCCGCGGCGCAACAGACGGGCCGCCTGGCCACCCTGGGCACCGCCGAGAAGGGCATCGAGGGCATCGAGCAGGAGCGATTTGCCGGCGCCGGTCTCGCCGGTGAGCACATGGAAGCCGGTCCCGAACGAGAGCTCGAGGCGTTCGATCAGGGCGATGTTCTCGAGGCGCAGTCCGGTGAGCACCCCCGCCTCCGTGGATCGTTCGGTCAGCCGCCCGACCGTAGCGGCTGCGTCTTTCGTTTAGAAGGGGATCCACCCGGTTCGACGCCGCGATGGTGCCCACTGCCGCCGAGACCGCCCTGTCCTCCATGCGCGAAGCCGTGCAGGGTACGAACGTGCCGCCTGTCGCGGAGCCTGCGGCAGCCCAGCTGGCCGTGGCAGTGGAGGACCTCGTTCCCGGCCCGCCGGCGGCGGCGCCCCCGCAGGAGCTGGGCGACTTCATCGAGGCGGCCGGCCTGCTGAGCTACGACCCGGCCGCCATCACCCGCATCTACGCCGGCCATCCCCGCCGGCTGCTGCGCCGCCTCTGGCAGACCCTGGTGCCGATCGGCCTCTATCTGCTCGGCGTCGGCACCGACTGGCTGACGGGCCGCCTGAAGATCCATGGCCAGGCACGGGCCCGCGCCAAGGAAGCGGCGGATCTGGTGGCCTCCCTCGGCCCCGCCTTCATCAAGGCCGGCCAGGCCCTCTCCACCCGGCCCGACATCATTCCGCCGGTGCTTCTCGAAGAGCTGGCCCAGCTTCAGGACCAGCTGCCCGGCTTCGATTCGTCCCTGGCCATGGCCTGCATCGAGGAGGACCTCGGCGCACCGGTGGAGGCGATCTTCGAGCAGCTCGACCGCGAACCGATTTCTGCCGCCTCCCTGGGGCAGGTGCACAAGGGGGTGCTGAAAGACGGCCAGAAGGTGGCGGTGAAGGTGCAACGGCCGGGTCTGCGCGAGCAGATCACGCTCGATCTCTACATCGTGCGCAACATCGCCGCCTGGCTCAACCGCAATGTGGGCCTGATCCGCAGCGATCTGGTGGCGCTGATCGACGAACTGGGCAAGCGGGTGTTCGAGGAGATGGACTACCTCAACGAAGCCGCCAATGCCGAGAAGTTCGCCCAGCTGCACCGCCACAATCCACGCATCGCCGTTCCGCGCATCCATCACCAGGCCACCTCCCGGCGGGTGCTCACCATGGAATGGATCGACGGCGTCAAGCTCACCAACCTCGATGCCGTGCGGGCGATCGGCATCGATCCCGACGACATGGTGGAGGTGGGGGTGAACTGCAGCCTGGAACAGCTGCTGGAGCACGGCTTCTTCCACGCCGACCCCCATCCCGGCAATCTGCTGGCCCTAGCGGACGGCCGCCTGGCCTACCTCGATTTCGGCATGATGAGCGAGGTGTCACGCGAGTCGCGCACCGGCCTGATCCAGGCGGTGGTGCACCTGGTGAACCGCAATTTCGGGGCGCTGTCGAAGGATTTCGTGGCCCTCGGCTTCCTCGGCGAAGAGGTGGATCTCGAGCCGATCGTGCCCGCCTTCGAGACGGTGTTCGGCCAAGCCCTGGAGATGGGGGTGAACCGGATGGACTTCAAGGCCGTCACCGATGATCTCTCCGGCGTGATGTACCGCTTCCCGTTCCGGGTTCCTCCTTACTACGCCCTGATCATCCGGTCGCTGGTGACCCTGGAGGGGATCGCCCTGAGCGTGGATCCCAACTTCAAGATCCTCGGCGCGGCCTATCCCTACTTCGCCCGGCGGCTGATGGAGGATCCCGATCCCTCCCTGCGCCGCAGTCTCAGGGAGATGCTCTACGACGGCGACACCTTCCGCTGGGCGCGGCTGGAGAACCTGATCGGCAGCGCCGCCCTGCAGCAGCAGCTCGATCTGGAGGGCCTGCTCGACCAGGTGATCGACTTCCTGTTCTCCCCCAACGGCGGCCTGCTGCGGCGCCAGCTGGTGGATGCCGCGGTGGAGCGGATGGATGCCCTCGCCTGGCGTACCACGCTGCGGCTGGGCCAGCGGCTGCCACGGGCGCTCCAGCCTCCCGGCCTGCGCGACCGGCCACGCGATCCGGTTCTGGAGGCGGGTCCGTTGCTGGATCTTGAACCGCTCCAGCAGCTGGCGGCAATCCTGCGGGACCTGCCGGGCTTTGAACCGTCGATGCTGCTGCGGCGGCTGCCCCGCGTGCTGGGGGAGAGCGAACTGCGCCGGATGGGCTTCGACGTGGCCCGCGGACTGGCCGAGCGCGGGGTGGTGCGCCTCCTGCGCGATGTGCTCCTCCCCCGCGAAGGTGCCGGGTTTCCACCGCTGGCCTCGGCCTGATCGTCTGCGGAGTGCCGCCTAGATTCGGATCTCCTTCCCGATGATCCCGGTGCGCAGAAGGCAACGATTGCTGGCAGGCCTTCTCGGCATCGGCCTCTTCACGGGGATTCCGGCCATGGTTCCTTCGGCGCGCGCCGCCGAGAACCTGGTGTTTGTGAGCGGCGCCTTCCGCCGGTCGATTCCGGTCGAGGACCTCGACCATCTGGCCCGCACCGGTGAAGCGCGGGGGTTGCTGGGTGATGCCCTGCGGCTGGGCAGGCAGGATCCCCAGGAGGTGGCCAAGCTGCTCAACCAATCGGTGGCGCTGCCGATCACCCTGGTGAGCCGCCTTCTGAACACGCGCATCGGCGAGGCGATTCTCGAGCGCCTGGCGCGCATCTTCTATCCGCTCAAGGTGCCCGAAGCGGGGATTCCCGCCATGCGCTCGGCCATGGTGCTCGGCATCGATGCCGGCAAGGGCTCCCTTTCGGCGATCTCGTTCCTGCAGGCCTATCCGAACGACAACCTCGAGGTGAACCTGCCGGCCCTTCTCGCCCTGATGCGCAAGGCCAGCTCGATCGCCGACCTGGCCCGCTTCTTCTCCGAGTCTCCCCTCGACGGCCTGCGGGGAGACACCAAGGCACCGGAAAGCTCATCCACCGCCACGCCGTAGATTCGGCCCGTACCCCGCTGCCCGCGACCGTGCTTGAGGTTCTGCGTCGACTGGGCCAGCGTCCCACGATGCAGGACTGGCCGGGTCTGATCGAGGCCTACCGCTCCTGGCTGCCGGTGTCGGCCAGAACACCGGTGATCACTCTGCGCGAAGGGGCCACTCCCCTGATCCCGGCACCGGTGATCGCCGAGCGCATCGGCCGCGGGGTGAAAGTGTTCCTCAAGTACGACGGCCTCAACCCCACGGGCTCCTTCAAGGACCGGGGCATGACCATGGCCATCAGCAAGGCGAAGGAGGAGGGCTCGGAGGCGGTGATCTGCGCCAGCACCGGCAACACCTCGGCCGCCGCCGCCGCCTACGCCCGCAGGGGTGGCATGCGGGCCTTCGTGCTGATCCCCGACGGCTACGTGGCCCAGGGCAAGCTGGCCCAGGCCCTGCTCTACGGCGCCGAGGTGCTGGCGGTGCAGGGCAACTTCGACCGGGCCCTGGCGATCGTGCGCGAAGTGGCCGACCGCTATCCGGTCACCCTGGTGAACTCCCTCAACCCCTACCGCCTGCAGGGCCAGAAGACGGCCGCCTTCGAGGTGGTGGATGCCCTGGGCGACGCCCCGGACTGGCTCTGCATCCCGGTGGGCAACGCCGGCAATATCAGTGCCTACTGGATGGGCTTCAACGAGTACAAAGGCGCCGGCCACAGCCGCAAGCTGCCGCGCATGATGGGCTTCCAGGCCGCCGGGGCCGCCCCGCTGGTGCTCGGCCACACCGTGGAGCAGCCGGACACGATCGCCACCGCGATCCGCATCGGTAACCCGGTGAACAAGGAGAACGCGCTGCGGGCCCGGGAGGAGAGCAACGGTGGCTTCATGGCCGTCACCGATGCGGAGATCATCGAGGCCTACAAGTTGCTGGGCAGTGGCGAGGGGGTGTTCTGCGAACCCGCCAGTGCCGCCTCCGTGGCGGGCCTGATCAAACGCCGAGAGGAGGTGCCTGCGGGGGCCACAGTGGTCTGCGTGCTCACCGGCAACGGCCTCAAGGACCCCACCACCGCGATCGAGCACAACGACGCCAGGTTTCACACCGGCATCGCCCCGGAAACCGATGCGGTGGCCTCGGTGATGGGGTTCTAAACCGCATTCCAGCCAGGCTCACGCGGCCGCACCCGCAGCGAGAAGCCTGGGGAAAGACCGTCTGCCGATGGGGAGAATCGAACGGGTTCCGCCGCCTCGGGACTCCGGCGTTTTTCCCCAGGCATGGGAAAGCGCGGAAAACCTGGCACGCAGCCACAGTCGTTCCCGCGTTTCCGCAGGGATCGGGGAGCAGCAACAAGCGCCAGCATTGAAAACTCATAGGTTTTCCCCTGTCTCCCCCGCGCCTTCTACGACGGGTTGTTTTTCTTTTTCTGAATCCAGATCCATGGGAGAAAAGAGGAGCAGGGGAAAACGTGCTGCCCGTTGCGCTTTCGCACACCGTGTGAAACCGTGGGCCGGTCCGCCCGTCGTTCCGCACCCCCACCCCTGCCATGAAGCTGGTCTGTTCCCAGGCCGAACTCAACGCCAGCCTTCAGCTCGTCAGCCGGGCCGTGGCCGCTCGCCCCACCCATCCGGTGCTGGCCAACGTCCTGCTCACGGCCGATGCCGCCACCGGACGCCTGAGCCTCACCGGCTTCGATCTGAGCCTCGGCATTCAGACCAGCCTCCCCGCCGCGGTGGAGAGCAGCGGTGCGATCACCCTCCCGGCCCGCCTGTTCGGGGAGATCGTCTCCCGGCTGTCAGCCGACAGCCCGATCAGCCTCAGCTGCCCCGAGGGGGAGGAGCAGGTGGAGCTCACCAGTCAGTCCGGCAGCTATCGGATGCGGGGAATGCCTGCGGATGACTACCCCGATCTTCCCCTGGTCCAGACCGGCACCCCGATCCGCCTCGATGCCGAGGCGCTGGTGCGCGGTCTGCGGGCCACCCTGTTTGCCAGCAGCGGGGATGAGGCCAAGCAGCTGCTCACCGGCGTGCATCTGCAGGTCGATTCGGAGGGGCTGGAATGTGCCGCCACCGACGGCCACCGTCTGGCGGTCCTGCGCCTGCCCCACGCTCTGGCCCAGGACGGCGTTGGCCAGGGCAGCGAACCGTTCGCGGTGACGGTGCCGGCCCGTTCCCTGCGGGAGCTGGAGCGTCTGCTGGCGGGTCGCGCCTCGGGTGAGCCCCTGAGCCTGTTCTGTGAGCGGGGGCAGGTGGTGGTGCTCTCGGCCGACCAGGTGCTCACCAGCCGCAGCCTCGACGGCACCTACCCCAACTACCGCCAGCTGCTGCCGCCAACGTTCCAGCGCCGCATCGTGCTGCAGCGGCGGGGGTTTGTAGCCGCCCTCGAGAGGGTGGCGGTGCTGGCTGATCAGTACAACAACGTGGTCAAGCTCTCTGCCGATCCTGTGGCCGGCAAGGTGATGATCCGGGCTGATGCTCAGGATGTGGGCAGTGGTTCGGAAGCTCTGGCCGCCGAGATCGAGGGGGAGGACCTGGAGATCGCATTCAACGTGCGCTACCTGCTCGATGGGCTGAAGGCCATGGCCGCCGAGCGGGTCGCCCTCCAGGCCAACGCCCCCACCACCCCAGCAGTGCTGGTGCCGGTGGATGGCGAGGAGACCTTCACCTACCTGGTGATGCCCGTGCAGATCCGCAGCTGAGCCCGTGCCTTCGGCCCTCCCCGAGCAGCTGCTGCTGAGCGATCTGCTACGGCGCCGGGTGCGCTGCGATCAGGGCCTCGACCACGGCCCCGGTGCGATGGCCTGGATGCACCCGCCCGTGCATCGGTTGCTCGGCTGGGCGAGCCGCCCCTCCTCCTTCGGCCAGCGACGCACGGTGTGGCGCCTCGATCAGCTCAAGGGGCTGAGCGAGGCTGAGGTGTTCGTGCGTGGGGAGCCTTCGGAGACCGATCCGGACACTCTCCGCCGCCTGCCCACCCTGCTGGAGGCGGTGCTGCTGGGCGGCGACGGCCAGCCCCTGGGCAGCATCGCCGATGCGGCGGTGGACCTGCGCACCGGTCGCATCCGCCACTACCTGGTGTCCCGCAGTGATCCGCGCCTTCCCGGCAGTAGCCGCTGGCGCCTCGTTCCCGATCGCATCGTCGACCAGCAGCCCGGCCGGGTGTTCAGCGCCCTGCGCGGTCTCGATGACCTCCCCCTGGCCCGGGCGAGCGTGCGCCAGGAATTCCTGCGCCGCTCCCGCCGCTGGCGCGATCAGATGGGCGAGGAGACGGCCCGGCTGCGGGACCAGTTCCAGCAGGCTGGCGGGCGCCTCGAAGATCGGCTGGAGGGCTGGCTGGAGGAGCCCCCCTGGGACGAGCGGGAGGAGCGGAGCGGACGCAGCGACAGCCGGCCGTGGGAGGAAGACCCCGCCGAGCCGGAGAGGGATCTCAGCGCCTACGACGACTGGATCGACGAGGACCGTGATGCCAGTCCCGCACCCCGGTCCCCCGCGCCGGAGCGCCGGCCGCCCGATCGCTATCGCGGCCGCGAGGACGACGATCCCTGGGTCTGAGGGGCTTGACTGAGGGTGGTCGGCACCCCGGAACCGATACTGGAAACACAGTTGTGTTTGCGGCGCCGTGGTGGCCTCCCCCTCGTACTCGGTGCCCGAGGCGCTGAAGAAGGAGAACCTCAGCCAGGCCGACTACGAGGAGATCTGCCGTCGCCTCGGCCGCGCTCCCAACCGGGCCGAACTCGGCATGTTCGGGGTGATGTGGTCGGAGCACTGCTGCTACCGCAACTCGCGGCCGCTGCTGCAGGGGTTCCCCACCGCCGGCCCGCGCATCCTGGTGGGTCCCGGCGAGAACGCCGGCGTGGTGGACCTGGGGGAGGGCCAGCGGCTGGCCTTCAAGATCGAGAGCCATAACCATCCCTCGGCCGTGGAGCCGTTCCAGGGGGCGGCCACCGGCGTGGGCGGCATCCTGCGCGACATCTTCACCATGGGTGCCCGCCCGATCGCCCTGTTGAACGCCTTGCGCTTCGGGCCGCTCGAGGACGAGCGCAACGTGGGCCTGATGGAGGGCGTGGTGGCCGGCATCGCCCACTACGGCAACTGCGTGGGCGTGCCCACGGTGGGCGGGGAAGTGGCCTTCGACCCCAGCTACTCCGGCAATCCGCTGGTGAACGCCATGGCCCTGGGGCTGATGGAGACCGAGGAGATCGTCTGCTCCGGCGCCGAGGGGGTGGGCTATCCCGTTGTGTATGTGGGCAGCACCACCGGCCGCGACGGCATGGGCGGCGCCAGCTTCGCCTCCGCCGAGCTCACCGAGGCCTCCCTCGATGACCGCCCCGCCGTGCAGGTGGGCGACCCCTTCCTGGAGAAGGGGCTGATCGAGGCTTGCCTCGAGGCCTTCCAGAGCGGTGATGTGGTGGCCGCCCAGGACATGGGGGCCGCCGGCCTCACCTGCAGCTGCTCGGAGATGGCCGCCAAGGGCGGTCTGGGCATCGAGCTCGATCTCGATCGCGTGCCCGCCCGCGAGGCCGGCATGACCCCCTACGAGTTCCTGCTCTCGGAATCCCAGGAGCGGATGCTGTTCGTGGTCAAGCCCGGCCGCGAGCACGACCTGATGGCGCGCTTCACCCGCTGGGGCCTGCAGGCGGCAGTGGTGGGCCGGGTGCTGGAGGAGAACGTGGTGCGGGTGCTGCAGAAGGGCGAGGTGGCGGCGGAGGTGCCCGCCAGCGCCCTGGCGGACGACACGCCGATCAACCGCCATGAGCTCATCTCCGAGCCCCCGGCCGAGATCCGGGAGCACTGGAACTGGCGCGAGCAGGAACTGCCCGCCGCCGGCCCCTCCGGCATCGCCCTCGACGACGGCAGCGTGCCCTGGGCCGATGTGCTGCTGCGCCTGCTCGACGATCCCACCATCGGCTCCAAGCGCTGGGTGTACCGCCAGTACGACCACCAGGTGCAGGCCAACACCGTGGTGCCGCCCGGCGGTGCCGATGCGGCCGTGGTGCGGCTGCGGCCCCAGCAGGGGAAAGGGGCGATGGTCGCGGCCCGCCGTGGCGTGGCGGCGGTGGTCGACTGTCCCAACCGCTGGGTGGCCCTCGATCCCGAGCGCGGGGGCATGGCCGCCGTGGCCGAGGCGGCCCGCAACCTCAGCTGCACCGGTGCCGAACCCCTGGCCGTCACCGACAACCTCAACTTCCCCTCCCCGGAAACACCCACCGGCTACTGGCAGCTGGCGATGGCCTGCCGCGGCCTGTCAGAGGCCTGCCGCGTGCTGGCCACGCCGGTCACCGGCGGCAACGTCTCCCTGTACAACGAAACCCGCCTCCCAGGCGGCCGCCTGCAGCCCATCCACCCCACGCCGGTGGTGGGCATGATCGGCCTCGTCCACGATCTCGAGCAGGTGCGGGGCCTGGCCTGGAGCTCGCCGGGGGATGCGATCTGGCTTCTGGGCGCGCCGTTGGAGGCCGCGGACGACGAACGGGTGGGGTTGGGCGGCAGCAGCTATCTCGCCGTGGTTCACGGCCGGCTCACCGGCCGCCCGCCCCTGCCTGATCTCGATCTCGAGCGCGCCGTGCAGGCTCTCGTGAGGGAGTCGATCGCCGCCGGGCTGGTGGCCTCCGCCCACGACCTCAGCGACGGCGGCCTGGCGGTGGCGCTGGCCGAATGCTGCATCGCCTCCGGGCTCGGCGCCCACATCGAGCTCCCCTCCGCCGACCTGCGGCCCGACCGCCTGCTGTTCGCCGAGGGCGGTGCCCGGGTGCTGGTGAGCGTGCCCCCGGTGGCCACCGCGGCCTGGCAGGAGGCCCTCGACCGGGCCTCGCCTGCCGTTCCCGCCCGCTGTCTGGGGGTGGTGGAGGCCGGCACCAGCCTCACCCTTGCCCAGGCAGGCACCACCCTGCTGCACCTGCCGATCGAGGCCCTGCGGGGCAGCTTCGAGCAGGCGATCCCCCGCCGGCTCGCGGCGGCCGGTCCCCCGCCCGACCACTGAGGGAGCCCATGCGCGAGGATGACCTTCCCCCGCCGGCGGCCGCACCCTTGACCTCCCTGCCCGTGTCCGGTGCCGGCCCCGAACGCCCCGACAAGCCGGAGGAGGCCTGCGGTGTCTTCGCAGTGATGGCTCCGGGGCAGGCGGTGGCCAACCTCACCTACTTCGGTCTCTACGCCCTCCAGCACCGGGGACAGGAATCGGCCGGCATCGCCGTGTTCGACGGCAACGATGTGCGGCTGCACAAGGACATGGGCCTGGTGAGCCAGGTGTTCGACCAGGACGTGCTCGAGCGCATGCCCGGCGACCTGGCGATCGGCCACAACCGCTATTCCACCACCGGCAGCAGCAGGGTCTGCAACGCCCAGCCCGTGGTGCTGATGACCCGCCTGGGGCCCCTTGCCCTGGCCCACAACGGCAACCTGGTGAATGCGGCCGAGCTGCGCTCCGAACTCGACCACCGCTCCGGTGAGTTCACCTCCACCACCGACTCCGAGCTGATCGCCTTCGCCCTGCAGCAGGCGGTGGATGGCGGCCTCGACTGGAGCGACGCCATCCAGCAGGCGGCCTCCCGCTGCCGAGGGGCCTTCAGCCTGGCCATCGGCACGCCCGAAGGCCTGTTCGCCCTGCGCGACGGCCACGGCATCCGCCCGCTGGTGTTCGGCCACATGGGCGACCCGGAGCAGGCCCAGTGGGTGGTGAGCAGCGAAACCTGCGGCCTCGACATCATCGGGGCCAGCTTCGATGGCGATGTCCAGCCCGGGGAGCTGGTGCATTTCCGTTCGGGCGATCCGGTTCCCGACCGCCGGCGCTGGATCGACGAGCCCGCCAAGCTGTGCGTGTTCGAGATGATCTATTTCGCCCGTCCCGACAGCCGCTTCTTCGGCGAATCCCTCTACAGCTACCGCGTGCGCATCGGCGAGGTGCTGGCCCGCGAAACGCCTGTGGAGGCCGACATCGTGATCGGCGTCCCCGATTCCGGCATCCCCGCGGCCATCGGCTATTCCGGCGTCAGCGGCATTCCCTTCGGCGACGGTCTGATCAAGAACCGCTACGTGGGCCGCACCTTCATCCAGCCCACCCAGGCGATGCGCGAGGCCGGCATCCGGGTGAAGCTCAACCCCCTCCCCGACGTGCTCTCCGGCAAGCGGGTGGTGGTGATCGACGACTCGATCGTGCGCGGCACCACCAGCCGCAAGCTGGTGCAGGCCCTGCGGGATGCCGGGGCTACCGAGGTGCACATGCGCATCAGCTCGCCGCCGGTCACCCATCCCTGCTTCTACGGCATCGACACCGATACCCAGGACCACCTGATCGCGGCCCGCCTCACCCTGGCGGAGATCTCTCAGCACCTGGGCGTGGATTCCCTCGCTTATCTCAGCAAGGCGGGGATGGTGGAAGCGGCCCAGACCCATTCCAGCCATTTCTGCACGGCCTGCTTCGACGGTGCCTATCCGATCGAGATGGAGGAGGAGGTGCGTCGCAGCAAGCTGATGCTGGAGCCCGCTGGTCTGGCGGCCCGGTCCTGAGCCGGCGGCGATGCGCATCGCCTTCCTCGATTCCTGGCTGCAGCAGGCGGCCGAGGGCAGCGGCACGGCGGTGGCCATCGGTGGCCTGGCCGCGGCCCTGGCGGCCCGGGGCCATCGGGTGGAGCGGATCCTGCCGCCACCGGCCGCCGGTCTGCCGCTGCTTGCTCGTCGGCTCGCCTACAACCTCACCCTGCCCCGCCGCCTCGCGAGCGCTACCTACGATCTGATCGTGGGCTTCGATATCGATGGCTTCCGCCTCGCCGGCGCCTGCCCCGTGCCCTATGTCTGCTCCATCAAGGGGGTGCTGGCCGAGGAGGCCCGATGTGAGCGGGGCTGGCCGCGGCGGATGCTGGCCTCGCTCGCGCTGCTCGAACGGCGCAATGCCCGCCGGGCCGATCTGGTGCTCTCCACCAGCCACTACTGCTGCGAGCGGATCCACGCCCACTACGGCGTGCCGTCCGAGAGGCTGCGCCAGGTGCCCGAAGGGATCGATCTCGCCCTCTGGCAGCCGGCGGACAACGCCGCAGCCGCTGCGGATCGGGAGCCGTTCCGGGTGCTCTGCGTCGCCCGCCAGTACCCCCGCAAGCGCATCGCCGATCTGATCACCGCCTTCGCCACGGTGGTTCAGCGCCTGCCTCAGGCCCGGCTCACGGTGATCGGTGATGGTCCCGAGCATGGCGATCTGGTGGCCCTGGTTCGTCGGCTCGCTCTGGAGGGCCAGGTGGAGCTGCTGGGCGCGCTGGCCAGCGATGCCGAGGTGCGCGCCTGGTACGGCCGCGCGAGTGTGTTCTGCCTCCCGTCGGAGCAGGAGGGCTTCGGCATCGTCTTCCTGGAGGCGATGGCCGCCGGCCTGCCGGTGGTGAGCACCACCGCGGCCGCGATTCCGGAAGTGGTTCCCCATGGCCAGGCCGGGCTGCTGGTGCCCCCGAGGGATCCGGCGACCCTGGCTGCTGCCCTGCTCCAGCTGCTGGAGGATCCCGCTCTGCAGCAGCGCTGCCGCAGCTTCGGCCGCACCCATGTGCAGGCGTTCAGCTGGGACCGGGTGGCGGAACGGTTCCTGGCGGCGGTGGCCCCCCTGATGCCGGTGTGAGCCGCACCAGCCCCCGGCTGCGCCCGGACGTCTTGTCGACGCTGCGCATCGCCCGCAGCAGATCCTCCAGCCGCACCCATACGGAGGGGTAGCGGTAACGGGCGACATCGAGGATCAGCACCCGGTCGCTGCGGGCGTCGTAGGCGGCCAGGGGCGAGATGTGGCCGCCGCCGGCCTGGCCCAGCGCCGGCCGGTCGTAGTTCACCAGCAGACGGTCGCCGGGATCGGCGAGGCTGCGGCGCAGCAGCCCCCGCAGGGAGGCGGCGTCGAAGCGATCCGCCGTCCACCACTGCACCTTCAGGCCCTGCCGCTCGAGCAGCCCCGCGAGCTGCTCGAGGGTCATGCCTTCGCGAGCCACCCGTTCCGGCCGCACGAACGGTGCCGTGGCGGGCTGGAAGAGGTTGTCCTGGGTCCAGAAGCGGTAACGGCCGTAGCCCGCCGCCGGCGGTGCCGGCACGGCCATGCTGTTGAGAGCCATCACGGCACTGGCCACACCGCAGTAGGCCAGATTCGCCTGGGTGAGGAACTCCTGCACCAGGGGGGCGTAGTCGGCCCGGGCTTCGCTGCGCTGCAGCAGCGCCTGACCCTCGGCACCCGCCAGGGGAACCGGGGCCGCGGCCACCACCCCCTGGCTGGCGCGGGTGGGGATGTCGCTGGCCAGCACCACCAGGGCCGTGGCAAGGGCCGCGACCCCAACGCCGGCCTGGCACCGTTGGATCACGGCCTGCGCTCGCTTCATGGCGTGCCCAGGGGAACCAGCCCTGCCAGTTCCGTTCCATCGGGAAGCCCGAGGGCCTCGCCGGTGCCGTCGGCCTCCTCCACCGCCAGATCCGCGGCCAGGAACCGCAGGCTGCCGCTACCCCCGACCACCCGCGTCCCGACCACCGTCGCTCCATCGGCCTGCAGATCGACGAGCCGGTCGTCGCGCTCGAGGAAGCGGATGCCGATCTGACCCAGGTCGCCCCGCTGGCAGAGCCGCAGACCGGCCATCGCCAGTCGCTTGACGCGGCCCCGTCGGGTGGCCAGCAGCACCTGCCCGTCGGCGGGGGCGGCGGCGGCTCCCACCACGCTCTCGCCCGGGAGCAACCGCAGCAGCATCGGCCCCTGGGCTGCGCGGCCCATCACCGGCAGATTCGCCTCGTTCATCGCCAGCCGCAGCAGCCGCCCGGTGCTGCTGGCCACCACCAGATCGAGCCGGTCGTCGCAGGCCACCACCCGCTGCAGCACCACGCCGTCCCGCAGCTTGAGCACGGTGGCGGCCCGGCCCGAGAGCTCGAGAAACTCCTCGATCGGCAGCCGCTTGAAGCGGCCGTCGCTGCTCAGCAGGCCCAGGCTGCCCCGCGGCGGTGTCGGCAGCGGCAGCACCTGCACCACCCGTTCCCCCGCCAGGCTCTCCGGCAGGAACTTCTCAAGGTTTCCGGGCGTCTGGGCGGAGAATTCCCAGCGCAGCAGCGCCACCCTTCCCTCGGAGGTGAAGGCCAGCACCCCCGGCTGGCCGGTGGTGGGAAGGATCAGCCGGGCGGGAGCGGGATGGTCGCCGAAGGCGCAGGGCTCCTCGAGGTGCAGGCGCCCCAGCACCTGGGGGGTCACCACCCGCACCGTTCCGTCATCCTGAACCAGCAGCCGGCTGTCCCCTGCCAGGGCTTCGAACGCCTGCAGCCGCTGGGCCTCGGCATTCGGTCGCACGGCCGCGGACCGCTGGGCCACCAGCTCGTCGCCCCCCTCCACCAGCCGAGTGCGGCGCGGGGTGGCGTAGCGCTTTTTCAGCGCCTTCAGTTCAGTCACCATCGCGTCCAGCAGTGCGGTGCGGTCGTCAAGCAGGTGGCGCAGACCGGCCCGCTCCTCTTTCAGATCGTCCGCCTCCCGCCGAAGGCCTTCCTGTTCGAGACCGGTGAGCCGGCGCAGGGGCATCGCCAGCACCGCATCCGCCTGGCGTTCGCTCAGATCCAGGTGCACCTGCAGGCTCGCCCGGGCGCTGGCGGCATCGGCTGCGGCGGTGATCATCTCGATCACGTCCTTGAGCCGGTCGAGAGCCTTGATCAGGCCTTCCACCACTTCCAGCCTGTCCTCGCAGCGCTTGAGGGCGTGGCGGGTGCGGCGGATGAGGGTGAGTTCCCTGTACTCCAGGAACCGCTGCAGCAGCTCCCGCAGCGTCAGCTGCACAGGCTGACCGTTCACAAGCGCCAGCAGGATGGCGCCGAAATTGCTCTGCAGGGCGGTGCGACGCTGCAGCTCCGCCAGCACCGATTCGGCATTGGCATCGCGCCGGAGTTCCACCACGACCCGCATGCCGTCGCGATCGCTCTCGTCACGGATGTCGGCGATGCCCGTGATCCTGCCCTCATTCACCTGTTCCGCCAGCTTCTCGATCCAGCCCGCCTTGCTCAGCTGATAAGGGAGCTCGGTGACCACGATCGCGCTGCGACGGTGGCGGCCCTTGCCGGGCTGCACCTCCTCGATGTGGGCCACGCCGCGCATCGGGATGCTTCCCCTGCCGGTGAGGTACGTGTCGCGCACGCCGGAGCCGATCAGCACCTCTCCGCCGGTGGGGAAGTCGGGCCCGGGCACCAGGGTCAGCAGTTTCTCGTCGCTGGTGTCGGGTCTGCGGATCAGGGCGATCAGGGCTTCCACCACCTCTCCCAGGTTGTGAGGAGGGATGCTGGTGGCCATGCCCACGGCGATGCCGCTGCAGCCGTTGAGCAGCAGGAACGGCAGCTGGGCCGGCAGGACGGTGGGCTCCTGCTGGGAGCCGTCGAAGTTGGGGGCGAAGTCGACCGTGTCCTCGCCGATCTCATCAAGCAGCCCCTCGTTGGCGATCGGGGCGAGCCGCGTTTCCGTGTAGCGCATCGCCGCCGGCGGGTCGTCGTCGACCGAGCCGAAGTTGCCGTGGCCGTCGAGCAGGGGGTGGCGGCTGGCGAAGCTCTGCACCAGCCGCACCAGCGCGTCGTACACCGCCTGATCCCCGTGGGGGTGGTACTTGCCCAGCACATCGCCCACGACCCGGGCGCATTTGCGGTAGGGGCGATCGGGCGTGAGCCCGAGTTCGTGCATCGCGAACAGGATGCGCCTCTGCACCGGTTTGAGCCCGTCGCGCACGTCCGGCAGGGCCCGCCCCACGATCACGCTCATCGCGTACTCGAGGTAGGAGCGCTGCATCTCCTGATGCAGGGCAATCGGCTCGATGCGTGACTCGGGACGCTCCTCGGCCATCCGGTCCTGGGGCTGTGGGGCGGAAGGCGCTCAGCCTACAGATCGCGGCCGGTGCTCATTCCTCGCTGTCGCTCGTGCCCGAGGCGTTGGCGGTGGCCCTCTCCACGGCCGGCTTGAGCTCCGGCAGGGCCAGCAGCTGCCGGGAGGCCGCCCGCAGCTTCGGACCCCACAGCTGTTCTTTCTGGAAACTGTCGAGCACGTAGTTGGGATCGGCCGCCAGCGCGACTTCCGTCAGTCGGATCGCCTCCTTCCGGTTGCTCTCGCCACCGCCGAAGAGAGCGGTGGCGAGAGCCAGGGTGGTTTCGGCTGCGTCGGGCTTGATCTTCAGCACCCGCCGCCAGCGATTCACCGCCTCGCCGGTGCGGCCGGCCTCGTACAGCACCAGGCCCTGGTTGTTGATCGCCTCCCAGAAGTCCTTGCGCAGGCCGGAGGCCCGCTCGAACGAGCTCAGAGCGGTATTGGGATCGCCCAGAAGGAGCTGGGCATTGCCGAGATCGAAGTAGGCGCTGGCGTTCTTCGGATCCAGCTGCAGGCCCTTGCGCAACAGCGTGAGCGCATCGGCGGGTTTGCCGTTGCGCAGGGCCAGCGAACCCTCGGCGAACCAGATGCCTGGGTTGTTGGGATCGAGTTCCTTGGCCCGGCTCAGGGCGTAGAGCGCCTTGTCGGTCTTGTTGCTGCGCAGGTGCGCTTCGGCCAGCAGGACCCAGCTCTGCGGATTATCCGGCAGCAGCCGCACCGTGAGTTCGGCCAGCCTGGCCGCATCTTCGGCCTGACCCAGGCGCAGCAGCCGGGTGGCCGCCTGGGCGATCCCCAGCCCCGCCCCCTCCAGCTCCTTTTCCTGGGGCAGGTACACGTAGGGAACGATCGCCTGGGCGGGGAGGCTCGTTCCGAGCAGCAGGGTCGTGACCAGGGGCAGGGTGAAAAACAGGAGCCTGCGGCGGCGACCCACGGAGCTATGGCAGGAATGAAGCCAGCCTAGGGATTCGCCGGCTTTTCTCCCACAGCGGCCTGCAGATTCCGCCGCCACATCCATGGCTTGATCCGGCGCAGGGCCGATGCCCGCAGTCGCTCGTCCCATTGGGTGTCGCTCCAGCCCAGGGCTTCCTCGGCCCGCAGATCCAGCAGCCAGGGGCGTGGTTGCAGATCGGGATCTTCGGAGCTCGGCAGCTGGGGGCCGTTCCAGGGACACACCTCCTGGCAGATATCGCAGCCGGCTACCCAGCCCTCCAACGACCCCGCAATCTTCTGCGGCAGCAGCGGATCGCGGTTCTCGATCGTGTGGTACGAGATGCAGCGGCGGGCGTCGACCACAAACGGCTCGGGCAGGGCCCCGGTGGGACAGGCATCGAGGCAGCGCCGGCAGCCGCCGCACAGGGATGCCGCCGGCGCGTCAGCTGGGAGGGGCAGGGTGGTGAGCAGATGGCCCAGCAACAGCCAGGAGCCGCGGCCTCGGTGGATGAGATTGCCGTTCTTGCCGATCCAGCCCAACCCGGCTTCCTCCGCCCAGGCCTTGTCCATCAGCGGCGCGCTGTCCACACACACCCGCCAGGCGCTGCCGGGGGCCCGCGTTTCCAGCCAGCGCCCGAGCCGCCGCAGACGGCCATCGATCAGCCGGTGGTAGTCGCGTCCCCACCCGTAGCGGGCCACCTTCAGGGATCCCGGCCTTCGCCGGGCGCTCACGTGATGGGGCAGGGCGGCCGCCACAAGGGTTCGCACGCCCGGTAGCAGGGTCTCGACGGCCCGGCGGCGGGGATCGGCCATCCAGGTCATGTCGGCCTGGTATCCGGCCGCCAGCCAGCGCTCGAGGGAGGCGGTGCGCATCTGCAGCCGCGGACCTCCCGGAACGGCGGCGATCCCCACCGGCTCGAAGCCCAGCGCTGCGGCCTCCGCCTTCAGCTCCGCGCTGAGACGATGCAGATCGGCCCCGTTCATCGCCGGAGTCTTCGCGCACTGTCGGTAAAGTCCCCACCAGTTAGGACCGTCAGCGTGACCGTCAGTTCCTCCACCCGGTTCAGTCCCCTGCTGCGCTGGATGGGCATCACCCTGGTCGTGCTGACCGCCCTCCAGCTCATCGGTGTGCTGGTGCTGTGGGACTGGGGCTCCGAGCCGTTCCGCCAGCTGGTGGTGGAACGGCTGATCAACCAGTCGCCCATGGCTCTGATCGGCATGGTGCTCATGTACCTCTCATCCCGGCTGGAGGATGCGAGCGAGGCCCGCACCCCCATTCTCTGGACTGTCTGCCTCATCAGCGGACTGATGGCGGTGTTGCTTACGGCGTCCCTGCCGATCGCCTTCGGCGGTGATCAGATCCTCCAGCAGCAGGCCGATCAGCAGCTGGCCGCCAAGAAGGGTCAGCTGGAGATGGCGCGGCAGCAGAGCCGCGATCCCGCCCTCCTGCAGCAGCTGATCCGGCAGGCTGAGGCCAGCGGTCAGGTGCCTGCCGGTGCCACCGATGCCCAGAAGACCCAGTCCGCCCGGGCGTTCATCGATCGTCAGCTCAGCCAGCTGGAGGAGCAGTACAAGCAGACCGAGCAGAGCAGCAAGGTCACCCTCAGTCAGCGCCGTTACGCCGGGTCCGGCGGCGCCATCGTGCTGATCATCGCCTTCACGATCCTCTGCCTCGGCAGCGTGCTCTGAGCAGGCCCGCTGGTTAGGGTTTGGGTTCCGCCCACGCCTCCGGCCTTGGTCCCCTCCAGTCCCAGATCCGATGAGCCGCTGGGAACCCGTCTCCAGCAGGACCTCAAGAACGACCTGATCGCCGGGTTGCTGGTGGTGATTCCCCTGGCCACCACCATCTGGCTGGCCACCACCGTCAGCCGCTTCGTTCTGGCGTTTCTCACCTCGATTCCCAAGCAATTCAATCCGTTCAACACCCTCAATCCGCTCCTTCAGGAGCTGATCAATCTTGGGGTGGGTCTGCTTGTGCCTCTTCTGGGGATCCTGCTGATCGGTCTGATGGCCCGCAACATCGTCGGTCGCTGGCTGCTGGAGTTCGGAGAGGGAACCCTGCTGCGCATTCCGCTGGCAGGCTCGGTCTACAAAACCCTCAAGCAGCTCCTGGAAACCTTCCTGCGGGACAATTCCAGCCGATTCCGCAGGGTGGTTCTGGTGGAATACCCCAGGCCCGGGCTCTATGCCCTCGGCTTTGTCACCGGTGTGCTGGCCTCGTCGCTCCAGGCCGATTTCGAAGACACGATGTTGAGCGTGTTCATCCCCACCGCTCCCAACCCCACTACCGGCTGGTATGCAGTCGTGCCCGAAACGTCCGTCAGGGACATCGATCTCAGCGTCGAGGACGCCTTTCGCACAATCATCTCCGCCGGCATCGTCAGCCCCGACGACAAGGAACCCTCGTCCAGCCGCAGCTTCTCCAGCCTGATGGCCCAGCTGCGGGCCCCCCAGCTCTCCTGATGCAGAGTCGCACCCTCTCCCGTGAACTGGCCCTGCTGATGCTGGGCCAGACCAGCGACCGCGGCGGCGCTCCCGTGGCCGCGGACACCTCGCTCGAGACGCTGCTCCATCAGGCCCTCGCCAGCCTGAGCCAGCACGTCCGCGATGCCCTCGACCGCTCGGCCGAGGATCTGCAGCAGGCCCAGCAGGATCTTCTGGACAGTGAACTGCAGGAGGGGGGAGAGGGTCAGCTGCCGAAGGTGCGCGAGCATCTTCAGGGCGGCCTGTCCCACGCCGAGCAAGCTCTGAACCGCCTGTCCGCCAGCCTGGAGCTGCCCCGGCTTCTGCTCCTCTCCGACCAGGAGGAGGTTCGCCGCGGGGCCGTGGAGCGGGTGCGGGCCGTGCTCTCCGGCCGCGACGGGATCGACGCCCGCCTCGACGGGGTGATGGAGGGCTGGCGCCTGGGTCGCCTGCCCCGGATCGACCGCGACATCCTTCGGCTGGCGGTGGTGGATCTGGAGACGTTCGCCACCCCGCCGGCCGTGGCCTGCAATGAGGCTGTGGAACTGGCCAACCGCTACAGCGATGAGCAGGGCCGTCGCATGATCAACGGCGTGCTGCGGCGTTTCACCGCGGCGAAGGTCTGATCCGCGAGCGTTTCCGAAGCGATGGTGTTCGACTGGTTCAAGCGCAACCTGGCCCCCCTGGCCAGGCCTGATCCCGACCCGGTCCCCGCGGCGGAGCTGGTGGAGGAGCCTGCGGACGCGGCGGAGACCGCCACGCCGCCTCCTGCCGTCGACCAGGACGCCCTGGCCTGGGCCCGCCAGGCCTATCTGCGCCTCAAGGCCGAGCAGGAGGCCCAGAGCACCCCGGAGCCGCCCTCCCAGCCGCCTCAGTCCGAGCCCGCTCCTGAGCCGGCCGTCGCGCTGGGCGGAGCCACGGCCGCGGCCGAACCCCCTGCTGCCGAATCGCCCGCCGCTCCCCTGTGGACGGCCACCGTGGCGGCCGAGACCCCCACACCGGTGCCGCCACCGGTCACCGCGCCTCACGTGCCCGAGGTTCCGCCGGCCCCGCCGGAGGCCCAGACACCCCCGGCTCCGGCGGGCCCTTCGCTGCTGGAACTGGCGGCCGCCCAGCGCCGCCAGCGTCTGGAGGAGATCACCGCTCCAGCCTCTCCCAACGCCGCGGTCGCCCCATCCCCGGCTGCCCCAGCGGCCGCCTCCTCGCCGGCCCCCGTCCGCGAGAAGGAGGCCGAGCCTGAACTCGGCGCCTTCGATGACACCTTCACCTGGTCGGCCGAGGTGTTGGCGGCCCAGGGGCGCCGGGTGGAGGAGGTGTCGCTCGAGGAGATCGACTGGCTGGGACGGCTGCGCCAGGGTCTGGAGAAGACCCGCCGGGGCTTCGTCACCCAGCTGCTCGAGCGCCTCGGCGACGATCCCCTCACGCCCGAGGTGCTCGACGATCTCGAGAGCACCCTGCTCGGGGCCGACGTGGGGGTGCAGGCCACCGATCAGGTGCTCGATGCCCTGCGCCAGCGCCTCAACGAGGAGGTGGTGGATCCGGCCGAGGGCATCCGCTTCCTCAAGGAGCAGCTGCGCGGTCTGTTGGAGGAGCCGATCACCGCCAGCGGCCGCAGCCTGCTGGCGCCGGAGCGGGAACGCCTCAATGTGTGGCTGATGGTGGGGGTGAACGGCGTCGGCAAGACCACCACCCTCGGCAAGCTGGCCAACCTGGCGGTCCGCAGCGGCTACAGCGCCCTGATCGCCGCCGCCGACACCTTCCGGGCCGCTGCCGTGCAGCAGGTGAGGGTGTGGGGGGAGCGCAGCGGCGTGCCGGTGATCGCCAACCCCTCCGCCAACGCCGATCCGGCAGCGGTGGTGTTCGATGCCATCGGCGCGGCCCGGGCCCAGGGCACCGAGCTGGTGCTGGTGGACACCGCCGGACGCCTGCAGACGAAGCACAACCTGATGGAGGAGCTCGCCAAGGTGCGTCGCATCGTCGACAAGCTGGCCCCCGAGGCGGCGGTGGAATCCCTGCTGATCCTCGATGCCAGCCAGGGTCAGAACGGTCTGCGGCAGGCGATGGCCTTCGCCGGCGCGGCCGGCCTCACCGGTGTGGTGATCACCAAGCTCGACGGCAGCGCCCGGGGCGGCGTGGCGATCGCCGTGGCCCATGAGGCCGGTCTGCCGATCCGCTTCATCGGCGCGGGCGAGGGCATCCGCGACCTGCGGCCCTTCAACAGCTACGAGTTCGTGGAAGCCTTGCTCGCCAGCTGAGTCTCCCTTGCCAGGGTTGCTACCCTTCGGCTCCCCTGCGGCCGCCGCCTGACCAGCACGCCGCCCAGCCCAGCACAGCAGCCCTTGGGGTCCAGCGCCGCCAGGCGCCCCTCGGGGCCGGTACCGCAGCTCACAGCGGCCACCGCGCTGCGCCAACTCCTCGACAGCCTCAGTCGCGAACAGCGGCGCAATCAGGAACTGCTGGCCTCCCTGGCCTTCGCCCTGCGCAGTTTCACCAACCTCAACCGCTTTCTCGAACTGGTTCCCCTTGTGGCCTCCCGGCTGGTGGAGGCGGAGGGTGCCCTGCTGGTTCCCTTCCATGCCGACGGCCGCATCTGGCGGGAGCAGCTGCAGGCCACCAGCGGTGACCGGTGCGCCGAAGTGCTTCGCCAGCTCGCGGCCCTCCCCGATTCCCAGCTGCAGGCGCGTCCCTCCGGTGAGGCGGTCACGTCGGTGCTCGATCCCCTGGTGGGTCGCCTGCTCGGTCAGGCCCAGGTGTTCGCCACCTCGGTGGTGGCCCGCAGCATCCAGCAGGGCCGTCTGTATGTGTTCAGCGGTCGCCGCGGTTTCGGCTGGAGCGAGGTGCATCGCCGCCACCTCCAGATGGTGGCCGATCTCACCGGCGTGGCCCTGGAGAACGAGGGGCTCCAGCAGGACATGCGCCGCCATGAACGCCTGGATCGCCAGATGAGCACCGGGGCCGAGATCCAGGCCCAGCTGCTACCCGACCGCTGCCCGGTGATCGAGGGGGTGGAGCTGGCGGCCCGCTGCCGCCCCGCCTTCCAGGTGGGCGGCGACTACTACGACTTCATCCCCACCATTCCCGAGTCCGCCGGCCGGCGCCGGGAGCAGGGCCGCTGGGCCCTGGTGATGGGCGACGTGATGGGCAAGGGAATCCCGGCCGGGCTGCTGATGACCCTGCTGCGGGGGATGCTGCGGGCCGAGGTGCTGAGCGGGCTCCCCCCCGACCGCATCCTCCACGACCTCAACCAGCTGGCGCAGGAGGACCTGGCCCACTCCCACCGCTTCGTCACCCTCTTCTATTCCGACTACGACCCCCCCACCCGGCGGCTGCGCTACGCCAATGCCGCCCACAATCCGCCGCTCCTCTGGCGCCGGGCCGCGGGCCGGGTGGAGCGACTGGACGCTCCGGGGCTGCTGATCGGTCTGCAGAGCGAGGCGGAGTACGGCTGCGGCAGCCAGCAGCTGGACCCGGGCGACGTGCTCCTCTATTACACCGACGGAGTCACCGAGGCCCCGGGTTTCAGCGGTGAGCGCTTCGACGAGGTTCGCCTGATGCGTTCCTTCCACGTGGCCTGCCGCAGCGGCCTCGGTGCCCAGCGCATCCTCGATCAGCTGTTCGCCCGCCTCGACGGATTCGTCGGTTCCGATCGCCAGCTGGAGGATGACGCCTCGATGGTGGTGCTCAAGGTGCGCGAGGAGGTGATGCTGCCGTCCCTGCCCTCCCCCGCTGGGCCCTGAGTGGCAAGCTGAGAGGCTGTGAACTCCAGCCGATGGCAGCGGATCTCCCCCCCCAGGCGTCCGGGGTGACCGGCGGCAGCGCCGGCGGCTGGAGCGATCGCTTCGAGCAGGGCCTCCATCCGGCGATCGAGCGCTTCAACGCCTCGATCGGTTTCGACATCGCCCTGCTCCAGGAGGATCTCGACGGTTCGGTGGCCCATGCCCGCATGCTCGGGGCCTGCGGCGTGATCGACCCGGCGGAGGCCGAGCGACTGGTGGAGGGCCTGGAGGCGATCCGCGCCGAGGCCGCGGAGGGCCGATTCATCCCCGGCCTGGCCGACGAAGACGTGCATTTCGCCGTGGAGCGGCGGCTGATCGAACTCCTGGGCCCTCTGGGCAAGAAGCTGCACACCGGCCGCAGTCGCAACGACCAGGTGGGCACCGACGTGCGCCTGTGGCTGCGCCGCCGCATCGACGCCATCGACGCGGCCCTGGTGCGGTTCGAACGGGCCCTGCTGGCCCAGGCGGAGAAGCACGCCGACACCCTGATTCCCGGCTACACGCACCTGCAGCGGGCCCAGCCCCTCTGCCTGGCCCACCATCTGCTGGCCTACGTGGAGATGGCCGAGCGCGACCGCTCCCGCCTGGCCGACGTGCGTCGCCGGGTCGACATCTGTCCGCTGGGGGCCGCCGCCCTGGCCGGCACGCCGGTGCCGATCGATCGCCGCCACACCGCCGCCGCCCTCGGGTTCCAGGCGATCTATGCCAACAGCCTCGATGCCGTCAGCGATCGGGATTTCGCCGTGGAGTTCATGGCGGCAGCGAGCCTGATCCTGGTGCACCTCAGCCGCCTGAGCGAGGAGGTGATCCTCTGGGCCAGCGAGGAGTTCGCCTTCGTCTCCCTCACCGACCGCTGCGCCACCGGCAGCAGCCTGATGCCCCAGAAGAAGAACCCCGACGTGCCCGAGCTGGTGCGGGGCAAGAGCGGCAGGGTGTTCGGCCACCTGATGGGGCTGCTGACGATGATCAAGGGCCTGCCCCTGGCCTACAACAAGGATTTCCAGGAGGACAAGGAGGCCCTGTTCGACGGGGTGCGCACCTGCCTCGACTGCCTGGAGGCGATGGCCATCCTGTTCGAGGAGGGGCTCAGCTTCCGCCCGGAGCGGCTGGAGGCCGCCGTGGAGGCCGACTTCTCCAACGCCACCGATGTGGCCGACTATCTGGTGGCCCGCGGGGTGCCCTTCCGCGAGGCCTACCAGCTGGTGGGGGGTCTGGTGAAGGGCTGCCTGCGGGAAGGGATGCTGCTGCGGGATCTGCCGCTGGATCGCTGGCAGGGCCTGCACCCGGCGTTCGAGGCCGACATCTTTGCCGCCATCGCCCCCCGGAGGGTGGTGGAGGCCCGGCGCAGCGAAGGCGGCACCGGGTTCGATCAGGTGCGGGAGCAGCTGGCGCGGGCCCGGCAACGGCTCGATGCGAGCCCGGAGCCGTCCGCTCGATGACCGCCCGCAAACGATCCGCTGCGGCTACCGGACAAACCGGCCGACGGCACTAATCTGGAAGCGGTTGGTGTGTTGTGCCAGCCCTCTCCGGTATCCCCCTCGGTCCAGTCGGTCAGTGAGCATTTTCGTCGGCAATCTTCCCTTCCGCGCCGAGCAGGAGGACGTCGTTGAACTCTTCACCCCTTATGGCGAGGTGGTGAACTGCGCCCTTCCCCTCGAGCGCGACACCGGTCGCAAGCGTGGCTTCGCCTTCGTCGAGATGGCCGATGCCGAAACCGAGACCCGGGCCATCGATGCGCTCCAGGGTGCTGAGCTGATGGGCCGGCCGCTGCGCATCAACAAGGCCGAGCCCCGCACGGGCGGCGGTGGTGGCGGCGGTGGGGGTGGTCCCCGCCGCGGTGGGTATGGCGGTGGCGGTGGCTACGGCGGCGGTGAAGGGGGTGGTCACGGCGGCGGCGGTGGCGGCTATGGCGGCGGCGGTGACCGGGGCTCCGGGGCCCGCGGCTGGGAAGACCGCAGCTACGGCGGCGGTGATCGCGGTGGCGCCGACGCCTTCGACAGCGGCCGCGCCCGCCGCCGCCGCAGCGGTGGTGGTGGCGATTACGGCGGCGCTGAAGGCTGAGTCCAGCCGCCCTCCGGCTGGACCGGCGCCGTCAGAGGCCCCGCTCCTCCAGCTGCCTTGCGGCCTCCTCCAGAACCTCCACGCCCGCGCTGCGGACTCCGGCCGCGCGGGTGAGTGACGCGCGCCAGTGGCGGGCACCGCTCACCCCCTCCACCACATGCACCAGGTGGCGGGCGATCGCCCACAGCCGTCCCCCGCGCTCGCACCAGCGGTCGGCGTGGGGCAGCAGACCACGTACCACCGTGGACGCCCGGGCCGAGGGGTGGCCGTCGCCGAACAGGTCGGCGTCCACGCCGTTCCAGCGCAGGGGGTGTTCGTAGGCGGCCCGCCCCACCATCACCCCGTCCAACCCGGCTGCAAGCTGCTGGCGGCACTGGTCGGGTTCCACCAGGCCGCCATTCAGCTCGATCGTCAGGGAAGGCCTCTCCTGCTTCAGGCGCTGCACCAGGTCCCAGCGCAGGGGAGGGATCGTGCGGTTCTGCTTCGGGTCCAGCCCCTCCAGCCAGGCCTTGCGGGCATGCACGGCGAAGCGTCGGGCGCCGCCGGCGGCCACCGCGTCGACGAACGCCAGCAGCTCCTCGAACGAGTCGCGCTCGTCGATGCCGATGCGGTGCTTCACCGTGACCGGCAGATCGCTGGCCGCCGCCATCGCCGCCACGCAGCGGGCAACCCGCTCGGGATCAGCCATCAGGCACGCTCCGAACCTCCCCTGCTGCACCTTCTCGCTGGGACAGCCCACATTGAGGTTGATCTCGTCATAGCCCCGTTCAGCCCCGAGCCGAGCCGCCTCCGCCAGCAGATCGGAATCGTCTCCCCCGAGCTGGAGGGCCAGGGGGCGCTCCTCGGGATCGAAGCCCAGCAGCCTCTCCAGCCGCTGCTCCCTCTCCAGCGCGCCGGCCCCGCCGGCCGGTCCTTCCCGCAGGATGTGGTGCAGAGCCCGGGCCACCACCATCTCGGTGTACAGCAGCGCATGGCGACTCACCTGCCGCATCAGCACCCGGAAGTGCCGATCCGTGCAGTCGAGCATGGGGGCCACACTGAAGCGGTAGGAGTGCTCCATCCCCCCATGCTGCCCAGCCGTGCCTCCGTGGTGGTCGCCGGTGGTGGTCCGGCCGGCTTCATGGCGGCGATCGCCGCGGCCGAGGCCGGCCTCCGCCCCGGGGCCGAGGGCCCAGCCGTGCTGGTGCTGGAGGCCACGGCAGAAACCTTGCACAAGGTGACCATCAGCGGCGGCGGCCGCTGCAACGTCACCCACGCCTGCTGGGATCCGCTGTCACTCGTGGGCCACTATCCCCGCGGCGGCCAGGCCCTGCGTGGTCCGTTTTCCCGCTTTGCCAGCGGCGATGCGGTGGCCTGGTTCGATGCCCATGGCCTGGAGCTGGTGGAGGAAGCCGACGGCCGGATGTTCCCCCGGGCCAACCGTTCCAGTGCCGTGGTCGAGACCCTGCGCCGTGCCGCCACCAGCGGCGGCGTGATGGTGGCCCCGGGCTGTGCCCTCAAGGGCGCCGAGCGGCTGACGGAAGGGGGCTTTCTGCTGACCCTTCGGAACGGGGACCGGATCGCCTGCGAGCGGCTGGTGCTGGCTACCGGCAGCCATCCGAGTGGCCATCGCCTGGCCATCTCCCTCGGCCATGGGTTGGTGCCGCCGGTGCCCTCCCTGTTCACCCTCTCCCTCGCCCAGCATCCGCTGGCCTCCCTGGCGGGTGTGGTGATGGACCCGGTGGAGCTGGAATGGCTTCCGCCGCCGGCGCCCGGTGCCCCTGCCTCCCAGCGTCGCCAGCGCCATCGCCAGCGGGGACCGGTGCTGATCACCCATTGGGGGCTCAGTGGCCCTGCCACGCTGCGGCTCACCGCCTTCGCGGCCCGTGCCATGCGCGAGCGGGGTTATCGGGGAAGCCTGCGAGTCGACTGGAGTGGTGGGCGGAGCGCCGAGGAGCTGGAGGGCCTCCTGGAGACCTGCCGGCGGGAGCAGCCGCGCCGCCAACTGGCGGCCGTCCGCCCCTGGCAGGGCCTCAGCCGCCGGCTCTGGCAGCACCTGATCGTGATCTGCGGCAGTGATCCGTCCCAGCGCTGGGCCGATCTGGGCCGCCGCGACCGCCAGGCCCTGGTGATGGCCCTGCAGGACAGCCGCTACGCCATCGCCGGCCGGGGGCCCTTCGGCGAGGAGTTCGTGACGGCCGGCGGCATTGCTCTGGGAGAGGTGGATCTGGCCACGATGGAGAGCCGCTGCTGCCCCGGTCTTCACCTGGTGGGGGAACTGCTGGATGTGGATGGTGTCACCGGCGGGTTCAACTTCCAGCACTGCTGGAGCTCCGGCTGGCTGGCGGGGATCGCCATTGCCGAGGCCCTCGTCACCGCGCCCACCGTTTCGCGGGGGCCCGTCTGAGGGGAGGATTCAGCGGATCTTCTCGAAGACCGAGAACATCGGCAGGTACATCGCCAGCAGAATCGAGCCCACAATGATCCCCACCAGCACGATCATCACCGGCTCCAGTAGTGAAGTGAGAGCCTTGACCGTGGTCGTTACCTCGTCTTCGTAGAAGTCCGCCACCTTCGAGAGCATGGCATCCATCTCGCCAGTCTCCTCGCCGATGGACAGCATGCTGGTGGCCATCTCGGGAAACACGTTCTTCATCGCCAAGGCCGTGCTGAGCGGCAGACCCTCGCTTACTTCGTTGCGGGAGTTGATGATCGCGTCGCCGATCACACTGTTGCTGGTGGTTTCGCGCACGATCTCGAGCGACATCAGGATCGGAACCCCGGCCCTTGAGAGGGAGCTCATGGTGCGACAGAACTGGGCGGTGGCTGTCTTCTGCAACAGATCGCCGAATAGGGGAACCTTCAACAGCAAGCCATCCACCTGACGGCGCCCGGCCGGGGTGGCATAGAAGCGTGAGAACAGGTAGACGCCGATCATGATGGTGCCCACCAGCAGGATCGAGAAGGAGGAGCGCAGCAACTGGCTGAGCCCCAGCATCATGCGGGTGAACAGGGGAAGTTCAGCGCCGAGCTGATCGAAAATCGAGGAGAAGGTGGGGATCAGGAAGATCGTCATCCCCAGGAACACCAGGATGGCGATCGCCAGCACGGTAACGGGATAACCCATTGCGCTCTTCACCTGGTTCTGGAGCTTGTAGTTCTCCTCCAGCAGCTTGGCCAGCCGGGCCAGGGTCTCGTCGAGTACGCCACCTGCCTCGCCGGCTTCCACCATGGCGATCGAAAGGTTGTCGAACACCTTCGGCCAGCGGCGCATGGAATTGCCCAGGCTGTCGCCCTGATTCACGTCGCGGGTCATGCCCGTCAGGGCTCGCTTCATCAGCGGCTTGCGCTGTTGGGTGCGCATCAGCTCCAGTCCCCGCAGGATCGGCACACCCGCATCCACCAGCGCCGAGAGTTTGCTCGCGAACAGGGCCTTGTCCTTCACGGTCACCCGTTCCTCCAGCAGGCTGGTCGTGGGGAGGGTGAACCCGCTCGGCCGCGCGGCCACCGGCGCGCTGTTCACGTCCTTGCGCACGAGCGTGTTCGGCAGGATCCCCCGTTTGCGCAGGGTGCGCCGGGCCTGGGAGGGGGACTCGGCCTCGAGGCTGATCTGCCGGCGCCGCCCGGCCCGGGTGGTGTAGGTGACGACGAAGGAGGTCATGGGGCGTCGGTTCAGCTCTGATCGAGCAGACGCTCCAACTCATCGGGCCTGGTGGTCTTCATCAGTGCTTCGTTGCGGTTCACCTGGCCGCTGGCCACCAGATTGGCGAGCGCCCGCTCGAGGGTCTGCATGCCTGTCTGGGCGCCGGTCTGGATCTGGGAGTAGATCTGAGCGGTCTTGCCTTCGCGGATCAGGTTGGCGATGGCCGGGTTGTTCACCATGATCTCCTGGGCCATCACCCGCCCGAACTGGCCGGCCGGCGCGGCAGTGCGGCGGCAGAGCGTCTGGGAGAACACCGCGAGCAGGCTGCCGCTGAGCTGCACGCGGATCTGGGTCTGCTGGCCCGTGGGAAACACATCCACCATGCGGTCGACCGTCTGGGAGGCTGAACTGGTGTGCAGCGTGGCGAACACCAGATGGCCGGTTTCGGCGGCGGTGATCGCTAACTGGATCGTTTCCAGATCGCGCATCTCTCCCACCAGAATCACATCGGGATCCTCCCGGAGGGCTGCCCGCAGGGCATTGCCGAAGCTGCGGGTGTCTTCGTTGAGTTCTCGCTGGTGGATCAGCGATTTTGCGTTGCGGTAGGTGAATTCGATCGGATCCTCGATCGTGATGATGTGTTCCGAGCGTGTCTGGTTGATGTGGTTCAGCAGCGCCGCCAGAGTGGTGGTCTTGCCGGAGCCGGTGGGGCCGGTCACCAGCACCAGTCCCTTGGGCTTGCGGCAGATCTCCTCCACGATCGGCGGTACCCCCAGGGCATCCAGCGGCGGGATGCTGTTGCCGAGGGCCCGCAGACAGGCGGCGTAGGTTCCTCGCTGCCGGTACACGTTCACCCGGAACCGTGCCACGCCCTTGAGGCCGTAGGAGCAATCCAGTTCCCAGTTCTGCTCCAGCTGTTTGCGCTGGGAGTTGTTGAGCAGAGAGAAGATCAACCTGTTGCAGCTTTCTTCATCCAGCCTCCGGTCGTGGAGGATCGGTCGCAGCTCACCGTTGAAACGACCGAAGGGGGGCTGGCCGGTGGCGAGGTGGAGGTCGCTGCCTCCGCCCTTCACCAGCTCGTTCATCAGATCCTCGATCAGCAGATCGCTCGCCATCGGCCTATCGGCGCACCCTCAGACAGTAAGGGCATTCCAGCCATTCGTCCTGCAGACCGGCACCGCAGCCTCGGCAGCTGAGGGAGCTCAGCGCTCGCGCCCTGCGTTCCGATTCGAGGCCGGTGTCGGTGAGCAGCATGCGTTCCACCTCGTCCAGGGAGGTGAGCCCCTGACGCACCAGGTCGAGCCCATAGCCCAGGAGCTTCTTCATGCCGGATTCAAGGGCGAGTCGGCGCAGCATCTCGGTGGTGGAGCGCTTGGCCACCGCCGAAGAGAACGTTTCGTTCATCACCAGGATTTCATACACGCCCACCCGGCCGGAGTAGCCGCGGCCCTGACAGGCCGGGCAGGCCTGAGGATCGTCCGGGGCAACGGTGTTCGCCCGGTAGAAGGTGATGTCGCTTTCGTCGGAGGCCACCAGTCCGAAATGGCCCAGTTCCTCCGCATCGGGGTGAAAGGCGATGCGGCATTGCGGGCAGAGGCGTCGCACCAGCCTCTGGGAGATCACCCCGAGCAGCGAAGCGCTCACCAGGAAGGGTTCGACGCCCATCTCATCCAGCCGGGCGAAGGCGCTGGCCGCATCGTTGCAGTGCAGGGTGGTGAGCACCAGGTGGCCGGTGAGGGCCGCTTCGATTGCGGTGCGTGCCGTTTCCAGGTCGCGGGTCTCACCCACCAGCAGCACGTCGGGATCCTGCCGCATGAAGGCCCGTAGGGCCGAGGCGAAGTCGTACCCCTTCTCCCGGTTCACCTGGGTCTGGGTGATGCCCTTGAGCGAGTACTCGATCGGATCCTCCACGGTGGAGATGTTGATCCCGGGGTCGTTGCGTTCCGCCAGCAGGGCATAAAGGGTGGTGGATTTGCCCGAGCCGGTGGGTCCGGTCACCAGGATCATGCCGAAGGGTTTGCTGCCCATGTCCCTGAGGGCGGTGCGCGCCTTGGGCTCGGTGATCAGCGTGTCCAGCCCCAGCTGGGTGGCCCCGCTGTCGAGCAGCCTGAGCACCACCTTCTCGCCATGGCGGCTCGGCAGGGTGCTCACGCGGAAGTCCATGGTGCGCCCGCGGAAGTTCCGCCGAATCCGGCCGTCCTGGGGCATCCGCCGTTCGGCGATGTCCAGGTCGGCCATGATCTTCAGCCTGGACGTGACCGCCGGGATGAGGGTGCGCGGCAGCAGCTCCAGCCGGCGCAGCACCCCGTCCTGGCGCAGCCGCACCAGCAGGCCGTCCTCCTGGGGTTCTACGTGGATGTCGCTGGCGCCGCTGGTGAGAGCCTCGATCAGGATCCTGTCCACCAGGCTCATCACCGGAGAGACGCCCTGCTCCCGGCTGCTGCTCTCCAGATCTTCCGCGCTGACGTCGGCGTCCTGCTGGGGAACGGCGCCCGGGCTGAGGTCGAGATCCCTGAACAGGGAGGGCTTGGCGCTGGCGTCGATCGTCATGGCTGGCAGATGGGCTGGCTCATGGGGGCCGTTGCCGCATCGGGGCCGGCCTGAGGCAGCGGCTGTTCCCCGATTCTGGCGCTGAATCCTCTTCTGACCTTTCCCCGTTACGGTTTGTCCCTGGCCCTCACACCACCAGGGGGCCCGAGGTGCGGGCTTCCGCCGCTTGTGGGGAGAGCGCGCCGCCCATCAACATGTCTGAAGATTCCCCGGTGCCAGTCAGCATGAGCGGCGACACTTCCATGGCCAGCGAGACCCGCTTCGATCCCCAGCAGGGTTCCGACCAGGACGAAGCGCCGGCGGCCGAGGGGACCAGCGTTGAGGCCGTAGAGGAGCAGTCCGCCCCAACGGAGGGCCACCCCACCTCCGGTGACGGCGATCCTCGCCTCAAGGAGATGGAAGGCAGGCTTGCCGCCCTGCAGGCCGAGCATGAAGCGCTGCGCAGCCAGTACATGCGGATCGCGGCCGATTTCGATAACTACCGCAAGCGCCAGAGCCGTGATCAGGACGATCTGCGCCTTCAGATCACCTGCTCCACCCTCGGGGAGATCCTGCCGGTGGTCGACAACTTCGAGCGCGCCCGTCAGCAGCTCAAGCCCCAGCATGAGGAGGCCCAGTCCCTGCACGGCAGCTACCAGGGCCTCTACCGCCAGCTGGTGGATGTGTTCAAGCAGCTGGGGGTCTCCCCGATGCGGGTGGAGGGGGAACCCTTCGATCCCAACCTCCATGAGGCGGTGCTGCGGGAGGAGAGTCACGATCATCCGGAGGATGTGGTGATCGAAGAGCTGCAGCGGGGGTATCACCTGGATGGCCGTGTCCTGCGCCATGCCCTGGTGAAGGTCTCGATGGGGCCTGGCCCGGCAGCTGATGCTCCGGCCCAGAACACCGGCGAGGAGCAGGCCGGCTGATGGCCGATTTCTACGACCTGCTGGGGGTGCGGCGGGATGCCGATGCCGACACCCTGAAGAGGGCTTACCGGCGGCTGGCGCGCCAGTACCACCCGGATGTGAACAAGGATCCGTCCGCCGAGGAGCGGTTCAAGGAGATCGGGCGGGCCTATGAGGTGCTCAGCGATCCCCAGACCCGCGCCCGCTACGACCAGTTCGGGGAGGCCGGTCTCGGCGGCGCTGCCGGCATGCCCGACATGGGCGACATGGGCGGCTTCGCCGACCTGTTCGAGACCTTCTTCAGCGGCTTCGGAGGTGGAGCTGCCGGGGCTCCCCGGCGCCGAGGCCCCCGCCAGGGCGACGACCTGCGCCTCGACCTCACCATTGACTTCCGCGAAGCCGTGTTCGGGGTCGAGAAGGAGGTGCAGATCCGCCATCTGGAAACCTGCGGCACGTGCAGCGGCAGCGGGGCACGATCGGGCAGCGGTCCCACCAGCTGCGGCACCTGCGGAGGAGCTGGCCAGGTGCGGCGTGCCACCCGCACACCCTTCGGCAATTTCACCCAGGTGGCACCCTGCCCGAGCTGCGACGGCAGTGGCCAGGTGATCGCCGATCCCTGCACGGATTGCAATGGACTGGGTCTGCAGCAGGTGGCCAAGAAACTGCGCATCAACATCCCCGCCGGCGTCGACACCGGCACCCGCCTGCGGGTGGCCAATGAGGGCAACGCGGGCCAGCGCGGCGGTCCTCCGGGCGATCTCTACGTCTTCCTCGGGGTGAAGGCCCACCCCCACCTGCAGCGCGACGGGGTCACCATCCAGTCCGAGGTCTCACTCAACTACCTGCAGGCGATCCTCGGGGACACGATCGAGGTCGAAACCGTGGATGGCCCTGAGCCCCTGGAGATCCCCGCCGGAACGCAGCCCGGTGCCGTGATCACCCTCAAGGGCAAGGGCGTGCCGAGGCTGGGCAATCCGGTGGCCCGCGGCAATCACCAGTTCACCGTCAAGGTGACCCTGCCCACCCGCCTGAGCGGAGAGGAACGCGAGCTTCTGGAGCAGCTGGCGGGCCATCACACCAAGAAGGGGCAGCGGCCCCATCACAAGAGTGGCCTGTTCGGAGGCCTGTTCGGCTGACCATGCCCGATCCTGCCCACCCCCTCTCCTCCGCTCCTACGGTCCGCCTCGACCTGCGCGGTACCCCCTGCCCGCTCAACTACGTGCGCAGCCGCCTGGCGCTGGAGCGCCTCTCTGCGGGGGAGTTTCTCGAGATCGACCTCGATGGGGGCGAGCCTGAACGGATGGTGGCCGAGGGGTTGCGGGGCGAGGGCCACGAGGTGGCTGTCGAGCCGCTGCTGCCCGGAGAGGGAGCGTCGGGGGTGCGGCTCAGGGTGCGGCGTGGGGGCTGAGCGACCGGCGGGACACCCCCTGTGACGGCGACGTCGGTGCGCACGGGTCGGGTGCTGGCCCTGCAGGCCAACTTTTGTCGGGTCCGGCTCGACGGGCCCGGCCCCAGCGGCGAGACGGATCTGCTCTGCACCCGCCGCACCCGTCTGAGCAAGAGCGGCCAGACCATCTGCGTGGGCGATCGGGTGACGGTGGACGGTATCCACTGGTCGGACGGCAGGGGCGCCGTGGCCGCCCTGGAGCCCCGCCACAGCCTGCTGATGCGCCCTGCCGTCGCCAATGTGGACAGGGTCGTGGTGGTGGTGGCCCTGCGGGATCCCGAACTCGATCCTCTCCAGCTCACCCGCTTCCTGATCACCGCCGAGGCCACCGGCCGGCCGGTGCAGCTGGTGCTCACCAAGGCCGATCTGCTCCCCCCGGAGGCGGTGGCAGCATGGATCGGGCGTGCCAGCGGCTGGGGCTATGCCGTGCGGGCGATCTCCACCCGCAGCGGCCAGGGACTGGAGCAGTTGCGCTGCCTTCTGGCCGTGCCTGGCATCGCGGTGCTCTGCGGGCCTTCCGGTGTGGGCAAGAGCAGCCTGCTCAATGCCCTCCTGCCCGAACTGGCTCTGCGCACCGAGGCCGTTTCGGGCCGGCTGAGGCGGGGCCGGCACACCACCCGTCACGTTGAGCTGTTTGCGCTCCCCGGTGCGGGAGGCGAGGCTTTGCTGGCCGATTCCCCCGGCTTCAACCGTCCCGAGCTTCCGGCTGATCCCCACACCCTGGCTCTGGCCTTCCCGGAGCTCCGCCGTGTTCTGGCGGTACGTCTCTGCCGTTTCCGCAACTGTCGCCACCAGGGCGATCCCGGCTGTGCGGTCGGCACCGAATGGGATCGTTATGACCTTTATGGCCAGTGTCTGGCACAGGTGGAAGCCATACGGCCTGGCGGCGGACGTGCCCGATCCGCTTCATTGGGCCTGCGCCGGCGGGGCGATCGGCTCGAGCCCCTGCTGGATCCGAGGCTGCGGCAAGGCTCACGTCGCCGGCTTCGTCAGCAGGGGGAGGAGACAGACCGTGCGGGGTCGGGGCTCAGCCCCCCAGACCTGGCAGATTGAGGTCAAGGCCACCGGTGAGGGCCTCCATGCGTTCGCGCATGGTGGTGGTGGACATTTCGTAGGCCTTCTGCAGGGCTTCAAGCACGGCGGTTTCCGTGGCTTCGCTGCCGGCGGCCGCCAGCTCGGGGCTGACCCGCACCTTCAGGGGCTGCTGGTTGCCGGACAGCCAGACGCTGGCCCGGCCATCGGCGCTGGAGCCCTCCAGTTCCATGGCATCCAGTTCGTCTTGGAGCTTCTGGGCATCCTGCTGGATCTGCTGGGCCTTGCGGAAGGCCTCGGTGAGCTGACCGAAGTTGGGAAGTCCGAAGCCAGCCATCTGCTGCAGGGAGGAGTACGGCTCAGGCTAGATCCCGGCAGGCCGCCGTCCGGAGGGCTCGCCGTCCTGATCAGCCGAAGCCCAGCCACTTCACCTCGGGATGGAGCTCCACCCCATGGCCCTCGCGTACCCGCTCCTGCACCAGCCGGATCAGGGCAACCACGTCGGCGGCCGTGGCACCGCCGGTGTTGACAATGAAGTTGGCATGGATCGGCGACACCTGGGCACCGCCGATGGCTGCCCCTTTGAGTCCCAGGGCCTCGATCAGTCTCCCGGCCTTGGCGGGCTCGGGGTTGCGGAAGACACTGCCGCAGCTGGGCTGTTGGTAGGGCTGCGTGCTGGTGCGGCTGTGGAGGTTGGCGCTGGTGCGCCCGGTCACCTCGGTGGGGTCGTGGCCGGGCTCCAGGCGGAAGCGGGCCGCCAGCACCAGCAGCGGTTCCTGCTGCAGGCGGCTGTGGCGATAGGCGAAATCGAGTTCGCTGGCCATCAGCGTGAACGGTGTGGAGGGCCGGGCGGGATCGATCACCTCCACCGAATGCAGCCACTCGGCCGTGCAGCCGCCCTGGGCCCCGGCGTTCATCACCACGGCGCCTCCCACGGTGCCGGGGATGCCCACGGCCCACTCCAGTCCAGCCAGGCCCGCCCTGGCCGCCTTGCGGGCCAGGGTGGGGATCGGTTCGCCGGCCTCGGCTTCCACCCAGCCCTCGCCGGCGTCGAGCACGCTGCCCTGGAGGCGGCGATTGCAGAGGGTGAGGCCCGCAAGGCCGGCATCGGCCACCAGCAGGTTGGAGCCGGCGCCGATGCAGCGGAAGTCGAGCGCCTCGGCGGCCGCCCAGGCGGCCAGGGCGATCAGCTGGGCCCGCTCGGCGGGTTCGGCGAACCATTCGGCCGGCCCCCCCACCTTCCAGGTGGTGTAGTCGAGCAGGGGGATGGCCCGGCGCAGGCCCTCTGGGGGCGCCGTCGCGGCGGCCATCAGGCGGCCAGCACCGTGGGACAGCCCCGTTCGTCGAGGGTTCCCAGGCGCTCCCACAGGCCGTTGACATCCCCGGCACCCATGGCCAGCACCAGATCTCCTGGACGGCTGACCGCTGCCACCCTGGCGGCCAGGTCGTCGAGACTTCCGGCCACCTCCACCGAGAGATGGGGGGCAAGCAGGCGCACCGCTTCCGCCAGGCTGTCGCTGCTCACGCCGGGCAGGGGGGCTTCACCGGCGGAATAGAGCGGCGCCACCAGCACCAAGTCAGCACCGGTGAGGGCCTCGGCGAAGCCGTCGAGGAATTGGGCCGTGCGGCTGTAGCGATGGGGCTGGAACACCGCCAGCAGGCGCTGGGGTGGGCTCGGCAAGGGGCTGCGACCGCTCTCCACCATCAGCCGGGCCATGTTCAGGGTGGCGGCCACTTCGCTGGGGTGGTGGGCATAGTCATCGACGATTATCCGCTCCTGCCAGAGGCCCCGGCAATCGAAGCGACGCCCGGGAGGCAGGAGGCGGGCCATCGCCTGGCGAAGTTCCTCGAAGGGCACCCCCTCAAGCCGGCAGGCGGCCAGGGCGGCGGTGGCGTTCGCGAGGTTGTGGCGGCCGGGCAGAGGGAGTTCGAAGCGACCCTGGGAGCGGCCGTTCTCGAAGAATTCCGCCGTGGTGCCGTCGCCCCGTTCGTCAAGGGCGATGGCGGCGAAGTCCACCCCTTCGGGATTCGCGGTGGACCACCAGGCGTGGGCATCGAAGTGCTCGCGCAGGATCGGGCAGTCGCGGTTGGCCAGCAGGCGCCGGGAACCCTCGGCAAAGCGCTGGAGCGTGGCGATCAGGGCCTCAAGGTTGGGGTAATGGTCGGTGTGGTCGAGCTCCAGGTTGGTGATCACGCCGAGATGGGCCTGAAACTTCACCAGCGAGCCGTCCGACTCGTCGGCCTCGGCCACCAGCAGGGCCCCGCTGCCGTGGCGACCGTTGCTGCCGAAGGCGGGCACGATGCCGCCAATCACTGCCGTTGGATCTCGGTCGGTGGCAGCCAGGAGGGTGGCGATCAGGGTGCTGGTGGTGGTCTTGCCGTGGCTGCCGGCCACGGCGATCGAGGGCTGAGCGTTGATCAGCGCCGCCAGCACATCGGAGCGGTGCACCACCTCCAGCCCCTGGCGGCGGGCCTCAGCCAGTTCGGGGTTGGAATCCGGCACGGCCGAGCTCACCACGACCAGGGGGGCTTCCCCCGGTTCGCCCGCCAGGGCGCTGAGGGTCGCCGCTCCCTGTTCGTCGAACACCCGCACGCCGTCGCCCCGAAGTCTGTCGGTGACGGCGTTGCGGCGGGGATCGGAGCCGCTGACCCGGAAGCCGCGTGCGGCCAGGATCCCTGCCAGTGCGGACATGCCGATGCCGCCGACTCCGATGAAGTGGAGGGGTTGCTGGCGGTCGAGCATGGGCAGGGATCCGTCGCTGGGATGGGCTGAAAATAGGGCGGGAACCTCCCGCCGGGCTTTACGAGTTGCTGCGGGGCGTGGGGCCAGTGGCCACGGGCCTCCGAGGGGGGCCGGCCCCCTATTTCTGTATGATCAGCAGCCGAAATCCCCACCCTTGCTAGCGGGTTCCGCCGCTTTTCGCCATGACCCTGAAGGTTGCGATCAATGGATTCGGCCGCATCGGTCGCAACTTCATGCGCTGTTGGCTCAGCCGGGGTGCGAACACCGGCATCGAGGTGGTGGGTCTGAACGACACCTCCGACCCGAAGACCAACGCCCACCTGCTGCAGTACGACACGATGCTCGGCCACATCCGCAATGCGGAGGTGAGCCACACCGACGACACGATCGTCGTGAACGGCAAGCACATCAGGTGCTTCTCCGACCGCAACCCCCTCAATCTCCCCTGGAAGGAATGGGGCGTGGATCTCGTGATCGAGGCCACCGGGGTCTTCATCGACCAGAAGGGCGCCGGCAAGCACATCGAGGCCGGTGCCAAGAAGGTCTTGATCACCGCCCCGGGCAAGGGTGAGGGCGTGGGCACCTTCGTGGTGGGCGTCAACGCTGATCAATACCGCCACGAAGATTTCGACATCATCAGCAATGCCAGCTGCACCACCAATTGCATGGCACCGCTGGTCAAGGTGCTCGACCAATCCCTCGGGATCGTGAAGGGCATGATGACCACCACCCACAGCTACACGGGTGACCAGCGCATTCTCGATGCCTCCCACCGCGACCTGCGCCGCGCTCGCGCCGCCGCAGTGAACATCGTGCCCACCAGCACCGGCGCCGCCACCGCGGTGGCTTTGGTGTACCCGCCGATGAAGGGCAAGCTCAACGGCATCGCTCTGCGCGTACCCACCCCCAATGTGTCGGTGGTGGACATGGTGCTTGAGGTGAGCCGCCCCACCACCAAGGAGGAGGTGAACAGCATCTTCAAGGCCGCTTCTGAAAACGGCATGAAGGGGATCATCAAATACTGCGATCTGCCCCTGGTCTCCACCGACCACGCCGGCACTGATGAATCCACGATCGTGGATGCCGACCTCACCCTGGTGATGGACGGCAACATGGTGAAGGTGATCTCCTGGTACGACAACGAGTGGGGCTACAGCCAGCGGGTTGTTGACCTCGCCGAAGTGGTGGCCCGCAACTGGAAGTGAGCCCGGACCTCCGGTCCACCTAGCCTCAGCTCTTGCTGCCCGTCCTCTCCGCCTGTGCGGTTGGACGGGTTTTGCCGTTCAGTGGAAGTGCTGGTAGCCCCCGCCGGCTGTCGGCTGCTTCGTGCGCTTGTCATCACCGCGCCAGAGCAGGTCGCCTGCCGGTCCGGCGACCAGCTCCCCGATCAGGCGGCAGTCCGGCAGGCTCTTCAGCAGAGCTTCGGCCCAGACCTGCGGCAGCGCCAGCACCAGTTCGAAGTCTTCTCCGCCTTCCAGGCACCACGCCACGGCATGGGGGAGGGCTGCCATGGCCTCCTCGAGGGGCAGAAGTGCCCGATCGAGTAACGCTGCACAGCCGCTGGATGCCGCGATGGCGCGCACCGCTGCCGCCAGCCCATCGCTGCTGTCGCACCCCGCCACCCGCCACGGCAGCTCCACCGGTCGGCTGGCGATCAGGACCTGAACCGCCTCAAGCCGAGGCTGCGGGTGACGGTGGGCCTCGACCGCCTGCGCAGCCAGAGCCTTGAGTGCCGGGTCGTCAGTCTCTGCGAAGGGGAAACGCAGTTCCCCCTGCAGCAGGGCCAACCCCAGGCGGCTGAGGCCGTGGGAACCGGTGCATACCAGGAGGTCACCGGGTTGGCCATCGCTGCGGCGGATCGGACCCCCAGCCATCGGCAGGCGCCCCAGGGCGGTGATCGCCAGCAGTCGCTGGGCTCCGCTGCTGCAGTCGCCGCCCAGCAGCACCCCGCCATAGCGCCGCAGGGCCGCCGCCAGGCCGTTGTACACCCCCTCCACCCAGTGCCAGGGGGTGGGGGCGGGTGCCACGAGGGCCACGGTGAGGCCTACCACCTCCGTGCAGCCCATCGCCGCCAGATCGGAGAGGTTGGCGGCAGCCGCCCGCCAGCCCACATCGGTCGGCCCGGTGGTGGCGTCGCTGAAGTGGATCCCCTCCACCAGGACGTCGGTGTTGATCACCAGGTCGCCGCTGCTGGGGTGGGCCGCCGGCAGCAGCGCTGCATCATCGCTGAACTGGCGGGCCGGAGCGAAGGCCCCCAGACGTCGGATCAGCTCCCACTCACCCAGATCGGCCAGGGTTTCGGGCGTGGCATCCTCGCCCCCGCTTCGGTCCATGGCGCTCAGGCGTGGGGCCTGAGGTTGTCCGCCCCCTCCAGCACCTTCGCGGACACGATGCCGTCATCGGCGGTGAGTTCCTCAAGTACGTCGAAGCCATCCACCACGTAGCCGAAGGCGGCATAGCGGCCGTCGATCAGGTTCAGACCCGCCGGCGTGAGCTCCGGCTCGAAGAGGAAGAGGAAGAACTGGGAGGAGCCGTCATCGAGCTGCTCGTCCGAATGGGCCCAGCCCAGGGTGCCCTTGGCGTTGAACGGGAGCACGGGCTGGGCCTTGAACAGCCCGAGTTCCTCGAAGGTCTGGTTGTAGTAAGGGGCCTCCTGGCCGGGCACCCGGATCTCCAGGGGAACGTGACGCTCAACGCGGGTTTTGGGGTCCACATAGCCGTCCTCAGGGCCGGCGGGGTCCCCGGTCTGCAGCACGTAGAAGTCCTCCGCGCGGTTGAAGGGCAGGTTGTCGTAGAAGCCCCGCTGCACCAGATCCACGAAGGCACCTGCCGTCAGGGGCGCGTTGTAACCGTCCACCACGGCGATGAGGTCGCCCTTGGTGGTCGTCAGCCGCACGGTGGCACGTCCGAGGAGGCGGGGAAGGTCGTCGTAGGCGGCCGGGATGGTGAAGGGGAACGGCCCCACCAGCAGCGCTTCCGCGGCGCCGATGCTGGTGAGGGCCTCATGGCGGGCGGCGAGGAAGGGATCGCGCTGCTGACCCTCGGCCGCGCTGGCCAGATCCTGGAGCTGGGTTTCGAGGGTATCCAGCAGGGCGGCGGCCCGGTCGCGCTGGTCGGCGGGGAAGCCGCCGAGGATCGACTCGCGGCGTGCGGCGAGCAGCGACTGGCTGCGACGGACGCCGCCGGCCAGAGCGCTCCAGCGCTTGGCCCGCAGGTCATCGCTGGTGGCCTCGAGCCGGTGCTGGAGGTCCTGCAGGTCGCCCTGTTCGATCGGCAGGGCGTTGCGCAGCAGGGCCGTGGGATCGGTGACGGCGTTGCCCTGGGGCAGCGCCGCCCCGGCGGGGTCGGCTGGCTGCACCACCAGCACCAGCGCCAGCATCAGGCCTGTGAGCACGGTGGCCAGACGACGGAGACCGCCCGCGGCGGCTCCGGCGAAGGCGGTCGGTCTCCGGTCCATGGCCCGCATCCGAGTGACTGAGCGGACTCTGGCACGAGAGCACCGCGGCTGCCCGGCCTACGCCCTGAGGTGCCTAGGTAGCCAGACGTACAATCGCCCGATCCGTCCGATCCGCCGGAATGATCTCCAGCAACGACTTTCGCACCGGCACCACGATCGAACTGGATGGCCAGGTCTGGCGAGTCGTCGAATTCCTGCACGTGAAGCCCGGCAAGGGGTCGGCCTTCGTGCGTACCAAGCTGAAAGCCGTGCAGAGCGGCAACGTGGTGGAGAAGACCTTCCGGGCTGGTGAAACCGTTCCCCAGGCCCTGCTGGAGAAGGCCACCCTCCAGCACACTTATATGGAAGGGGACGACTACGTGTTCATGGACATGGCCTCCTACGAGGAGACCAGGCTCACCGCCTCCCAGATCGGTGACGGCCGCAAGTATCTCAAGGAGGGCATGGAGGTGAGCGTTGTGTACTGGAACGCCAAGCCGCTGGAGGTGGAACTGCCCAATTCCGTGATCCTCGAGGTCACCCAGACCGACCCCGGCGTCAAGGGCGACACCGCCACCGGCGGCACCAAGCCCGCGATCGTCGAGACCGGCGCCCAGGTGATGGTGCCCCTGTTCATCTCGATCGGCGAGAAGATCAAGATTGACACCCGCAGCGACAGCTATCTCGGCCGGGAGTCCTGATCACCATGCAGCTCGACCACGATCAACTGCGGCAGTTGCTGGCTCTCCTCGGAGACAGTGACATCCAGGAGCTCAAGCTCGAAGGCGACGACTTCCGCCTTGAGGTGCGCCGCAACCTGCCGGCCCCGGCTCCTGTTGCCGTGCTTCCCGCTCCCCTCCCGGCGGCGGCCGTTCCGCCGGTGGTGCCGGTCCACGCTGCTGCCGTTCCCGCCGCGCCGTCGGCCCCCCCGCCGGCCGCTGCCGCCGCCCGCAGCGATCTGCAGACGATCACAGCGCCGATGGTGGGCACCTTCTACCGCTCGCCGGCTCCGGGTGAACCTGCCTTCGTGGAAGTGGGCAGCCGCGTGGCTGTCGGTCAGCCGGTCTGCATCCTCGAAGCCATGAAGCTGATGAACGAACTCGAGACGGAGTTCAGTGGCGAAGTGGTGGAGATTCTTGTGGAGAACGGAACCCCGGTGGAGTTCGGCCAGGCGCTGATGAGGATCCGGGCGGCCTGAGCCCTGCCGCCGGCGCCCGCCATCCCAGCTCCCTTGCCGCGGCGATCGCTGCCACCATGCTGTCCGGTCGGGCCCTGCCCCGGCCGGCGATCGCGAAGGCGGTGCCATGGTCGGGGGAGGTGCGCAGGAACGGCAAGCCCAGGCTCGTATTCACGGCCGCGTCGAAGGCCAGGAGCTTCACCGGGATCAGTCCCTGGTCGTGGTACATGGCGAGATAGCCGTCCGGACCTTGCTCCTGCCCTCGCCAGGCCGATGCCGCTGTGAGCCAGCAGGTGTCCGGGGGCAGCGGGCCTTCCAGCACCACGTCAGAGTGTTCCGAACGCCAGGCCTCCAGGCAGGGGATCAGCCAGTCCCGCTCCTCCCGCCCGAGGCGGCCCTCCTCGCCGGCATGGGGGTTGAGTCCGGCGACCACCAATCTTGGCTGGCTCCGGAAGCGACGGCAGAAGCTGAGCAGCACATCGAGCTTGGCGCGCACCCGTTCCGGCGTGAGCGTGCCCGGCACGGCAGCCAGGGGGATGTGGGTGGTGGCCAGCAGAGTGTTCAGGCGCCAGTCGCCGGCCGGGGATCGGGCGGTGAACAGCATCGAGGCTTCGGCCACCCCCGCGAGCTCCGCGAGTCGTTCGGTCTGGCCGGGATACGCATGGCCGGCCAGGTGCCAGCTGGCCTTGGCGATCGGGGCCGTCACCAGCGCATCGCATTGGCTTTCCAGCACCAGTTCGGCCGCCCGTGTGAGCCAGCGGAATCCGGCCTCGCCCGCCGCCGCTCCGCTCTCGCCGGGCTGCACCGGTGCCTCCAGGGGCAGATCAAGCACTGTGAGCTCCGCCGGGTCCGCAAGGGGCCCCACGCTCAGGCTCGCAAGCCGGCGATGTTGATCATCGAGCCAGCGGCGGCAACCCACCAGCACCACCGACCCTGGTTCGGGCGGAGAGATCGCGAGGGCCTTGAGCGTCACCTCCGCCCCGATTCCAGCCGGATCGCCAAGGCTGATGGCGATCCGGCCGGCGCCCCGGGGCTGCTGTAGAAGGGAGGAACCGGGATGGACGGCGGCCATGCTGCGCTGGTTGATCGTGGGTTCGCTGGTGTTCGGTCTGGGTACGGGGTTCCAGAGGGGCTGGATCAAGGTGGACTGGGTCAAGATGGCCGCCGATACGAATCTTCCCTTCCTCGCAGACCCGAACCAGCCCATGCGTTGGCTCGGCGATCAATAGCCTCCTGCAGAAGGGGATCAGCGCGGCGGGGTCGTTGTCAGCTCCTCGGCCAGACTGGCGTGGAAACCTTCCCTGTAGCTGGGATAGCGCAGGCGGTAACCGAGCCCCTCCCGCAGCAGTCGGCTGCTGACGCGCCGGTTCTCGCTCCAGAAGCTGCGGGCCATCGGGCTGAGGCTGGCTTCGATCTGCTCGTAGCGCTGAGCGGGCGGCAGCGGCAGGCCTAGCAGATGGGCGGCGAAGCCCAGGGTCTCGCTGGAGGGACAGGGGGCCTCGTCGGCCAGGATCAGGGTGTCGGGGCGGCGGGACTCCGGCAGGGCCAGGTTGTGCAGCACGGCCCCGACGATGTCGTCGACATGGATGCGGCAGAACACCTGGCCGCTCTTGTACACCAGCCGTGCCGTTCCATCCCGCAGGCTGGCGAACGGGGTGCGGCTGGGGCCGTAGATCGCCGGCAGGCGGAACACCTGCAGGGGCAGGTGGCGAGCACGCCAGGCCTGCTCGCAGGCGAGCCGGGTCCGGCTGCGTCCGAGCCCCGGCGCGGGCGCCGTGGATTCGTCCACCCAGGCGCCGCCGGTGTCGCCATAGACCCCAGTGGTGGAGAGGTAGCCCACCCAGCGCAGCGGCAGGTCGGCCAGCAGGCTGCCGAGATGGGTGAGCACCGGATCACAGCCCTCGGCGTCCGGGGGGATCGTCACCAGCACATGGGTTACTCCTCCCATGGCATCCGCGTCGGGCAGAAGGCCGCGGGCAGGGTCGAAGACCAGCCAGGACAGGGACTTGTCGCCAGCATCCGCGGGCTCGTGGGCCTGTCGGTGGGTCACCGTCACCGCGACGCCGGAGTTGGCGAGGGCTGCGGCACAGCGCCGGCCGGTGTAACCACCGCCGAAGACCATGATCCGGCCGATACCTGCGGCCGCAGCGGCGGGGAGCTTGACAGCCGCCCTCTCCATGAGTACATCTGTATCACTTGTCATCGTCGTGCCATGGCCCTCCGTGCCGCCCCTGGATCCGCCCTGGGAGCTGATGCCGCCCTGGGATCCACCTTCCGATCGGTCGCCGTTCCTCCACGCACCGTGTTCGCCCATCCGGTTCTCTCTACTCCAGCCGTGCTGGTGCCGGTGGAGCTGGTCGCCGGCGCTGGCGCCGTCCCTGCCGCCCTGAGGCAGCGCCGCCGGCGGGGGGCGGCCCACCACCGTCAGATCTCCACTACCAGCTCAGGCTTCCCTGCCGCACCCCTGCTGCTCACGGCCGCTCTCCTGTTGATGGCGGTGCTGGTGGCTCCCGAGCGGCCAGCGGATCAGGAGGCCATCTGCCAGCGCCATAACGGGGCTGCCGCCTGTCGCGTCTGGTGAAGGTCGCGTCGGCCGGGGCTGAGGCTGGTCGACGGTGCTTCCATCGCATCCGCAGGTGTCACCCACTCCAGCAGGCGCATGGCCAGCCGTAGATCCCCTTCGGTCCAGGCGCGCAGGGCCATGGCCCGCCTGGGATCGTAAAAGGCCTGGCGGCGGTACCAGCTGAACACCTCGCTGTCACCTTTGTCCCCGTTGCAGCCCAGGCAGGCCGGTACGCAGTTTTCGGTCACGCTGCCGCCACCGCGGCTGCGGGGATGCACGTGGTCGATGGATTCGGAGGCGGCCCCGCAATACACGCAGCGGCGGCCGGTGAAGCCGTGGAGCGAGCGCCGCCAGTGCCGATCGCGCAATTTGGGGCAGAGATCCTCAAGGAACACTCCATCCCTGGCCTGCATCGAAGCGCCTCGGTTGGCGGAAGTTTGCCCTGGGTGCCAGGGGTGTCAATGTGTCGAGGACAGCACTTTGGCGTCTTGGCGGGATCGCTGGTGCAGATGCGGCTGGGGCCCACCGGCCTGATCGAGGTGGTGAGCCCATTCGATGCGGTCACCCAGGCCCAGCTGCGGGCCGTGCGGCCCCCGGGGCGCTGGCTGAGCCGCCGCGCCTGCTGGGAGTTCCCGCTGGAAGCCGCCGCCGCCCTGGAGCAACGCTTGGGTGGGCGTTTCCCCGTCAGCGATGAACTGCAGCGCTGGCTGGTGTGGCTGCGGCAGCCCCTGCCACCCCTGCCACCCCATCGTCAGCTTGTGGCGGCGGCCGATCCCGACGCGCCCCTGATCGATGGCCGCCGCCTGTTCGCCCACCAGCGGGCCGCCGTGCGCTGGTTGCTGGCCCGCCGCGGCGCTGTGCTCGCCGATGCCATGGGCCTGGGCAAGACGCTTTCGGCGCTCGTGGCCGCGCGCGCCATGGTGCGCTGCGCCGATTGCCGGGTGGTGGTGGTGGCACCGGCGGGCCTGCAGGCCCACTGGCGTCAGGAGTCCCTGGCCCTGGGGCTGCGGCTGGAGCTGCACAGCTGGGCCCGGCTGCCGCCGGAGCTGCCGGAGGCCGGCACCGTTCTGATCGCCGATGAGGCCCATTTCGCCCAGTCGCTCGCGGCGGCCCGCACCCGGGCCTTCCTGCGCCTGGCCCGCCATCCGCGGCTGCGGGCCGTATGGCTGCTCACCGGCACGCCGCTGCGCAACGGCCGTCCTGTGCAGCTGTTTCCGCTGTTGGCGGCGATCGGCCATCCCCTGGGGCACGATCCCCAGGTCTTTGAAGAGCGCTACTGCCAGGGACACTGGCGTGAGCGGGGCGGCCGCCGGGTCTGGGAGGCCCGGGGTGCCAGCCATCTGGAGGAACTGCAGCGGTTGGTGCGCCCCCTGGTGCTGCATCGCCGCAAGCAGCAGTGCCTGGATCTGCCCCCGAAGGAGCGGCTGCTGCTGCCGGTGCAGCTGGAGGGAGGCGCGGCCAGGGGCTTCGAGCGCCGCCTGGATGCCCGGGTGGCGGACTACCGCCGCAGGGCCCGGCTGGGTGAGGTGCGTCGCGATGCGGAGCTGCTGGCGGTGCTCACCGCTCTTCGTCAGATCGGCTCCCATTACAAGGTGCCGGTGGCCCTGAAGCTTCTGCGGCAACTGCTGGCCAGCGGCGAGGCGGTGGTGGTGTTCACCTCCTTCGTGGCCACGGCACGGCGCCTGCACCGCCAGTGCGGCGGCGACCAGCGGGCCGTGCTGCTCACCGGCGCCGTGCCGTCCCCGCGCCGCCAGCCGCTGGTGGATGCCTTTCAGGCAGGGCGGCGGCCTTTGCTGGTGGCCACCTACGGCACCGCCGGGCTCGGCTTCACCCTGCATCGGGCTCGTCATGTGGTGCTGGTGGAGCGCCCCTGGACCCCCGGCGACGCGGAGCAGGCCGAGGACCGTTGCCATCGCATCGGCATGGCTTCTGGGCTCACCAGCCACTGGCTTCAGCTGGGAGCCGCCGATGCCCTGGTCGACGACCTGATTGCCGACAAGGCGGAACGCATCGCCCGCGTTCTTGAGAGTCCCGGGGAACGCCGGCGCCGTCAGGCCTTGCCGGAGCGGGTGCGCCGGCTGCTGGACGGTTGGTGAACGGGGAGAGCAGCCCGAAGAGCGGGGGCTTGGAATCAGTTGCTGCTGCAGGCGGCCTGGCGCATCTTGAGCTCCTGGGCCAGCATTGGATCCACCCGGCCTGCCGGCAGCGACTGGGTCAGCTTCACCGCCGCGGCGATGTCCCGACAGGCGGCCTCGTCATCGCCGTCGAGGGTGTGAAGCAGGAAGCGTTCGTTCAGGGGCTGGGGATTGCGGGGGAAGGCGGCCACCACGCGATCGCAGCGGCGCTTGGCGTCATCGATGTCGTCCATGCGCACGTCCCTGAGGCAGTCGTCGACCGTGAGCCGACGCTGGGGAAGGGGTTCCTCGGCACAGCCGGCAAGCAGGAGGAGAGCCAGGGAAAGGCTCCGCATGCAGGGGCCGAGCCCCCGGTGCCCTGGGCGATCAGTTGCCGTAGCGCTCACTGCGGGTCATGCCACCGGACCCACCAGGACTACCACCTGGCTGATCGGTGGGGATGGCGGTGGGTTCGCCACCGGAGGGTGGGTTCGCCACCATCCGTACCCGTCGGCTGTAGAGATCGCCGAGGTACCGGCCGCAATCGGGATAGGAACCAGGGTTCTGGACCACCGCCTCGGTGATCATGACCGCGGCATGCTCAGGCGAGGTCTTGAACAGGCTGGCGCTCTGGCGCTTGATCAGCGCATAGGCCGCTGTCCAGCTCACTTCGTGGTTGTTGCCGTTGTTGCGCATGAAGCAATAGGTCTGGGCACCTTTTGCGCCGGCGCTGCTCTCGGCGCTGCCCTGAGCTGCGGCGGGCAGGCCGCCGACGAGAGCCACCAGGGCCAATCCGGCACCGACACCGATCGGCCACGGGGAGCGGCGCACGCTGGGGCCGGTAGGCCGGGTGCGGGAAGCCATCAAGAGGGGGGCGGAAAGCGCGTCTCAAGGTATCGACCCCTGCTGCCCTGTCCAGGGTGGTGAAGCTCCACCGGGTGGGCGCAGGGAACGTCAGGTTCAGCCCCCTGGTGGGGCGCCTCCGGCCGGCAATACCAGCCGCACCATCAGCGGCAGCACCAGCAGCACAGTGATCAGACGCACCGCGTGCAGGGCCGCGACGGCGGCGCCCACCCCGTACTCGGCGCCTACCAGGCTCATGCCGCTGATCCCCCCGGGCGCGGCGCCCAGCAGGGACACCAGCGGATCGATGCCCAGCAGGCGGCTGCTCCACAGGCCCACCACCAGCCCGGTGGCCACCAGGGTGAAGGTGATCAGCAGGGCCGGCCGCCAGAGGCGGCCGAGTTCGAGAACGGTGGCTGACGTGAGCCCCGTGCCGATTACGGTGCCGATCGCGATCTCCAGAAGGGTGCGGGTGCCGGTGGGCCAGTGGGCGATCTCCAGCCGGCCGGACATGCTCACCAATCCCGCTCCAAGCAGGGCGCCTGCCAGGGGAGCGGCCGGTATCCCGGTGCGAAGGGCCAGCAGGCCGCCGCCCAGGCCAGCCGCGAGATACATCACCAGGTGCCAGGGATAGGTCATCGGCGGCTTGGGCCCGCATCCGCACGTGCGCCGTCAGTCTGGGAGATGACAGTCGCTGCGGGTTGAGGCCGGCGGCCTCCTGTGTTGTCATGCCATCAACCGCCTGTGCCAGCGATGAGTTCCTCTTCGGTTTCCTTCCGGATCACGCGCAACACCCAAGACCTCGCCGAGACCATCCATGCCCTCTCCCAGCGGCTGGTGAATCTCGAGCAGCGGCTGGTGGCGCTGGAAGGCGAACTGGTCGCCCGCGAGCAGGAGGACGAGGTGGTGGATCCCGACCAGCTCGAGAGCCTCGAGAGTGTGGAGCGTCTGCTGCGCGACTGCCGCGATCTGCTCGAGAGCGAGCCGGCTCCAGCTCCCGCGTCCATGGTCTCCCTGGACGATGACGACGTTCCGTACATCTCTGCCGCCTGACCCGCTCTCGCGTCCCCTGGCACGAGGTGGCAGCATGGGAAGAAAGCGGATGATGGCCTACCCCACTTCCCCGTCTCCTGCGTCCTCCTCCCATCTGCCCGGCCGGGGTGCCCGCGCTGATGCCAGCGAACATCAGCTCGAGAAGCTGGAATTCGCCCTGGCCGTTGCCCTCACCCGCGGCGACACCACACGAACCGCCTGGCTGAGGGATCAGATCGCCTCGCTGGGTGGCAATCACGAGGAACCCGGCACCTGAAGCCTCTCCCCATGACAGGAACGAGCACCCTGCCATCTCCCCCCATTCGTCCCGTCCCTTCCCGCTCCCTGGCTGGGCCGGCCGGCAGCTCGGATCCCGAGCGCCGGCAGCAACTGCTCGACCAGGCTGCTGCCCTCGACAGCCGGGCGAAGGCAGCGGCAGAGCGGGGCGATACCGATGAGGCCGCCCGCCTGATCCTCGAGTCGCTGGAGTTCGAACGGCGGGCTGGTGGTCTCGGCCCCCAGGTGCTTCAACTGATCAAGCCCCGGGGCTGAAGGCTGGCCCTGCCGTGGGTAGAAGCACCTAAACCCGTTGCTTCGTTGCCGGGATCACAGTTCCGACAGCCCTTCTGGTGCCTGGATGGTCCCATCTCCCAGGGACCGCCATGTCCTCCCTCGCCTGCGGCTATCGCAACGGCAGTCCCCAACTGGTTGTTCTGCGCTGCCTCGGTCCTGACACCGTTCACTACGAGCGGGTGATCTTCCCGTTCGAGATGCTCACCTTCCATTGCCCCCGAGGCAGCGAGATCCAGATCTGGCGTCGCTCCAGTGCTCCCGGTCGTCGGGGCCGTGGCGGCGAGGGACCGCCGCAGGAGGAGCTCGTGGAAGTGCTGCCGGCGGAGGAGTTGCGCCTCGAGGGTGCGGACGAGGACCCCACCCTGCCTCTTCCCGGTCTGCTGGAAGCACCGGCCGCCGACCTGCGCCGTCGCTATGCCGAGGATCCGAGCGAGTCTGTGCGCCGCCATCTCGCCGCCCACGAGCGCCTGGCTGCCGCCTGGGGTCGCGAGCGGATCGTGCGGGGCTGACGATCGCGAAGGGGTTTCCCCCCCTAGGCTCTCGCTCATTTGCCTTCTCCATGGCTCTGCCTGCGCGGCTGCTGAGCTTCGGCATCGTTGGTGGCGTTCTGCTGGGTTCGGCGGCCACCGCGCTGGAACGCGATCCGATCACCCTCGACGAGGCTCTGGCCCAGGTCGAGCTCTCCCCCCCCGCCCCCCACACGTCTGTCGATTCGCCCGAGGGCACCAGCGAGCCGAGCAAGGAGAAGCCGGAATCCCCCTGGGCAGGCACGGTGGAGCTCTACGGATTCGCGCCGTTCCGCACCACCACCACCACCACGATCAACGGCTTCACGGCTGAAGCCGACTACAGCCTGGGCCAGGTTCTGCGGGCTCTCACTGCCGCCTTCTCCCTGCGGGGCAGCATCGAATACGGCCGCGTGGGCTTGATGACCGATGTGAGCTACACCAGCGTACGAGGAGAAAGGGCCACCGCCCTCCTGTCCGAGCGCGGAGCGATCGTGGATCTGCTGCGCCTCCAGGATCGCCGTCCCCTGCGGGACAAGCTGCGTGATGGTGGCCGCGGCGAACGACTCGACGGGCTGAAACTGGCGGCCCTGCGGGAGCGTTTCGGCGAACGGCTGCGGCAGCGCCTGCCCTCCGGTGACCGACGTGCTCTCCAAGCCCTGGCCGGACTGTCCAACCGGGAGATTTCCCGCAGCCTGAACACCACGCTGGATAGCCAGCAGGGGCTCTATGACATCGCCTTGCGCTACCGCTTCGGTGAACGGGAGCGCGCTGTGGCCTGGCCGGGTGCGGTCACGGTGGTGCCCTATGCCGGCGTCCGCATTGTGGATGAGGGACTGACGATCACCAATGCCCTCCAGCGGGGATCCTTCCAGCTCCGCAGCCGCAGTGATTCCTTCGGCCAACCCTACGCCCAGGCCCTGTTCGGCACCTGGGGACAGGTGTTTGTGGCGCCTCGTCTGCGCCTGTTCGCCCGCGGCGACGTGGGAACGTCGGCTGCCGGGGAAGGCAGTGATCTGACGGCCAATGCACAGCTGGGGGTGGGCTATGCGATCGGCAATTCCACCCAGCTCGATCTGTCCTGGCGTTATCTGCATCTCGACCGCGACAATGGCCAGAGCCCGAGAAGCGCCTATCTGATCAATCAGAACGGCGTCGAGCTCGGCGTGAAGTTCTTCTTCTGAGCCCTCCATCCCTTGGGGTGAGCTCTTGATCCTGTGGCCGCGAGTTGGCCTTCAGAAGCTACCAATACTTTGGATACCGGGCATCGCGGGTGGAATTGTTGTAAAGAAGAGCGACGGCCACTACAATAATTGCTCCAGCTAGCGTTGGGAGCAGCAGGAAGGCCCATGAGGGCTGGGTAAGGAAGACGATCACCGGATTCGAGCCCGCTGGCGGGTGAACGGTGCGCGTGAGCATCATCACAGCAATCGCCGTGCCCACTGAGAGGGAAACCGACCACCAATGAGTGCCAAAAGTGGTCAAAAAAATCAGGCCAATCAGGGAGCTGATGAAATGACCTGCAATCACATTTCTCGGCTGGGAAAATGGCACATCGGGATAGCCGAATACCAGCACGCACGTTGCGCCGAAGGATCCAAGCACCATGGCGACGGAGAGGGCATCGGCCAGCAGGGCTACGGCGGCAATCGCAAGAAAGCCGCCCAGCCATGCCAAGGCCACGGCCTTCAGGGCTGGCTGTGGCGGCAGTGATGCACCATCGCCTTTCATTTTTTTCAGGAGCAGCATCAAGGTGCTGATCCCGGCTGTGTCGGCATGCTGTTCCTGTGCCTGTCCTTCTCGCGCCGATTTTCTTCTGCCCATCCATCAACCCCTTGTGCGGGTTGCTACGAAAGGCTATCAAGATCCTCCTGCTACCCATCATGCTGCTGAGCAGTCACGGCTCCTGCTCGACCACCCCGTCTGCAGCCGTCCTCCGGCCCCCTGAGCTCGGCGATCCCCGCTGCGATCGATCTGAAGGGGCAGCGATCGGTGTTGATCCAATGCCAGTCATTCAACGCCACAATGGCCTGGGCTTCTGACCCCCTGAACCCATGACAACCGTCGACTGGCTCTGGGTGATCCATCCGGCTCTCGCTGTCGTGCTCGTCTACCCCCTGATCGGGATGACGATCCGCCTCGGGATGCAGACCCGTTCCCGACGGGTCGACAAGGCCAAGCTCCCTCCCACCACCGGTCGGGATCACGCCGATCTCGGCAGCTGGCTGGCGGTGGCGGTGGTGGGGATCGTTCTGGTCGCCCTCACGGTTGTGATCGCCACCAAGGGGGATCCCTGGAGTTTCCAGGGCGGTGCTGCCCGCGCCCTGACCCTGCTGCTGGTGCTGATCGGCACGGTTGTGTCGCTGGTGGCGCTGTGGCGCGTCAAAGCCAAGGCCTACCGGCTCAGCTTCGCCCTTCTCGCCTGGATCGGGGTCCTGGGGCTCGGCGGCCAGCCGGAGGTGTACCGCGTCAGTGACAACCCACTCACAGGCGAATTCTGGACGTCTCACTACTGGGCCGGGGTGGCTGTGGTGGGGCTGATGCTGTTTTCGCTGGGGGCCCGGCCGGAGATCCTCAAGCAGACCCGCCTCCGGCGTCTGCACGTCATCGCCAGCGTGCTGGCGGCCGTTCTGTTCACGCTGCAGGGCATCACCGGCAGCCGTGATCTGCTCACGATCCCGCTCAGCTGGCAGAAGGCCTTCCTCGGGGCCTGCAACTGGAGCGAGCAGCGTTGTCCAGCACCGCTCCAGGCTCCTGCCCCGCCGGCTTCCCCGTGACTCCTCACGTGGAGCCGAACCGAAAGCGGGTGAGACGACTCGAGCTAACTCCGCTATACTCAGCTTGAGGAAAAGCCGGAGAATGGTTTCAATCCTTTCTCTCCCGGTTTGGCTTCGTCATTGCATTGATCAGGCCCGACGGCAACCACGGCCTCATGGCATTGGCGATGTTGATGGCGGAGTGTTGCCGTCCTGGGGAATGGGGGCTTCTCCTGCAGGCCATCGGTCCCAGTGCGACTGAGGCGGCCAGCGCCATCGGTGCTGTGCTGCTCCTCATGAGCGTCTCCCGGATGCTTGCCGTTCCCCAGGAGACGGTTTACAGGAAGGCGGCTTGCACGTCGTTGACAGATAACCGAAGATCATCAATTTCGATGATCACGATGTATGCCGAGATTGCTTGCTGCCTTTGTAAGGCTCCTGGCCATGCACTGGTCGAAGGACTTCATGGCAGGTTTCCGTGCAAGGGCTTTCCAGCGCACTGCGCAAGTATGAGTTTCCTCGGGCGAAACCCCGCTCTTGTGTTCTTATGGGAATCAGCAATCGCGCCATCGCATGGTAATGAGTGTACCATCTCTTCAGGATGGTTCCGGCCTGCATGGCGCCTTGTGCCAGGTGGTCTCCCGTCATCCCGATGCCGTCGCGCTCATTGGGCCCGGAAGGGCCTGGCCGCTGACACCGCCCTGGTGCTGACGACCTCCGGAACGACGGCGGAGCCGCGTCTGGTGCCCCTGAGCCACGCCAATCTCCTCGCCGCCGCCGACAGCATCCGTGCGGTGCTGCAGCTCACGCCTGAGGACCGCTGCCTCGACCCGATGCCGTTGGCGCATATCCATGAATTGAGCCTGGTCCTCGCCTCCCTGCTGAGTGGATCGCGGGTGCATCTCCCGGGCCCCTTCGCCCAGTACGACGTTCTGGAGGCCTGGCAGCAGCTGCGGCCCACCTGGTATTCCGCCGCTCCGGCGATGCATGCGCTGATCGCCGACTGGCTCGGGCAGCGGCCGGATCTGCTGAGCCGGTCGTCGCTTCGCTATGTCCGTTCAGCCTCCGGGCCGATGCCCCGAGACCTGCTGGAGCGCCTGCTGGACGTCCCCCTGATTGAGGCCTATGGCATGACCGACGCCGCCCCCCAGATCAGCAGCAACCGACTGCCGCCCCATCCCCGCAAACCCGGATCCGTCGGCAAGGCTGCACACCTGATGTTCTCCGCTTTCAGTCCTCGACTAGGAGTTTGCGGAAAAACCGCCTGAGAAGGCGCCTTTCTTCCTCTTGAGGGCTGATCGTGCTGCCTGCAGGCTGGTTGTCAGCGATTCAGCGGTTCAGAACGCCTGCATCGGAGCGATCGGCCCCGTTGGCCCCCCCTGATCCCTGCCTTCTGGCCACCTCTCTGGGCAATCCTCTGTTCATGCCGCCGCCAGCGCCGGCTTGAGCAGGTTGCCCAGGCGGATCAGGTTGTAGGCGATCACGTGCAGGCCAAACACCGCACTCACCTTTTCGGTGCCGCGCAGCTTGAACTGGCGCAGACCGCCCCACTGCTTGATCCAGCCAAACACCTTCTCGATGCCGCGGCGGGCGTTGATCGACTTGGCGTAGCCCTCGTGACGGGTGGTGCGCCCATCGATGGC